>Ga0182013_10007523_pt1 | contig 11990 bp, 7 predicted proteins | sample 612S2MmetaG_FD_120487 | JGI IMG/M metagenome (GOLD analysis project Ga0182013, IMG submission 120487) | Permafrost microbial communities from Stordalen Mire, Sweden - 612S2M metaG | ecosystem: Environmental > Terrestrial > Soil > Wetlands > Permafrost | place: Sweden: Stordalen | collected...
GCTGCAGATTGATGAGGTTTGAAATATGCTTACCCTTGCCAACGGTTGTGGCATCGGGAATCTCATAAATCTTGAGCCAGTAAACGCGGCCCTTGTTGGTGAAGACCAGCAGGAAATTGTGGGTCGAAGCGACGAGGAAGTATTCCACGAAATCCTCGTTGCGGGTCCCCATGCCGATGCGGCCCTTGCCGCCGCGCACCTGCCGCCGATAGGTATCGACTGCAGTCCGTTTCAGATAGCCGCCGTGGGTTACGGTGACGGCCATGTCCTCGACGGCAACCAGATCTTCGAGCCGAATCTCACCCGGATCTTCAATGATTTGGGTGCGGCGCTCATCGCCGAAATCCTTTTGAACGTCCTTAAGCTCTTTGATGATGAGATCGCGCAGAACTTTCTCAGAGCCAAGGATTTCGAGATACTCGCCGATGCGCACCTGGATGTCGGCCAGTTCAGCGGCGATTTTCTCACGCTCCATGCCGGTCAAGCGCTGCAATTGCAGTTCGATGATGGCTTGGGCTTGCTTTTCGCTCAACTGCCGCAACGGCTCGGCTGCGCCTGCCGCTTTCAGATAAACTTCGTTGAACTTGAACTGTGTGGAAGCCGCAATCAATGACTCGCGCGCTTCCCTGGGCGAACCGGACGCACGAATCAGCCGGATAACTTCATCGATGTTATCGAGTGCGATGCGGAAGCCAAGCAGCAGATGCTCACGCTCACGTGCTTTGCGTAGTTCGTAGTCGGTCCTGCGGCGGACAACGTCAGCGCGGTGCTCGATGAAATACTTAATGGTCTGAATCAGGCCCAGTTCGCGCGGCTGCCCGTTGACGATCGACAGGTTGATGATGCCGAAGCTCGTCTGCAACTGAGTGTTCTTGTAGAGATTATTGAGGATGACCTCTGCTTGTTCACCGCGCTTCAGTTCGAACACGATGCGCATGCCGTCGCGATCGCTCTCGTCGCGAATTTCCGAAATGCCTTCGATCTTCTTTTCGTTAACCAGCGCGGCGGCGTTTTCGATGAGGCGTGACTTGTTGACCTGGTAGGGGATCTCAGTCACAACGATGTGCTCGCGGTCGCCCTTGCGCATTGGTTCGATCACAGCTTTGGCGCGAATGCGCAGGCTGCCGCGACCGGTGCGGAAAGCATCGCGAATGCCCTGCCGCCCGAGAATAAATCCGCCGGTGGGGAAGTCGGGGCCAAGTACGATTTCTTCGATCTTTTCGAGGGGAGTTTCCGGATGCCGGATCAGCAGAATGGTGGCTTCGATAATTTCGGTGAGATTGTGCGGCGGAATATTGGTCGCCATGCCGACCGCGATCCCGGATGACCCGTTGACCAGGAGATTCGGAATGCGGGTAGGCAGAACTTCAGGCTCAAATTCGCTCTCGTCGTAATTCGGCCGGAAATCAACCGTTTCCTTATCGATGTCGAGGAGCAGCGCCATGGCGAGGCGCGAAAGTCGCGCCTCGGTATACCGCATGGCCGCTGGCGGATCGCCGTCCACGGAACCGAAGTTCCCCTGACCATCGACCAGCGGGTAACGCATGGCGAATGGCTGAGCCATGCGGACGAGCGAATCGTAAACCGACGCATCGCCATGCGGATGGAATTTACCCAGCACTTCCCCGACGATCTTGGCGCATTTACGGGTCGGGCGATTCGCCGCCAGACCCATTTCGCTCATGCCGTAAAGAATCCGGCGATGAACCGGCTTCAGGCCGTCGCGGATATCCGGGAGGGCGCGCCCCACGATCACGCTCATGGCGTAATCGAGGTACGAGCGCTTCATCTCGTCTTCGATATTGATCTGAATGTTATTGCGGTTGCCGCCGTCGCCCCCGTCCGGAAGAGGTAGTTGTGGAGGCGCAGGCGGGCCCTGCGGAGGATTACCCTGGTCAGCCATGTGTTTTGGGTTTAAGTCCTATTTTAGCACTGATTTAGCTGGATTATCCAGTGCGCAAAATCTTACATAGTTCGCGGGCGGCGTTATGCGAGGCCGCTTTCTTGGAAGACCCCTCCGCCAGTGCGCTGAAATCCTTCCCGGCGCGGACCTCCACCGTGTAGCGCCGGGCGTTTCCCGGTCCGCTTTCTCCCGCGGGAATGTATTGAGGACGGGGCAGATTCCGGTCCCTTGCCAGTCGTTCCAGCTCGGCGCGAAAGTCGTGGGGAGGACCCGCACCAGCCAGCTGGATCAACTCATCGTCCGCCGGAAGGGCATATCGTTCGATCAGGATTCGCGCCGGTTCCGGCCCACCATCCAGATAAATGGCAGCCAGCACGGCTTCGAGAGCGTTGGCCAGAAGGCGTTGTTTGGTGCGCCCTCCCGCCGAATCCTCGCCTCGTCCCAACTGGAGATACCGGCCCAAGTCCAGCTTTTGAGCCGCGGCAACAAGGTGTGCCGCGCTTACCAGGTGGTTCTTCAAAAGAGAGAGTTGGCCCTCGGTATAGCTGGGGAAGCGATGAAAAAGCCATTCGCTTACCAGGCAACCGAGTATCGAATCGCCCAGGAATTCGAGCCGCTCGTTGTCGGCGCCGGCGGTTGAGGCCTCTCCGGGAACTGCAACCTCATTGACGCTGGAACTATGCGTCAGCGCTCGTTCCAGAAGGGAACGATCCTTGAAGCTGTATCCGAGCGCCGACTCCAGTTCTTCGAGACCGATTTGCACTGACTCCTATCAACCAGGGCTCGCCAGGGCGAAAGCCGGTCAGGGGACCGGCTGCGGACGAGGGGGACCGCCCTACCCGGGGTTATCGCTACCCCTTGGGTTTTTCCGCCATGACGCGCGCCTTATCTTTGGTTGCGATGTCCTTGATCTGAGCGCTGGCATCGGGTGAAGCGATGCATTTGTCCATCCATTCCATCGCCTCGTCATATTTCTTTTGGGCTTCGAGAGCGCGTCCGACACGCAACATCAGGACCGGATTGGGGTCGAGCGCCAGGCCTTTTTCATAGTCTGCGATCGATTCATCTGCTTTTTTCTGTACCGAAGCAACGAGACCCATAGCCTGCCACGCGCGCGCCGAAGCCTGGTTCTTCATCTTGGCCCACTGGTCGTCGGTCAACTGGAACAGATCCGGCTTCCCAACGGTCGGAATGACGTCGAGAGCGTCTTTGGCATACTTCGCCGCATTCGTCAGCTTTTCGGCTTTGTCGAGATCGGTGTCTTTGGTTGTCGAAGCGATGATGTTTGCCATCAGCGTCTCGGCGTCAAAGTTCTTCGGATCCGCCTGCAGCGCCTGTTCACAGAAAACGATCGATTTGGTGTGATCGTTCTTGGCTTCCCAGGCGTCCGCTTCCGTAAAGAGCGCGAACGACTTGTAGAGCGTATTGGAAAATTTCGTGATCAGTTCGTCGGCCGTTCTGATCTGATCGTCCGGGGTCTGGGCTTCGAGCATGGCCTTTACCGCGGCGGCTTCGGCCTTGGACTGCGTTGGACTCTTCTTCTTCATTTGTTGCTGCTGCTGAGCAAACACCGTGGTGGCGGCGATCAGACAGAGGCCTGTTATGGCGAGACGTTTCATGATTTGGATCTCCTGTAATTTGGGGGGTGATTTAGGGGGTGATCAAGGCGATACGGACACGAGAGGATCATTTGGCTACCCCCCGGGATTCTGTTTGCGCGGCTTGCAGCGCCTTCTCCGAAGCGCCTTTCACCGCCAAAGCCTGCTGATAATACTTCGCCGCACCCTCCGGATCGCCGCCCGCTTTGGCGAGGCGGGCGAGGTAGACGAGACTCCATGCCTTCGTCTGCGGGTCGGGGGACGAGTCGATCGTTTTTTCGAAAAGCTTAGTTGCCGCGTCCGGCTGGTTCTGCAGGACGGAAATGCGCGCCAGCCCATACCAGGCCTGGGCATGTTCTTCCGGAGCGCCATTCTGTTCGAGGGCTTTCAGATAGAGCTTCCTGGCGTCTTCGAGCTTGCGGGCTGTATATAAATCCTCTGCCTTTTCGAGAGTCTGGCCTGAAGCTGAAAGGACAGGCGCGGGCGTGGCAACGTTAACCTGGCGGGCGGCACGCGCCAACGGCGCCGCATCGAACTTGATGGACTTCACGCGCGCGGTCTCGCGCTTCAGATCGATCAGTCCGGTCATATCTTCTATGTAGTAGCGCATGCCCTGCGGCTGTTTTTCAAATACGGGAAGTTGTTCGGCGAAATAAGGAGCAAGAATGTAACCCTGTTTCGCCGCTTGCTGTATCGCCCCGGGATTTTTATCAAGGCGGGCCTCGACGGCCTTGATCAGGCTCGCGCTGGTGAGAAGCGTGAAGTCGTTCTTGAAGGTTTCACCGAGCGGCGATTCCTGGACGAGGTCGAGCAGCGTGGAATAGCGCTGCAGGTCCATGCCGTATTTAATAACGATGGGATCGATCTCGAAAAAGAGGTACGCGTGACGAATGTCGAACATGGGCGGCTGCGCGGAAGGGGTAACGATTACAAAAACTTCATCACCGTAGTTTCGCGTCTGCACCTGCTCTGGAGCACCCAGCAGATCGACGTACAAACGGAACTGGCGTCCGAGATAGCCGCCCGCCGGAACCCGCAGATAACCATCCACCGCAGTCACCATGGACGCGACAGGCCCATGGTACTTCACCATTTCCTGCTGAAAAGCCGGTTGTGAGCGCTGCCACAGTTCGGCAATATGGGCTTCCTGATAGAAACGCGTCAGCAATGGCGAAAAATCAGCCAGCGCCATCGCATCCGGCGGAACTTCCACGTCGCGGGTGCGCCAGTGGAAATCGGGCGCCGGTGAAATCGACAGCGCGTAGGAGATGTACTGGGAAAGGTCCTGGACCCCGGTCTTCTGCATGTGCCGGCGATAGAACTGCTTTAGCTCCGGCAGGACGGGAATTTCTTGTTTTGAAAGATAATCTCGCAGTTGCTTGCGGAGCGGGGAATTGTCGGGCAAGTCGATCCCTTCGTCGTAACCCGCCGCGTTGATGGCGGCGAATACGGCGAACATATTCGCATCGGCATCGAGTTGAATAGCGTCGGCGCCGTGCAGCCGGGCCAGGCTGCACAAGCTGATAGCGGCGAGAACAAAGAATCGCTTCAAGACGTTTCGGTTATTTTATCAGTCCCGGCCAGCGGGGCGTACAGCCCGGCCATTCAGACGCGTTTGAAAACTTCCTGAAACACGAGCCAGGCCGCACCCGACGCGAGAAGCAGCCCCGTGGCGATTGAGTATCCGATAAACTTTCGCAGAGGGCGGCGGCGCGGCGGAGGGAGAGGTCCGCACGGCGCGGCGCCCCGTACAAAGCGAAGACGCTGCACAGGGTCGTGGATGTGTTGAGCCACTCCTTCTACCCAGTCCGATAAGACTACCCGGCGTGCGAGTGCTGTGCGCATGCAGTTATAAGGTGGAGCCCGGATAGAAAAATCTCACTCCTTCCAAAAATAAAAATTAAAAAAGTGAGAGAAACGGCCGACGCTTCGACTATTTGTCCAAGTTCACCGAAATGGAGACGCTTGTGATGAACAGCTGGCTCAGAGACTTCTTCCAGAAATTACGCGGACTGGGACGTGAGCACCTCGTGGAGCGAACCGACCGCCGGTCCGCCCGCCTCGCTCCCGTGACGTTCGAACAGATCTACAAGTCCGCGAGCGTTAAGCTCCCGGCGATTGCCTATGGAATTCAAAAGGTTGCGGACATGGCCCACAGTGCTCATCTCGAGGGCATGTCTCCGGAATTCAAACGGAAGGCGCTGCTGATGGCGCTTAATGCCGCCGACAGCGATGAAGGCGAGGTGCTCAACGACCTCGTAATCCGGCAGCGGGCACTCAAGGAATATGAGGATGCCTTCCTGAACAGGGTAAATCAGTTCGAAGCGTCCCAACGGGAACAGATTCGTCTGCGGCACGAGGAACTCGACAAAATTACCGGCGAGTTCAACGCGCGTATCCAGTCCAATCTCGATGAAGTGGAATTACGCCACAAGGAATTTCGCGACTGGCAGGAAATGAAACGCCAGGAGTTGCACCGCTTTGCAGAAGCCGCCGCCCTCTGTGTCCCGCAGAAGAGCGTGGAAGAAGAAAGAACCGGCAGCAATGTAACAACGATGCTGCGGCCCACTGGGACTTTCCGATAACGGATGGAGACCAATCGTGATACTGCTGTCGATTATCGCCGCTGTGTCGCTGGCCGCGCTGCTTGGCAGGCGGATCCTTCGACGGATGCCGTGGCTGACGCGCGCTGAACTGGCGAGACACCGCCGGGTGTCCGAGGAAGAAAGCCGGGAATGGGTTTTTCCCTTTGAGATTTGAGTCTGGATATGAGTTCGAGAGAGGAAAAGAAAAGAATGGATACTGCTGAAGAATCGAAAACCCAGCCAATCGGGCTGGATGTAGGCACCAGCCGGATTGTGGTCGCACGGGCGGCCGGAAAGAAATATGAGTACGAAGCGCAACTGAACGCATTCTTCACGCTTCCTTACTCGCGGCTCACCGAGAAGCTGCTGCAACGCGAAAACGTGTTTCACCAGGTGGACGGGAGCGAGATTGTCGTCGCGGGTAACGACTCCGAAAGGCTCGCCGAGGTCTTCCACGCCGAGACGCGCCGGCCCATGAAGGAAGGCATCCTCAATCCGCATGAACCACACTCGGTGGAGGTGGTGCGACTGCTGATCGGAAAACTGGTTGGTAAAGCAGCCGCACCGGGACAGCGGGTCATATTCAGTATTCCCGCGCCGATAGCGGGCAATCAGGGTGGCATTCGCCATCATCAGGAGTCGGTCCGGCAGATTCTTACAGACCTCGGCTATGAGGCGACGCCTATCGAAGAAGGGCTGGCGGTGGTGTTCGGCGAACTCAGTGCGGCCAACTTCAGCGGGATTGGCATCTCGTGCGGAAGCGGACTTTGCAACATATGCCTGGCGATTCTGTCGGTGCCCGTGATGAGCTTCAGCATACCGAAGGCAGGCGACTTCATCGATGCGCAGGCCGCTCTGGTGACAGGCGATATGGCGACGCACACCCGCGTTCACAAAGAGCAGGCCTTCCGGCTGCACGGCATGAACGGCGATCGGGTGAACAACGCCCTGTCCGTTTACTACGACGAGGTTATTGAAAATCTCGTAAAGAGCCTCAAAGACAACATCTCATCGGTCCAGAGTCTGCCGCGGCTGAAACAGGCTATTCCGCTAATCCTCGCTGGCGGAACCGTAATTCCGGAAGGTTTCCAGGAGCGCTTTCGATCCGCTCTTCAATCCAGCGAACTGCCGGTGAAGCTTTCCGAGGTACTGGTGTCGACGGAGCCGCTGAACGCCACAGCCCGTGGCGCTCTTATGGCGGCGCTCTGTTAGGACCAATTACTGGCCGTTGGCTGAGATCGCGAGATTAAAGCTGTTCGATGTATTTCCGCCCACAGTTACCGTGACGGGAACCGAGGCTGCCAACGGAGCATTGGCTGGAATCGTTACGTCAACCTGGTAAAGTCCAATCGACCCGGGCGATAGTCCGGCGAAATAGGCGCTTGTGCTGACAGGCGTGCCGTTGAAGGCTCCATCGAAGAGCGCTGTGGTGGTGGCGGCGTTCTGCAACTGCGTAACCGATGCGGCGATCCCTTCCGTCGCTGGTGGCGTAGTTTGACCGAACCCCAGTCCATAGATCGTCAAAGTATCGCCGGGCTTGGCCGGGTGGGAGACGAAGCCGGGCACTGTGAGCGAGGCCGGCAGCGCGAGGCTGCCATCCGTGTTAACCGCGATGCCATAATTTCCCGCAAAGAGTCCCCAAAGCAGTATTCGAGGCGCCGTAGCGGCTATCGTAATCGACCGGATATTTCCGGGAACTCCATTGTTCACTACCTGTACCGTCGCCACCTGCCCGGCGCTGAGGCTGTAAGGTATTTGAAAATTGATCTGCAGCGGCGAAACGTAGTAGAGAGGAACAGCTGTTCCGTTTACCAGAACCTGGGTGGTTGCCAGCGTAGCTGCCCATGGCGTTCCAGGATTTGTTGCCGCTGACCCGGGGGGCGCCAGTTGTGTACCAAAAAGACACACAAGATCGCCTGGAGAGAACGGCTCGGCCACATATGTGGCGCAATTAGCGATGCCACCGGCGGAGATCACGTTGACACCCGCCGCTCCAACCGTAAATTCGACCGGGACCGACACAACCGCATTGTTGGCCGCGTTGGATGCAATCGTGACCGTACCGTGATAGAGCCCGGCGCTCAGACCGGTCGGATCGGCGGAGATCGAAATCGTATTAGCGCTGGTAACCGCGGCGCTCAGGAACGCCGGTGACGCCGTTGCCCCGGTAATCGCGAGGGTTGCAACCCCGGTAGGCGGAGCCGCAAAAGGATCCCCGCCCGGCGTCATGATTCCGAACGTGAAGGATGTGCTGGACTTCGCTCCACCCGGGTATCCCTGCAACTGGACTGTTGAGATACCTGAAAGGCTGATTACCGGCGATGACGATATCACAAAAGTCACGGGGATCGTCTTGTTATCCGCCGCGTTGCTGGAACCGCTGAGCACAACGGAACCGGTGTAGGTACCCGGAGCCTGACCAATCAAGGCCGTTGCCTGGATAGTGTTCGGAAGATCGGTGATGGTAGTGCCCTTTGCCAGAAACTGAAGCCAGTTGCCACCGCTCGTCGTGCTCACGGTACCCGTTACCGCACTGGTGGGATAAATCGAGAAAAGCACCTGCGAAACGCCCGATCCGGATGGATTCGCGTACAAGGTCACTGAACTGGGAACACCCGCAACTGTTACCGTCACGGCAATCTGCTGCGGGCTGTCCACCGCATTCGGGTCCGCCAGCGTAAGGAATTCCGTGTAGGTCCCCGCTGCGAGTGCGGCAGTGGAAAGCGATATATTGATCTGGTTGCAAGTGCCGGTCAGTACTTTGCAGGGCCCAGCGGCCCCAATCGTGGCGGATAACCACGATGCCGAAGATGTCGCGGTCAGGTTTAGCGAACCATCGCCGGCGTTCTTTGCCTCCGCAGTCTGGCTGGGTCCATTTGACCCTGGAGCCACGGGAGATGCCACAGTGATTGAGGTCGTACTAAGGACCAGGCGCGGCGCAGCAAACAATGCTGCTGGACACAGGCTGGCCGCTAACACGGCGGCGAACCGCAGTCCGTTAGTGCAAGTGATTTTTCTCATCGGGATCGGGTAGTTGCACGACAGGGACCAAAGTCTCCGGGATCACTGGTTTCTAACGAAGTCCTCCATGACGGCCTTGCGGAGCAGGGCGGGCGGCAATAGTCCCTGGGCCAGGATAAAGTCGTGGAATTTCTGCACATTGAACTTCTGGCCAAGGGCCTTTTCCGCAGCCTGGCGGATTTCCAGCAAACGCGTCATTCCATCGAAGTAAGAAACGGCTTGCCCCGGCGAGCGGAACGTGAATCGCTCAACTTCCTCGGTGGCGAAAGCTTTCGAGCACACAACGTCGGTTTCGAGCGTCTTCATGGCTTGGTCAGGGGTGATTTTGCCTTGCTGTAGTTCGGGATCGAGGAACGCCCGCGCGGCCCGCAACAAGCGAAGGTCGAGCGATACAAGCTTTCCTTCATCGGGCATGTAGGGAAGCATGAACCATTCGGCATAAAGACCCCAACCTTCGACATTGGTACTGTTGAAGGCGAACATGGCGCGGGCCAGCGAGACGCCGTGTTCGACCATGGCGTCGAATTGCAGTTCGTGGCCTGGTCTGGCTTCGTGCGCGGTCAGCGTCCATGACGCAGCCGCATAACTGAAGTCGTCGTACTTGAGGGCATCGCCGTTCTGCCCCGTGGTTTCCAGGGGAAGCACGAATGCCCCGCGTTCCCCATGGTTGTTGAGCAGCGGCGGCGGTTGCATGTGAGGCGCGGGCTGTTGCGCGGTTTCCGCAGCGCTGGCGATCTTGATTATGGCCGGACGCTGCGGAAGCGTTACCAGATGATTCGTTCGAACGATGTCTTCAATCTCAGCCAGTCGTCTCTGGTAATGCGGGAGAACTTCATTGCCGGGAATCTGCTCCTTCTTCAGCGCTGCGATGACGGCGCGATAGTCGGAGGAGGGAAGTCCGCGTTGTTTCGCAATCCTGGCGGCGAGGGTTTGCATCTGCGACTGGATGTCGTTAAAACTGGCATGCGCGAGACGCACCAGTTCTTCGGGCGTGTAATCGACGCCATACGCTTCGAGCTGAATCTTGTAGTATTCGGCAGGCAGACGGAAGTCAGTGCGGGCTTTTGGAAGAACCTCCCTGCGAACAAACGCGTCGTACTCGGCGAGTTGCTCTTTCAGTTTCGCGAAGGCGGGCTGATAACCGGGGACCTTGTACTTCTCGAGAAGAAGCCCGATCCCGTTAACGTATGTATTGGTGTTGTCGAGATCCTTTTCAACCTGCTCTTTGGAAGGACCGAGGAGAACGGGATCGTTTGCTTTCTCCCGAAAGCGATCCTCGACCAGCATCGTATAGGGCTTATAACCCGGCTCCATGCCAGTGTACTCTCGCAGCCTGACCAGCGCAGCCTGGCGGCGCTCCGGTGCGATCTGGTCATCGAGCAGGCTCCTCACGCCCGAGAAGATCATGCCGCCGGCATTGCTGTAGTTGAGGAAATACTTTCGCGCAGCTTCCGAATCGCGCACGTCAAGATCCGCCGATTTGATGAGGATTTCAAGGTCCTGACGGACGATAGGATCTTTCTCCGCAGCCAGGCGCTTTTGGAGTTCCGTAATGGCGGCGCGCAGGTCGGCGCGGCGGCGTTCGGCGCGGTCGGCATCCGGAATGGAAATTCTTTCGTCAAGGCCGGTCATACCGTTCCGGGCTGCGGATTCAGGCGAGTATTTTGCCTCGATATCTATCAAAAGCTGGGCGTTGGCATTGCTTTTCGTGATCCAGGCGGGCTGAGTTTGTGCAAACGCGCTCGTGGCGACCAGCAGCAGAGGACAAAGGAAAAGACGCATCACTTCAGATTAGACGTGTGTCGATGCGAGAACGATAGAGGAGTTTCGCCACGTCGCTTAAGTTAGCGCGCTGCCTTTGTAATACGCAGTCGGCGACCGTCGCTCACAACAGTGACCAGGCCATTCTCATCGGTTCGCATGACCGTGACATTCCGGTCTTTCAGCGCTCCAATCACGGCGGGGTGGGGATGTCCATAAGTATTGTCGAAGCCGGCTGAAATAATTCCGAACGCCGGGCGTTCGATGTCGAGAAAATCAGGCGTACTCGATGTCCGGCTCCCGTGGTGTCCCACCTTCAATACATCGTCGTGCTGGAGGCGGCCGTCGATGTAAAGACGTTCTTCGATCTTCTTTTCCATGTCTCCCGTTAGCAGGAACGAGGTTCCGCCAAAGCGAATCCGCATCACCAGAGAGTCGTTGTTTTTCGGCGTTGCGTCCGGCTCATAATCCGGCACAGGCGCGAGAACTTCGATGTCGGCCGTTCCAAAAGTGAACGGCAGCCCTTGCCCGCGATGACGGATCGCGATGTGCAGACGCTCCGCGGTATCCCGGACCCCTCTCCATTCCGGACTGTCCGGCGTGGCGCCGACCCACAACTCCCGCGGATGGAAATTCTTCAACACCGCGCTCATTCCACCCATGTGATCTTCGTGCGCATGGGTCATCACCACTACGTCGAGGTGCTTGATCGATCGTGACCACAAGTAAGGCGAAACGACGTCCTCGCCGATATCGAGCCCCGGCTTCCGGGTGCGCCCGAAAGAAGGAATGCCGCCCGCATCGATGAGCATCAGCTGGCCGTCCGGGAATGCCGCGAGCAAGCTGTCGCCCTGACCGACATCGATGGCGTCGAGTTCGAATTTCCCGTTTTCAATCGCGGGGCGGAACGGATGAATGACGATCACGGCGAGTGCAGCCGATGCCGCGAGCCACGCGATGGACCTGTGCCATGGGCGTCTCCCGCGCAGTGCCGCGATCACCAAAGCTGCCGCGAAGAGTGCGGCCAGCCAGAAGGGCGGGGCGGGAATGCGCCATTCCGGCTCCCATCGGGCATGGAACCCTACTGCCAGTCGCGCGACATTAAGCAGCCAGGCGCAAAGA
>Ga0182013_10007528_pt1 | contig 11983 bp, 12 predicted proteins | sample 612S2MmetaG_FD_120487 | JGI IMG/M metagenome (GOLD analysis project Ga0182013, IMG submission 120487) | Permafrost microbial communities from Stordalen Mire, Sweden - 612S2M metaG | ecosystem: Environmental > Terrestrial > Soil > Wetlands > Permafrost | place: Sweden: Stordalen | collected...
CGGTACGCCCCAACGAGCCCGAGCCAGCCGCTAAAGTGCAGGTCAGAGACCTGAGGCCCAGGTCAGGGAAGGCAATAGACACATATGCCCGATATAGCCGTTGGGAACGCACCGCCCGAGACCGTGCTGCCCGAACCTCCTCCCGAAGCCGCGCAGGCCCTGTCGGAGGCCATGACCAGTTCGTCTCCCCGGGCCGCGGTGGCCCCGGTGGCCGCCCGCTGGCCCCGGTACCTGGAGGCGTGGGCGTCCCTGGCCGAGCTCAACGTCGGTGATGACGTCGTCGCCGCCTATGCCTTTGCCCGCACGGGTTACCACCGCGGCCTGGACGCCCTGCGAGCGGCGGGGTGGAGGGGATCGGGGTATGTTCGCTGGCGCCACCCGTCCAACCGCGGGTTCCTGCGCAGCCTGGAGGCGCTGCAGCTGACGGCTGGGCTAATAGGGGAGGACGACGAGCAGCAGCGGTGCGCACTCTTTCTCCGTCAGCTGGACCCAGAACGGCGCGGCGCGGACCGCTAATGGCTTCATCACCTGTAGGACCTGTCCCCCCCGGGGCCGGCCCGGCCGAGCTCGACCGGATGCGCCGGCGGATCCTGTGGCGGATGCCTTCGGGCCTTTACCTTCTGGGCAGCGCCGCCGGGGGCCGGCGCAACCTGATGACGCACACCTGGGCCATGCAGGTCTCCCAGGAGCCCAAACTTCTAGCCGTAAGCATCCGCCACGACGCCCTGACCTGCGAGCTCGTACGCCAGGGTGGCGCCTTCAGCCTTTGTTTCCTCAAACGCGAGGACCGGGCCATCGTCAGGGCGTTCACCAAGCCCGCCGAGGAAGGGCCCGGTCCGGCCATGCTCGGGGGCGTGGCAGTGAGGACGGGTTCCACAGGGACGCCCATCTTTTCCGGCGCGGCTTCCTGGCTGGAGTGCGAGGTGCGCCAGGAACTGGAGCTGGGCGACCACGCCCTGTTCGTGGGCGAGGTGGTCGACTGCGGTGCCCCGGACGAGGACGCGCCCCTGCTGCGGACCGAGGACACCAGGCTCAACTACGGAGGCTGATGCGGGCCGGGGGCACCTTTTCCGGGCCTCTCGGTGAAGGGCTCCCGGGGGACGACACGGTAGACTTTGCGCGTGTCGTCACCCGCGCCCTCCGTGAGCGGGCCCCGGGCCACGGACCGGCGCGCCGAAGTCCACGAGGCCCTGGCCGCCTACCACGACTCGCGCGACGAGGCCGCCCTTAATTTCATCGTTTCCGCCTACCAAGGCCTGGCCCGGTCGCTGGCCAACCGGTTCGTCCAGCGGGGCGAGGACATCGACGACCTCAACCAGGTGGCCCTGATCGGCTTGCTGAAAGCGATCGAGCGTTTCGACCTCGCCCGGGGGACCGAGCTCACGACGTTCGCCACCGCCACCATCCTGGGCGAGCTCAAACGCCACCTCCGGGACCGGTCCTGGTGGGTCCGTCCGCCCCGGCGGGTGCACGACCTCTACATAAACGCCCAACAGGCCATCGACGAGCTGGCCCAGGTGCTGGGCCGGTCTCCCACCATGGCGGAGCTGGCCCGGCACATCGGCGCCTCCCCGGAGGACGTGGTCGAGGCGCTCGAAGCCGGAGCGTTACGTAGCAGCTCGTCATTGGACACGCCCGGCCCTACGGGTGAGGACGGCCACGCCTGGGGCCAGTTCGGGGCGGGGGACCCGGGCCTGGCCGAGGTGGAAGGGAGGCTGGTACTGACCCCGCTGCTGGCCCGCCTGGGCGAGCGGGACCGCCTGGTGCTCAATCTCCGCTTCGTCGGTGGGTGGTCCCAGACCCAGATAGGGGCCTTGATCGGCGCCACCCAAATGCAGGTCTCACGCATGTTGGCTCGCAGCCTGGCCCAGCTCAGGGCCTGGTCGGAGCCCGAGAGCGCATAGGTGGCGGTCCCGGTCCCACCCTGGGCGGCCCAGGGCCCTGCCGAGAGCGAGGGCCCCTGGCTGGTAACGACGGCCAAAGACCTCGCCGCTCTGGTCGAAGAGCTGGTCTCGGTGCCCCGGTACGCTCTCGACACCGAGTTCCACCGCGAGCGGACGTACTGGCCGCGCCTGGCCCTGGTCCAGGTGGCCTGGGAGCCCACCCCGGGCGCAGCCGTGGCCATTGCCCTGGTGGACCCTCTCGCCGTCGACCTCGAACCCTTCGCCAAGGTGCTGGCCGGCCCCGGGGTCATGGTGGCCCACGCCGCCAGCCAGGATCTCGAGGTCCTGGCCCGGGCGTGCCAGCTCCTGCCGTCGTCGCTGTTCGACACCCAGGTGGCGGCGGGCTTCCTCGGTTACGGGTCGGCTTCGTTGGCCTCGTTGGTGGACCGCTTCCTGCACGTGCGCCTGGCCAAGGGCGACCGCCTCAGCGATTGGAACCACCGTCCCCTTACGGCCTCACAGCTGTCCTACGCCGCCTCGGACGTCGCCCACCTGCTCGCCCTTACCGACATGATCTCCGGGCAGCTCTCGGCTCGGGGCCGGCTGGTGTGGGCCGAAGAGGAATGTGCCGCCCTCCTGGCCCGCCCCGTGGGTGCCACCGATCCCGATGAAGCGTGGTGGAAGCTGCGCGACAACCGACAGCTCCAAGGGACCGCTCGGGCCGTGGCCCAGGAGGTGGCGGCGTGGCGAGAGCGCAAAGCCCGCCAGCACGACCTCCAACCGCGCATGGTCCTGCCCGACTTGGCGCTGCTCTCGATCGCCCACGGCCCGCCGCCCAACGCGGACAAGCTCCACGAGACCCGGGGTATCGACGCCCGGTACCTGCGGGGCGGGGCCGACCAGGAGATCATGGCCGCCGTGGCTAGAGGCCGGGTGCTGCCCGTCGACCTAGTGCGGGTCGCCCAGGTCGACCAGGTGAGCAAGGAGCTGCGGCCGGCGGTGGCGCTGGCCTCGGCCTGGGTGGCCCAGCTGGCCCGGGACGAGGAGGTTGACGCCGCCCTCCTGGCCACCCGCAGCGACGTGGTCGAGTTCCTCTCCTTCAAGCCCGAGGCGCGCCTCGGGCAAGGTTGGCGGGCCGGGCTGGTCGGTGCGCCCCTGCGCAAGCTGGCCAGCGGTGCCGCGTCGTTGGCCCTGGACGGCCACGGGCGCTTGCTCATGGAGGACAGGCCGCGTCACGGCGCGGGGGCCTGAGCGCAGCGGCGGAACTACGCCTCGGCTTGGCGGTCGCTTTCCGGCCGCAGGTCGATAGTCAGGGTAAGGATCCCGCCCTCTAGGGCGGCCGTGGCGTCGCCGATCATGGCGTAGTCCATGAAGTCGGTCCGGGCCTGGTCGACGAAGCGCTTGCGGTCGGCGCCCTCGATCGGCGGTACGCCCCGTTGGCGCACGGCGTGCGCCCGGTCCCGAAAGCGCTGGAGCATGGCGTCGACGTCGAGCTCTTGAGGCATGGGGCCATGCTAGAGCCGGCGTCCGGGCACGTTGGCGGGCGAGCGGTGGCCCTGGCTGCGGTTTACATTTGGGACCGAGATGGCGGTAGGCTTCGGGGGTTCTCGCACGTCTCGCTCAGGAGTCATTGTGAAAAAGGGACGGCACCGGCGCTTCGAAGAGGCGCGTAGTTTGAAGCGGTCTGTGGAAGCGGTAGTCGAGCCATGTCCCGAGTGCCGAGCGATGCCGGGCACGGAGCACGCCTCGTGGTGCCTGGCGATGGAAGACGAGGAAGATCAGGAAGGCGATGGCGAGGTGGAGGTCGAGGAGAGCCCGGAGCTCGACCGCACCGACAGTCACCAGTACTGACGGTAATGGGACTGAGGGCCTTGCGCCTGTCCCGTAGCATGATGAAGTGGCAAACAGCAGCCCTGGACCGCGCCGACAGCCGGCTTACCCGCGGGTCGCGGACAAGCCCGAGTTCCCTGAGGTAGAGCGCGAGATCCTGGCCTACTGGGCCCAGGACGGCACCTTCGAGGCGTCGGTAAAGGCGCGTAGCACGGCGGAGGAGTTCGTCTTCTATGACGGGCCTCCGTTTGCCAACGGCTTGCCCCACTACGGCCACCTCCTGACGGGGTACGTGAAAGACACCGTGCCCCGCTACAAGACGATGCGCGGTTGGCGCGTCGAAAGGCGTTTCGGCTGGGACTGCCACGGCCTGCCGGCGGAGATGGAGGCGGTGAGGGAGCTCGACCTTCCCGGTCGGGCCGACATCGAGCGCTACGGCATAGCCCGGTTCAACGAGTACTGCCGGGCGTCGGTCCTGCGCTACACGAGCGAATGGGAGCGTTACGTCACCCGCCAGGCGCGCTGGGTCGACTTCGCCCACGACTACAAGACCATGGACCTCTCCTATATGGAGAGCGTTATGTGGGCGTTCCGCCAGCTGTACGAAAAGGGCTTGCTTTATGAGGGTTTCCGAGTCCTGCCCTACTGCTGGGAGTGCGAGACGCCTCTGTCCAACTTCGAGACCCGGGTCGAAAACGCCTACCGCCCGCGCCAGGACCCCGCTGTCACGGTCGCCTTCGAGCTCTCCGCCCCCGGCCCCGGCCACCCGGCCGAGGCCCTCTTCGGAGCCGAGCTCCCCGCCCGGGCCTTGGTGTGGACGACCACGCCGTGGACCCTGCCCTCCAACCTGGCCCTGGCCGTCGGGACCGACATCACCTACGCCGTGGTGCAGACCGACGAGGCCCGCTATGTCATCGCTGAGTCCCGCCTCGAGGCGTTGGGCGAGGCCCTGGAAACGGCGCTGCCCGGGGCTCGCCTCGTGGCCACGCTCGAGGGTGCCGAACTGGCGGGGCTTTCTTACCGCCCCCTGTTCGATTTCTTTGCCGACCAACCGGGTGCCTTCGTGGTGCTGACCGCCGACTTCGTCTCCACCGAGGAAGGTACGGGGATAGTCCACCTTGCCCCCGGGTTCGGCGAGGACGACCAGCGGGCGTGCGAGCAGGCCGGCATAGGTGTGGTGTGCCCCATCGACTCGCGCGCCCGGTTCACCGCCGAGGTACCTGCCTACCAGGGCGTCCAGGTCTTCGAAGCCAACCGGGCCATAATCGCCGACCTGCGTCGGGCGGGTGTCCTGGTCCGCCACGAGAGCTATGAGCACTCCTATCCGCACTGCTGGCGGACCGACACCCCCCTCGTGTACAAGGCGGTCAGCTCCTGGTTCGTCAGGGTCACGGCCCTCAAGGAGCGGATGCTGGAGCTCAACCAGGAGATCAACTGGGTGCCCGCCTACATGCGCGACGGGGCGTTCGGCAAGTGGCTCGAAGGCGCCCGGGACTGGTCGATAACCCGGAACCGTTTCTGGGGCTCTCCCATCCCCGTGTGGAAGAGCGACGACCCCCGCTATCCCCGCATCGATGTTTACGGCAGCCTCGACGAGCTCGAGGCCGACTTCGGCGTGCGCCCGGCCGACCTGCACCGCCCCGGCATAGACGAGCTCGTGCGGCCCAACCCGGACGACCCGACCGGGCAGTCGATGATGCGCCGGGTCGAAGACGTGCTCGACTGCTGGTTCGAGTCCGGTTCCATGCCCTTCGCCCAGGTCCACTATCCCTTCGAGAACGTGGACTGGTTCGAGGGCCATTTCCCCGCCGATTTCATCGTGGAGTACGTGGGCCAGACGAGGTGCTGGTTTTATACCCTCCATGTGATGGGGACGGCCCTGTTCGACAAGCCGCCGTTCCTCAACTGCATGGCGCACGGCGTGATCCTCGGCTCGGACAAGCAAAAACTGTCCAAGCGCCTGCGCAATTACCCCGACCCCGAGGAGATGTTCGCCGCCTTCGGGGCGGACGCCATGCGCTGGTTCCTGCTCTCCTCGCCGGTCGTTCGCGGCGGCGACATCGTGGTGGAGCGCAAGGGCCCTTCCGAGGCGGTGCGGGGTGTGCTCAACCCACTGTGGAACGCCTGGAAGTTCTTCGCCATGTACGCCAACGCCGACGGGCACCAGGCCCACCTGACCGCCGACGCCGTCGAGGTGCTGGACCGCTACATCCTGTCCAAGCTGCGGTTGCTTGTCGAAGAGGTCACCGACGCCATGGACGTCTACGACCTCTACCGGTCGTGCGCGCTCATAACCTCGTTCCTCGACGCTCTCAACAACTGGTATATACGGCGCAGCCGCGACCGCTTCTGGAGCCGGGTCGGGACCAGCCAGGCGTCGGACTCCTCCAAGTTGGCCGCTTACGACGTCCTCTACACCGTGCTGCACACTTTTTGCCGGACGGTGGCCCCCCTGCTGCCCATGCTGGCCGAGTCGGTCTACCGGGGCCTCACCGGCGAGCGCAGCGTGCACCTGGCCGACTGGCCCGACGTGTCCTGCCTGCCCGCGGACGCCGCTCTGGTGGCCCATATGGACACCGTCCGCGAGGTGTGCTCGGCCGGTCACTCCATCCGCAAGGCCCGAGGCCTGAGGGCCCGCCTGCCGCTGGCATCGGTCACGGTGGCCGGCCCGGGGGCGCCCGCCCTGGCCCCCTACTTGGACCTCATCGCCGACGAGCTCAACGTGAAGGAGGTCCGCCTGGTCGAGGAGGTCGACGATGTGGCCGACCTCGTGCTCCAGGTCAACCCGGCGGTCCTCGGTCCCCGGCTGGGGGCGGCGACCCAGCACGTGATCGGGGCGGTGCGCAGGGGCCAATGGATGCGCCTGCCCGAAGGCGAGGTCGAGGTGGCCGGGCACGTCCTGGGCGACGAGGAGTACTCCCTTTCGCTCGTGCCCCGGGACAAGGACTCGAGCCGGGCGTTGCCGGGCAACGACCTCGTGGTCAGTCTTTCCCTGGAGATCACCGAGGAGCTGGAGCTCGAAGGCCTGGCCCGCGACCTCGTCCGCCAGGTCCAAGAAGCGCGCAAGGAAGCGGGCCTCGACGTCTCCGACCACGTCGAGCTGAGCCTCGACCTCACGCATGCGCCCGAGATCCGCCGGGCCGTCGGCGCCCATCAGGAAATGGTGGCGGGAGAGACGTTGGCGCGCCAGATCCACTTCGTCCACGGACCGCCGTCGGGCGCCAAGGAAGTCGCCCTCGCCGACGGGAGCGCGTACTACATAGGGGTGGAAAGGGTGGAGGAGTAGCGAAAGGCGCGTCCGGCAAGGTGCGGCGCGCGAAGCTTTGGCTCCATGACGACCACTAGCCCCTCCGTGACGACCGCTAGCACCCCGGATCCCGCCAAGGCGCGCCATATGCCCGCGTTCGGGTTCACCAAACACGGCCACGCCGTGCACGCTCATGTTACCGACCACCTGCCGGACCACTCGCCATACGCCCGCTTCAACAAGAAGGTGGCGTTGTGGATCACCGAAAATGTCGGCACCATGACGTGCTTTTGGATGTTCTGTGTCATTGCCCTGCTGGCGTTGCCGGCGGCGCTGGTGGAGGCGAAGGTCATCACGCCCACCATCGGCATCATCGGCGAGGCCGGCTTCGTGATCCTCGTCGAATGGGCGGCCCAGAGCTTCATCCAGTTGGTCCTGCTGCCCGCCCTGATGGTGGGCCAAAACCTCCAGAACATCGCCGCCGACGCCCGCTCGGCCAAGACCTTCGAGGACGTAGAGCGCATTATCGACCTGTTGGACGCCCATACTCAAGGGGGCGTGAAGGACATCCTCGAGGCCATTGACGCCCTGAAATCGCAAGTCGTCTCGGCGGGCGGAGCGGGCGGGAGAGGCGGCACCGGGGGGACGGCCACGGCGAGTTGACCTCTTCCGGGCCGAGGCTCCGATGCCTTCCGGCCCGGGTTGGGCGGCAAGGGGCGCTATGCCGTGCCGGGCCCGGGCACCGGGCCAGGCGTACTCGGGGCTTCGGCGGCAGCGGGGACGGGCTCGGCAGCGGGGACGGGCTTGGAGCCCACGAGCAACAGCGTGCCGGCCACGGAGACGATGATGCCCCCGAGGAGCAGGGCGGTCCCGGCACCTCCGGGCAAGCCCTGGTGATATAGGGCGAAACCGGCGCCGATGAGGCCGAGCGAGGCCACCGAGGCGTTGGCCGCCGAGACGCTGGCGGCGTTGGCCCGGCGGAACGCCTGTTGCAGGAGGCTCTGCGCCCACACCGACATCAGGACCATCAGCCAGATCCCGGCACTGGGGAGGACGGCGGTCAGGCCGCCTATCCCGTATATGGCAAAACGGTCGCCGATCTCCTTGGTGAACACGCCCGTGCCGGCATAGAGCAAGCCCACCGCTGCTCCCGTGGCTATGCCGGCCGCCTTGCGCCGGTGGTCGTCGCCGGTAGCGCCCAGGCCGGAAGGCGACAGCCGGGAAGGCGACAGCCGGGAAGGCGATAGTCGGGAAGAGAGGCCGGAGACCACCCCGGCGGCGAGGATGCAGGAGGCGCCCACGACGATCTCGGTCCAGTTGGAAAGCGGTTTGTGCACGACCTTGCTATTGGCGGCTCCAATTGCGGTGATGATCCCGCCTCCACTGGCCAGCGCCACTCCCAGGATCTCGAGGCGGCTGAAGCGCTCGTTCAGCCAACGGCCGCCGCCCACGACGAGCAGGCCTCGCCCGGCGTTACGCAGGGTGGCCACGATGGGGACCGGGGCCAGGGCCAGGGAAGCCGCTTCCCCCACCCAGGCCAGGGCGCTCAGCACCATGGCCGCCAGCCATGCCGGCCGCCGGGCCAGGGCGGCCAACAGGCGCATCCCCGAGCGGGTGGTGGCCGTGCGCATGCCCTCTCGCTTCTCCAGCCAGGCGGCGGTGGCATTGAGCATCCCCGAGAGGAGCGCGAGTAGGCTACCGACGAGCACGATGGCTTAGGGGCGGGATATCGGAGGGACAGTGAAAGTAGGGCACGAAAGCGCGTATGACAGTTACAGACGCTAACGTCCCTCGGCGCGTCCTGATCATCTCGGCGGAGATGGGCGAAGGCCACAATGCCGCGGCCACCGCTCTAACCGAGGCGATAGAAGAATGCTGGCCCCAATGCACGGTGCACAAGCTCGACACCATGGAGCTGCGGGGCGTGCGGTTCGCCCGGGCCGCGCGTTGGGCTTACGGTTTCCAGCTTTCCGCCTTGCCTTGGAGCTACGAGGCCTTTTATGACGGCCTGTCCCGTTCGCAACGGTTCGCCGACCTCGCCCGGGCTTCGGTGGGCGCTTTCTTCGGTCGCCGGTTGGGCAAGGCGGTAGCCAGCAATGATCCCGACCTTGTCATATCGACGTACCCTTTCGGCTCCGCCGCTCTGGACTGGCTCAGGGCAAAAAGGGGCTATTCGACCCTGACGGTCACGTATTGCCCGGCTTTTCACGTCCATCCGTTGTGGGCTTACCGCGGCATCGACCTCCATTTTGTTATGTACGACACGGCCGCTGCCGATGCCCTGCTGCCCGGTTTCGACCAGACGATGCGGTTGGGCGCGCCACCGGTGCGGCAGGGCTTCGGCGACATGAGCCGGGAAGAAGCGCGCCGGCTCCTCGGGCTGCCCCAGGACGACTTCATCGTCCTGATGACGGGCGGCGCTTGGGGCCTGGGCGACATCGCCCCGGGAGTGGAAGCCTTGGTGAAGCTGGAGCCGGCGGTGCACGCCATCGCTGTGTGCGGGAAAAACGCCACCCTGGAGGAAGGGTTGCGTTCGTTGGCCGCAGCCCATAGCGGTCGGCTGACCGTCTTCGGCTACGTCTCGACCATGCCCGAGCTCATGGCCGCGGCCGACGTGGTGGTGACCAACGGCGCCGGTGTCACGGTACTGGAGGCGTTGCGGACCCCGAGGCCGGTGGTCGCCTTTTCACCCCTGGTAGGGCACGGTACCGCGTCGACGACCGAGATGGTGCGCCGCCAGCTGGCTGTCGAGGCAAGCGACGTGCCCCAGCTCGTCGAGCAGATCCGCCGGTTGCGGACCGACGCCGACTTGCTGAGCACGATGCAGGGGGCGGCCGAGGCGTGGGTCGAAGGCCGCGACCTGGCGGGCAGCCTGGGCGAGATCCAGGCCCTGTACGCCTCCCTGCACCCAACCTCCACCGCCGTCTCCGGCCGCACCGGCCGCACCGGCGTCACGGGCGAGGGATAGAGGCGCCCTCAGGTTTGCAGTCGGAGCACGTCGGGGCCAGGTGCCCGGGCGGCCGGCAACCCGGTAGCCTGCACAAACGAACTTCCGTCCGCATAGCTCAGGGTATTGGCGCAGCCGCCGTCGGCATGAGACTGATAGGTGAGGTGCACCGAAGTGGCAGTTAAGGCTTGGCCGGCGCGGGCCTCGAGCTCCGACCACCGGGCTTCGGTGGGCGGGTCGTCGCAAGCCGCGAAGACCTCCGCCCACATGACGGGGCTGGCCAGCCCGGTGGCCGGCACCAGGAGGTCCCTGATCACGGTGGCTTGCCCGGTAGCCATGTCGGTGACCTCCGAACGCCAGGCGCCTGGGCTCGGGGACCATACCCGGAAGCGGTAGGGACGCCCGGGAGACCACGGGATATGGCGGGTATGAGGGCCGTCGACGGGCGGGAGGTCCGACCCCGTACCGTCGAGGACGCCGCCCCCGGCGTGGTAGCCGCCCCAATTGACGGCGCCGGCCGGCGCTCCCGGGTGCCATTGCAGTCCGGTGTGCCCTGCCCCGAGGTCCCGGCCCCGGTCGACGAAAGAGACCTGCAGCGCCCAGAAGTAGAGCTTGCGGACGGCAGGGGCGCGGGTGATCTCCAACACTGCGCTGACCTCTTGGAAAGGGCCGCCCGGCACGTCCCACCAGAGGTGGAACGAGGATGCACCGTTGGACGAGGTGGGCGCGCCGGTCACCCTTTCCCGCGGTTGGCTGAAACGCGATAGCCAGCTCACACCGGCGAAGCTATCCGATTGACGCGTTGGCGCTGGCCCTGTGGGCTGGCGCTGTGGGTCGGTGCGGGGCGGGCGTGTGAAGGCCTGTCGGTCGGGTGGGTGCGCGCGTGGTTGCCGATGGGGCACACCTGCCAGGTAGCGGAGGCGCAAACCCAGTCTCTCGCATATAGACGCGCGAAACTCCACGCTAACCCCCCGTTTCCTTGCCGTCTTTTGCAGTTGATTACATCGAGCGCGAGGGCTCTTGGCAGTTCCTTTCGTTTTCCGGCATAAACCGCCGCCCCAAAACACTGGTACCGCTTGCGCGTAACTGCCAAACACGCGGGCGGGAGACGAAGCAACTCAGTACTTTCTAACGGAGCTGTTCGGCAGGACGCGAGGGCGCGCCTTCAAAAACCCCTGCCATGCCTGCAATAACCCCAGGAGATCAGGGTGCGGCAGCCGCTGCCGGCCCTGCGTCCGACTGGCGCCGGGCCGCTCTGGTGGCCGAGCAGGCCGCGGCGAGGGCCATGCCGCCCATGGAGGTGTAAAACGCTGTGTGCAAACCGGCAGTAAACGCGACTGCGAGGTGACCCTTTATCTTGGCCGTCCCCACGAATATGACAAATGCCAGCCCCCGCGAGATGGACCGCGAGGCGACCAGTATCGCCATGCTGAACGAAAAGACCATGCCGATGTTGGCGAAGGTCCTCAGCATCCCGGAGGCCACGCCGAACACCTGGGGCTTGACCGCCCTCATCAGCGCGGCGGTGTTGGCTGGGAAGAAACCGCTGGCGCCGATGCCGTTCAGGACGCTCGCCACCACCACGACCCAAAGACCGGTACCGATCGACAGGCGTGAGTAGACCAGGAGCGCCACCACCTGGAGGGAGAGGCCGGCAGTGGCCGGGAGGACAGGGCCGAAACGGTCCGCTACCCGCCCGGCAAGCGGCCCGACGGCACTGCCCACCACGTACCCCGGTACCAGTAACAGGGAAGCATCGATCGGGGCCATCCCCCGGGGGCCCTGCGGGTGATGGCCCACAGGATGCCGAAGAGCCCGAGGCCGAGCGAACCCATCCCCACCAGGTCGAGGTGGTGCTTGGTCCTGCGGCCGCTGTCCCTCAACACCCGGAAAGCGAGGTGACGCCGAAGGCCCCGATGGGCACGTTGATCCAGAAAATCCAGCGCCAGGAAAGGTAAGTGACCATGGCGCCGCCGACGACTATCCCGAGGACGGCGCCGATGCTCCAGCCGACGGCGTTGCGCTATTGCTCCCCGTGGACGGCACTGTCTTCACGGCCTCATCCGGCTTCACGGC
>Ga0182013_10007531_pt1 | contig 11981 bp, 10 predicted proteins | sample 612S2MmetaG_FD_120487 | JGI IMG/M metagenome (GOLD analysis project Ga0182013, IMG submission 120487) | Permafrost microbial communities from Stordalen Mire, Sweden - 612S2M metaG | ecosystem: Environmental > Terrestrial > Soil > Wetlands > Permafrost | place: Sweden: Stordalen | collected...
CGACAACTTGCTTTATCCAAGCGGTTCTGGGAATGGGATTCTCGATTGGGGCGGGTTACTCTTTTTCGATGGCAGCTATGAGCTCAATCTTTTTTCTGGCGCGCGTGGCGCTGGTGCCCCTCCCGACCAGTACTTCTATTTCGCCGACAATCAGAGCAATCACAGCAACAACCGGATTCCAGATCCTGTTTATAGCAGTGGACCAGCAAAAGACGAAAGTCTGGTGGCGACTCCGGAGCCTGGGTCCCTATTCCTGCTCGGCACCGGCCTGCTTGGTTTGGCATTGATTCTCTTTCGGAAGGCTGGCAAGCAGAATTCCTCGGGCCTGGTTCTGGGGGCGTGATCTGGCAGATTGGAGAAGGGCTTCTCCTGGGGTGTTTGCTTTAGTTGGGTTTTTGGGCGAGATACAGCAGACGATCGATACGACCTGCCAAGACCGGGGTCATGGAAGCGTGGAAGGGATTCAATTCTTTCACCATTCCATGATCCCGTTCCGGTTTCGGACCTGTCGCTCAGTCGACGCACGCGGCCCAAATAGGCCGCGATCGATAAGGCAGACATTCAGGGCCAAAGGATCTTGGGAGCGCAGTCAATATTCAAGTGGCAGATGCCGTCAAACCTTGGGAGTTGCCCACAGGATCTCGAAGGGCTGAGTGAACCGGATGCGGCGAAACGATGGTGAGCTGAGTGCCCAATTTCTTCCTACCGGATGTGCATCGAATTGCACTTTCGCATTCGAGCCGGCTCGCTATCTCTTTCTTTTTCTGAAAACTGTTCGGCCTTTGGATTGCTTTAATGTTCAAGTAATAAACAGCAGATGGCTGTGGGGTAGGCGTTGACAGAACTCACGCACATAGGCTTTGACGTCAGTACCAGGTTTTCGGAATTGGCAATTGCACCGAAACCAAGGCTCCACAAGAGAACGGGGCAGTTTGAAATGGGCCGCATGACAGAGCCTCTGGCAAATGCGAGTGAACGGCGGGGAACGCGGCGCTTTAAAGTCCATGCGCCCATAACCCTCAAGATCGGAGACCGCGAGGTTCCGGCCTATACACGCGACCTGAGCAACAAGGGAGCATATTTCTATCTAGCTTTTGCCCACAGCCCACTCATAGGCCTTGATTTTGAGTTTGTGGTCGAATTACCCCCGGAGATTACATTTTCTACCTGTTGCCGGATTCGATGCCGGGCCAGGCTGCTTCGCAAGGAGAAAACCTCCCGTAGCCTGTCGGGAATAGCCGCAGAGATTCTGGATTATTCGATTCTTGGACAGGCAACATCCACCGCTTAGATTTTGCGCATTCCCAGGACCCGAAGGTCTGAAAGCCAGCTCTTCACCACGTACACCAGCTTGTTGTTGCTTTCGGGGTCGGTCGGTATCAGGAAGAATCCCGGATCCACCAGGTAGCGAAGGGAATTGTGCACAATCCCCTCCATCACTTCGCCATCCCGAAACTGCAGCCTCATCCAGATCCCCTTGGCTACAGGTGCTCTCGAGTGAAAATTCAGATGGGTGTGATCTGAGTCCCCAGCGAAGGTATTCACGTAGAAGACTGCCTTGATCCCGCTAGTCGGGATCTCCTCGACTAGATCGGAATCGAGATGGCGGATACGGAAGGTCTCCGGTGAACTGGGGGGGGCGTTGCTAAGCAAATCCTCGATTGTGTTCCAAATCGGAGATTCCAGGTACCCCTTGACCGTCCTGTTTCCGAATTGAATTACAACCTGTTCCGACTTCTTCGGATTAATCCCGTTCATGAATGGAGAACCCTTTCACAGAGCCAAAGGTCTGTGGTCTGTGAGTTGAAACCCTATTTCCTGCTTTTCGACGGCATAGGCTGTTTTTCTGCTTAAACGCTTCCCAATCACTGTGAGGCACTCGTAGAGTCTGGTCGCATACTCGGATACGACGATGGTTCACCGGTCGGATGGATCTGTATGTGCGATTCGACACAATTCTTCGCAAGCGCCATTTTTTCACAGTTCACCAACCACATTTGGGTCGCTCCCAGGACGTAGGCGGACATGACGCAATTTGGCTGATTATGGAAAGGCCGCAATCCCTTGCACTTTCACTTTCAAACTGCAAGTGAATCTAATAACGACGTGCCGCGCTGTTTCCCTTCAGCAGAATCTGGCAAACGCAGGGCATACCGATCCGTCTCGCTTGTGACCGTCGCCTTTGGTGAAGGGGTCTTCTCTGGTTGGAAACGCGGTGCTCCGGATCGCGGCGGATTCGGCAATTCCTGCAGATTTAACCACCGAGATTCCAGACGATTCGATTTTTGGAGAGGGAACGTCGATCGCTTAGGCTTTGCGCAGGCCCAGAACCCGATGGTCCACAAGCCAGCTCTTCATGACATACACCAGCTTGTTATTGCTTTCCGGGTCGGTTGGTAACAGGAAGAAGCCTGGGTCTACAAGATAGCGAAAGGAGTTGTTGACGATTCCCTCCATCACTTCGCCATCCCTGAACTGAAGCCGCATCCAGATCCCCTGGGCGATGGGCGCCCTGGAGTGAAAATTCAGATTCGTATGCTTTGAATCCCCTTTGAACGAGTTCACGTAGAAGACCGCTTTGATCCCATTGGTTGGAATCTCCTCGACGACATCGGAATCCAGATGGCGGACCCGGAAGGTCTCCGGAGAACTGAGAGGAGCGTTGATGAGCAACTCTTCAATTGTGTTCGAGACCGGCGACTCCAGGTACCCCTTGAGTGTCCGGGTTCCGAACTGAATCACAACGGGTTCCGACCTGATTACTTCAGACTTGCTCATGATTGGGCGAACTTTCTTACTGAGTTGAACCTGTCCGCTGGACGAGTTGCCGACGACGTATCCTCATGATGCTGAATCGACTGCCATAATGCCAATGGCTGTTTTGTGTTACTCAGTTGGCGTGATGGTGTCACGAATTTTTCGTGGCTGGAAACGGAGCACACGTGGAACGCAGCTCCAACCGCTTACAGTCAAGGAGGGATTGCGGGTCAAGACATTGGCCGGAGTGCCGGACGCATTTCAGATAAAATCCCGTCCCAGAAGTTCTCATCAAAAGTGTTCAAGGCAAAGAAGCAGATTCTTCGACTCACCACCCCCAAACTGAAAGACGTTTGGGGCCCCGTTCGCTCAGAATGACAACCCGATATTGTCGCGAGCTTCTGGGATCCCACGCTAGCTATGAAGCTCTCAAGCAGGAATTCAAACCGTACTGACTTGCTTGGATCTGGAGGAATTAGTTTCCCGTGCAGGAGGAAAGTGAGCAGGAGTTACCCTTATCCGCCCGGGTTTCGACTTGAGGCAATCTCTGTCGAAAACTGCCTGGGCGAAAATGGTCAGTCTCCTGTTGCACGTCCAAGACTAAGCGCCTGCCCAATGGCGACTGGCCGTCTCTGCGGGGGGTAAAGATGGTATTGTTTGATTTTGTAAAGCAGGGCCTTGTAACTAATTTGCAGGTCGCTTGCGGCCTCTTTGCGATTCCATCCCGTACCCTCCAGCGCTTGTGCGATCGCAATGGATTCAGCATCACCCTTCAAATTTCGGACGAGATGCTTGAGACCAGCGCCAGCACCGATGTCAACCGTGGAAGGTTGATCGTTTCCCACACCCTGTGCCGGATTCAAGTCTTCGACGATGGTCTGCTCATTCCCCAGAATCAGGTAGCGTTTGATGGTGTTTTCCAGCTCACGAAGATTGCCTGGCCATGCCTGGCTCGTAAGAGCCTTCATCAGCGTGGGTGAAATGGGCAACGGATCGCGCTCGTATTTGGCCGCGACCTTGCGCATAAAATGGTGGGCCAGAATCGGGATTTCTTCCATGCGCTCACGCAGGGGAGGCATCTTCAATGTAAAGCCATTCAGGCGGTAGTAGAGATCTTCCCGAAACGTCTTTTGCGCAATAGCAGCCTTGATATCGATGTTGGTAGCGGCAATGACTCGCACATCCACCTTGACGCTGGCCCGGCCGCCAAGACGCGAGAAACTCCCGTCCTGAAGCACCTGCAGCAACTTGGCCTGCAAAGCCGCGGGCATCTCCCCGATTTCATCCAAAAAAATGGTGCCGCCATTGCACTGCTCGAACTTGCCGGGCTTGGACTTCACGGCGCCTGTAAACGCGCCTTGCTCGTAACCGAAGAGCTCGCTCTCAAGAAGGTCGGCCGGCATCGCCGCACAATTCACCTTCAGGAAGCTACGCTGGCTTCGGGCTGACATCTTGTGGATAAACATTGTTGCCACTTCTTTGCCTGTGCCACTCTCGCCGAGAACCAAAACCGGGATGTCGGCCCTGGCGACAAGCCTGCATTGGGACTCAATTTCCCGCATGCGCTTGCTCGCAACAACCAGCGAAGTACTCTCATCGAGAGGGATTTCCTTCGCTTGACTGTCCTCTCCGGCGCCGAACTTGCCTACATCCTCAAGGCACTGCTGTACCACAAGGTCAATGTCGGCCTTGCGAAACGGCTTCACTATGAGGTCGGTGGCGCCCCGGCGCGTAGCTTGTACCACGTCCTGCAGATCCGCAGAACACGTGAACATAACGATGGGCAGAGCCGGCTTCAAGGCGCGGATTTCCGTCAACAGTTTGAGCGCCTTCTCGCTCGTGTCCTCTTCGTGCATATCCCAGTCCATCATCAGCATGTCCAGCTTCATTGCTTCCTTCAGGCCTTGGCAAAGCTCTTCGGGCTCGGTGAACAGGCTCACGCTGTAGCGGTCAGCGAGAATGCGTTGAATGTACTTGAGTATGGCGGGATCAGCGTCTAAAACTGCTATCTGCTGCTTGTGCTCGATCTTGGATTTCATGCGCACACCTTGGCGAAGACAAAAAACGTCGATTCATTTTCACCCTAGAAAACTGGGTGATTCTGGGACCCAATCCACGTGACTCATTTCAAGACGAATTGGCTTGCACCGATCTGTCATGGCTCGGCGTGGATTGCCGAATGACTCAAGGCCTTGCGACCATCTTACTTAGTTAGTGATGGGGGATCACTCCCTCGCAGAAGCTATAGGTCTGATACTTGAGAGTCATCATAGCATCAAAGTGGTAATTAATTCCCATGCTGTGCAAAAGTTTTCACACTTTTCAACACACAAAGGGTTTCGTTCAATCAACAAATTGTGTTGTAGATTAGCATGTATCTGCTTTGTAAAGATCACTTACAAGAGAAATCTAGTTACGTAATTGCAAAATCCATGGTTACGATCGGCGATTTTCTGTTTGGTCGTCGAATTGCTGGCGGAGGAGGGGAAACCCAAACCTCTAGCCCCGCAGGCCTACCGACAATGCCTTTGGCCCCGACGAGCGATTCTGTAGATACTCGTGAACTCCCGCCAGCCGAAATGATCTTCGGACAATCCTCCTTGATGGCTTCCGCCAAGGATAAGCTGGAGCGGGTCGCCGATACCACCGTTCCCGTACTCTTGCAGGGCGAGAGCGGTACCGGAAAGGAAATCTTCGCCAGGCTCCTCCATGCCTACTCCCGGCGTGCGAACTCCCCCTGGGTCAAGGTCAACTGCCCTGCTATTCCCCATTCCCTGATCGAATCCGAACTGTTTGGTTATGAGAAGGGAGCATTCACGGGAGCGTATGCCAACAAACACGGCCGCGTGGAACTTGCCCACATGGGCACACTGTTTCTGGATGAGGTGGGCAGCCTGGATCTGTCTGTTCAGGCCAAGTTGCTGCAGGTGCTCCAGGACGGCACCTTCATGCGTGTAGGGGCCCAGGAGTCGAGAAGTGTCAATACCCGGCTCATCAGCGCGGCAACGGGCAATCTGCGCAACCAGACCAACGACGGCACCTTTCGCCTCGACTTCTTCTTCAGGATCAACGCCGTTACGATCGAGCTGCCATCTTTGCGGCAACGGATCGAGGACTTGCCGAAACTGGTCGACTATTTCTTTGAAGTCCACTCGAAGGCCTTCCGCAGCAACCCGAAGCCGCTTTCCCGCGAGATTCTGCGCCTGATGCAACACTACGACTGGCCGGGAAATATCCGGCAACTCGAAAACATGATTCGCAGTTACATTCTCATCGGCAACGAAGAAGCCCTGGCGGAGGAACTCGTTCCTTCGACCGCCTCCAGCCTGACCTCAGAAATCGATCTTGCGAACCCTGTTTCGCTGAAAGAGATCACCAGGGCCGCCACGCAGGACCTCGAGCGCCAGATCATTCTGAAGGTCTTGCAGGCAAATGGATGGAGCCGTCGCAAGACCGCCAAATGGCTCAATATCAGTTACAGATCGCTGCTGTATAAATTGCAGGAGACCCAGGTCGGCGGTAAGGCGTCCAAACCGTCCAGGGCCACGGCCAAAACGCCAATCCTGCGGTAAGCTTCCATCGCCACAGACGGCTTCAAGGCTCGTCAGTTTGCAAGATACCCCAACTGACGTTTTGGCGCCGAGTGCTTAAATCCAGCCACGCACGGCGTAATCGAGAATTTTGGCAGATTCGACCAGCATTGTCTCAAAAGCCTGGAAGCGTCCGTTCCAGTGTTCGGTGGAGTGCAACACATCCGGGACCGGCATGGGCGTTACTTCGATGTGCAGCTTGCGGAAGACGCGCAATGCCCTGAACAGGTGAAAGTCGCTTGTCAACAGGACTCGCTTGCCTGGCATACCCTCAATCAGCCGTGCCGTTGCGATCCCGTTTTCCCGCGTGCTGGTCGATTCCCATTCCGCAACGATGGCGTCGCGGGGAACGCCCTGGCCAGTCAGGAAGTTGACGATGCCGGTGCCCCCGCCACCGCTTACCACAATCTTCTTGAACCCACCGGTTTGCCATGCGAGCAACGCTTGCCGCGCACGCCAGTACGATGAATACGATATTCCTCCATGGTCATCGCCCGCCGCGCTGAGCAGGATTAGAACATCGCCTCTTGGCTGCTCGATGGGGCCGGCGTATGCCCGCGCCCACCAGGAGACAATTGGAGTGGACAGCACCAGGACAGTGATGAGTCCGATGGCCGCGAAAAAAAGGGTGAGCCATTTGCGCGCGATCTTCAAGGTTGTCATGCGCAGTTTTCCCGATGGGTTGTTGCGAGGCTAACGGGAATGTACCTCCGTTTTGTGCCGAGACACCACCGATTCCAGGACCTCCAGTAGTTCCGCTGCTACGACGTCCCAGCTTCGGCTCCTTTGCGCGGAGATGGCTGCAGCGTCCCAGTCGGCGTCAAGGACCTCGGCAAGAGCATTCGCAAGTGCGGCCGGTTCCCGCGGAGGTACAAGGCGCCCACATTCGTTGTTCATGATCTCGGGAATGCCGCCGACATTCGTAGCGACGACAGGACGGCCACTTGCGAGCGCCTCAAGCACCACGTTAGGACAACCTTCCATGTAACTGGGCAAAGTGACCAGATCGGCTGCCGCCATCCAATCTGGGACTTCGTCGAAGCTGCAGCTTGGCATGAGGTGAACGTAGCTTGTTGCATTGTTTGCCTGGATGGCACCCTCAATCACCGGCTTATCCGGGCCAGCGCCCACCATGTAAACATGCATGTTTGGCCGCTGCGGGTGTAACGCCGCCGCAGCTTCTACAAGTTCGCACAGGCCCTTCCTCACGTCGATGCGTCCGATGTAGACGACGGCCTTGGAGGCGGGATCGATGTTCAACTTCCGTCTCGCTGCAACCCGGTCCATCACGCGAAAAACGGAGAGGTCGCAACCGTTGATAAGTGCTCGGGACCTCTCAGGGGCTGCGCCCATCGCAATCGCCTTCGTGCGCAAATCGTCGCAAACCGTGAACAGGAAATCGACCTCGCGAAGAACCATGCGCGTGTGCATCGCCGTAACGCCATTGCCCATGCGATTGACGTCGGACCCAATACCCTTCGCCACGACAGGGACAGAGAGGGCTCTGGCGATTTTCAGAGCGGCATACCCTTCAGGATAAACAAAGTAACTGTGGATGACATCGGGCGAAAAGCTGCGGACCAGTGGCAGCAAGGCACGGGCAGCCATCCATCCGTTGAAAGGGCGGGAAAGCAGGGGCAGCGCAGGATAGTCGTGGTAGGTGACATTCAAATCCGGTGGGCTGTACGAGGGGTCGAGATGGTCGTAAGTCCGGCTCTTCGGCTTGAGCCAGGAAGGATATTGGGCATTGGGGAAGAAGACCCGAACATCGGCTTTGCGAGCCAGCATTCGCAGCGTCTGATATGCGGACCGCCCCTGCCAAGGCTGCGCTGAACTCGGGAAGTAACTGGTGATGACTGCGATTTTCATTGTTCAACCTTAGCCAAAACTCAGTTGGAGAGAGTCCGATTTTTCTCGAGGATAGCCTCGAATTCGTGGGTGACAGCCTCCCATGAGCACTCTCTCTGCGCACGCTCCAGTGCGTTGCGTGCGATTGTATGCCGGACAGCGTCTTCGGTGAGCAAGCGAATGCAGGCTGCCGCAAAGCTGCTAGGATCGTCCGCCAGGATGAGGTCCTCGCCGTCCCTGTAGCGCAGTCCCTCCGCGCCCACTGTCGTGGATACGACAGGGACTCCCGCAGCCATGCACTCATAAATCTTCAATCGAGTTCCTCCGCCGATGCGAATGGGCACAATTGAAATCGTCGATCCCCAGAGATAGGGCCGCACATCTTCGACAGTGCCAGTGACGGATACGCCCGCGATCCCCTTTGCCGCCTTGAGCACCTCGGCGTCGGGCGAGCGCCCCGCGATTGTAAAAGTTGCGCCGGGCAGCCGATCACGGATCAAGGGAAACACCTCCGACAGGAAATATAAGACCGCATCCATGTTAGGCAGCCAATTCATCCCTCCGCAGAACACGATGTCCGAGATGGGGGGAGCGGGGCCGCGAGGAGCGAAGTATTCCACATCAGTGCCAGTCCGAACGGCCGTAACACTCTCGATTCCAAACATGCTACTCATTCTCGAAGCATCGATATCCGAAACCGCGATCACGTGCTTCGCTTTGCGGCAGATCTTCCTCTCATATGCTTCCATCTTGCCGGCTTGCATCCAAAAGAAGAGCCTTTTCAGCAGAGAGTGGCTTTGCTCGAAGTGTCGCTGCCAGATTGTCGTCTCCACATTGTGCTGAAAAAGCACACACTGGCCCAGGTCTTCCAGATTTGGGGCGGAGAACAGAAAATCGCAAACGATGCAGTCGTAATGCTCGACGGCGATCAAGGCAGCGACCTGTTCCCTAAGTTTTCTTGAAGAATAACGGAAGACCGCCATCGGCATCGGGTTCAAGATACTCTCCGCCAACTGTGGGAAGATCCCAATGGACCTCCTGGCGGGGGGGGAATGATCCACACAAAGGTGGCGGCTCGAGTACTCTGAGCTTCGTTGCGGGCCCTCAGGATTTCGAGGATCGTTGAGGGCGGCGAAGTGAATCTCATGCCTCTTGTGGAGCTCCTTAAGTGTACCGAGCGTCCGGATCTTAGAACCACCATCTGTGGGGTGCAAGAATGACGGGCAAATCCAAAGGATCTTCATCGTTGCTGGGTGACTCCTGCCAAAGCGATGGACAGAGCTGTTCCCTAATTCTGCCCGTTACTCTATGATAAACTGCTCTAGTACGAGGTCGTGTTGAACAGTAACAGTATTGGCTGCAAGAAGAACGTAATTGTGATGGGCTTGGGGTATGTGGGCTGCGTAAGCGCCGCATGCCTGGCCGAGATTGGGCACAGTGTATTCGGGATCGACCGCGACCTCAATAAAGTTGAGGCAATCCGCAAGGCGCAATCTCCATTTTTCGAAGCCGGCCTGGTCGGCCTTATAGAAAGAAACGTTGCCGAGGGGCGGCTCCAGGCTGGAGCGCTCGATGAAGAGGTTCTCGCGGCGGCCGATGTGGTTATGCTTTGTGTCGGCACTCCTTCGCAGGCAAATGGAAACATCGACCTGAGTCACTTGCGTCGGGTATGCGAGGAAATATCGGGCCTACTCCGTCCCCGAGAAAAGCGCTTGAGAGTTACTGTTCGCAGCACCGTCTTTCCAGGCACATGCGGAAACCTTCTTGAGACAGTCTTCGCCCGCCGCGAGGATGTGGACGTTGTCTCCAATCCCGAGTTTCTCCGGGAAGGCACAGCCGTCAAGGACTTCATGGAGCCTTCCCTGTTGGTAGTCGGCGGCAGTTCGAACGAAGCGGCTCAGTCTGTGGCGGATTTGTATGCCGGCCTGCCGGGCGAGGTCTCCATCGTCTCGTTGCGCACCGCGGAAATGATCAAATATACATGCAATGCCTTTCACGCATTGAAGATTGGTTTCGCAAACGAAATTGGCTCGCTCGCCTCAAGCATCGGCGTCAACCCAGAGCAGGTGATGGCGACCATGTGCAAGGACACAAAACTGAATATCTCGCCGGCATATCTCAAGCCCGGGTTTGCCTTTGGCGGATCGTGCCTGCCCAAGGACCTGCGGGCCCTCACCTTTCGCGCCTCCAGGCTCGACCTGAAGCTGCCACTGCTCGAGTCTGTCCTTCCATCCAACGACGAGCACCTCCGGCGCAGCATTCGGGAGGTGCTCGAAATGAAGGGCAATCGGATCGGCATCTTCGGGCTAGCCTTCAAGGAAGATACCGACGATCTGCGTGAAAGCCCGGTGATCACGATCATCGAACATCTCATTGGCAAGGGCAGGACGGTGAGGATCTACGACCCGCACATTCAGCTCGATGAGATCTACGGCAGCAATCTCAGCTTCGTGGTTTCAGCGCTACCGCACATCGGCAGGCTTCTGACGCGAAGCCTCGATGACCTGATCTCCTCCTCCGACACGCTCGTAATCGCACAAAAGCCCACGCCCGCGGCTCTGGCTCAAATGGAGGCCAGCGGCCTCCCCATCCTCGAACTCACTCGACTCCCCATCAAACCTTCGTCCACTGTAGCGCCTGTTTCGTAGTCAGGATCGCAAAGTGCCTCAGTTGCTCAACAGATTGAAGATTCAATTCGAAGACTCGCTCCGATTCAACCCGGGTGTTCGCAACCTGCTTGCCTCCGCGATTATCATTAAGGCCACTCGAACAAAGGCCGCGAGCACCGCTGAAGCGACTCGCATCGTGCGTAAGCTGTGCCAGGCTGCTCGCCTTGCCGCCTCCAGTTCGATGATGCTCAGAGCGGAGGCTGCCATAGCCCGCCTGCTTCCCGTCGTTGATCCTGAGAAGGTACCCTGGGCCGAATTTGTTCCCGGCTTTGGCAAGGATCAGATCTTTAAGACAATAGTCTTGAAGCGATATGTGAATGAGCGCGAGAAAGGCGTTGTTTTCGTATCATTCGAAAATCAGATGGCGCGTCTGGCCAATGCCAGGAACCTGCGGAATTTCGCCGAGCGATACACCCTCGTGCTTTCTCCGTCTTGGTCTCCACCGCAATCGATCGTTTCTTATCTCTTTCCCCGGCTTTACCCGGACTCGATTTTCTGTCTTATCAGCAACCCGCGCGACCTCGAGATTTTCCCACGGATCAGCGATAAGTACAAAATGGTTCCCCTGTATGCTTCCAATTGGGTAGATCCCCGCAATTACAGAGCAGTTAACGATTCTGAGAGGGACGTCGACATCCTCATGGTGGCGAACTTCGGGAAGGCTAAGCGCCACCACGCGTTTTTCGCGGCACTGCGCGATCTCCCGCGCGACTACCGCGTGGTTCTGGTCGGACAAACCGAGCAGGGTCGCAACGTGGAAACTGTGCTTAGAGAGGCCTCCCTATTTGGCGTTCGCGACCGGTTTGAGATTAGAGTTGACGTCCCTTATGGAGAATTGCAGAGTTTGATTGGGCGGGCCAAGACCACACTCGTTCTTTCTCGTCGCGAAGGCTCCTGCGTAGTCATTGTCGAATCCATGTTTGCCAACACGCCGGTCGCCGTCTACAAAGACGCGGAGATGGGGTCGCGCGTTTTCGTCAACGAGCACACTGGCCGCCTGCTTCGACATGATCATCTCGCCACGCAATTAAAAGATTAGGGGTATTTACTTGACGCCACCATACACAACAGGTTGTGGTTTGACCAAGGTTGCAAATGGAACAGGGCCTACCTGCAC
>Ga0182013_10007533_pt1 | contig 11976 bp, 8 predicted proteins | sample 612S2MmetaG_FD_120487 | JGI IMG/M metagenome (GOLD analysis project Ga0182013, IMG submission 120487) | Permafrost microbial communities from Stordalen Mire, Sweden - 612S2M metaG | ecosystem: Environmental > Terrestrial > Soil > Wetlands > Permafrost | place: Sweden: Stordalen | collected...
AATAAGGAAAACAGAAAAAAAATTATATAATTTTTTGATAACAAATTATGAAATAAATATAGAAAAAGAAAAAAGATTTGATTGGTGTAAGAAAAAAGCGAATTTACCTTTTGATTTTTGCATTGATGAATACAAAATATTAATAGAACTAGATGGTGATGGTCATTTTAAAGAAGTTAAATTTTGGAACAAGAATAATAGATCACTTAATATGATCCAAGAATATGATGAACACAAAAATACATGTGCTATTAAAAACGGTTACACAATTATACGAATTCATCAACCCGATGTTTTTAATGATAAAAATGATTGGGAAATTAAATTGAGAGATGCTATTAAAAAATATGATGAACCAGTTAAAATATGCATAGGTGATATATACACAAAACTAAATGAAGAAAAAATTGATTAATATAATATACTGTTGAAAAGTAAATATAAATGAATAAATATTAATCACTTGAAAGACTATATACTATAAATCAATATGCCTCTAGCAACTGCGATCAAACAATTACAACGTGATTTAGAGCAGTTGAGAAAGGAACCAATTATTGGAGCGAATGCTGCGCCAATTGGTGATGACTTAATGAAGTGGCGAGGGATGGTACTTGGTGTTGAAGATACACCTTATGCAGGTGTTCCGATTTGCTTTGATTTGGAATTCAATGAAGATTACCCTAATTCAGCTCCATCTGCGTTCTTTTTATATGATGTTAAATACACTGGAGGAGCCAGTTATAGTCAAAATGGGAGATTGGTTGTCTGTTTGAATATTTTCGGGAACTTTGCACATGTCCACACGGAATGGAAAGATGAAGTGGCCAGTGGATGGTCTCCTTCATACAGTGTATCAACAATTCTTGTCACAATGCAAGGGCTCATGGTCAGCGGTATGCTTTCGACCAATCCCAAAGATATCGAAACGACCAGACAAAGTGCCAAAAATTTCAAATGTGCCAAAACCGGCCACGATGGTTTAGATCCATCAACGTGGTATCCTAAGGTGTTACACTCACAAGAGGAGTTGGAAGAGTACTACAAGAAGAACAATCTCCAAAATCCGAATGTTGGCAGAAAATATGATCCACTTAGAGATCATTACATCTGTTATGTCAAAAAATCATCATTGGCTGATGCCAAAGGTCCAACTGACTTACTCGGTTACGGTATTCATCTTGAAAATCCACGTATTGGTATGCTTTCATCAGCGTGCGAATACCTCAGTTTGGGTGCATTCAAAGATGGTACACGTCAAAGTTCTACCAAAAAAGCATTCGAACATTGGCTTCCAATTTTGCCAAGATCATCTGATTGGGCAAGTACAAAAGGACAATTTGAAGCAAGTATTAAGGAAATCGGTAAAGTAATTAACTTTGCAAACAAACCAATGCATGAAGTCGTCATCAAAGTATGCTCATCAATTATGAACACACTTGTCGTTGAAATTATGAATAACAAAAACAATCTTACTGCAAACGACAAATTCGTCGATGGATATTTTTCATTGTACCGTCTCATGGTACAATATGCATCCGATGACAACAAATTGATCGAATATGCTGATCGTGAACTCAACCAATTCATTACAAAACCAGAAAAACGTACTAAGGAAACTGTTTCGAATCTTGGAGAACTTCTGATTCTTTTGACAGTCAGCAAGAAGTTTACTTGGAAAGACATCAGTTCTGTTTTCTTGGCTGAAACTGATGCCCGCAATGTTTTCTGGTATGCTGTCGGAAATTACAACAATCCACCCAAACACCCAGAATTACTTAACATTACCGACGCTTCTGCCAATGCGCAGCGTACAAAGAAAGTTTTTGCTGCAAGTGAAGTCAGCCGAAGCTTGATTATGTATCAAGTCAAATTCAGTCAAGTTGCAAAGACACTTTCAGCAGAAATCATGGACTCCAATTGTGGTCTGGCTCCAGCAAATCTGCGTACTGAAATGAAAGAAACATACAAAGGAATTTCATCTGTGACTGATTGGGATGGTTACTTCAAGTTCCTACAAGTGCCTCCCGTGACTGATACTGCTCGTTGCGACCAACTTGTGAATGCTGTTAAATTGTCTGAGAAAAATGGTTATCACAAGAGTGGTGCCGCAAGTACTCCAAGAAACAACAACAGAAGTCACAACAGATACTAATTTTATTTATTCACTGAAAATTGCGCATTTTATTCACTGAAAATTGCGCATTTAAAATAATTAACTTAATATAATATGATATTTTATTAAGTAATACAAAGATGAATTATGTCAAGTACACATTAAAAGGATTGTATTTTAGTGGTGACTACAATGGTCGTCCGTCGATATCTAACTTAGAAATTGACGACAACGGAGATATAACGGGATTTAATTTACAAGTAATGACAGATTATGTGGATAGCACAAATGAAGATGAAAATTTAGCTAATAAAAGATACGGTCGATTATATGAATTATACAATGTGACAAATGATGAAAATAATAAACTGAAGTTTAATGAACAATTTTTTATAAGTTTCATTGATTTGTGTATTTTTCACGATGTAGATAAACATAATTTCATATTCTCGAGATCCTGTAAGAAAAAATGGAATAATATACGAAATTTTTTTAATTATATTTATGAAAATATTGATGAAGAAACAAATGAATTTTCTGTTATTTTAGGAAGAGCGGAACCGTTTCGGAAATATTTTCATAATGATAATGATGATAATGATTATTATGAAAAATACGATAATTATGATGTTGTTTATGAATATGAATCACATTTGCGATTTGTAAATATAAATGAAAAAATATTTAATACAATATATTCTGGTTATCATGCAGACTGTAACATACCCAAAAACTGTTATGGATGCGCAATATATAAAGATAAATATTTTTGTATTATCGATGAGAACAATGGAATACAAGAGGATAGTTACAATAAAGTAAATGTTTATGATTATATTATAAAAAATGATGGTAATGATAACGATGTTCCGATAATGAATCCGGATATGACATTCAATAAAATAATAATATCGAAATCAGAAAGTAAGACCCCTAATAAAATAACACGAGACAAAATTAAAAAATTAGAAAAAATTTATCGTCAATCAAAAAAATATGCATACAACATTGAAAGTGATTGTTCGAAAAGTTTAATCAATATATATCGTGTTACATAAAAAAATACAAATCAGTATTCGTATGAATAATTTTAAAAAATTGAATTATAACTTGTTTAATTTGTTATAATTTATTTTAGTTTATTAGATTCATAATATTCATAATATTCATAATATCAATAAAGCAAATGAGTTATGATTTTGGTCTAATTAACAATCCCGAATTTAATTTAAATTTTGATTCAGATTCAGATTCATATTCAGATGCATCCTCAGAATCAGAAAAAGAACCAAATAATAATAATAATAAAACAAGTAGAAACAAAAGTAAAAAAATAATTTATGATAACTGCGAGATATACTACAAGGAAAAACTTATTGGTATATGCTCAAGATCAAGATTTAATTGGTATCTTAGAAAAAATATTGCTAATAAACTTTCTGATAATTCATTGGAGTTATTATTTGACCCTGTTTTTAAATCAGATTCCAACGCTCAAAATAAACAAGTCAGACGAAAAAATATGTGCTACTGCTGCGGTGAAACAAATAATCTTGTAAAATTCGCCTCTGTTCCAACTGAATATAAAAAATATTTCCCGATGGAATGGAAATCACATAATTCATTCGATATATTGTCCCTATGCAGAGATTGTTCTGATGATGCAAGAAGTGTATATACCGATAAAATTAAAGATTTCGAGAAAAAATATAACGTTTCGAGACATAACTATTTGGATCATGTTAAACAAAATAGTAAATTACTAATAAAATCAATTAAGAAAAAGGAAGAAAATAATATTCCGACGACTGATCTTGTAAATAAATTAACTAATCTATTGGGCTATTATCCATCAACTGACCAAATGGAAAATATATCAAAAGAATCCGATAAAAAAGAATATGACGATACTGTATGCCCCGAAGAGTATGTTATAAAGAAAATTTGTGAATTGGAGGGAAATAAGGGAATAGAAAAGTTTATAAGAGAGTGGAAGGATTATTTTGTTAAGGAAATGGAACCTGATGAAATACCTGAAGATTTTTACTTTGTGAATTATGATCATAACTGAACAAAATATTGAAATTGAAAAATTTATTTATAAAGGTGTCATATGTAAATGCATACAATAAGTAAATACAACAAATGTCTGCACAACAAAAACCAAAAAAATATCCATATACAGATGGTTATTATGTCGTATATGCGAATGCATCACATGATTTTCGTGATTATGTTCGATCAAATAATTTAGAAATGGCAAAGAAATCAATTGATGATAGTGGTTTATTTATTGTTACTGATTCAGAAGTAAAACATGCCGCTATGTGTGGTTCATTCAATGTTCTTAAATGGTTAATTGAAGAATTACATGTAAAACCATGTGGTAAGGCAGCGAGTTATGCATTGGAACGACAACAATATGAAGAGGTATTATATCTATTAAAACATGATGGTTATGTTAACGTGAATTATATGTTCACAGATTATCGTGTACCCAAAGAAACAGAAAAACTTTGTGCAGAATCAATTAAAAAATTTAAAGATAGTGGTGTTTATTTTGATAATAAGTATAAGAAGTCATCAATTTATTTTCAATTCATGATGGCTTTTGCTAAACATTATAACGAAGTAATTACGATCGCTAATGCATTTTATATTTTTTGTTCATATTTTTTAAATTGGAAAGATAATGTTAAAAATGATTTGTCGGAAACTGATATACTATTAACTTTGGATCTAATTAAAGGTTCAATAAGATGTTCAGATAATCATGATTCAAAGTATATTAGATATGTAACAATACTAATGGGCAAAGCTGATATATGGTACAAACTGATGGATTTACCTTTAGAGTCTATGCCCATCGATATATTGAATGAATGCATATCCAACATTCACTATGAAAAAGAGGAACATATTAAAAATTTAATGTTTGAAAATTTAATGAGTTACTTGAAAAAATATAAATGTGTCATTGATAGTAAAAATAATAAAAATATGAGTGATTATTGTTTTCGTACAGACATGAATGAAAAATTAAAACAATTATTAACAACCATCGAAATGGACACTGATACATTTGTTTCTTTGCTATACAATGCAAAAAATATGAACAGTAAATGTGTCGAAATATTGCTGGATTATGGTAAAAATGATCTTATTAATCGGATTAGCAATGAAACTAAAAAGGATATTATACACAAATCTATAGAAACATATCGTTTTGATAATTTAATGATGACGTTAATTGAATCACTTAATTACACCGACAAAATTAAATGGATTGATATTAAGAAGGAATATGGTATTTCCCGAGCTGAGGATGCAAGAGAAGTGATGATTAAAAATAATTCTAAAGTAATTGATCTGATTGACTTCGATGAATCAGATGTGAGTATTGAAGAGAAATGGGTTTGGTGGGGAATAAAAGGTATTTATAATAAAGATCGGAATGGAACATATCAATTATTTGATTATAATGATTTACTGAAATTGACTGATAATGAGATATTTGATAAACTAAAGGAACAGTTTAATGACATTAAGACATTTGATGATTTAGAAAAGAATATTAATATGTTATCTGAAACAATTGATTCGCCAACCGCTTGTTACTTTCATTTAGATAGGAAAACTGGTATTTTTTATAGAGATCAACAAGCTTGTGTTATTTGGGCTTTGTCGGAAGATAATAGAGTTTATGTGTATGAATACGGTGAATTTCCTTATAAAATTAGCTACGTTGCTAAATCACTACCTGAATTTTTGACGAGGATCAAATATGAAAGTTATAGGTTTTATTGAAATAAAATTATATAATAAATATCAAACGATTGTTGTATTCATTTTATTACTATGTTGATCGTATTCATTATTTGCGCATAAATAAATACACATTGGATTTTCATATGTTTTAATAGCATCTATTAGTTTATTTTCCCAATTGTTTTTATCACTAAATACATCATTTTGTAAAATTCTTATTATTGAATAACCATTTTCATTTGCCTTTTTCATTTTATATATATCTCTATCTTGATGTTCTTCTGGTGATTTCCAATTACAAATCTGTTTATTTATGTGTTGACTACCATCTAATTCTATAATTAATTTATTTTTTTCTATGACAAAATCGAATGGTAAGTATTTATTTGTGTCAGGATTTTTACACCAATTGAATTTCATTTGGTGAATAATATTATATTTTTCAGATAGCCAAGTAAATAATTTTTGTTCAGTTTTATTTTTACATACAGAACACCAAGACTTGCCATTAGTAATTCTTCCAGGAGTCGAATAAAATTCGTTGCCACAAATATTGCAATCAAATAGATAAAGACCACTTGATGATTTTAATATATTTCTAGGTTTGAGATCATTTTTATTAGACCAAAATTTTGCTTTTTCGTGCGATGCAAATGATTTATTAAAACAGTGGATACATTCAAGATTATCACAGATTTTTTGACACGGAATACAACAAAATGGACACCATTCACCACGATTGATATTAGCTATATGATTTTCAAATTCATGATTACATATATTGCAATTAAATATATATTTTGAGCGTGCAGATTTAAATACATTTCTTGATTTGAGATCATTTTTATTAGACCAAAATTTTGCTTTTTCATGTGATGCAAAAGAATTATTAAAACAACGTATACAATTATTATCATCACATAATTTTTTTGGTGGCGAAGAACAATAAGGACACCAATAACCATTTGTAATAAATTCGGGAGAACTTTTAAAATTATGATTACAATTATTACAATTAAGCAAATATTTTTTATGTGAAGATTTAAAAACTTGTCTTGGTTTTAATTCATTTTTATGAGACCAAAATATAGATTTTTCATGTGATGCGAATGATTTATTATAACATTGAATACATTCAATATTATCACACAATTTAATCGGTGTAATGGAACAGTATGGACACCATTGTCCGCTAACTATACTATTGCATGCACTTTCAAATTCATGTTTACATACATTACAATTAAATATATATTTTGAGTGAGTGGATTTAAATATTTGTCGAGGAGTTATTGTATTTTTATTTGACCAAAATTTTGCTTTTTCATGCGATGCAAATGATTTTTTTAAACAAAACGTACAGTTATTTTCGTTACACAATTTCTTATTTTTTTCGCACGATTTATTCATTTAATAAAATAATTATAATCAAACGATGTTTAAGTACTAATATGTAAATTATAGACAAAAAAGACGGCTATAGATTATGGGCAACAAAAATTCCTGATAAAAAAGCACTAATAATTCCTCTTGTTTTTCCTACACAATCACCAATGATAAAAATATTCTCATTGGGAACCTTTAAATCGTCATCATTTAAATAATAATCTCCAACTCCTTCAATGGTCGGACCCTTGATAGTAAATCCATTTAATGAATCGATACTAGCAAAGCCCAAAAATGATTTAAGACCATCAAGACAATAATCAGCAAATTCTTCGTAATGTTTTCTCAATTCATCTTCAACACTTTCACCATTTTTTTTAACTTCATTAATATCAATAACAAATGGCTTTGTTTTAAGAGCGTGATCAAGTAGTGATCTATATTTTGGATCCTTAAATCTTAGATTAAAACCAAAATTACTTTTCCCTGTTGGTTCACAATCAGAGCGTCCAGACCATGTTTTTAAACCATTAAAATTAGTCAAACATGTCTCACCTTGACGGCAAAAACAAAACAGACGATACTCAATTTTCTTTTCTGGATCCCATTTAATGAATTTTGGATCAATGTTTGAACTTATATGATATAATGGAGAATTACTCGGACCTTCAAAACGAATTCCTAGTTCCACTCTACGAAAAATCATTGGAATAAATGGAATTTTTTTAATAAAATTTGACATAAACCTTCCACCACCCAAAACCAGTTTTTTTGTACGAATTTCAGAAATTTCTCCAGTGTTTATATTTTTGCATCCACACACATATATATTATCCTCTTTTTGGATATCAATCACTTCGGTGTTGAGCTTGAATCGATGATTAGGTTCATCATAGTAATCGATACTAATTTTAATAGCCAATTTGATACGTTGTTCTAAACTAAGATAAATTGTTTTGTACGATTTTAAAGTCCAATCCTCTTTAGCAACAAAATCAGGTTCAAGTTCTTCGGGAAAATCTGGAATTTCATTACTGTATTCGTTCATGAAAGATTTCATGAAGTTGTATGATGATTTAAGTTTAGTTTTATCGAGTTTCCAAATAGCTGTACCACTTGGATAAAAACTGAATTTTCCATCTGAAAATAAACCGCTAGCTGCGATACCTGTAACACAGTCGCTTGGTGAATTTCGATCTCTGCGTGTTACGTTTTTTCCCATTTCGATCAGTAGAAAATTTACATCCGGTTTGTTTTTATGTAAATAGTATGCTCCTGCCAAACTTGCAGGACCAGCACCAACAAAAACAACATCATACACAGTTGTCATTTTATTGAATTATACCACTACCCCTATTATTGAGTTCGGAGTTAATAGTAAATATGTTAACAATAATACATTAATCAATTAATAGTAAAATTCAATTTTATTTTTTATGATCACCGAATACAATCAAAAAATTGATAAATAAAAAGGACTATTTAATCCATTATTTTAAACAGATAATAACAACATCCTATTACAGGAATCCAAGCGTTTGAACAACAATAAGAATGGGATCAAAAATGAAGCATCGTGACACATGCCCTACATGCAGGAGAAATGCCGAGAACATTGTTCTTTGTCTCCGAGGAACTCAACCAATGAGTCTCAGTTTGATGTTTTGTCATGTACTCGAACAACAAGATGCAAAAGAGCAAACAACAATAATTATTATCCAAACCGCATTTCAAAGGTCACAGAATTTGGCGATTCAAACAAACAACACTTCTGCTATTTTTGCAATCATGATTCAACTTATCGAGCAGGTCCTTATTGATTTTTCCGAACAACCAAATGCGCCAGCAAGATGCATTTTTGACATGGCGCATAACAAAAAAGACAAAATGAGCGTTTCTTCAATTCTTCGTCATCACCCACATTTTTCTAAATTCTGTTAATTTATTTTTATTTATTTGTTTATTTATTTATTTTTAGTGGTTAAAATAAATAAAATAGTTTAGTTAGCTTCAACGGCAACAGGTTCCAAGTCATCAATCCAACCGATATCCATTTTTCATTTTAAAGGTATATAAAAGCTTATTACAATATGATATTATAAATACATAAATGATTACGAACATTGAAAATGAAAAACGAAATGTAAAATCTAATATTTGTTCAAAAAATGAATGCATCGAAGAAGGTTGTAGAACACGTCCAAGTTTTAATATGCAAGGAGAAACCAAGGGAATTTATTGTTCTAAACATAAAAAACCAAACATGATTTATATTAAAAACACTACATGTGCAGAAAATGATTGTAAAATAACACCAGTATTTAATTTTCCAGGACAAGCAATAGGAATTTATTGTTTAGAGCACAAGAAACCGACAATGATAAACATAAAAAATAGTATGTGCATAGAGAATAATTGTCAAAAGAAAGCAATTTTTAAATTTACTGGCCAAAAAACAATTTATTGTTCAGATCATAGAAAACCTGGTATGTTCAATAATAAAAATCGTGCTTGTAAGGAAACCGGATGTCAAATAGTTCCTCGTTTTAATATCAACGGAGAGAAAAAAGGAATTTATTGTTCGCACCATAAAAAGCCTAACATGGTTGATGTGACGCGTGATGTATGTATTGAACCAAATTGCCGAACAGAGGCACATTTTAATTTTTCAGGACAAATAAAAGGAATTTATTGTTCAATTCATAAAAAACTTGATATGATTGATATTAACAGGAGGACTTGCATCGAAGATGGATGTAGTAAATTTCCAGTGTTTAATATAGCGGGACAGACAAAAGGAATTTACTGCTCAGATCATAAAAAACCCGAGATGGTCAATATAAAAGGTAAAAAATGTATCGAGTCCGGATGCCAAGTACGTTCTCTCTTTAATATTTTGGGAGAAACAAAGGGAATGTATTGTTCAAAGCATAAAAAATCCGGTATGATAGATGTTAATAAAAAGAAATGTATAGAAGTTGGATGTCAATCATGCCCTAATTTTAATTTCTCAGGAGAAAAAGGAGGAATATATTGTTCAGTACATAAGAAGACAGAAATGGTTAATATCAATATAAGAAAATGTATTGAAGATAAATGTCAAAATTGTGCTTCTTTTAATTTTTCTGAACAAACTGATAGATTATATTGTTCGGAACACAAAAAACCAAACATGGTAAATATTGGTTATACAAATAAAAAATGTAATGAATTAAACTGCTGTAAATCAGCAATTTATAATACTTTGGGAGAAAAAAGGGGAATTTATTGTCAGAAACACAAAAAATCAAATATGATAAATGTTGTAAGTAAAATATGCATTGAAACTGATTGTAGTGCATTAGCGTGTTATGGAATTCCAGGAGCTTCTTCCCAATACTGCTCTAAACATAAGAAATTAAACACGATTGAAAATCCAAAAAGGAAATGCATCATTGGAAAATGTGAAGAAATAGCAATTTATGGCACAAATAAAAAACAACAGCGATGTGAACAACATAAAGAAGAAAACGACATTAATCTTATTGAAAAAGAATGCAAGTCATGTAAATTACCAAATATATTAGATTTAGATAATAATTGTTGTTATTGTAATCCAAAAAATATAATAACAGCTAGATTAGTTAAACAAAATCAAGTAAAAGCATATCTTGATCAACATGATTATAAATATATTTCATGTGATAGAGTAATTAATAATTCAGAATGTATAAAGGAAAGACCTGATTTTTTATTTGATTGTAAAACACATTACATTGTATTAGAAGTCGATGAAAATCAACACAAAGATAGAATCTGTGAATGTGAAGTTACAAGAATGATAAATATATCACAAGCATTGGGGACACAAACGATATTCATAAGATATAATCCCGATACATATAAAACAGATCATAAAAATAAGGATCCAACTCATTTTAAAAGAATGACTGAATTAGATATTTTTTTGAAATATTATATGAATATAAAAATAGATGAATTAAAAGAGCAAGGTTTTCTTTCTGTTATATATCTTTTTTTTGATAATTATGATAAAACAACAGTAAAACTGCATACATTGCTTGAATTCGAAAAAATAAAATAAGAATAATAATTTATTGATAAATTAATTTTTGATAGCGTTCAACTAATTAGTTGAAGACACTGCAACATTAGATGGAAAATCAATCCAACCCTCATCGAGTGATGTAAAACTATCGTAAGGAACATACTCAGAAATCGTCTTGACCCACTTGAATGATACAGAACTGTTAATGGCATCAACGATTTGCTGAACAAATTCTCGAGCATTATGTGAACCAGTTTTGCGGAATCGTACATTTAGGAATCGTTGGTGCTCATTAGTTTTGTTGTAAGAAAGTGGAACCGGAACGCCAAATCGTTCAGTGAACTCCTGAGAAATAGCTTGAAGTTCTGCAACTTCTTCGTCACTCACAGGAGTAATATCTGTCTCGTCCTTACGACTCAGACGAATGTGGAACTCGAAGTACTTGTTGAAATTTGCAGCATCCTGGTCACTAACCGGAACACCATGACTCGATGCAAGTGTTTCAAGCTTTTCGCGTACAACCTGGAACTTACCATCCTCCTCGATATTCAATTCGCCGTTCTTGTATACTTCAGCAATGAGTTCAGTGTACATGTCGGCTTCTTTATGGAGTTCAGCAATTGCTTGATCCATGGAGTGAGCAACAAAATAGCGAGCA
>Ga0182013_10007535_pt1 | contig 11973 bp, 7 predicted proteins | sample 612S2MmetaG_FD_120487 | JGI IMG/M metagenome (GOLD analysis project Ga0182013, IMG submission 120487) | Permafrost microbial communities from Stordalen Mire, Sweden - 612S2M metaG | ecosystem: Environmental > Terrestrial > Soil > Wetlands > Permafrost | place: Sweden: Stordalen | collected...
CAGCGTGCACCCCGGGCTCCTCCTCACCGAGATACCCAATGCGTGCAAGCTCATCGCGAACGGTGTGTCCTTCGATGTCTTTCGCGCGATACGCGTCCTCCAGCGGGATCGCCCCAGCGAAAACACCCGAACCCATCATCACCGGCACGAAACGCGATCCTTCCTCGTTCGTCCAGAAGGCCACCTCAATAGGCGCCTGGGTCTCAATTTTGTGGTCGTTGAGCGTACGGATCACTTCGAGCCCAGCGAGGACGCCATAGTTGCCGTCGAACTTTCCCCCAGTCGGTTGCGTATCAATGTGGCTACCCGTCATCACCGGCGGGAGTGTCGGATCCCGCCCATTGCGGCGCATAAAAACATTGCCGATTCGGTCCACTGTCACCGTAAGACCGGCGTCGCGCGCCCAGCGGACGACGAGATCGCGTGCCTGCCGATCCAGTTCGGTCAGCGCAAGCCGACACACGCCGCCGCGTGGCGTTGCTCCGATGCGAGCAAGGTCCATCAGTGAGCGCCACAGGCGGTCGGTATCAATCCTCAGCGTATCTACCTGAGACACCATCGCGGTCTCCAGTAATTGGCGTCTAACTATTATAATCATTACTATCATACAACGCCAGAATTCATTGGATTACCGTCTTCAGGGGTCGCCAAGCATGAAAAATACCCGCCTCGGCCGCCGGTTGCGACGCCGCTCGCGGCGATAAAGATTCAATCAAAGGTCACCGGGCTGCGCAATGGCACCGGGAGCCTCGAATACTCAATGCTTGGCGGACTTTGCCTTCGTTACCGGCTTCTCGTACACGGCCTTGCCCATGAACCAGGTCTCGAGCACCTGCGTTCTCGCCACATCATCGGCCTTGCCGGCATCCGACAGGGCGAAGATATCGCGGTCGAGCACGATGAAGTCAGCAGACTTTCCGGCCTCGATCGACCCGGCCTCGGTGTCACGCCCCAGGTACCGCGCGCCACTGATCGTGTAGGCGTCCACCACATCCCGGATCGGTATGCTCTGCGCGGGTGTCAGCGCCGGCTTTCCCGGCAAATGGCGGGTGACCGCGAGCGACATGTTGACGAAGGGTTGCGGGTCCTGCGTATTCACCGGCGCGTCGGAACCTGCGACCAGGATTGCCCCGGCGTCACGCAGCGAGCGCGTTACGTAAATTCGCTGCTCGTAGTAACCGTTTGCCGGATGCAGTGCCACGTCGTCACCGCCAAGTACTTTGTCGTAGAACGGTACGATTGACAGGTCATACTCCGGATCCGAGTAGGCCCATGAATAGGTCAACGCGAGATAGAGATGATCGCGGCCGATGCGCGCAACGTCAGCGGGGTCGGCAAGCTGCACGTGGGCGAGCGCGTCGTGCGTCGTTGACACGCCGTCCGCCTCCCGGGCGGCTTCAATTGCATCCACCGCCGTGCGGGTTCCTTCCTCGCCCTCGGCGTGGATGTGCAAACCGAATCCTGCCAGGTGGAAGCGCTTCGCAAATTCCATCTCTACCGCGCGCGTGTGCGTGAGCTGACCGCTGGAGATCGCGCACTGGCCTGGGTGATAGCCATTGCGTTGCTGGAACGCCGCGACCGCGTCGCGCGACTCGTACTCCGACTCGTGTGCACGTACGGCGACGCACACCAGCGACGCGGTATCGACATAGCCCACGACAGCCAGATGACCATCCTTGCCGGCCCTGAAGATCGGCTGCAGATACGGTTTAAGTGCCCCCACCTCCGGCAGTGTGGGCGGCACCGCGAACGGGTTTCCTTCCGGCGCGCCGTCTGCGAACAGCTTCACCACGTCCGAGCGTAGCAGCGGATTGGACGCGTATTTAGCCCGCATCGCCTTGGCAGTCTCGACCATCCGGTTCCAGTCCGGCCGGTCATCAGCGGTTTTGATCCGGTCAGGATCGTAGTACTGACCGAGCGTCGCGCGTAGGGTGAGCTTGCCCTTGCGCTGAATGGCGTCGTAAATATCGAAGATCGCCGGAGTGACTAGCGGATCGAGGATACCAGTGATACCCACGCTGTTCAGCCGTGCGGTGATGCGCTCCGGTGCCTTCATCACTTCAGGCAGGTCCACATCGAGGATGAACAGCGCACCGAGTGGCGGACGGCCCTCATCATTGACGGTACCGTTGGGCTCGCCATACTCGTCGACACCGACAAGCTTGCGCAGCTCCTTGAAATCAGCGGCCAGCGTTGCCTTCGAGTAACCGATGACCTTGCCCGCATTGTTCTTCGCGCGCGCCAGTGCGACGCTGTTGAACGCGAGGTGGTGGCCATCGGTGCCGATCAGCTGGATCGGGTGCTTGCGCGAGGCAAGGTCGAGCGCTGCCCTGATGGTCGGGCGGGCGCCATCGGGCTGATTGCCATTGGAGTAATTCCATTGCCGGACGTTCACCCACTCGCCCGCCGGCACGTGATATCGCACGCTGCACCCCTGGACGAACCGGGACAGCTCCTTGAGTGTGACGGCACGGTTCTTCAGATCGCAGGTGTCGAGTTGGACAACACTTGTCGCGTGTATGTGCGAGTCAAACAATCCCGGCAATAACAACCGCCCGCCCGCGTCGCGCACCGCGGTCTTGGGGCCGATCCAGGCTGACAGCTCGGCATCGGAGCCGACGAATGTGAGTTTGCCATCACGAACGGCGAGCGCCGTTGCCATCGAGCGCTTCGCATCAGCCGTGTAGATTTTCGCGTGCTTGATGACAAGGTCGGCCGGCTCGGCAGCGCCGGCACCAGAAGTGTACGCGCCAGATAGGCACGCAAGGGCAGCAAGGCAGTGACGTAGGCGGGGCATCGGGTCGGCTCCTTAGATCTGGGTATTCGGATTGAGACACCATCGCTACTTCCAATAGCTTGCCTTCAATGATTATAATCATTACCCTAATGCAAAACCAGAACTCGTCGGATTGCCGTCGTCAGGGGTCGCCAAGCATGCTGATGGTCAACATTTCCGGTCGCTGCGTCGGCCCGCCCGGCAACCCGTCCTTGCTCGCCGCCTTCCCAGAGCCGCGTGCCGTGTTCGGCCCCGCCGGACCTCGCGTGTCCCATGCGACCGACCGCTCCGTTGCGCCGGTCGTGACGCGCGCACCCCGCCAGGTTTCGCGGTGAACGCCCACGCGACGGTGACCGCGCGGGAATGGTATGCGCGCGTGGCATTCGCCGATGCCATCACGCACCTGTTCGAGCCGTTCATCAACCTGTTCTATCGCTGCAACATGTGGCACGTGCGCGGCCGCGAGCGCAGCGTGCTGGTGGACTCTGGGCTGGGCGTGGTCAGCCTGTGCGGCCAGCATCCTTGGCTGCGCGCGACACCGCTGCTCGCGGTGGCGAGTCACACGCATTTCGACCACGTCGGCAATCACCACGAGTTCGCGCAACGAGCCTGTCACCGCAGCGAAGCCGACATACTCGCGCACCCAACTCGCGACAACACCGTCGCGACTCGCTACGCGACGCTGGCGATGTTCGAGCGGCTGCCGCCAGGCGGATTCGACGAGGCGGGTTATCAGGTCCAGGCCGCGCCTGCGACGCAGCTGCTCGAGCACGGGGACGTTATCGATCTGGGCGACCGGCATTTCGAAGTGCTGCACGTGCCGGGTCACTCGCCGGGATCGATCGCACTGTGGGAAGCGGCCACCGGCACCCTGCTGTCGGGCGATGCGGTCTACGACGGCGAGCTGGTCGACGACGCCTACCACTCGTGCCGAGAGGACTACATCGAGTCGATGCGCAGGCTGCGCGAGCTTCCGGTGCGCGTCGTGCACGGCGGCCATTACCCGAGTTTCGGCCGCGAGCGCTTTCATGCATTGATCGACGAGTACCTGAGCGGTCGGCGTGCACCGGGTTGTCCGGCCGATCGCTTGCCGCAGGCGACTTAGCACACGCTCACTTTTCATACTGCTCCTTGGAGGAATTCATCATGTCCGCTTCCAGCCTCGACCGCATCCCCGCCCTCGACCATCGCCAACGTGCGCTCACGCTCGCCGTAGCGGCGGTGCTTTCCGCCGGCGCGCCGGCGGCTCGCGCCGCCGATGGCGCCGCGGATGGCGCTCCCGACGCCGCGCTCGATGAGATCGTGGTGACCGCGAACCACCGCGCGCAGAGCGTGTTGGACGTGCCCTACAATATCTCGGCGATCACCGGTGCGACGCTGGAGACGGCCGGCGTGGGAGACCTGACGTCGATCGCGCGGCTGTTGCCCGGCGTGACCATTCCCGACATCGGCCCGCGCGGCAACAGCAGCAACAGCCTGATCATCATTCGCGGCATGAATGTCAACGATCCGATCACTTCGTTTGAGCTGCCATGGGGCAGCGTGCCGACGGTGTCGACCTACGTCGACGACGTGCCGCTGTACGTCAACTTCAAGCTCGACGATATCGCGCGTATCGAGGTGCTACGTGGTCCGCAGGGCACATTGTACGGCTCCGGTGCCGTTGGCGGCACGGTCAAGATCGTGCACAACGCGCCCGATCCGACCCAATTCGCGGCCGAAGTCGCCACCGAGGCGTCGCATACCGACCACGCCTCGGACCCCTCCTACGGCATACGCGGCATGCTCAATGTGCCGCTCGGCGAATCGCTGGCGTTTCGACTCGCGGCGGGCACCAACACGACGGCCGGCTTCATCGATGCGTCGAATGCCGTCGTCTTCGGCCCCGGCATACAGCCGGTGCTTGCCAATCCGGCCGACCCGCTGCACAGCAACTACGCGACCCAGGCGCTCGGCCCCATCGACGATGCGCGCTCGTTCGGTGTGCGCGCCGCACTGCGCTGGAAAGCCAGCGACGCGCTCGAGGTCAACCTGGCCTACCAGCGCCAAGACGATCATTCCAACGGGTTCTCGAGCCAGACGGTCGGCAGTCCGTACACGACGCAGGCGCTGGTGCCGCAGCAGCCTGAACACCGCACGATCGACCTGGAGGCGCTGACGTTGACGGCGGACGCCGGTTTCGCGACGGTCACCTCGTCGACGTCGTATTCGGTCAACAGTGCCGACAACGTTTTCGACCAGTCGCAATACGTCACCGGCTACAGCGCCATCAGCCCGCTGTACTACGGCAACTACCCGCGGATCACGTCCTTGTTCTATAATACTTCACGCGACACTAGCATCGTCCAGGAACTGCGGCTGGTGTCCAAGCAGAGCGTCGACTGGGATTACACGATCGGCGGCTTCTTCCAACATCAGGGCCAGCAGCTGTTCGAGTACGAGACGGTTCCGGGCTTTGCCGCCTGGTCGCAGTTGCCCGGATCGGCAAACGCCATCAATCAGGCGCTAGGCAGTTCCTATTCGAACTTCGGTGACTTCGTGCAGTTATACAACGGCGGTACGCGACCCAGCACGCTCTCGCCAACCGACACGAACTATACCTACCTGCGCGGTTCGAAGTTCCTCGACCATGCGGTGTACGGGGAGCTGACGCGCCACGTCACGAAGGACTGGCAGATCACCGCCGGCGCGCGACAGTTCTGGCAGGAGTTCTCGCAAAGTCTGTACTCCACGATCCCCTACGGCGGCCCGTTCTTTTCGACGCTCCCGCCGCCCGCCAACCTGACCGACGCGCTGGGCACGACGAGCGTCGATCGCAACCTGTCGTTTCGCAATCACATATTCAAGCTGAATACAAGTTATACGATCTCCCCGCAGACACACGTCTATGCGACTTACTCCGAGGGCTTTCGCCACGGCGGCATTAACGCGCTGCCCATTGGCAACTGCGTTTTCTGCGAGAGCGAGACCATCGTGCCCTACAAGTCTGACACCGTGAAGAACTACGAGGTTGGATTCAAGGGCGAGTGGGCTCACTGGCTGCGCTACAGTGCGGCTGCCTATCGCGTCGACTGGACCGACGTGCAGATCCAGATCTTCGGCCAGGCTGGCGACCCGGCGGTCGTCAACGGCAAGCAGGCGCGCAGTCAGGGTCTGGAGCTCGAGCTCAACGGCGAGCTCGGCGCGGGCTTTAGCGGCACGCTCGGCTACGGACTCACCGATGCGAAGATTACCCAGGATTTCGCGATCTCGGAGGTGGTCAACCGCGTGACCTATGACCTGGTCAGCGGCAAGGCGGGCGATCGGCTGCCGTACGTGCCGCGCCAGACCGTTACGCTCGGGCTGGACTACCTTAAGCCCGTCACGCAGCGCGACGCCTTTGATTTTCACGTCGATGCCGCCTACCACAGCAACGTGACAACCCAGCTCAACGATACGGTGCTCGGGTATCGCGTACTTGGCGGGTTCACGACCGTGAATGCGGCGCTCGGCTACACGCTCGGCAAGGCCTGGCATCTGCGCCTGTTTGGCTCGAACCTGACCAACGGGCTTGGCGTGACCGCAGCCGGTTCGCTGTATCGCGGCAACGACGACCCGCGCTACCGGATCGAGTTCCCGACGCGGCCACGCACGCTCGGCGTCGGGTTCGACTACAAGTTTGAATGACGGGAGTTCAGCGATGTCTCCGAGCGGGCCGGTCGCCAATACCGGGCGCTGGTTGAAGGCCGCGCTCGAGGCCCGCGCCCAGCGCGACTTCGAGCGTGCGCAAGGCTGCCTTGCGCAGGCGACACGAGAGGCGGCGGGCGACGCGCGCGCGCTGGCGCTCGTCGGCGACGTGCAGTCCCAGCTCGCCGACTACCCGGCGGCCTACGCGGCCTACGATGCCGCGCTCGCGCTCGCACCGACGCAGTCCGCGCTTTGGTTCAACCGCGCCGCGGTCGCGCGCTTTCTCGGCCGGCTCGACGCGGCCGAGGCCGACTACGACGAGGCGATCCGCCTGGCTCCATCCGACGCGCAGGCGTACCTGAACCGCTCCGACCTGCGCACGCAAACGCCCGCACGCAACCACGCCGCGGCTCTGGAGCAGCTCTTCGCAGACGGCGTCACGCACTGGTCCGCGCAGGTCGCTGCGGGCTACGCGCTGGCCAAGGAATATGAGGACCTCGGGCGCTATGACGCGTCGTGGGCGACGCTCGTGGCAGCAGCGGCGCTGCGCCGCCGTCATCTGCAGTATGACCCGGCGATCGACCTGGCCACAGTCGACTGGCTGATCGACGCGTTTTCGGACCCGGTAGGCGCGACGCTCGGCTCTCCGAGCGACGAGCCTATCTTCGTCGTGGGCATGCCGCGCACCGGCTCCACGCTACTGGAACGGATGATTGGAGCGCATTCCGCCGTGACCGCGGCCGGTGAGCTCGCCGACCTTGGCACGGCGATTGTCGCCGCGGCGCGCGCTCGCCTCGGGCGCGATGGCAGCCGTCGCGAACTGGTGTATGCGAGCGCAGGCCTCGATTTTGCGGCGCTGGGTGCCGACTACCTCGCGCGCACGCGCCCGCGCACCGGCCATCGGGCGTATTTCATCGACAAGCTGCCGCTGAACTACCTGTACTGCGGGTTGATTGCGCGCGCGTTGCCCAACGCACGGATCGTGCACATGACGCGCCACCCGCTGGCGACGTGCTACGGCGCGTTCAAGGTGCTGTTCGATCAGGGATACCCGTTCTCCTACGAGCTGATCGAGCTGGCCGACTACTACGCCGGTTACCGGCGCCTGATGGCGCACTGGCGCACATTGATGCCGCAGCGTCTGATCGAGGTGGCCTACGAGGACCTAGTCGCGCAGCCGCAGGCCGAGTGTAGGCGTGTGCTGGCCGGGCTCGGGCTCACGTTCGAGCCCGCCTGCCTCGAGCCGCACCTCAACCCTGCGCCGAGCGCGACGGCGAGCGCCTCGCAGATACGCCGCCCCGTGTATACGACCGCCGTCGAGCAGTGGCGGCACTACCAGCGCGGGCTGGCGCCGCTCAAGGCCAGGCTCGAGTCCCACGGCGTGGAGTGTCCGTGACCGCGGCACATGCAACGGGGTCGTCCACCACGGGCCGCTGCGGATCCTGTGCCACGCGCTCGGTGCGCTGCTCAGCGCCAATGCACCCGTGTCGGGCTGCGGCTCGTGCCATCACCAACGGGACCACGTGAATTGAAGGAGAGAAACATGTCCATGGGCGTGCGGGCGCTGGGCGCCCTCGTATTGACCTCGACGCTTACAGGCCCCGGGATGGCATCCGGTAGCGATACGGTGTTGATTAACGGTCATATCTACACGGGAAACCCCGCTAGCCCGTGGGCCAGCGGCATGGCGGTGAGCAACTCGCATATCACGGCGGTGGGCGCGGATGCGGCGGTGCTCAAGACTCGTGGCGCGCACACCCACATCATCGACCTGAATCACAAAACCGTCATACCCGGTATCGTCGATTCGCATTTGCATCTGCTCTATGGTGCCATCGCGCTGCATGGTCTGAATCTCTCGACCCCGGCGGAGAGCATCACACCCGACAAACCCGAGGAACTCGTCCGGCGTTTGACGGAGTACGCCGCCGCTCACCCGCGCGACGCGGTGTTGTTCGGGCGCGCCGATTTCAGCACGGTGCCACCGACGACACCCACTAGCGCACTGCTTGACCGCGCTTCACCGGTGCGACCGGTCATCATCCACAACACCTATGAGCACGCGCTATGGCTCAATGCCGCCGCCATGAAGCTGGTCGGCATCACCGATCGGCCGGTCGCCGACGCCGATGAAGAGCGCGGCATTGTGCGGGACGCCAGCGGCAATGCCACCGGTGTGCTGAGCGAAGCCGCCATGGAGCTGGCCTCGCGCGCCGTAGCGACTCATGTGCCCGTGGAAGAACAACTCGCCATGGTTCAGGCGGCCACCCGCTACCTCAACAGCTTCGGCATCACCAGTGTGGTCAATGCCACCGGCGGTCTTGCCGAACTTAAGCTCTATGCCACGCTACGTGATCGCGGAACACTGACCGTGAGGACCCGGACTTCGTTCGGCTCGGTCGCCGTCCAGCACCATTTGACGCCGCAGTTTCTGGCCGATCTTGATTACGCGCGTCAGACCTATCACGACGACTGGGTCGCCGCGAATCTGGTAAAGTTTTTTGCCGACGGTGGAACCGGACTGATACCCCCGCTGGTGTACTCGGCGCAGGACTATGACGCACTGGTTACGGAGCTCGATCAGCGCGGATACCAGATTATGACCCACGCGCTGCGTGCGGATTCGGTGCATATGGTGCTGGACACCTACGAGCGTCTAGAGAAAAGTCACGGTCTGCGCGATCGCCGGCTGCGCATCGAGCATGCTGATCTGATTGATACCGCGGACATTCCGCGCTTTGCCAAGCTCTCGGTGGTCGCCGATATGCAGCCCGCGTTCTGCTGCGCGGAAGGGGGCGGAAGTTTTGACCCCGCCAAACCGATTGCGTCGGACCGCTGGCAATCGCTCGTGGAGAGTGGGGCGACCCTCGCGTTCAGCAGTGACTGGCCCTGCAGCTGGCCACCCTCTCCGTTCGTGTCCATCCAGGAGGCCGCAGCTCGTCAAGCGTGGAGTGCGGCCGATACCGGAGGCATTGCTGGCGTTCGCGTGGACGGTGCGGCTCAGGGCGGGGCGAAGTTGACCGGCAAGCTATATCTTCCCGACGAACGCATCAGCGTGTTGCAGGCCGTCGATGCATACACGCGCGGCTCCGCGTATGCCGCCTTCGCGGACGATCGGGTTGGCAGCCTCGCGGTAGGCAAGTTGGCGGATTTCGCGGTGCTCTCGCAGGATATTTTCTCGGTCGCGCCCGAAAGCATCGGCAAGACGCAAGTTGTCATGACCGTGGTAGGCGGTAGGATCGTGTACGGGGCAGCGCCGCGTGACTGACCAGAGGCGAGGCAACCACGGATGACGCTCGTTAGCTGTGCGCTGGAGAATATTCGCGGCGGTAAACAGGATCGCACCTGTTCGCGAAAAATGTCCGTCGCGCGGCGTCAGTCAGTGGAGAATTATGTGAAGATTTGGTCCGCTCTCAAGGCACTTGTCCTGCTGGCGATGCTTGTTTCGGGCGTAACCGCCCACGCCGCGGACATGAACATACGAGTCTTTCGCATCAATGATTACCTGCTGTGTTTCTATGTTGGCCGACCGGCCGAGGCCACAGTCAAACCGGGTGACAACCCTGATTTCGGCGCATACAACGTCGGTGTGGCCACCTATGTCATTTACCGGGGCGACCACGCGCTGGTCTACGACACCTTTGCCAGCGTCGCTGAGGCTAAATGGGTGCGGGACTATCTGCTCAAGGCCGGAATCCGGCACTTTGTGGTGGTGAACAGCCACTCCCATTTGGATCATGTTGGCGGCAACGCGGTATATGCCGACAGCGATCTGATCGCCACCGAAAAGACGCGCCAGAACCTGATCGCGAATAAGGCCGCGATCAAAGCGGGAACCACCCTTGAGGGGCCGCCGGGAATCGCGTCCTTGCTGATACCCAATATCGGCATTACGGCAGATACGGTGTACATGGTGGGCGACATCAGGGCGCAATTGCGGCCCATCGGAATCCACACTGCAGATGGGCTGGTTATCTACCTGCCCGCCGACCACATCCTGCTGGCAGGCGATACGGTGGAAGATACAGTGACGTGGATCGCCGAGCCTGACCGTATCCCCGAACAATACCGGAACCTTCTGGCGATGCAGCAATGGGGTATCGACAGGATTTTTCCCAATCACGGCAATCCCGACGTCATTGCCCACGGTGGCTATCAAACCACCCTGATCGACTTCACCCGTCATTATCTGCGGCGCATGGTCGAACACGCGCACGACGCCGACTTTCTGGGCCAATCGCTCGACAGCTATATCGGCGATGCGGTGCGACAAGGCACTGTCAGCGTGTGGTGGGCCTATCGCGAGGCGCACGAGGCCAATCTTGCCGAAGTGGCCAAGGCCTGGAAGGACCGGCCGCTGCCGGATCTTGGCCCCCAGCCATGAAACAGCCTGTTTTGCGCTGACTTTCGCATGGCCTGAGGTTGGCTCTGGTCTTTACCCGGGCGAAGGGAGGAAGTTCATCCAGCAACTGGCCACCGGGCGGTTGCGGTCGGCCTGCCAGGCCTCGATCCGCACATCGATCCTTGCTGCTCCAGCGCCGCGGTCAGCGCGGCAAAGCCGGCCATTTCCAGCAGACCGCCGATGATCCCGCCGTGAAAATAGCCGGGCCGAGCCATCGCGCTGGGCAAAATCCATCTTGATCACCGGCCTGCCATAATCGATTCTGGCAAATTCCATGCCCATGGCCTTTGCGTAGGAAGGCAGCTCGGTGCTTTTTATCACTTTGCCCACTGCGCTTCAGCCAGACTGAAGGTCCCTGCGGCGTCGGCAAGCGGGTCATTGATGTCACCATCGGGGGCAATACCCCGGACATATGCCATGGATTAGCGCAATTGATAGCATTCGTCGCGCGCGATGATCGGTTTGCGCGGGGTTGCGGCGCGGGTGCAATCGATCCTGAGGTCGGGCGTGACTTGCTGTCGGAAAGTGCCGGCGCGCGCCCACACCGACATCGAGGTGGCGTTGTCGAGCAGGCTTTGAGACTAAGCAACGGAACTAAAAACCCAACGAGCCGCCTTTGGCGATCCTCTCGATGACGGGATTGTGATTCGCACGCAGGCCGACGGCCGGGCCGGCAAATTGAACCTACAGATCACGAACCAGTTATCGTTCACTGAGAACGATGACAAGTGGGCCGACATCCTTCGTAAGGCGTCGGACAGGTTAAGTCAACCCGAATTCGACCCCGCCCAACGTCGAAACGGCGTCGCGATAGGCGTGTATAACGCTCGGATCGACAAACCCTATCAATCGATTCTCACCTGGACTACTCACTGCACCGACGGCGGCGACTTCATCGAACGTACCAACAGGGTGGACTCATCCCATCAGGACAGAAAGACATTCGTCTCGACTCTAAAACAGGTCTTAGAAACATATATCCAGCGCGATCCAACCAAAGATGAAATCTGGAGATTTCTGAAGGCACTAGTGGACTGTAACAACGGAAAAGGGAGTATGATTGTGTTCATGAGCAACACAATCAGTCTTTCTAAGGCGGAACGCGTGGAGCTGAGTCAACGAGCAACGA
>Ga0182013_10007536_pt1 | contig 11972 bp, 9 predicted proteins | sample 612S2MmetaG_FD_120487 | JGI IMG/M metagenome (GOLD analysis project Ga0182013, IMG submission 120487) | Permafrost microbial communities from Stordalen Mire, Sweden - 612S2M metaG | ecosystem: Environmental > Terrestrial > Soil > Wetlands > Permafrost | place: Sweden: Stordalen | collected...
CCCGCAGACGACCATGGAGGCGATGCACGCCGAGATCCGACGGCTGCTGCCGATCGACGACATCATGATTTGCCTTCATAACGACGCGGATCATTGCGCCTGTCGCAAACCCAAGCCGGGCCTATTGCTCGACGCCGCCGCCAAGCACGGCATCGACCTCAAGTCGAGCACCATGGTCGGTGATCGCTGGAAGGACGTGCTGGCCGGCGGGGCGGCCGGCTGCCGCACAATTTTTGTCGATTATGGGTATGTCCAGGATCGGCCAGCGGTCGCAAGTAAGACAGTGAACTCGCTCGCCGAGGCCGCAGATTTCATTCTAGAGTGCGAAACGGAGCGTTGACGGCATATTCTTCCGCGCAAAGAAGCCGGCCCCAAAAACATCTTAAGTCGTCGGCCCTGCCGACGCGGAAAGCGGATAAAGCAGCCAAACGATGGCCCCGGGCAGCGCGCTGACTAGAAACACCAAGCCGAGACACAGCGAGAACAACAATGCCCTCTCGGGCACGACGCCATGCGCTCCCAAAAGCGAAACCATGGCAATCTCACGAAGCCCCCAGCCGCCGATCGAAATCGGGATGAGGACAACTCCCATCACGATCGTGAACAATACGGCACAATCGACCGCAGACAACGACAGCCCCTGGGCGCGGCTGATCGACCAGATGACGACGATGGTTACGCTATGGATGACGCACGAAGCGCCCAGAATTTTGGCGGCCTGCGGTCCGTACAATGCGCGGCGCGTATCTACCGCGAAGCTGCCGATCCAGTACGAATAGCGCCAACGCTGCAATACGGGAGCAATCCGCGGCGTCAACAGCAGACCGAGCATGCCGATCACCAGCACGCCGGCCAAAACCAAGCGGACGACCTCTCGGTTACCGGCTAGCGTATTCAGCGCCGAAGGCAGGGAAAGAATGACAACGGCGAAGCTAACTAGAACGCCGAGACCCACGCCACGATCGATCATGACGCTTGTCAATCCAGTGCGCCAATCGCAGCCGAGGCGCGTAAGCATCCAGGCGCGAACTCCTTCGCCCACGACGCTCGGCAAAGCCTGCGCGAATAGACCATAAATCGCCGTAACGGCATTTGCGGCTAGATATGTCAGTCGCGCGGGCTTGACTTCCAGCGCTTGCACAATCGCCTGCAGACGCAAGGCAAGAAGCGGGATTTGCGCAAGCATAAGCAAGACCGCGAACGCCACCCAGCGAAAGTCGAACGTCGGCAGCGTGCGCAGCGCCTCGCTCATATCGATCCGCCGCAGAATATACCAGAAGCATATCGCGGTAACGATCAGCTTCGCGCCGAACAGAACGGGCTTAGCGCTGCTTCGCGCAGGTCGCGACGGACTAATTCCGTGCACCGCACTTGCATCAGGCGCCGCTGGGAAGCCGGGTTGTTCCATGTGGCACCGAGACCCTGTGTAACGACAATGTACCGCCGGCGGCATACTGCGCCGATCGAGATCGACTATGATTTTCCCGCTTGACCGCGGCCAATGCGCATCATGCGAATTCGCAGTCGAACGGCGGCGCGGGTGTAGCCGACGAACATCCAGAGCCAATGCGATTTGCTCACTCCATGACCGCGTGCCAAATACTCCGCGGGAATCTCGATGATCTTCAATTGTCCCCGTTGAGCAAAATGCAGTAGTCGAAAAAAATAATCGCCATAGTCAAAGAATATCTCATCGAACGGCAACGAGAGCAGAGTCTCGCGACGAGCAACGAAAAAACCTCCGGAATTATCCTGTATCTGCGTCCGCAAAACAATGCGAAGCATCCAATTATACGCCAAGCTGAGCAGATAATGCCGCGTATCGCTCATACGACCGCCAGCACAGAATCGTGAGCCGCTGACGATATCGCAAATTTGGACGACATGCAGCAGATTGGGGATCTCCTTCGGATCGTGGGTGAAATCGGCGTCCATGACCACGACGTATTCTCCGGACGCCCTTTCGATTCCAGCTCTAATCGACTTTGCCAGGCCGCGATCGCGCGTTCGCAGAATGGCTATAACCTGCGGAAGATTCATAAACGCATCGCAAACAAGCTGATAGGTGCCGTCCGGACTATTGTCGTCGACGACAACGATCTCATAGGCGTACTTTTCAGGCATCGACGCGATAATGCCGCGAACGAGCTCGACGATATTTCCCGCCTCGTTGTAGGCCGGAAGTATGATGGAGACACGCTGGATGCTCACGATTTTCTCGCGATGAGGAAAACCAATCCGCCGTTGCACTGATCGGCGTTTTGAATAAGCCTGTTAATAAGAACGACTGCCGGAGCGAAAATGATTCGGCGCAGCTTTGGAAGAAGCGTCCACCTATTCATGGCGCGCTTGAGAACAAAGCCTCCGACGCCAAAGGGAGCCAAGAAGTCGTCGAGCGTACAAATTCCGCCCGGGGCGTAGGACCTCGAAGCGACGATTTCGAAACCCGCGTCCCTGAGCCGTTGAGCCCATAATTCCGGACTGTAGCAATGATAATGGGCCCAAAAGCGATTGTAAAAGTTGCGGAACAGCTTCTGGATCCTGCGAAGGCGAAGCCACGACAGTAACCGGCTGATGCACGCGTATTGTTCGAAACGATCCGACGGCACCGTCAGATAAAACGCGCCCCCGGGGGCCAGCAGACGATACGCTTCCCGCAGCACTAGGTCTACCTGCGGAATATGTTCCAATACGCTGTTGGAGAAGATCGTCCGATAACAGGAATCGGGGCGAGGAATGGCGTCCCCGCGGCATTCGAGAAGTTCGACATAAGCATCGAGGCTGCGGGCGCACGCAAGCTCGTTTGCGTTTGGATCTATGCCGATATCGACACGCTCCGCAAACAGCACTTTTGCAAATATACCGTCACCGCACCCTATATCCAAGATGGGGCGCTCGAAAGGTACACGCGAAAGTATTTCACATTCCATGCTTCGTTCGATCGCCAGAGCGAGGGGCGCCAATCCGACATATGTTGTCAGGAAATCTTTGTTCATCATCATCATACGCGTCCCGACAATTTCCCGAGGATATCGCAAATAAGATCGATTTCGGAATTATCGAGTGTGGGATAGCTCGGCACGCTGATGACCTGACTTGCTAACGTTTCGCTTACAGGCAGCAATGGACAGTCAAAGTATCCGAGCGAACGCGCTGGATAAAATCCGGGTCGCGTTTCAATGCCGTTGTCCTGCATCTGACTCATGACACGATCGCGGCCTTGCGGAAACACTTTCGGATCGAGCCTTACCGCGATGGCCCACACGACAGGATCGACATCTTTCGAAAAGCGCTGTGGAGCTACACCGGCGAGCTTAGAGAAATTCGCAAGGTAACGCACGTAAACCCTTTGACGCTCGGCGACGATCGTCTCAATCCGTTCCAGCTGCGCGCAACCCAAAGCAGCTTGCAGATTGGTGAGGCGGAAATTGTGCCCGGGCAAATCATGCCAATAATGGCGTTTTCGCATCAGACCATGGCTTCGATAGAGCTCCACGCGCCGGCGCAAGGTTTCATCCCCGGTCACAATCATTCCGCCTTCACCCGTGGTGATCGTTTTGGTCGCCTGAAAGCTGAAGCAGCCCGCCGCGCCAAGCGTTCCTGCAAAGTGCTCCCGATATCGGGACGGGAACGCTTCGGCAGCGTCCTCAATGACGGCGATGTTTTTCTCTCGACCTAGGGCAAGAATGGGATCCATGTCGCAAACGTTGCCATAGGTGTGGACGACCACGATTGCTTTGGTCCGAGGCGTGAGCACGCGCGCAATATCTTCCGAACGCGCACACCACGTCTCTGGGTCAACCTCGCAAAACACGGGCCTCGCCGCGACATGCAATGCTATGTTGGCGGCGGCAAGAAAGCCAAATCCCGGAACCACGATCTCGTCCCCGGGTCCGACGCCAAGTGCGAGATAGATCAGGTGCAGCGCTGCGGTGCCATTAGCGCAGGAGATCGCAGCCGGCGCGCCGACGTAGCTGGCAAAATCGCGCTCGAACCGATCAACAAAAGGGCCACCGGAAATCCACGTGGAGTCGAGCGCTTCGACGACGTATTTTCGTTCGTTACCCCAGAAGTTCGGTCGCGCCCACGGAATGTCGCATTTGTTTTTATTCATCCCGCAGGCATGCTCCACACTTGCTAAGTGACAGAAGACTTTTCAGCCGAGGGCGCACTCGCGCCGGCAACTTGACAACGGCAGGTAAAGCTGAAATGAGCGGACATGCAACATAAAAATCCGACCATGACTGCGTGAGCGCCACGCTTGCTGGGACCGATTGAATGAGCTCGTTGTTCAAGGCTGTGACCAAGTGCCGGATTTGCGCGGAAACCGATTTCGCGGAAGTTGTATCGCTAGGCTCCCATCCTCTCAGCGGCTGCTTCCCGCAAATGAGCGAACCCGATCCTCCGCTGGCGCCCTTGCGGCTAGTACGCTGCGTCGGATGCGGCCTGGTTCAATTGGCCCACTCCGTCGATCCAGCGAGACTTTACACCTCCGGTTATGGTTATCGCTCGGGCATCAACAATACGATGCGCAACCACCTCGCCGGTATTGCGCAAGAGAACATCAGACGCTTCGAACCGCGACCCGGCAGTGTCATTCTGGACATCGGCTGCAACGATGGCACGTTGTTGACCCAATACCCGTTGAAACACACTCTTTTGGGCATTGATCCGATTGCCAGCAAATTCGACTATCCTGCAACTTTTACGGTTGCGGAGAACTACTTCTCACGCGATGCGTTCAACGCGCTTGCCCAAGGCCGCAAGGCTTCGATCATCACGTCGATTGCGATGTTTTATGACCTCGAGGAACCCAACAGCTTCGTTGCGGATATCGCTGACTGTCTGGATCGTGACGGCGTTTGGGTGCTTGAGCAGAGCTATATGCCGGAAATGTTAAGAAGGAACTCGTACGACACGATCTGTCATGAGCATCTTGAATATTACGGCTTGCGCCAAATCGAATACCTAGTTGAAAGACATTCTCTGCGCGTATTCGATGTGGACCTCAACGAGATTAATGGTGCGAGCTTCCGGCTCTATGTCTGCCGCGCAGACGCTTCCTTCACCAATACCGCGCGCCTTGCGCAGCTGCGCGAGAGCGAGGACAGTTCGAATTTGAAGGATCAAGGTCCGTACGACGCGTTCCGCGAGAGATGCTTACGGCTGCGCGACGACCTGCGGCGCCTGATCGAGACGGAGGTGGCAGCCGGCAAGCGCGTACACATTTACGGCGCCTCAACCAAGGGCAATACTATTCTGCAATTCTGCGAACTCGATCACACGCTGATTGAGGCAGCGGCGGACCGCAATCCGGAAAAATGGGGAGCGCGGACGCCAGTGACGAATATACCCATTATCTCCGAGGACGACTCTCGCGCGATGCAACCGGATTATTTTCTGGCGCTACCATGGCACTTCAAGACCGAGTTCCTAGCGCGCGAATCTGAATTCAGGCGGCGCGGCGGGAAATTCATCTTTCCGTTGCCGGAAATTGCGGTCGCCTGACACATCGCGTACCACTGCCGTTGTCATTGCATCGTGTAGCGAAGAATAATTGCTTCAAGCCCACCGAGCGCGGCGTGACCGACTTCATTCGCACCGTGACGCCTATAAAATTGGAGGGCAGAGGTCTGCGTGGTCGCGGCAATGATTTCGAACGATGTTGCGCCGACGCTGCGAAACCAGCCGCATAATGCGGCAAAGAGCGCTGAGCCGAAGCCGCAACGCTCGTTTTCGGAAGCCACAGCAATACTGAGCAACTGGCAATCACCGAACCGCGAACGTCTGGTTCCAGCCGTTATGAACAATAAAAGCGAGGTGACTCGACCCAATATTTGCGGCTTTAGGAGCAACGAAAGGCCCGATCTCACCATTTCGATCGGGGATGTCACGGCAAACGATGCGAGCAATCCCGATGACTGCGTCGTGCCGGCCACGAATCCGATGACGCGATCCCGGTCCTGCACCACAAATATCGCGCAATCGGCCCGTTTCGCCGTGTAGCAGTAAAAGTTAGCAAGAAATCGTTCGGGGAAATGTGCCAATGCGCCTGCAGCAAGCTGCCGGCGATGCATGGCAGCGATCTGCGCGTATATTTTGCCATCTTCGGCGCCGGTCAGCTTGGCGAGGCCCGTGTCGGGCACAACAATTTGAGCCACTGGTCTTCCTAATGGACGCTCGGGGCAAACGTCGGGCATTGCCCGATAATCATCTGTCGCGCATTGCTTGATAATCATCATTAGTGTAGCGCAAACTCGAACCGCAAGTCTTCGCGGTCGTCATGCAAGTCGTCTAGTCCGCAGGATACGCCGATAAACGGTCCCTGCCGATACTCGATCCGAGCATCCAACTTGCCATGAAAGAGGAGGCCAGTCAGCAAGAAATCGGCTCTCACGATCCCCGGCTGCGCGCTACCAGATTCCGCAAAGGCCCGGAGGCAATGGGAAAATTGAATCGGCAGCACGATGAAAGCGTCGCCCAACGACGCTGCATGCACGCGCATCCCGCCACGCTCGATGATCACGTTGACGTCGGTAGCGCGCGAGAGACCGCCGGCTCCAATACCTTCATCGGACACCAACGCGACCGTATCGAAATCGATCTTGCTCTGGGCAAGCCAGCGCAGCGCATCCCGATCAGTCCGGACCAGGATCTGGGTCGGCGAGACACCAAGATTTGGATTTGGAAGTTCGTCGACGGCAAGCACATGCCCGTCCGCGGGCGCCATGCTCTGCACGCGGCGCATGCCAACTGCTGGGGCGAGACTGTCCGTCACGAGATAGCGGACGCCGAGCAACCGCAGGACGTCGAGGTTTGACCGACGGAAATTGAGAATGTTGCGCAATTGTGCGTCGGTTTCATTCGCTAGAAGCTCTTTGGTAACCAAATAGAGGCGCGGTCGGATAGTATGACTAAATTCGATAAGGGTCGGAATATTGTAGTACCACAGTCCGATCGTGCGATGATCATTACGAGTATCGCGTATGGATTGGATATCGTCAGTAAAAGCTTGGTTCCAGCTGGTATCAGATTCATCATGACCGGTAATCGTCGCTACACGCCCCCTGAACGGCGATCCAGCGGAAAGGCCAACCTCGTTGTGAAGAAACTCGGTAATCTGGGTGCGATCTGGTGGGAAGACGTTCGGGCGATCGGTCTTTAACCGGTGCAGGTAGTGCGGCCCATGCAAGATTGCGAGCCCGAGCAACGGGAGTGTCAACCAGGTCGTTCTCAGAAAGACTCTTTCAAACGGCTTCGGCGCGAAACGAGCGTGCGCATATCCGACCTTCAACGCCCCATTTAGAAACAGATTCAGCAGCGAAACGGTAAAAATCGGATAGATCGGCCACAGTACGTATTCATAGTAAATCGGGATGGCACCGCGGAAGCCGACAAAAACATTTAAGAGCGAGGCAATGCAAATCAATGCCGCGAGGATGGCGACAGCGGTTCCGAACTGCCGCATTCGGCCGCTGCCAAACCAAGCTGAATGGAGGGCACCGAAAATGCCCGTTGCTGCAAGCACGACGCCAAAGGGCTCGCTCCGTCGAAACAGCAGCGACCCCTCCGACAGCGCGCGTTCCGTGTGAGCCAGATCCTGCGGAAAAAATTGAAACGCACTCTCCAGACAGAAGCCGAGAAGGATTTGTGGCAGCCCCGACACAAACAGTATCGCGGCGATAGCTCCACCCCAAAGGAGCTTGCGGACAAATTCCCCGCGGTTGTGGCGTGCCGCGACGAGCAGAACCATCGCGATGATTCCGAGAAACGGGTATGTCAACGCAACGAATAATCCAATCCCGATGAAATGAATCCAAGCCAAAATAACGATGGCGGCGCCGATCGCGGCATCGCGTACGAGCGAGCCGCGCCCAATCGCCGCCAGTAACGGAACCATTGCGATTGGTATGACGGTCAGAAACGCAAGCTGCGGTGCATCGGGGCTTACGTTGTAAAGGAGCGACGGATAAGAGAACGGAAAGATCGCCAATCCAGCGAGCCAGCCGGACGCTACCGCCTTGCTCATGACGCCGTGCAGCCAATAGGCAAATAACGATACCGTCGCCATAATCTCAAGGAAGGCAGCGGTTTGCACGATCACCACGCGCACGGTCGGATTGCTGAACAGGCCTGCCAGCGAGAATTCCGGAATCCATAGGGTATTGGCGAAGTACCAAACGTCGACCAGGCCCTCCAATGGATTGGTTGAGAATACCGGCCCGGGCGCACTGAACTCGGCTTGATTATTCATCAAGGTCAAAAGATATTGACCGTCGATATAGCCCAACAGATTGCGCCGGTTCAGGGAGAACAGCGCGACCGCTACCACGAGCCCGAGAATAAGCTCGCCAGTTAATAAAAGGAGATCGCTGCGGTAACGGCCTTCGATTCTCATTTCTTGGGCTCGAGGGATTGGCGCCATGGCAAAATATATCGCCTGATCTCACGCCCGATCCGACGCCAGGTTGCGCGGTTGCCGCGCGCCGCGTCGATCATAATCCGCAGGTAGTATCGTTTGATGTAGAGTTTATAGACGAGATCGCCCGGCAGTCGCCACAGGTTGAAACTGAGCCGGGGCACCACGCCGGGACGCTCATTGGCGGGCTCATAAAAATCCGCCGTGATCCGCTCGATGATATGCTCCAGTTCCGCATGCTTCTCGTCCCAAACGGCATCGATCTCGGCGCCGTGCCAGAGAATCGGCCAACGGAAAATGTCGCGGCGGATCCGAAAGCGGTTCTCTTGAGTATGATGGCGCAAGGCTGCGCGCAACCGCCATGACAGTGCGAAGACTTGCCCGCGCTTGGAGCGTTTAACGACTTGACGACTGGAAAAGCTGCCCACTGTCGCCGGCGTCAAACTGAGAATTCCGAATTCGTCGGAGTCGCGCACGATGTGGATTTTCCGGCACCCGCCGAAGTTTTCGTCAACATAGACGTCCTCAAAGAGACCGCGCGACAGGCAATCGGTGTTGTGCGTATCAAGCGCGGCGAAGTCCATCAGGATTTGCTGGCCGTGAAAAGTATGCAATGCGATACCGCGATCGCCCGGAATTCGCGCGAAGACATGGGCCGCAACGACCGGGATCCGCGAGTCCTCGAAGTCGTAGACTTCGACCTCGGGATGCAGATGACGCGCCGAGATGTCGGCCAATACGCGCGGCGGCAGTACCAAGGGGCGGCAGGTCATCGACGCGTCGGCGTCGCGCGGCAATAGGCCGCGCGTGTCCAACTCATCGAGCACGGTTTCCTGGACGTGCCGCAACGATGCGAACAGTACAAGCTCGTGGCCTTCGGCCGCCCAGCGCTGCAGGGCCACGCCAAGACCGTCGGAAAATATGATATCCGGCCACAGCATGCAGGCGTAAGTCCGGTATGAGTAAGCCGTCTCCAATAGCAGTCTTTGACATTGGTTCTGCTGCAGGATCGCGAGTTCGCTTCCTGGCGGAGTCGGGCCCGGCGGCCCGATGGTCAAATGGACCGGCGTCACATACTGACGAATGGCCTGCATGATCGGCAAAGACTCGATCGCCTGCCAGTCCGAGACCGTCGTCGCGATCAGAATCCGATGGCCGTCCTGCGCGCGAAGCTGTGGGAGATTCCCGGGGGCGAGGAGCGAAGCGAGGCAGCGGTCGACAAAATATTGCCGATACACCGGTCCCCAGAAGGTGACCATGAAGATGAACGGTCGCATCGCTACTGTCGCCCTTTCTCGACGTGCATCAATATTGAGTATAAAAGACTAGCAAACTTTGATCGAAGTCGACGAGCAAGGCCTCATCACATCCGTCGTGACGATCCCAATAATTTACTCGTCGAATCTCTGGTCTCGTTCCGCCGCCAACTTGCCTGCATCAAATTCATGAATTAGAACGCGTCAGCGGACTAGACGCCCTCTAGGCGGCTTAAAACCTCGCTACATCGGCGAAGAGATCAATCTCAACTCAATTAGGATCGTTATGGATTTGTCCACCACGACTCCGGTCTTGACGCGATCGAGCGGAAGGGCCGGAGTTCACCGACCGTTACAGCGCCGTCGACTGCTCTCGGGCCGCTTCGGATCATGACGACGCAGCCTGCTCGCGCACTGATCATCGGGGCTGACGGAGTCATTGGCTCCGCGCTTTACGAGCACCTGACCCGCCGCGGGATGACCGTGTTCGGAACGACGCGCCGCGAAGCGAAGGTCGATATGGGCCGCTCGCTTTATCTCGATCTGAACCAGCCGCAGACCCCCTTCGACAAATTGCCGGACGTCGACGTCGCCATTATTTGCGCCGCCATGGCGCGGTTTGCCGACTGCCGGGCGCAGCCGGACCTCGCGCGACGCGTCAATGTAATTGCACCGGCGGAGCTGACGCAAAGATTGGTCGAGCGCGGCACCTTCGTCGTCCGACTGTCGAGCAGCGCCGTGTTTGACTGCCGCACGCCGCGCGTCCGCGCTGATCGGGCGACTGCCCCCCGCAGCGTGTATGGCCGATTGCAGGCCGACGCCGAGAAAGCCATTTTGGCGATCGGCGACAAGACATCGGTCCTGCGGCTGACCAAGATCGTTACCGGTGATTTTTCACTCGTCAGGAGCTGGATCACGACGCTCGCGGCAGGCGGTAGCATCGAAGCATTCGAGGACCATACGCTTTGCCCGTTGCCGCTCGTGGCAGCCGTTGACGCCGCCGCGACTGTTCTTGAGCAAAGACAAAGTGGAATTTTTCAAGTGTCCGGAGCATCCGACATCAGCTATGCGGAGCTCGCGTACTATCTGGTGCGCCGCCTCGGACTGCCTTCGTACCGGGTCATACCCGTGCGGGCCGTCGATCGCGGCATGCTCGCCGACGATCTCACTCCGTACACATCCATGGATACAGCCCGGCTGACGGAGCTTAACGGATTCATACCGCCGGAGCCGTTTTCCGTCTTTGCTGATGTGCTCCGCCAAATGGGCGTAAAATCTCATCAAAGACAAGCCAATCACAACTGAGCATTGCCGCCCGACGTGCCGGCCCAAAACAATCGTCACGAGGCAGCCACGGGCGGGTTTGCGACATGGCCATTTGCCCGCAACGCGTCATGATCGACCGAGATTCGGGCATGGACGCGCACCGGGGATCGGCGCAGAATCATCAACTGGCAGGCGTGACGCGTCTGCGAATTGCCGACCAGAGTCGCGACCAGGCGCCGTTTCGGCCGGTCACCGCGTCGGCGATCATGGCAACGCCGCGCAGTACAACGTGCGTGGACGGCACCACGCCGTAGTAATAGAGATCGCCCAGCAATCGACGCGGACGTATGCTCAGCCAACGAGGGTATGAGATCTGCGCGGCCTGACAACCCGAACCATAATCGCCGTTAACGCGGCGCAGCAGTTGCGAGATCTGGCGATTCCGTTTCGTCCAGGTCTCATCGAGGTCGTCGCTGTGCCAATACATCGGACAATTGAACAAAGCGCCCTTTAGCCCGTCGTCAGTTCGGCCGACGAAATAATGCATCGACGCGCGCAGACTGGACTCTCGGTCAAGATCGTGCAGCCAAGGAGAGCGCGGCAGCAGTGTCGGGGCGTGATGCTCACCGACCGCCTCGGGCGTGAGACTGATCAACATGAAATCATCCGAATCTTGCACGACATGCAAGCCACCGCACTCCGCGAAATTGCTCCGCACATAGACATTCTCAAAGATATCGCGGTCGAGACATTCGGTATTATGGGTCTCGATCGCGCGATAATCCATGAGCACGGGAAGCCCGTAGAAGGTGCGCAAGATCAGGCCGCGCCGGCCTGGGACGCGCCAGAAGCGGTGTGCCGAAAGCGGCGGCGAACTGATATAATCCCAGTCGTAAACGACGACTTCGGGATGAAGATGGCGCACGGCAAGGTCGGCCATCTGCCGGGGCGGGATCGATAACGCCTGGCCGGTCAGCGAGGGTTTCGAGCCGAGCGGCAATATGCCGGTTGAATCGAGCTCCGCCAGCACG
>Ga0182013_10007537_pt1 | contig 11971 bp, 16 predicted proteins | sample 612S2MmetaG_FD_120487 | JGI IMG/M metagenome (GOLD analysis project Ga0182013, IMG submission 120487) | Permafrost microbial communities from Stordalen Mire, Sweden - 612S2M metaG | ecosystem: Environmental > Terrestrial > Soil > Wetlands > Permafrost | place: Sweden: Stordalen | collected...
CGGATCGGACCACCCGCTGGAGGGCCCTTCGATCAGACCGAACGTGATACCCCCCAGCGCCAGCACGGCCAGGCCGGCGCCGGCCAGGTCCGGCCGCCCTGACAGCCGGGGATTCCGCGACTCGGGGACATGGCGGACGGAGAGCGCCAACACGATCGCGCCGATCGGGAGGTTGATGAGGAAGATCCAGCGCCAGGAGGCGTCGGCGACGAGGTAGCCGCCCAGCAGCGGGCCGGCGGCGGTGGCCACGCCTCCGAGTCCCGACCATCTGCCGATGGCGCTGCTGCGGTCGTCGTCGACGAAGGAACTCTCGATGATGGCGAGGCTTCCCGGGGTGAGGAGTGCGGCCCCGACCCCCTGGAGCACGCGGGTCACGATGAGGACGCCGGCGCCGGGTGCGGTCGCACAGGCGGCGGACGCCGCCACGAACCACACGACGCCGATGCAGAACACGCGGCGGCGGCCGTAGCGGTCGCCCAGCCACCCTCCGAGCAGCAGCAGGGCGGCCAACGTGAGCGCATACCCCGTGACGATCCACTGCAGCGCGCCGAAGCTCGTGTGGAACTCCCGACCGATGGTGGGAAGGGCGATGCCCACCACGGTGGCGTCGATCGCAGCCATGCCCGAACCGAGGACGGTTGCCGCGATGATCCACCGTCCACCGGCCGAGTCCAAGGTGTGCAGGGCGACCGGACCGTCGTTCTGGGCCACGTTCGAGACTACGGCACGATGTCGCTCCGTCGGGAGGAGGGTCCTCGGACCAGGTCCTCGCACCGCCGCGGAGCATCGTCCGGCGTCCCGAGCCGACCCCGGCCGCTCCACGGCGCCCACCGGTAGCCTGCTGTCGTGGATGAGACGCGACCGACGTTGATCTACGACGGTGACTGCGGCTTCTGCACCACGGCCGCGCGGTGGGTCGCCCGACGGTGGGACGGGGCGCCAGCACCCGTCGCGGTGCCCTGGCAGCGGGTTCCGGTCGAACAGGCGGCCAGGATGCACCTCAGTGCCGACGAGATGGCGCGATCGGCGTGGTGGTTCGAGGGTGGTCGGGTCGAGGAGGGGTCCCGTGCCGTCGCCCGTGCCCTCGAGGCCACGGACGGTCCCTGGGCACTCGTCGGGCGGGCCCTCCTCGTCCCGCCGATCTCCTGGGTGGCACCATGGGGCTACCGGTTGGTGGCCCGCTACCGGCACCGGCTGCCCGGTGGCACGCCGGCCTGTCGGGTCTGAGGAGGAGGCGCGCCCGGTAGACGTCCGCCAGGAGATGGTCGACGCCGTCCAGCAACAGGTAGGGAGCACCGGCCAGGAACATCGTGGGGTGGTGGGCGTGGGGCCGGGCCGACGGTCGGAGCGGAGATCGGGGTCGTGGGCCACCGACCGGGCGATCTCGTCGTAGATCGGCAGTAGCCGTCGGTGATGCCTTTGGCGAACCATCGGACGCGGTTGACCGGCCACCGACGTGGGTAGCTAGAAGGTCATGCCCGGGGTCTGGCCGATCGTCGTCGTCTGTCTCGTGTGGGCTCCGGTGTTCACGCTCGCCCGGAGCGCCTCGCGGGGTGATCCGGACACCGGTCTCCGGGTCCCGCCCAGCCCGGAGGTCACCCGGTACGAGCAGATGGTGGCGGCCTCCGCCGCCGGGGTCCGTCGGTGAGGTCCGCCGTGATGCACACCCCTGACACCTGCCCGGCCTGCGGGAGCGTCGAGGTGGCCGTCGACTTCCAACGTCGGACCGCCGACGATGCCGAAACGCCGGAGTGGCGCGCCTTCTGTGCCGACTGCCGGTATCAATGGGATGCCGGCGCCGATCCGTACTGAACCTCCCGGCCCGGCAGGAAGGACGTGTTCCGATGGAGATCGCCCCCAGGACGCCGACCGTCGAGGGCCCACCCGACTGGTTCACCGGTGACGTGTTCATCGACGCCATCGCCCAGGCCCACGGTCCGGCGCCCGCCACCGTCGCCCACGTGCACTTCACGCCCGGAGCCCGCACGGCATGGCACAGCCACTCCGTGGGACAGAGCCTGTACGTCATCGAAGGCGTGGGTCGGATCCAGGCCCGGGGCGAGCCGATCGCCGAGCTGCGGCCCGGTGACACCGTCTTCGCCCCCGGTGGCGAGTGGCACTGGCACGGTGCGGCGCCGGACCACCTCATGACCCACCTCGCCGTGAGCGAGGGGGAGCCCACATGGGGCGACCCCGTCACCGACGATGAGTACCGGGGCGGCTGACCACCGGCCGGGGGCAGCCGTCAGCGGGGGTCCGGCCGGTCCAGGTTCCAGTGCCGCCCGACCTGGGCGTACCAACCGTCGTCGCCCGCCGGGAGCACCGTGTAACGGCTGATCGTGCGCTGGCCACCCTGCTGGTCGCTGTAGAGCAGGTCCAGGGTGAACGGCTGGCGGTCGAGGAGTGCACGACGGAACGCCGGCCGGAGCGGGTCGTCGGGATCGCGGACGGCCGCCTCCCAGTACCCGGTCCCCCCGGCCGGGATGTACAGGTCGATCCGCAGTCGCCGGAACGCGTCGGGTCCGGCGTGGGGAACGTCCACGAACGCATGGTCCGGCGTCGGGTCCCACCCGTGCAGGATGGCGATCCCCGTACCGAGGTTCCGGAGGCCGACGGCCAGGTAGATGACGCCGTCCTCCTCCTCGAAGACGGCCCGACCGCCGCCGACCCGGGCCGTGTGGCGGTCGCTCCAGAGGACGTTGTGCACCGGATCGTCCATCAGGGACGGGACCAACAGGGGACGCATCCCGGTGAGCAGCGACTCCTCGGCGATGCGGGCCGACCGGTTCGACGAGCGGATCGCCGAGAACGTCGCCAGGGCCAGGACCAGCGTCCCTCCGGCCGTGGCGAAGGACGCCACCGTCGACCAGTCCACCATGGGCCACAACCTACCGAACCGCGGTCGGACGGTAGGGCGGAAGGACCGGCCTTCGACGCACCTGGATCTATATGCCTTGACGGATATATGACTGATGGCGCATACTGGCGACGTGTCCGTCGGTACGACAATCGAGGTCATCGCCGAGCCCCACCGCCGTCGGATCCTCGACGAGCTGTGCGGCGGCGAGCAGTCGGTCACCGCGCTCGTCGAGTGCCTGGAGCTGAGCCAGCCGGCCGTCTCGAAACACCTCCGCGTGCTCCGTCAGGCCGGTCTGGTCTCGGTGCGACCGGACGGACAGCGGCGGCTCTACAGCGTCCGTCCGGAGTCGCTCGTCGAGCTCGACGCCTGGCTCGAGCCCTACCGCCGGATGTGGAACGAACGACTCGACCGGCTGGAGGCCCATGTGGCCGTGCTGGAACGAGGAGGAGAGCGGGATGGCTGATGCGACGTTGTCCACGACGGGGGAACGGCCGGTGCTGCGCTTCGAACGGCACCTACCCGGTTCGGTCGGGACGGTCTGGCGGGCCGTCACCGATCCGGACCAGATGCGGGCCTGGTTCCCCACCCGCATCGAGATCGAGGAGTGGAAGGTCGGAGCCTCGCTCACCCACCACTTCGACGACGACGACATCGACGACCTCCCGGGCACCGTTTTGGAATGGGACCCCCCGCGGCGGGTCCGGTTCACCTGGGGTGAGGACACGATCGGCTTCACCCTGTCCGAGGCGCCGGACGGCGGCACGACCTTCGTGCTGACCGAGGAGCTGAGCGCCAACCATGCGGCCCGCAATGCCGCCGGTTGGGACGCCTGCCTCGACCGCCTCGAACACGGTGACGGCGCGGCCGGCGGGACGTGGCAGCAGCGTTTCGACCGCTACGCCGGCGCCTTCGGCCCGGTGCTGGGTCCCCAGGACGGTCCGCCCGAGGGTGTCCGCGACGTCGACGGCTGAGCGGGGGGCGTCCTCCCGTGGGCGTCCGGGCCGGCGACGGCCGACGGTGGGCGCCTACCGCCGGGTGAAGAACGCCAGCACCGAGGTCCACTGCACGTGCCCGTCGTTGAGCACGACGTGACGCCGGAGGCGTTCGGGGAAGGTCGAGAAGGCGATGGTGTCGATCAGGTAGTCCACGGGCGGCCGCGACCAGTCGAAGGGCTCGATGAGCTTCAGGTCCGGCGTGGCGCCGAGTACGTAACGTTCGAAGTGTTCGTGGCTGAAGTACTCGTCGTGCTCCTGGTCGGCGAGGAGGAGGTACTCCGTGGCGATGACGACGACGCCACCGGGCCGTACCACCCGCGCCATCTCGCGCACGGCGTCGGCGGAGCGCTCGTGGGTGCCGAAGTGCTCGATCGAGGACAACGACCACGCGATGTCGAACGTGCCGTCGCCGTAGTGGAGGTCGGTGCCGTCCATGGTCTTGAACTCGATCGCCTCTTGGCGGATGGGCCGGGGGCAGAAGGGCTGGGCGTCGACGAGGACCGTCGGATCCGCCTCCCTACCGCCCACGGTGCTCCACATCTCGTTGCCGTACAGATCCGTCGCTACGACGTTCCGCAGGCGGTCGCCGAGCCAGAAGATCACGCACTCGCGTCCGGCGCCGACCCCGATCGCACGGTGTCCGGGCTGGATCATGCCCAGCTGCTCGAGGCCCCAGACCGTCTGGGTCCACTCCCACCCCTTGCGGTGGACCTGCGGTGGTTCGAAACTCGAGAAGATGTGCTTGTCGTTGGAGTAGGTCCCCAGGTCGTGGAAGCTCGCCAACCACGTGGGATCGGCATAGGCGTCGACATTGGTCAGGCTGTTCAGCGGAAGCCGCCGCGGCGCGGGATCCGTTCCGCCGCCCGCGGCGCGTAGACGACGCTTGGCGCGGCCGACCAAAGAATCCACCATCGCGCGATCTTTCCATACCCACGGGGGGCGACCTCCGACCCTTCCACGCTTCGCCCGGCGTTTGCTCCGTTCCGGGGCGGGTACGCGAAGGACATGGGACCGCTACTCGTACTGCTCCTGATCGCGCTGATCCTCGCCGGGGTGGGCTTCGCCGTGCACGTGCTGTGGATCACCGCCGTCGTCTTCCTGGTGGCGTGGCTGGTCGGACTGGTGCTCGGCGTGGGACGAAGGTCGAACGCCTGATGACCGTGGGCGACGATCCGGGGGCCCCGTCCGCCCCGCGGGGGTCGACGGGTGAGCTGCCCGTCGACGGTCGCCCTACGGACGTGGTGACGGCGGAACCGGCGCCGACCGACACGGGCGTCGGCCCGCAGCCGTCGTCGGCCCCCGTCGACCACACCCGCATCAGCGCCAGCTGGACGGCTCTCGTGGCGGCGGTCCTCGTGTTCATCGTCCTGATCATCTTCATCGCCCAGAACACCCAGCGGTCGACGGTCAACTTCCTCGTCTTCCACGGCCACGCACCGACCGCCGTGATCCTCCTGATCGCCGCCGTCGGCGGCGCGGCGATCGTGGTCATCGCCGGTGTGGCCCGCATCATCCAGCTCCGACGGATGGCCAGGCACGCCAACGACCCGACGTGATCCCACCCGGTGGCCGGGTGTGAGCCCACCCGGTAGGGCTTCCCGGGTGACCTGACGGTGGGGTAGGCCGCCGACCCCGCCTCGACCGGACGGGCTGCGGACCCCGCGTCGGGCGGTCCGCCGATCGTGATCTGCCAAGATGGCACATGGGCACAGAGCGTGGACTCCATCGGCTCGTGAACTTCAGCGACGCCATCGTGGCGATCGCCATCACCCTGTTGGTCCTCCCCCTCGCGGACTCGGCGAGCACCATCGGGAAGAGTACGCTTCTCGACTTCCTGCGGCACCACCACAACGAACTCCTGGCGTTCGGCCTCAGCTTCATCGTGATCTGGAACTTCTGGTGGGCGCAGCACCAGATGATCGAGAACGTCGTCGCCTACAGCCGGCTGTTCGTGATCGGACTGTTCATCTGGACGTTGAGCATCGTCTTCCTGCCGTTCCCCACCGAACTCCTGAGCTCGGCCGACCACGCGGGCGCCGGGGTCCACGCCCTCTACGTGGGGGCCATGCTCCTGTCGAGCACGGCCGCCCTGGTCGAGCAGTGGGCCATCACCCGCCAGCCTGAACTGCAGGCCGAGGAGCACCGGGGTGAGGCCTCGCTGGTGGACCCCGTGGTCGAGACGGTGCTGATGGCGGTGGTCTTCGTCCTGGTGATCGTCGCACCGGAATCGGGCCTGTGGTGGCTCCTCCTCCTCCTCCTCTACCGACCCCTGACGCTCCTCGTACGCGCTCGGCGGGGCGCCGCCCCCGCCCCGGGCCAGGTGCCGGCCGTTCCGGGGTCCGGTCATGTCCCGCCGGGACCTGCGACGGGTACACCCCGAGGGGAGCGGGCGGAGTAGCCGACGTGCCTCCGGTAACGTCGCCCCGTGCAGCCACCGACGTACCGGCCGGACCGGGAGCCCCGATGATCGCCACGGTCGGCCTGCTCGCGCTGCTCTGCGTGCCGATCGCGCTGTGGGCGGTCGTGCACCGCAAGCCGCGGTCCCGGACGCGGCCCGAGACCCGGCCCGAGGGTCCCCGGCACCGCTGGTGGCAGCCCTGATGGGGCGGCTCTCGGTGGTCGAGTTCGTGACGATGGACGGCGTGATGCAGGCGCCCGCGCGGCCGGACGAGGACACCCGGGACGGGTTCACCCTCGGGGGCTGGGCGGTCCCCTTCGCCGACCAGGTCATGGGGGAGACCATGGGGGCGCGGATGTCCGGGGACGGTGGGGCGTTCCTGCTCGGGCGGCGGACGTATCTCGACTTCGCCGCCGTCTGGTCGGGGCAGTCCGGCAACCCGTCCGCCGACGTGCTGAACGCCCGGCACAAGTACGTCGTCTCGAGCACCCTCGAGGAGCCGCTGCCGTGGGCCGGATCCAGCCTCGTCGGAGGGGACGTGGCCGACGCGGTGGCGGAGCTGAAGGAAGACCGGGACCTGGGGGTGCTGGGCAGTGGCGAACTCGTCCGGACCCTCCTGGCCCACGGGCTGGTCGACGAGCTCCTGCTGTCCATCTACCCGATCGTCCTCGGGACCGGTCGCCGGCTCTTCGCCGACGACGGGACCTCGGCCACCTTCCGCGTGGTCGACTCGGTGACGACGACCACCGGCGTGGTGATCGCCACCTACCGACCGGCCTGAGCGGCCTCCCGGTCAGTCCGCGGCGGCGATGGCGTCGCGGATGGCCAGGACCCGACGGGCCTCGTCGACGTGGAGGTTCTCGATCATGCGGCCGTCGACGGTGACGACGCCGCGACCCCCGGCCTCCGCCTCCTCGAAGGCGGCGATGATCCGCTCGGCCAGCTCGATCTCGTCGTCCTCGGGCGAGAACGCACCGTTGCACGGCTCGACCTGGCTCGGATGGATCAGCGTCTTGCCGTCCATGCCCATCTGGCGACCCACCCGGCACTCGGCCAGGAAGCCCTCCTCGTCCTTGATGTCGTTGTACACGCCGTCCAGGATCACCTTGTCGGCGGCCCGGGCCGCCAGGAGGCACAGTTGGAGCCCACCGAGCAGGGGCAACCGGCTGGGGACCCGCTGGGCGTGCAGCTCCTTGGCGAGGTCGTTGGTACCCATGACCAGCACGGTCAGCCGTTCGGAGGCCCGGCAGATCTCCTCGGCGTGCAGCATCGCCACCGGCGTCTCGAGCATCGCCCAGACGCGGGTCCGGTCGGGTGCCCCGTGCTTCTCGAGGGCCGCTTCGATGGCGTGCACGTCGTCGACCGAGTTGACCTTGGGCACGACCACCCCGTCGGGGCCGGCGGCGGCTATCGCGGCGATGTCGTCGTCGTGCCACGGCGTCCCGATGCCGTTGGCCCGGATGGCGACCTCGCGGCCGCCGTAGCCGCCGGCCCCGAACATGGCACAGGCCCGGTCCCGGGCCTCCGCCTTGGCGTCGGGCGCCACGGCGTCCTCGAGGTCGAAGATGAGGGCGTCGGCCGGGATGGCCTTCGCCTTCTCGAGCGCCCGCTCGTTGGCGGCGGGCATGTAGAGCACGCTCCGTCGGGGGCGCAGGTCGGCGTCGGTCATGTCAGTCCTCCGGGGTGATCGTGGCGTAGAGCTCGGCCAGTTCGGGGTCGCGGGCGGCCAGTTCGTCGGCCAGCTCGATCATGACCCGACACTGCTTGACCGAGGCGTCGTCCTCCATCTTGCCGTCCAGCATCACCGCGCCGGTGCCGTCGCCCATGGCGGCGATCACGCGTCGGGCGTGGGCCACGTCCGCGACATCGGGCGAGAAGACCCGGCGGGCGATGTCGATCTGGGTCGGGTGCAGCGACCAGGCGCCGACGCAGCCCAGCAGGTAGGCGTTGCGGAACTGGTCCTCGCAGGCCACGACGTCGGCGATGTCGCCGAAGGGCCCGTAGTAGGCGAAGATCCCGTTGGCCTGGCAGGCGTCGACCATGCGGGCGATGGTGTAGTGCCAGAGGTCCTGCTGGTAGATGGACCGGTCGGCGTGCACGTCACCGCCCGGTGGGTCCTGGCGGACCAGGTAGTCCGGGTGACCGCCGCCTACCCGTGTCGTCTTCATCCGTCGGTTGGCCGCCAGGTCGGCGGGTCCGAGCGACAGGCCCTGCATGCGGGGTGACGCGCCGCAGATCTCCTCGACGTTGGCCACACCCCGGGCCGTCTCGAGGATGGCGTGGAGGAGGATGGGACGCTCGAGGCCGGCCTTCGCCTCGAGCTGGGCCACCAGCCGGTCGACGTAGTGGATGTCCTCGGCGCCCTCGACCTTGGGGATCATGATGACGTCCAGCTCGTCGCCCACCTCGGTGACGGCCGTGACGAGGTCGTCGAGGCCCCAGGGCGAGTCCAGCGAGTTGACCCGGGTCCAGAACTGGGCGGTGCCGAAGTCGACCGAGCGACCGACGTCGACCAGCCCCTGGCGGGCCGCCTCCTTGTCGGTGGCGGGCACCCCGTCCTCGAGGTTGGCGAGGAGGACGTCCACCCGGGGGGCGAGATCGGGCAGTTTGGCGACCATCTTCGGGTTCGACGCCGGGAAGAAGTGGATCATCCGCGAGGGCCGGAAGGGGATCTCCCGAACGGGCTCGGGCGCCCCGACGGCCAGCGGGCGGAAGAAGTCTTTCGGGGAGCGCACGGTACCTCCAGGGTCGGTGGACCCCTCCAATCTAGGAGGCGCGGAAGGGGTGCCCCGACGGGCCGCCCCGTTCCGGGGGGACGGGTGCGGGGCCGGCGTCCGGCGGCTCAGCCCGCCGCGCCGTCGGCGATCGGCGGACTGTCGGGCCCCGGCCCCTCGGCCGGGACCCCGGGCGCCTCCGACTCGATCTCGCTGAGGGGCATCGTGACCCGGGCCACCACGATGTCGGTGCGCGCGTGCAGCGACGCCGACAGGGCGACGTCGATCTGGTTGTGGAGGAACCGGTAGCGCAGCTTGTCGGGGATGACGACGGGGATGAGCACCACGATCTGGGAGTCCGTCGACTCACGCAGCTCGTCGATGTAGCCGCTGATGGGGTCGACGACGGAGGCGTACTCGGTGTGGAGGATCTCCAGGGGTATGCCGCAGTTCCACCGGTCCCACTGCCGGCGGAGCTCGCGCTCGTGCTCGTCGCTGGCGTCACCCTGCTCGAGCACGACCGACACGGCCCGGACCTCGTCGCCGAGGGAGAGCGCCTCGGCGATGGCGTACTCGCTGAGCTTGGACACCCGGGTGACCGGGACGACCACCACCGTGTGCCTGGCGATCGGCTTCAACGGGACCTCGTCGATGGCCAGGTCGACGGCGAGCTGGCGGTAGTACCGGCGGATGCGGGTGAACAGGAAGATGAACGACGGGACGGCCAGGACCACCACCCAGGCACCCTCGACGAACTTGGAGACGAGGAAGACGATGGTGGCGACGGCGGTGACCACCGCTCCGGTGCCGTTGATGACGGCCCGTCGGCGCCAGCCGGCCGGGCGCAGCCGGCGCCAGTGCACCACCAGGCCGGCCTGGGCGAGGGTGAACCCGATGAAGACCCCGATGGCGAACAGCGGTATCAGGGCGTTGGTGTTCCCGCGGACCACGACGAGGAGCAGCCCGGACATCCCGGCCAGCACCCAGATGCCGTTGGCGAACACCTGGCGGTCGCCCCGCTGGGCGAACAGGTGGGGCAGGTAGTTGTCGCGGGCCAGCAGGCTGGCGAGGATGGGGAGCCCCCCGAAGGAGGTGTTGGCGGCCAGTGCCAGGACCAGGGTGATGGTCAGCGACACGATGTAGTACGCCCAGTGCCGCCCGACGGCCGTGGCCATGATCTGGCTCAGCACGGTCTGGTTCGTGCGCGGCCCGATGTGCCAGCGCTTGGCCAGCACGGCCAGCCCCAGCAGCATGGCGCCCAGGATCAGCCCGAGGAGGAGCTCGGTCCGCTTGGCCCGGACCTGGCGGGGCTCCTTGAACAGGGGCACCCCGTTGGCGATGGCCTCCACTCCGGTGAGGGCGCTGCAGCCGGCGGAAAAGGCCTTGAGGACCAGCAGGACGGTGACGGCCTGCAGCCCGTGGGTGGGAAGGAGCGACGTGCCGACCGGGGGGGCGTCGAGTCCCAGGGGATGGACGAGTCCGACGACGATGATGGCGAGGAGACCCACGATGAAGACCATGGTGGGGAGGAGGAAGGCCCGTGCCGTCTCGCCGAGTCCCCGCAGGTTGAGCAGGGTGACCAGGGCGAGGATGCCGACGCACATCGGGACCGTGATCCCGGTGGTGGACGGGAAGGCCGAGGTGAAGGCCCCCACACCGGCGGCGATGGAGACCGAGACGGTCAGCGTGTAGTCGACGATGAGCGCCGCGGCCGCCACCAGGCTGACCGACGGTCCCAGGTTGTCGCGCGAGACGGCGTAGGCCCCGCCCCCGCCGGGGTAGGCACTGATGACCTGGCGGTAGGAGAAGACGAGGATCGTCAACAGGACGACGATGGCGATGGTGACGGGCAGGACGAGGTGCAGGGCGCCGGCCCCGGCCACCGCCAGCACGACGATGATGGCCTCGGGCCCGTAGGCCACCGACGTCAGCGCGTCGAGCGAGAGGGCGGACAGACCCTCGATCGGGTTGATGCGCTGCGACGCCGTCTCGGCCGCCCGCAGCGGCGGTCCCACCAGCACTCGCCAGACGGACGATGCGAGCCCGGGACGGTTCGTCCGAGGTGCCGTCATCGGTCCCCACTGTACGGGTGCGCCACTGTCCGGCCCGGGCATGGGGTCCCTGTACCCGGCCGGGACCGAAGGTCCACCGGACAGGCATGCGTCCCCCCTGGAATCGGACGACGACCCCGGGTCACGCGAGGTGACGGAGGGGACAGGCTCCTTCCGGTGGCCTTGGGCCGGTGGTCGGTGGCCGACGGCCACGGTCCGGGGCCCGGACAGTTGTCGGGATCTCCTACAGGTGGTAGTACTACGGAACGTAGAAGGGGGTGTCGGCGATGACGAGCACCGAGGTGGCGGTCGAACGGCCCCCGGTTTCCACGAGGCGGAACGATCGGGCACGACGCGTCCCGGCCCGTGGGCCGAGGGACCTGCAGCGGACCTTCCAACTGGTGCTGGCCACGGTCTGGCTCCTCGACGCCGTGCTGCAGTTGCAGCCGTTCATGTTCACGCGGGGCAGCAACGGCTTCAGTGGCATGCTGAACTCCCTGGCCTCGGGTAATCCCGGGTGGATCGCCCACACGATCACCTGGAACGGGTCGATCGTCTACCACGAACCCGTACTGACCAACGCGCTCTTCGCGAGCGTCCAATTCCTCATCGCCTTCGGCATCGTCTGGCAGCGCACCGTCAGGCCGGCGCTGGCCGTCTCCGTCGTCTGGGCGCTCGGCGTGTGGTGGTTCGGCGAGGGCCTGGGTGGGATCTTCAGCGGGGGCGCCACACCATTCGGAGGGGGACCCGGCGGTGTCCTCTTCTATGCCCTCCTGGCCGTTCTGCTGTGGCCCCGTGAGGGATCCGACCGCCCCTTCGTGGCCGCCCGTACCGTCGGCGTGGGAGCCGCCAAGGTGGTGTGGGCGGTCACCTGGGGTCTGCTCGCTGTCCTCTGCCTGGTCGGCTCCGGCCGGCAGCCCCAGGCCCTGCACGACCTGGTGGCCGGACTGGAC
>Ga0182013_10007539_pt1 | contig 11969 bp, 17 predicted proteins | sample 612S2MmetaG_FD_120487 | JGI IMG/M metagenome (GOLD analysis project Ga0182013, IMG submission 120487) | Permafrost microbial communities from Stordalen Mire, Sweden - 612S2M metaG | ecosystem: Environmental > Terrestrial > Soil > Wetlands > Permafrost | place: Sweden: Stordalen | collected...
AAAAATGTCACTTAAAAGAGGCATGGGTGTAGTAAACGATGCTATGGCAAAGTTGAACAACCAGAATAGAGATTATTCAAAAGGATTGACCACTAAGTTTCTCTCATGGGGAGACAACGAATCTAAGGTGGTAAGGTTCCTAACTTCAGCAGATGATATCATTTTTGTGAACATTCACGAGTTTGTTCAATCTCATGATGGAAAAAAGCGAAGCTATGTCTGCCGAGAAAACTTTGGGGATGAGTGCGAACTATGTAAGCGCCCGTTTGGTTCTAAGCAGACACCAGAAACTATGCGCCGAGAAGTTGGTTATGGCGTTGTAGTTCTGCGAGAGCCTAAATTCACGCTAGACCCAGAAACAAATCGTCAAGTACGAGCATTCGCTGGTTCAGATGAAGACCCTTATCCAGAGCACCGAGATGCAGTTGTTGAATATGAACTTGACGGCAAAATGGAAAAGGCTCCATATGTAGCAATTATTAGCCAAGGTATTAAGTTTTGGGGACAAATTGCTGTTCATAATAGCAGAATGGAAACTCAAGGAATTAGTTTAACTGACCGTGATTTTGAGATTATTCGTATGGGCAAAGGTACTCAAACTACGTATTCAGTTATTCCAGCTTATGGAAAAGCCATTGATAATCTAGGAAAGTACAATAAGTATCTTCCAGATGTTGAGAGCCTTTTACGACGCATGGGCAGCAAAGAATATTATGACCGATACCTTCATGGTATTGAACCTCAAAAGGATTCTACCCCTGCGGTTAATAGTAATTCTTCAAATTCTGTTTCTAACTCATGGGAAGATGATGAGTATGAAGATGATGTAACCATTGGTGAAGATACTTATGGAGATAAGCTTAAGTCTGAATTAAACGTATAGTTCGTTACAAATACAAAGGTAGGGTTCCCCAAGGGATGAAATATTCCCTTGGGGTTCTCATATCGATAAGGAGAATAATGACCAATGCTGAAATTCCACCACGATTATTTATCGGAGGTCTTATGCGTTGTTGCACAGGAACATGGGATGAAAAAGTAAAAGATGTTCCACAAACTGAAGGACAAATTATCCCCTGCAATTATTGTGAATCTTCTATGATCTTTAAAGACGGAGCTTGGAGATGGAATAATTCAATAAAGGTAGGGGAGTAGAAGATGTGGGCATCACTCCATAACCACAGTGAGTATAGCCCCCTTGATGGAATTTCATATGTTGAAGATATGGTCAAGAGGGCAAAAGAATTAAACTATTCAGCAGTAGCGATAACTGACCACGGAGAAGTTGGTGGTCACCTAGAACTAGAAAAATACTCAAGACAATATGACATTAAACCTATATATGGTATTGAAACATATATGTGTGAAGATCGCTTTGATAAAGATAAGACCAAAAAGCGCGGACAATCAACTGGTCATATGGTGATTTTAGCTATGAATGATAAGGGGCTAGAGAATCTATGGGCTCTTAGTAGTTTGGCTTATATAGAAGGTAAATACTACGACCCAAGAATTGATTGGCAATTATTAGAAAAATATAATGAAGGCCTCATCGTAACTGGTGGTTGTATTGGGGGTTGGATTGGTAAGGATATTCTTAATAATCCCAAACAAGCATTATTGAATGCGTCAAGGTTACAAGCAATCTTTGGTGATCGATTCTTTTTAGAACTTCATACTTATCAAGATCCAACTCAAGAACAATGGAATAAAGATTCAGTAGTATTAGCTGATAGATTATCAATTCCATTGATAGTTGTTAACGATTCACATTATGCAAATCCAGACGATTGGTATTTACACGAGTGCTTAACTGCTGTTCAAATGGGTAAAACCATGAATGACAATACTCGATTTCAATATGGACCAAACCAACTATGTATGTTGAGTGAAGCAGAAAGTCGTCAACGTTTAAATTATTTACCAGAAAATGTTATAGACGAAGCTATCAAAAATACTGGATTAATAATTGATAAGTGTGATGCTAATATCCCAAGGCAAAGTGGTATGCCTTTATTTCATCATAATAAAGAAATAGACGCTGAAGTTCTTCAAAAGAATATTAAAACAGGCTTCGACACTAAAATTAGGCCTCACATTTCACCAGATGAGGTTAAAACATATTGGCAAAGAATTCTATATGAAACTGATGTAATTATTGATCACGGTTTTCAGGGGTACTTTTTAATTGTTCAAGATATCATCAAATGGTCGAAAGATAATAATATTTTAATTGGTCCTGGTCGTGGCAGTGTGGCTGGAAGTGCAGTTGCCTGGAGTTTGGGCATAACGGAAGTTGATCCTATAAAACACGAACTTTATTTTGAAAGATTTCTTGATATGGGGAGAGTGTCATTACCAGATATTGACATTGACGTTCCTAAAGATCAAAGACATCTGGTTAAAGAATATCTCGAACAAAAATACGGTAAACATTCAGTAGCAAGCATTGGTAACTTTAATACTATGGCGCATAAGCAAGCCATTAAGGACCTTTGTAGAGGATTAGACATTCCTATTGCTGATGCTAATAAAATTTCAAAAATTATCGATTCAAAGCTCAATATTAATGGAACACTATTAAAAGATCTAACGTGGACACAGGTTAAAACGCATTATGCTACAGAACTTTTGCCATGGATTATTAAGTACCCTAAATTGTTTGAACTATTGCCCAAAACAATAGGACACGTTAGGCATCATGGAGTACATGCTGGAGGTATGGTTGTTAGCAAAGATAGTTTAATTGGTAAATTACCACTACGGTTTAGATCAGATAAAGGCGAAGACGAAATTAGTACCCAATTTGATATGCACGGAGTAGAAGATCTTGGTTTTGTAAAGATTGACTTATTAGGTATTAGAACTCTTTCAACACTTACTGAAGCCATGAGGATTATAAAAGAACGTCATGGTGATGTTCTAGATCATTTTTATGACTGGTCAAATAATTGGGAAAAGTACTATGAAGACCAACAAGTTTGGGATGATATTTCTAGCGGTAATAATTTAGGAGTATTCCAATTAGAGACATCTAATCTTTCTCATCTTTCTAAGAGATTTAAACCCAAAAATATTGATGAACTAGCTGCTCTTATTTCTGTATGTCGTCCTGGAATTTCTAGAACTATTGATGAAAAAACTGGATTAAACCTTCTTGAGTTATACCTCTATAAGCGTGACAAAAGAGTTCCTGTAACATATAAGCATCCAAAGCTCAGAGAGATACTTAGTGATACTTTGGGTACCTTTGTATATCAGGAACAAATTATGAAGGCAGCAGTAGAAATTGCTGGTTATTCGCTTCAAGAATCAGATCGACTTCGTAAGATTATTGGTAAGTCTCAATCAGATAAAATGAAGGAAGAAAGAGAAGTATTCGTTAATAAAGCCATTGCCAATGGTACTAATGCTGATGTTGCCAATAGTATATTTGATGAAATAGAAAAGAGTGGACAATACTCTTTCAATAAGAGTCACGCTCTTGGATATTCATTTATTACGTATTGGACCGCATTCCTAAAAACACATTATCCTCATGAATTTATGACAGCACTTTTTAGAACAAATCCTGATCCAAAGATAACTCCATTTTATACGAAAGAATCTCATAGACTAGGTATTTCAGTACTTGGTCCAGATATTAATGAATCTGGAGATAAATTTACACTTACTAAAAGTAACTCAATTAGATATGGATTAGAATCAATCAAGTTTATTTCTGGAGTTACTGCTAATTTAATACAACAGTTACAACCATTTGATTCCATGTCTGATTTTATTGATAAAGTAGATAAAAGTAAAATTAGAATTAATAAATCAGCAGTTTACTCAATGATATCCGTTGGTGCATTTGATTCGTTATCTGGGAATACTATAAGTGCATTAAAAGAATATCTCCGAGAGAAGCATGGTTGGATAGATGCTGATTTTGATGCCCCCCATGTAATGAAAGTTGAATGTGAATTGTGTCATGGATCGCTTACAAAATTCAATTGTCTAAAAGTAGAACTAAATCTTGATAATAGAGCCTATAATGAACTAACTAATCTTGGATCATTAGTAACGATTAATCCATTACAAGGATATACGGAGTTAATTCGTAAAGAGACTACATTCGCTGGTGAAGATTATATGATAACTGGAGAAAAAGTAATTGTTGGTGGACTCCTATCCCAGATTAAACCATTGATTACGAAGAAAGGTAAAAATCCTGGTCAAAAAATGGCACAAATTGTTTTGGACCTACCAGAAGATGATAGTTTGTTTATCGAAGAAACAGATGAGGATGGAGAAATTACTGATGTGAATTCATTGCAGGTTGTAGTATTCCCATCCGTCTTTAAGATGGTTGAAGATAAACTCGAACAAGGAACTCCAGTTCTCATGAAAGTGGAAAAATTAAGTAGTGGTTTGTCTCTCCAAAATATTTGGAGACTTGACCTACTAAAAAACGGTTAATTGGTTGACAATTGCCGTATAACTATAGTATAATATTAAAAGGAAAACATGAAGAACAAACATTTTTGCATGATTTGTCGAAGAACCTTCGATAATCCTAGTGCATTTATCAAAGATCGACAAGAGCATATCTCTAAAGGAGAAACAAAGAAACAAAATGGCAAATCAAAAACAATTACTAAGTAAACTAATAGATGAAATTAATCGTGATTTTACCCCCAAAGGTTCGCATAAACCAGTTGCATCATCCGGTGATGATTATGATTATGTAAAAGCTATTCCTACATTTTCACCTACTTTGGATTATATTCTCGGTATTGGCGGTTGGCCAGAGGGGAAACTAATCGAAATATTTGGGAAAGAGCACAGTGCGAAATCTACATTTGCAATTCTTGCTCTTAAAGATTGTTATGATTACTACAAGGGTGAAAAATTAGTAGGCTACATTGATATTGAACACCGTTTCAATAAGGAATGGGCTGAAAAACTAGGATTTATCGTTGATCAAAATATTACCGTAATTCAACCAGCCGATGCTGAATCAGGTACAGACATTATGACAAGGATGATTAAATCCGATTTATATTGTGCTATTGTATGGGATTCTATCGGTGCTGCTGCTACTGTTCATTCTCTGCAAGAGCTAACTGATAAGAAAGACAAAATTGGTGGTAACGCAGCAGTAATGAAGCGCTGTGTTCAAACTAATGGTCCATTAGCTGATCTATTTGATGTAACATTGTTCATGATTAATCAGTTAAGGGATGACATAACTGGCTACCATCAGTTGGTAAGGCCCGGTGGTCACGCTGTGAAGCACCAGATGAGTGTTGTGCTATATTTGCGTCCTGGTACAGAGAAGTACTTTGATAAGGTAAATGGTGAAGACCTGCAGGTAGGATTCCCCGTTATGATTAAAACTATCAAGAACTCTTATGGACCTCCCATGATTCAAGGGTGGACGGACTTCTATAACCAACCTAGCCAGTATCTTGACCACGTAGGAATCGACTATGATAGTGACCTATTCAGGATTGGTGTACTATTAGGGGTTGTTAAGAAAGCTGGATCATGGTTCTCTTGGAAAGAATTTAAGGAGCAAGGTAGTGACAAACTACTCAAGGTTGTGGTAGGATCTAATCGTAAGGAAGAACTGTTAGCCGATATTAGGTCGGCTATCAAGCAAGGAAAGAAGAGGGATAGAGATATAGAACAAGAATTAGAAAGTGAATTTGGAAAGAAATTATTCGACGGTCCAGACATTAATGACCCCGAAATTTAAACAATAAACATAAAGGATAAACAAAACATGAAGACTACAAAGAACAATACTTTCTCTCAAGAGGCAGTTGATGCATTGATGCTATCATTTATCGAAGATGAGCAACAATTTGCTAGATTGTCTAGCCCACTTGTCAATGCAGGTGTGACATCTCATGAGGGTGATCATTCTGAGAACTAAAAAGCAAGCAATGGCTGATCGTCATGAGAACGATATAGCAAATTATTTTCCTAATCTTCGTAAAACCAGTGCTTCTGGTGCAAAGGATGAGAAGGGCGATTTGCAACCCATATCTTCAAAAGAAGAACAGTTGTTTTTGTTTGAATGTAAGTCAACTCAGAAAGAATCTTTCTCAATAACTCAAAAGTTGTGGGAAGAAGTAGCACAGATTGCTGGGGTTCGGAGTCACAAAATGATTCCGGCCCTGGCAATCAGATTTTATGGACCAACACAAGTAAAAACAAAATGGGGTGGTTATATTGAATTAGATCCCCGTGATTTAGACATTGAAGAAGATTTAGTAGTAATCAGGAAGAGCGACTTACTAGAATTAATCGAGAGAGCAAAATAATGAGTTTCCTAGATCGTACATTAGCTTCTATGGCTAAGAAAGAAGTATTAGTACCTTATATTGAAGAAGCACTTATTAAGAATAATTCTTTCCAAGAAGAGTATTCAATTCGTGTACAAAACAAAGAACGTATATTTGATGGTATGTTCCACCCATCTAGTGATAGTGAGTTAGGGGATTATCAACTTTATTATAAATTTAATCCAGATTTCCATAATCTATTAGATAATGAGAATCTATCTGCAACATCTAAGTTAACAATGCAAATTGGTTCTGCACTCCACGCTGTAATTCAAAGTGTACTAATTCAATTAGGGTTTTGTACAGAGGATGATGTAGAAGTAAAATTCGTTAACACAGAACGAATGATCTCTGGAACAGTTGATATTTTAACCCTATGTCTTCCCAATGGAGATGAATACTTAGTCGATATAAAATCAACCAGTAGAAAACCTGAGGCAGCACCTTATAACTATGAAATGCAATTAAGGTTATATCAAGATAATTGCCCTGGCGCTCCAGATAAAATGATACTCTTATATATTTCTAAAACATATCCTCACACTTTCTATGAGATAGTAGTAGAAAAGGATGATAAAGCCCTTAATGATCTTTATGAAAGATGGGATAGAGTAAAGGTAGCTATCCGTACTAACAATACTAAAGATTTGAAGAGATGCTGTGGTGATAAAACAGAGAAGAGATATTTAAGTTGTCCCGCCAAGCATATTTGTAAGTTTTATAATGAGTAAAGAACCCGACGTACAAGTTCCGTTCCCTAAAAGTTATGGATCTCCCGCATGTCCTAATGATTTCTGTGGCTATAAGTGTGGTTGTTGTTGTCATTGTGAATGTCAAACTCCGTGTTCTGCACCGAATGAAGATTTAGATTCTGATGAACCATGGTGTTCTCATGATTGTCATGGTGGGCACGAACCATGGGATTGTGAGAATTGGTCTACTCGTTATCATTGGGCAAAAGCAAAATCAGAAAAATTAGCTAATAATGAGTAAGCGTAAAGTTATACTTGCTTTAGATCCTGGATCGGTAAATATAGGTGGTGCTATTATCTCTAATGGAGAACCCAAAAAACTATTTTCTATCAAAGGCATTCCTTCTAGAACTAAAGGCAAGAAGAATTCTTTTAATGATGACATGGATATTTTAATACAATCAGTGATTATTCAATTTGAAAATATCATTACTGAGAATAAAGTAACCCATGTAGTATGGGAAATCCCTCCTGGTTTTGGAGAAATGAACCAAAGAGAATTAGTACAGTCGGTATGCACTGCATTAAAGGTAATTACTTTTCAAAAGGGATTATTCTATAATAGTTTGACTCCTAATTACTGGCATTCTCAACTACTTGGTAGAACTAAAAATATCAGTAAACAAGAAGTAAGAGAAGAATTATTGATAAGACATCCAAAATTAGAGAAATTTGTTGGTTTGCCACCAGATCCCTTCGATGCAGCAGCCATAGGATTAGTCGCTAATGAAGTCAATAACTGGAAAAAACATATAAACACTTGACAATTACTGTAATAAATGTTACAATTGTAATACAACATTACAGGAGATATCACTATGGGAAAATTTATTTATAAACAACAAGATTATCATTTTGAAGTTGACGATGGTGAAGTTGACGATGGTGAAGTCGCCTTTGGTAAACTATCACTTCAAGCCTCCCAATATGAAGATTTTGTACGAAATTGTCGAAAACTAATTAAAGAAGATAAAGACAATAATAAGACTGAACGTGAAGCACTAATAGGGTCAAAGGATAAAAACTAAATATATGGTCATCAGGGATACTAAACTAGAGTTCATTAAAGGACTCGAAGGTATGGGTAAAGCCATAACCGTTGATGAAGTTCGCAAAAATGAACTACAGGACTGGGTAAAGCGAGAATTTACCTGGGAATCCCACCCAGAAGAACTAGAAATCCTTAAATCAATTGAGGAAATTGTTGAGGAATTCTCTAAAGAATACCTACAGCCAGCTGAAAACATTATAGCAAGGTTTAATTCGGAGGAGTTAACAGATCAAGAAGCTGATAGGTTGTCTTTAAATCTTCGAAGTGTTATTATGTCTTTAGACTCAGAAGTTACCAAAAGATACCTCAGAGCTCAATTTAGTTACTATAACTACGAAAAGGTTTATTATGAGTCATATCGTTCTGCCGTATCCGGAACTGCTGGAGATCGAACAGCCAAAGCAAAAATTGCTACAAGCCAACAACGGTTAGAGTACTTTGTTTCTTTTAGTGCCTGGAAAATGATTAGTTCTAAATTAGATGGCATCAAAGAATCAGAAAAACTGATTACTTCTAGGTCATATAGACGAGCCAAATAAAATTACCGAATTAGACAGCACCAGCGGTACTCCAGCTAGAAAAACTAGACGACAGGGATTTCCTATTGGCTATATCAGTTGGTTCCTCATGGAAAAAATCTTAAGAAATTTCAAAGAGTGGCAAAGAGTTTATGAAGTGAAGGGTAATCCTGAACTAGAACTTCCTAATAAAATAACAATTAATCTATTAGATTTTGATCTGAAAAAGAGTTTTGAACTTTTGTCGGATGCACAAAAAGAAGCCATAACTCTCATATGTTTAGAAAATCGAAGAGAAATTGAAGCTGCTCAACTTATGGGATTTAATAAATACTCTTCTCAAGTTGGGTTTTTGAAACGTCAAGGCCTGAAAATATTAGCAGATTATTATAATGAGCTTTTAGGGTTTGATACTAGTGGTAAAGAATACTTATAATGGCCGATGAAACTCCAATTAAAAAAGAAAAACCAGAGCATCCTAAAATTCAGGAATTACTGGACTCTTTAGAAATTACTAAAGAAGATCTTCCAGATAAATGGAATATTTTTTCTTTTAATTCTAAGTTAGAATTTATTGGTGATCGTATTCTTATTAATTCTAGAAAAGGGATTACCAAACATTCTGAACTTAAAGATTTCCTTTCTCCAACACAATTAGAGCGCAGATATCGTCGTGAAATTCAATCTAAAAATGGTGGATGGGATGATGATATACGTCATGGAGAATATTGGCGTCACTATAACTATGAATTAGATAAAAAGCCTCACAAGAGGACCGAATAATGACAGAAAAAAATATTTTACCTGCATTTGAAGAGGAAAATAATAAGTTAACTCAATTATATAATTTTTCTACTGAAGAACTATTAACTGAAACTATTGATGGTATTAAGTACTCTTATAAGCCAAGTCTTAAGTGTACTATTTGTAATTCCCCAGAGTCATTTAGGTCCTTAATAGATACTCTTATTTTAACGCCAAAAGCATACATTGAAATCCAAAAAAATATTCGATTACTTGAAATTGAGTTAGGACGAAAAGAAGACGATTTTATTACGATAGATGATATCCGTAAGCACGCTAAGAATCATCTACCTCAAAATAAAAATCGTGTAAGAGAAATCATTGAACAGAAAGCTGTCAAGAAGGGCAAATCTATATTAAAGGGTAACGACCTTTTAACAGCAGAAGCATTCTTCCAGGTAATACGCGATAAAGGTTTTGATGCTCTTGTTGAAGGTGATATAGCCCCGAATATGGCTCAAATTATTTATGCTCAAGAAATGCTATCTAAATTAGAAGATCAAGAGAAGAAAGATGTTTCTAAGGAGAGCGCTTATTACGAAGTTAGTCTTATTATCCAAGCAATCCGAGAGGTTATCCCTCAAGAGTTACAAAGAAAATTGTATGATAAGATCGCAGAGTATCAACAAGATAACGAAGATGTGATAGAATTGAGTGACGGATCAGAATATGATGAGGAAGAAGAAAAATGGTAAAGATTAACATAGATAATGAAAAAAGTACGCTTACTACTAAAAATATAGGCAATATTACGTTCGACGAAAGAGTTGTCTCAACCAAAGATAGTAAATTGAAATTCTATTTCAAAGATAAAGAGCCCTATCTTTCGGTGGATGAAATAGAATATCCTTTTGACTCGTCAGGTAGTACATTACGCTTTTTACAAAAATTATTTCTGAATAGTACTGTAGTTTCAAACTTAAGTAATGACACTCTTGTAATAGTAGCCAATGAAATATTACAAAATATGTATCATGGCCATATGCCTACTATTAATTTGGTAATTACAAAGAGTACGAATCGGATTTTTACGATAACGTCTATGTCAGCAGATTTAGTAAGTTGGGATAAGATTATGCAAGCAGTTTATGAAGTATTTGCCCCACTAGAAGAGAAGAAGTTACATATATATCTTGACGCAGGATTAGATATTAGTATCGTAATGAACGATGATTTTGAGAATCTAACTAATGAAGATTACTTGGACGTTATTAGAATATCAGCACAAACTTCTTCATCAATTTCAATATTTCGTGGAAATGTTAGGCGTCAAGTACCACTAAGAGGGTACGATGAAAATGAAATTTTAGGGGATCTAAAGCGAAGATTAAAGGAAATCCTCTCAGTTTCTCCTGCTTTAGTTAAAGGTTAATCTCGAACTAGAAGATGAAATGCCTAGAAAAGTACGTATAAATGGTAGATATTCCCACAACTAAATCATTTAAAGGCCTAGTTGGTGATGTTCTAAACCTGGATACGGGTGCTACTTTTCGGCAACCCCACGGTAATGGTCGTGATACAGAGTTAGTTAATTATATAACTGATGATCCCAATCATTATTGTAAGGAATGTAAAAGTGCCATTTGTAAAAATTGTGGTAGAGAAATGCATAAAAGGGATCTTGAACTAGGTCAAGATATGTCAAAAAAGAACCTTATGAATACTCGAAGCGAAGTTGTAAATAATATGCAGCCCAACGAATATGAAGAGTTCATTACAGGCAGATTTGAACCACTAGACAAACTCCCCTGGTTCAGAAAATGTAAAGATTCTACGACTTGTGAAGCTTATAAGCATTCAAAAATTCAAAAGAATTCCTTTAGAATTTTTTCTTCTAAAGGAGGAGAAAATAAATAATTATGTCAATAATTAATCCTAAAGATCCTACAACTATGCAAGATGGGATTGATCCATCTAAACTTCCAAGGTTAACTGATAAACAGGCTCAACAACTGGCTCAATACAATGCTGAACGCTCTCGTCAGATGAATGAAGATAACGAAGCCGTTGATGTCAATGAATATGAAATGGTGGCAATTCAAAAACTATTAGGGCATTTGCAGACAAAATATGGTACTCGTTCAGGAACATTCCAAAATCTTAGTGATCTTAAAAAAGAAGCTGAAGAGAAATTCCGTGAACTTGGATTTGTTGTACAGGTTGACTGGATCAAATCTGGTTTACAAGATAAAAAAATGGTTATGCCTGAAATTACAGTAGTCCGTAGACTAACCGATTGGGACCCAGAACTAGCCCGTTTTGCTATTGGTGCTGGTGTAGCTGATCATATCTATGAGGAACAAAAAGACATTCTTAAAAAAGCTGGTAAGTATGTTGCTCCTCCACCACTTAAGAAATAAAGGAAAATAAAATGACTCGTAAAATTGCTCGACAATCAGAGGTAACTCCTCTTAAAACTATTGATGAATACCTATGGAATGAACGACTAGGGGTAACTCAGTTACCTCCAGTTAATACATCACAAGGTCAACCGAACACATCTAGTTTG
>Ga0182013_10007540_pt1 | contig 11968 bp, 10 predicted proteins | sample 612S2MmetaG_FD_120487 | JGI IMG/M metagenome (GOLD analysis project Ga0182013, IMG submission 120487) | Permafrost microbial communities from Stordalen Mire, Sweden - 612S2M metaG | ecosystem: Environmental > Terrestrial > Soil > Wetlands > Permafrost | place: Sweden: Stordalen | collected...
ATCATCGGCGACCTTTCCGCACCCGAGGCGGCGGCGGTGGTGCGGCAGCTCGACGACGAGACGGCGGCCGACGCCTTCGAACATCTCGACGCCGACACGCAGAAGACGCTGATCGACGACATCGGTACCGAGCGCGCCGCCGACATCATCGAAGAGATGGACTCGGACGACGCCGCGGACTTGCTGGCGGAACTCGACGAGGAACGCCAGCGCGAGCTGCTAGCGGAGATGAGCGAATACACCGCCAGCGAGCTGCGCGAGCTCGTAAAATACCCGGAAGATACTGCCGGCGGCCTGATGACGACGGACTATACCTGGATCTACCCGCACCGTACCGCCGAGGCGACGATTCGCAAGATTCGCGAAATCGCTCCTACCTCCGAGTTCATTTATTACCTCTTCGTCGTGGACCGGGAAGACACGCTGCTGGGGGTGCTCTCGCTGCGCACGCTGCTGCTCGCGGATCCCTCCGCGACGATTCACGACATCATGGATACCGACATCATCACGGTTCATCCCGACATGGAAGCCGACGACGTCGCCGCGACCATCGCTCGCTACGATCTGATGGCGGTTCCCGTCATCACGAACGACGGGAAGATGCTCGGAATCGTGACGGTCGACGACGCCATCGACGCGATCATGCCCGAAGACCTCGCGCGCAAGATTCCGCACTTCACCGCGCGACGCCGCGGCCCGAAAACGGAGATCGCAGGAGTTTGAACGAGGCTCCCGTCGCTACGCGGCAGCGCCCCATTCTGCGACGCCTGCTTCTCGTCGCCGCGGTCCTGGGGCCGGGCTTCATTACCGCGTCGGCCGGGAACGACGTCGGCGGCATCGCGACGTATTCTCAAGCCGGCGCGCAGTTCGGCTACAGCCTTCTCTGGTCGCTGATTCCGATCGCCGTCGCGCTCATCGTGGTGCAAGAGATGGCGACCCGGATGGGATGCGTCACGGGAAAGGGCCTGGCGGCGCTCTTCCGCGAGAATTTCGGCGTGCGCACCTCGTTCATCGCGATGGCGACGCTGTTCTTCATCAACACGCTGATCACGTCCACCGAGTTCGCCGGCATCCGCGCGGCGACCGAGATCTTCCACGTCTCGGGCTACATCTCGGTTCCCGTCGCGTTGGTCGCGGTCTTCTTCTTCGTCCTGCGTTTCAACAACCGCGTCGTCGAGCGAACCTTCGTGGTTCTCTCGCTCGTCTATCTGACCTATATCGCGTCGGCTATCCTAGCGCATCCCGACTGGAAGGCCGTCGCGCATGCGGCCGTCGTGCCCAGCTTCGACCTGCGCACCGCCGGATGGCTGGCGATGCTCGTCGGCATCATCGGCACCACGATCTCGCCCTACATGCAGTTCTTTCTCCAGTCCGCCGTCGTGGACAAAGGCTCGCGGGTCGAAGATCTGCCGATGGCGCGCGCCGACGTCGTGAACGGGTCGATCCTGGCCATCGCCTTGGCCGGTTTCATGATTATCGCCAGCGCCGCGACCATCTACGTCGCCAATCAACACGGCGCACACATCGCGATACCGCAGCAAGCCGGTGACTTTGCCGTCACCCTCAAGCCGCTCGCCGGTCCGCTCGCATCGCTTCTGTTTGCATTCGGCATCCTCAACGCCGGTCTCTTCACCGCAACCGTCTTGCCCCTTTCGACGGCGTACGTCGTGTGCGAAGCCCTCGGTTTCGAAGCGGCCATCGATCGCAAGTTCTCGGAGGCCCCGGTATTCTTCACGCTCTTCGCGGCGGGCCTCGTGCTCGGCGCCGTCATCGTGTTGATTCCGGGCCTGCCGCTCCTGCGGTTCATTCTCTTTTCCCAGGTGTTGCAAGGCATTCTCTTGCCGGCCGAGCTCGTGCTCATGTTGATCGTGATCAACCGGAAGAGCGTGATGGGCGCGTACACCAATTCGCGCGCCGCGAACGTCGTCGCATGGACGACGGTTATCGTGATCGGATGCCTATCGGTCGTCTACGTGCTCGGGCAGTTCATTCCGCAACTTCTGGGAGGCTAGGAACGGCGCTCCCGTCGCGAGACGGATCCTTGCGTTCCTCGCCGGCAAAGCACCACCGGTTACGCCCTCGAGCCTTGGCGAGGTAGAGCGCTTCGTCGGCCAATTGCATCAGCGTCTCGACGTCCGTGGAGTCCGCCGGGTATAACGCGATGCCGATACTCAAGCGAATCGTGAACTCGCGGCCGGCCGCCTGGATCGGCCGCTGCATCGCGGCCGTCACCTTTCGCGCCAGATCGGAAGCGTCGGACGGCTTGCTGACCATCGTTTGCAAGATCACGAACTCGTCTCCGCCGAACCGTGCCAGCGTATCGCTCTCGCGCAGCGTCGAACGCAATCGCGCCGCGGCCGCTCGTAAGAACTCGTCTCCGACGTGGTGTCCGAACGCATCGTTGACGCTCTTGAACAGGTCGATGTCGATGTACATCACCGCGAAGCCCTGTCCGTAGCGCTTGGCGGTCGCGACCGCAAGGGCGGAACGGTCGGCCCAGAGGACGCGATTGGGCAGGCCCGTGAGCGCGTCGGTGAACGCGAGTTCCCGGATTCGCTCGTCGGCGGCGATGCGCTCGATAACGCTGGCGACGAAGAGGGCCATCAAGCCGATGAGATCGCTGTCGCGCGCGTCCAGACGCGCGCTGCGCGGTTTACGGCTGGCAAAGATCAGCGCGCCGAAGGGGCCCTTGCCGACCACGAGTTGCGCGGCGAAAAAGGCACGCCAAACGCCGTGCGCGTTGGCCGATTCGTCCTTCCATTCCGGCGCGTCGAAATCCGGAATCGACAGCGTGCTGTTTTCTCGCACGTGCCGCGACAGGGCGGTTTCGGCGCGAAAGATCGCCCCCGGAAAGAGGCTGCCGCCCGCATCTCCGGCGACGTTGCGAATCACCACCCGCTCCCCGTCGAAACGCGATATGTAGGCGCAATCGAATCCGAACAGTTCCAGCCCGAGCCGCAACACGTTGTCGATCTGTTGTTCGTTGGACTCTCCGCGACTGGCCGCCGTCAAAAACAAGCGCCGGATTCGCTCGCTCTGCTCCTCGATCGCGCGCTGGTTGAGCGTGACCTGCTCTTCGGCGGCCCGCAGCTCGACGACGTCGCGCAGCCGCGTGAAGACGCCCGCGACCGTCCCGTCGGGGGCGCGGGCCGGAAAAGCCTTGCACTCGATGGGAACGGTGCGCCCGTCGCGATGCCGCATGTGGGCCGAGAACGAATCGGTGCGGCCCGTCGCGATCGTGCGAACCGCGCGGACGATGCGCTCCACGTCGGATCGCAGCACGTAGTCGATGATCCGCGTGCCGTTCATCTCCGAGCGGGTATATCCAGAGAGCATCTCGGTCGCCGCGTTCGCGGACATCAAACGCCCTTCCAGGTCCCACAGCACCACGGCGTCCGGGATCTCCTCGTACATCGAGGCCCTGGCCGCCCGCAGAACGTTTTCCTCCACAAAAAGTCGCCTCTCGAAGAACACCCCGTTCATTCGCCGAAGGGCTACGCATGACTCCCGACGAGATCGTGGTCTTCGCCGAGGGCCTCGCGCGCGTCGCCGCCGGCGGCGGCGGTGCGAAGGCTCTCGCCGCGCATCTCGCCTCGGCGACCGGACTCGGCGTTCTCGTCGAGGACGAGCAGTGGCATCCCGTCGCCGCGGCCGGCCGCGAAACCGTTCCGGCCAGCGCCCGCAGCTTGACCGAGGGCGGCGGCGCGCACGTCAACGGAAGACCGGGATACACGTGGCCGATCCTGGCGGGCGAGCGCCGCGTCGGCTGGCTCTCGGTCTTTTCGCCGGCGGGTGCGGACGCGTTCGACGAGTGCAGCCACGCCCTGCGCCTGACCGCCGCCTCCATCGCGGTCGAGCTCGCGCGCGATCCCAACCGCAAGAGCGACCGGCGGCAGGCCTTCTGGGAACGCCTTGCCGCGGGCGATCATCACGACGCTGCTGCCGCGCGGGACGACGCGGCGGCGCGCGGCATCGTCGCCGCCGCCGCTTACGTCGCCATCGTGCTGGAAGCCGAAAACGACGACCCCGACGCGCCGGCAACGCTCGCGGACCTGCGCGCGGCGGCGGCCGGGGCGTTTCGGAGCGGCAACGCCGACACGGGCTATATCGAACGCGGCAACGCCGTGATCGTCTTCGCCGCCGCGCCGCGCGAATACGACGCGAGCAACGTGCGCACCGCCGCGACGCTGCTTCCCAAAGCCGTCGCCAAAAGCCATCCGGGAACGCGCCTGAGCGGCGGCGTCGGGACGGCGGAGCCGGTCGCGAACGTGGCGGCGAGCCTGGAACGCGCGTACGCCGCGCTCGCAATCGGACGGCGGATTTTCGGGGCGGGGCGCGTCGCGGCGTACGAGGATCTCGGAGCCTATCCGCTGTTGTACTCGGGCGCCGGACTCGACGCGTTGCGCGCGTTTTCGCAGCGCGTCCTGGCTCCGCTGCGCGCCTACGACGAGAAACATCAGACCGAGCTCGAACGCACGCTCGCGCTCTACTTCGAGGTGGGGCAGAACGTCAAGACGGCGGCCGCACAGCTGCACGTACACCGCCACACCGTGTTCTACCGTCTGCGCCAAATCGGCGAGATCTGCTCGTGCTCGCTCGAGAGCTCCGGCGACCAACTCACTCTTCGTCTTGCGATTGCGATTCATGCACTCCACGCCTAACGATCCCTCGACTTCCGCTCGTCCCGCGTCCAAGCGCGATCTGGTCAAACTCGCGAAGTCGCACGACGTCCGCTTCGTCCGATTGGTCTTCGCCGATATTTTCGGCGTGAGCAAGAACGTCTCGATCCCCGTCTCCGAACTCGAAGCCGCGCTCGAAGGCCGGGTCACCTTCGACGGAGGCTCCATCGACGGCTTCGTGCGCGGCGAGGAGCTCGACATGATCCTCAAGCCCGACGCCTCCACGTTCGCGATCTACCCGTGGCCTGCGTTCGACGGCGGCAAGGAAGCGCGCTTGATTTGCGACATCGCCATGCCGGACGGATCGCCGTTCGAAGGTTGCCCCCGCACCACGCTGCGGCGCGCCGTCGAAGACGCAGCCGGCGTTCTTCCCGGGCTGAAGGTCGGGTGGGAGGTCGAGTTTTACCTCTTCGACCAGCGGCATGGCGACGCGCTCGCGACCGAAACCACCGACGTCGGGTCCTATTTCGATTTTTCGGCTAACGACCGCGGCGAGGAAGTACGCAACGCGATCGTCGCCGCGTTGCAGGCGATGGGGGTACGCGTCGCCGCCGCCCATCACGAGCACGGCGCGGGCCAGCACGAAATCGATATCGCAACCGACGCGCCGCTCTCTGCGGCCGACCACGTCCTCACGCTGCGCACCCTCGCAAAGCACGTTGCGGCGAGCTTCGGCATGGACGCGACCTTCATGCCGAAACCCCTCGAAGAACGGGCGGGAAGCGGTTTGCACGTGGATTTCGCACTCGGCGAGACGTCCGACGACGAAATCAAACTCTACGTCGTCGGCGGACTGCTCGCGCACGCGAAGGCGACGACAGCGATTTGCAACCCGACCGTCAATTCCTACAAGCGCCTCGTGGCCGCGTGGGACGCGCCGGTCTACGCGGTCTGGTCCGAGCGTTCGGCGAACTCGCTCGTTCGAATTCCCGCAGCGAGGGACGGAGCGGCGCGCGTCGAGATGCGGAGCCCCGATCCGGCCTGCAATCCGTATCTGGCGCTGGCCGTGTTGCTCGGCGCCGCCACGGACGGCGTGGCGCGGAAAATGCTGCCGGGCGAGCCGTTCGCCGGCTCGACATACGAACTCACGCAACGCGACCGGCACGAGCGGCGCATCGGAACGCTGCCAAAATCGCTCCGCCAAGCGATCGTGGACCTGGACGGCGACGACGTGATCCGCGCCGCGCTGGGCGACCATCTCTACCACGCGTTCCGGGACGCAAAGTTAGCCGAATACGAGCGCTACCGGCGCGCCGTGCACCCGTGGGAGCATCGGGCCTACTTGCGTTTGTACTAGTCGCGCTAGCGCTCGCCCGCGCTCCCTTCGGGATGCAATGCGGGAAGCGTCACCGAGAACGTGCTCCCCTCGTTGACGCGGCTCGTGACGCCGATCGTGCCGCCGTACCGGTCGAGAATCGTGCGCACGACGAAGAGCCCGATGCCCGTTCCGGCGATTCTGGCCTTACGCGCGTTGGACGCGCGTGAAAAACGCTGGAACAGTCGCGGAATGTCCTCGGGCGGAATCCCGATGCCCCGATCGAGCACGTCGATCCGGTAGACGCCGCCCTCCCGGCTCAGATGCGCCGTGACCGGTTCGCCGCGCGGCGAATACTTGACCGCGTTGCCGACCAGGTTGTCGAAGACCTGACGTAAGCGCTCGGCGTTGCCGCGCACGACCGCGGAGGCGATGCTCGTGCCGATCACGACGCGCCGCTCGGTCACGTAGATCTTGGCGACCTCCTGCAAGATTTCGACCAGATCCGCCCGGCCTTCGACCGCTTCGAACTCGGCGTGCTCGAGGCTCGAGAGCGAGAGCACGTCGTCGGCCATGGACGAGAGCCGTTGCGCGTTCGCGCGAATCGTCCGGGCGGCGTCGAGCGTTTCCTCCGCGGAGAGAAAGCCGTTCTGAATGAGCTCTGCGTAACCCATGATGGACGTAAGCGGCCCCTTGATGTCGTGGGCCACGACCGCGATCAAGTCGTTGCGCAGATCCCGGAGCTGCGCCGCGCCCGTGCGCTGCCGCTCGATTTCGTCAACGCTGGCGCCCAGCCGTTCCGCCAGTTCCGCGTGTTCGACCGCAAAGCGCACGGCCAGCGACAGACTATCTTCCCGCAAGATCACGATCGCGAGGTTGGGAAAACGCTCGCGCAAGCGCTCGATCTGATCCGAGGATTCGGGAGTGTCGGCGAACGACCGGTCCAGAAGCGCGACGTTAAAGTGCGTCTCCGCCATCGCATCGAGCGCCGCGTCGACGCTCTCGACTTCCGTGACGTCGAACTCGGTCTCGTCGAGCCGCTCGCACGCCCGGCGCGCGTCGGTCGAACCGTTGAGAATCGCGATCGCGCGGAACGGTTTCACGCGCCCGACCGCGCCGCCCGGGCGAGACCCGCGGCCTCGCGACGAAGGAGATTCCAGGCGGCCTCGACGTCGTCGCGTCCGGTGCGGATATTCCCGACGGCCAATCGCAGCGCGTAGCGCCCCTCGATCTTGGTGTGCGACATGAAGACCTCGCCGGTCGCGTTGACGGCGGCCAACAGGCGCGCGTTGAGTTCCTCGAGCTCGTCCTCCCCGTCGACGCCGGGACGATACCGAAAGCACACGACCGAGAGCGGGTGCGGCGCGAGGATCTCCCAGTCGGGCCGGGCTCGCACCCACGACGCGAACTCCTGGGCCAGCACGACGTGCGCGCGCAGGCGATCGCGAATGCCTTCGGCACCCAGACCCCGCAACACGAACCACAGCTTGAGGGCGCGAAAACGGCGGCCGAGTTGCAAACCGTAATCCATATAGTTGCGCACGTCGCCGTCGGTCGTCGTCAAGTACTCCGGAACGAGCGAGAAGGCGCGCCGCACCATCGCCTCGTCGCGCACGTACAGCACCGAGCAGTCCATCGGCACGAACATCCATTTGTGCGGATTGACGACCAGCGAATCGGCACGCGCGACGCCGTCCATGAGCCACGCGAACTCGGGCACCATCGCCGCGATGCCGGCATACGCCGCGTCGACGTGCAACCACACTGCGTGCGCCCGGCAGATCCCCGCGATCCGCGCGACCGGGTCGACGGACGTGGTCGAGGTCGTGCCGACCGTAGCGACGACCGCGAGCGGCCGCATGCCGGAGGCGACGTCGCGCGCGACGGCACGCTCGAGGGCGTCGGGGATCATGCGATGCTCCGCATCGCACGCGACGCGAACCACGTTTGCTTGTCCGACGCCGAGCGCGATCGCCGCCTTTTCAACGTGCGAGTGCGTGTGCTCGGTGACGTAGACGCGCAGGACCGGCAGGTCGTCTCGCCCCGTCATGCCCCTCTCGCGAATACCCAGATCGAGCGACTCGCGGGCCGCCGCCAGCGCGGTGAATCCGGCGATGGACGCCGTATCGTAGATCACCCCGGTCCAGTTCTCGGGCACGCTTAATAGGCGCGCCAGCCAGCGCATGACGACCGACTCCAGCTCCGTCGCCGACGGCGACGTGCGCCACAGCATCGCCTTGACGTCGAGCGTGGCGGCCAAGGCTTCAGCAGCGATCGCAATTGGGGCCGCGCTGGTCGCAAAATAGGCAAAGAACCGCGGATGGTTCCAGTGCGTGATCCCCGGCAGAATCGTCCGTTCGAAGTCGTCCATGATGCGGTCGAACGGCTCGGGCTTCTCCGGAGCGCTGCGGGGCAGCGCCGCCTCGACGTCGCCGGGCTTGACGTCCGACAGGACGCGGTAACGCAGCGGGTCGCGCAGATACTCCGCGATCCAGCTCCCGACTCGCGCAAAGTCCCGCTCGAAACTTTCCCCGGGGTCCACGGGGGAAGTGTTGGCGGGGCGCTCGGGCAAAGCCCGCCGAAGTACCCGGCATGAACGACCAAACCGTAGCCTCACGCCCCCGCAGCGGCGACCGTCACGCGGTCCTGACCGCGACCGCCCCGGCCCCGATCGGTCCCTACAGCCAAGCCGTGCGCGTCGGTGACGACGTGTACTGCAGCGGACAAATTCCGCTCGATCCCGTAACCGGAGCGCTCGTTCCCGGCGACGCGCGAGCGCAGACGCAGCGCGTCCTAGAAAATCTCGGCGCGGTGCTGTCGGCGGCCGGCCTCGATTTCTCCAACGTCGTAAAGACGACGATTTTCCTGATCGACATGAACGATTTTGCGGCGGTGAACGAGGCCTACGAAGCGGTATTCGGCGATTCCAAGCCGGCGCGCTCGACCGTTGCCGTTGCCGCCCTGCCACGCGACGCGCGCGTAGAAATCGATTGCATCGCATGCAAATGAGCGAAGCCATAGCGCGCACCCAACCGAAGTTTCGCGTCGGATCGGATGAGCACAAGCGCCTGTTCTGCGAGAGCTTCGTCTCCACGCACGTCGCGTTCGAGCCGGAGAACCTCCCCTGGCCCGAGCTCGACCCGATCTCGCTCGCGCGTTTGCGGGCGATTCCGATTTGGACGATGGCGCTCGAAGCCGAAGTGAACGCCGGGAAGATGCTCTCGGGCTTCGCCCAGACCGAGCCCGACCCGCTGGTGCGCCAAGCCCTCGCGCTGCAAGGCTACGAAGAGGACCGTCACGGGCGCCTGCTGTCGTATATGATCGCGAAGTACGGCCTGAACGTTAAACCGATCGCAGCCGTCGAGACGCCGACGCGGCAAGCGTTTGTGGATTTCGGTTACAACGAGTGCGTGGATTCGTTCGCCGGCTTCGGCATCTTCAAACTCGCATGCGACGCGCGTATCCTCCCGGAGAGCCTGACCTCGCTGTTCGCACGAGTGATGCTGGAGGAGGCGCGGCACATCGTCTTCTTCATCAATTGGATCGCCTACGACCGCTACCGCCGCGGCTACGGATCGCCGCCCGCGCAATTCGTTCCGGCGATGCTCGGCTACGGCGGCGCGATCGTCCGGCGCGTCAAGGGCGGAGCCGAGGTGAGCGGCGATGGCGGAGGCGATGGGAACCTCGATCTCTTCGGCGACGTGATGCGCGATCTGTCGCTGGAGAAATTTCTCCGGACCGCGATCGCCGAAAACGATCGCTACATGGAAGACTTCGATCCGCGTCTCTTACGGCCGCGCGTCATACCCGCGCTCGCGCGTGCCGCGCTCGGCGTTTCAAACGTCGTTTCCTACGTGCGGGAGAAGCTCCTCAGCCGCTAGACGATCGCTACGGGCCGCCGCCGGGCGGCCCCATGGGCACCCGCATCGCCATCATGATGAGGATCATGCCGGGATCGTTCATGTCCCCGGCACTCATCGTGCCGTGCATGCCGCTCATCCCGCCCGGCGGGCCCCCGTTGCCCCCACTGCCGCCCATGGACTGCATCTTCTGCATCATGGCCTGGTGCTGGCTCAGGATCGCTTGTTTTTCCGCCGGAGAGAGCGCCGCATCGAGTTGGGCCGCCGCGGCTTTGACGTCCGGAGCCGTCGACGTCGCCAATTGACCCGCGACGGTCGCGAGCATGGTCTTGCTTTGCGGTGTAAGCGCGCCGAGCATATCGGCACGCATTTGCTGATGCATCTGCATCATGCCGCCCCCCGGCGGCGGTCCCTGTTGAGCGCTCGCGGCGCAGGGCAACGCGAGGGCTGCCAGCAGGGCGAATACGATGTGTTTCATGGAGTCGTCCTTCGACGTACGCTCACGGGTTGCTTTGCGAGGAGCCGCCGCGTCAATGCGCAACTACGCGGCTATGAAGTGGTCGCCCGCTTGTCTACTCCTGGCGTTCGCAGGCTTCTTGCTCCCCGTCGTTGCCGTCGCGCAGGGCATCAGCGAAGGCATCGCCGCGCCGAAATCGCTCTCGGCGAGCCTGGACGCAGCCGCGGTTTGCAACGTCGAGAAATCGGCTTCGTGCACGCGACGCATGGCCGGCGGCGGGCTCGGCTTGACGTTCGCATGGGGCTTTGCGTGCGACGAATCGCTCTGCCTCTTTCCCAGCGCGCTGCAACTCGAGCGAAACGGAAGCATCGTCTCGACCGCGCCGATGGAAAGCGATCTTTCGCATCCGAGCCGCGCGCAATACGCCGTCATCTTGGACGGGGGTACGTGGGCGCCGGGCGATTGCTTCCGGATCCGCGTGGTCGCGGCGTCCGACAGCAAGAAAGGCACGTACGACTACTCGGACTTCAGCAACAAATCGTGCGCCCCGGCAACGATGCCGAGCCCGTGACCGAACCTGCCCCAAAGCCGATGCCGCAGTCAGAAAATGGCGTCTTGTTGTGGACGATCCGCGTGGCATCCGCGCTCGTACCACTTGTGTTCGTTGCGCAAACGTTTACGCACTGGCGATCGAGGGCCTACATCGCATTCGCCGCGCTTGGGATTATTTGCAGCTGCGTAATGCTCTTTGGTTCGTTTCTTATAAAGCCGAACCGCTCGGACAACGCACCCCCCGCGAAATAGCCTACTGCGGTTTAGGCGAGGTCGACGACTCCAGCTCTCCGTATGCGATGCGCGCGATGCGTACGATGTCGGGATCGAGCGATTTCGAGGCGGCTTCGTACTGCTCGATCGCTAATGCGTTTTCGCCCTGCAACGCGTAGCATCGGCCGAGCAGAAAATGGATGCGACCGTCTTGCGGCGCGACCGCGATTCCCTTGACGAGGACGGCTTGCGCGAGCGGATAGAGCGCGTGCTCCTCGTACGAGCTGCCCAGGTCGACGTACGCTTCCGAGGCGTACGGCCACACGTTGAGCGCTTTGACGTAGTAGGCAACTCCGGCTTTCCAATCGTCGCGCTCGTCGGCCAAGTATCCGAGATCTACGAGCGCTTCGTACCGTTCCGGAGCGATCTTGTTCGCACGCTCGAGAACGGGCTGCGCATCGTCGAATCGCCCGGCTTCGAGATAGCTTCCGCCCAAGTTCGAGAGGCACGAATAGACGGTAGGGTCGATCTTCAAACACGCGACGAAGGTCTTGACCGCGTCGGTCGAGTCGTGCATCGTCAGATACGCGAGCCCGAGGCCGTTGAGGGCGCCGAGCGACGCCGGATCCACGTCTAGAGCGCGCTTGTAGACGGGCAGCGCGTCCGCCGGGCGATGGATCGCCGTGTAGACTTGCCCGAGCTCGCTAAGAATATCCGGATCGTTCGGATTGTGCGCCGCCGTCTGCTCCATCTCGCGACGGTACGCCGCGAGGTCGCCGCGACGTTCGTGGAGCGCGACGAGATCGTCCACCGAATCCGTGCCGGGAAGGCTCTTGTTGAATTCGCCGATCGCGTCGTCCACGCGATTTTCGGTGGCGTAGACCGTGCCGAGCCGGTTGTGCGTCTCCTTGTCGTATGGCGAATACGCGAGGATCGTCCGGTACGTCATCTC
>Ga0182013_10007541_pt1 | contig 11966 bp, 11 predicted proteins | sample 612S2MmetaG_FD_120487 | JGI IMG/M metagenome (GOLD analysis project Ga0182013, IMG submission 120487) | Permafrost microbial communities from Stordalen Mire, Sweden - 612S2M metaG | ecosystem: Environmental > Terrestrial > Soil > Wetlands > Permafrost | place: Sweden: Stordalen | collected...
CGAACGAAATCTCGATCGGAAGAAGAAGATCACACCGGGCGACTGGGTTGAGGTTCGATACCGCCAGTTCATGGACATCGCCGGCACGCGAGCCAAAGCGTCGATCACGCGCTGGTTGGATGTACTGACCGAGGATCTGCATCCATGTCCGTGGAGTCGATGCGCTGAGGAGCACCCGTTGGTCGTCGTCAAGCGACAAGGTCGGACGAAACCAAATCGGTACCGCAAATGGCAGTGCGGTGAAGACGTCCCAGTTGTCCGCCGGCGCGTGCAATCGCAAAAATTGCGCGAAGTCGCTCAGCGCCGTGTGCAAAGCGGTCAACGCCTTAACGGCATCTTTGAATCGGCCCCGGCTGCCGTAGCAGAGACCGTCATCTCTGACGCCCAATTGCCTTTGCTGACGACTTCAAATCTTGAAGCCTTGCCAGTAGGCTTCAAAGAACTTGAACCGATCGCGCCTGAAGCCTTACCAGTAGGCTTCAAGAATGACCCGGCTGAAGCCTTATCAGAAGGCTTCATAAAGCCTAGCCACGAGGCTTCACATGAAGCCTACTCAGTAGGCTTGCAGAAGCCTAGCCACAAGGCTTCCATACGCGGAAATAGCTTGGTAATAGTTTCTGAAAATACAGCAGCAATACACTGCCGTGCTGCTGCCGTCGAAGAAACGGACGAGGTTGACGCCGTCGCGTGCGAGGTCGTCGACGCGATCCTCGAGCTAGCCGCACGCGTTGAATCCGATTATCCCGACGAGCGCGCATGGGACGTTGCCCGGCGCCTCGCTAGCAGCGCTCTAGGTGCCATCACGGGCGGTCCAGCGTTCGCGCGAGCGGCGTTAATCCGTGCGATCGGGGACCGGCGGCTGGCGCGGGCGCGCAACCCCGTGGGGCTGTTGCTGCGCGGCGTCGTTGGTGACGAGAACGGTCACGATCGCTTCTTGCTTACGGGTGCGGCCAATGGGCCTACACCCCGCGTTGACTCGCCCCCAGCACCAGAAACGCCGACGGGGTTGCCGCCGGGTCTACACGAGGCCCTGCTCGATCGCATTCGCCGCGATGACCTCAGCCCGACCTGGCTGCGCGAGAGTGAGATCCCGGCAGCCGCCGTGGCGATCGCGCGCGCTGCGGTGAAAGCGGAAGTGAAGTCACCTACATCGAGTACACCGCTGGTGGATAAGCTCGCGGCCGTCGATCCCGACGGCTACGTCGCTCGCTTAGACGCGATTTTGGCGAACCTCGAGTTGCCCGTTGTGCTACGCGGAGATCGAGGTCTCGATCATCCGATGATCCTCGGCATGTGCCGGTCACGGCTTGAAATCGAGCTGAGCACGGACGATGCCCGAAGGCGTTGAAGTGAAGCGACCTGGGCCGAACGTACGGGAGGCAGTGGTGCCGTGACGCAGCGGGAGAAGGCCGACCTTTGGCGCGCACGCGCGGCCGAGCCGGAAATCGCGGCGATCATCGAGCGCGCGAAGATGACGTTCCGCGGAACGTACCACGCGGTCATGGCATCCGGCTACTCGGCCGTCGCGAACCGCTGGGAAGGCTGGCAGGGACCGGATCTCGCCGTCAAACTGCGTGCGATCGTCGACCGGGACCTTTTGCAGCTCGCAGTCTGCGACATCAACATTCCGAACGACTTCGGCAACGCTCCATGACGAAAACGCTACACGTCACACCACGCGCAGCGGTGGCGGGCCCCAGCGAGTCCACGGGCTACAAGGGACAACCTTCACGGGTTAGAAGCCTGTTCCGGCAGCCATAGAAACCCTGTATGCACGGGGTTTTTTCCCCCAAGGGGGCGGTGCGTGGGCCTGTCGTGGGCCCGTGCCGCTTATTGTTGCGCGATTTGAAGTCGCGCGATCTGAAAGAAGGCGCCTGCAGCTTGCAACAAGAGCTGACGTCAATGTGGCGCAAATACTGCCGGCATTAGCCTTTGCGGTCCACGGGGAAGCCCCGCTGCAACGACCACCGCAACTCCTTTGCCCGGCTTGTTGCCGCGTGCCGCTAGCGTGTGGACATAAGTCGCCGAATATCGACTATGGAAGCGAGTAGTGGCCCGAATTGCGTGATTCGGCGCAACCTTTGGCCGCCTCCGAGCTAAGCAAGGCAAGCTGACCATAAGTCTTTGAACACTAACGAACGAAGGGATTCACAGTCATTTCGCGGCCGCCAAATCAGAGACTAGTGGACGCAAGCGTCCGTTAATGAGAAGCGAATTTAGTAAGTGCACTTCAAGGTTGGATATTTCGGCAGGCTGTTTCGTGGTAATGGCGTCACATCTGTTTCTCTGGAGACGTGGGGCATTTCCTTAAACACGCACATGGGTTCGCACATTTCGAAGCCGCACTCTTCTGGTGTAGAATCGCGGCTACTTGACAACCCGCGCGGGCAGATGCGCCCTTCCGATGTTGGAGGAACGGTCGACTTTCACTTCGACGAGCTTAAGCCAACTGCTAACATAGAGCGCGGCTTTATCTGGAGCGTAGTTCAGCTACAGACCAATGACGGCGCATCGCTTGCCATTTCCGGTCTCACCAACAGCAATGCGGAATGGCTGAAAGCAGACTTTCTAACGTTTTATCGTCGTTTCAGTACCCAGATTATTTTGAGCAATAGTTTCCTCATTGACGAGACGCACAGCTACGTTTGCTCCTTGCTCCGCTCGGAGCGAACGATTGAGACGAGCGACGTCGACTCTATATTTACTCGAGCGCCCAAGAGTTTCTGGACATTCGACTACGACAAGGCGGCGATCCCTGCCGACATAGCGGCATCGTACGGTGCTACGCGTCGCCTTATCGAAACCTTGGATGAGGAGGCCACCAAGCACAACAGACTCATCGCCCTGCGGGAGGCCGCTCGCGAGATCCAGGGACATGCTGCTTTGATTCTTGCCGGGCAAGATGCTTGGGAAAAGCTATTCTCCCAAGATAACTTTATTTCGGCGGACGTCGTTGCCGACTTTAGGCACACCTGGCGACTCCCGACTCTTCCGAAGGAATACGCGCGCGAGCTCGTCGACGAGAACCTCATACAGACCTATCACCTTTTCAAGCGAAACTTAGCGAGCTTCAACGTCGCGGTGACGGAGCACAATGCTGCGTGGAGGCTTCGCGAAAATCTTCGAGAGGTTGAAGCCGCTGCAGGCACAATTCGAGCGTTCGTTTCCGAACTGGACCACCTTCAGCATGGTCCGAAATATCTGCGACGATGCCAGGTTGAAGATTTCGCTGACCGCCTGAGTAATACCCTGGACTGTTGGGACTATCAGTTTCCTTCGGGAGCGTCGAGTGACTTATTAAACGACTTCTACCGCTTGCGAGAGTTTCATCGAACCGATCTCGCCAGTTGGCGGTTACAGCGTAATCACTCTTTCATCGAGAGGGAGCTTGCCGCACAGGAGCCATACTTTCAGGACATTGTTCCCGGTCTAACGCCACTAGTGTCCGGTTAAAAATCGAATAAAATCAGCTGTTTCTCGGAATCTTGCAAATTGTCATCGAGCGATTCGGGCTGCAATGCCTGTAAGATAAGGGTTTTCTCGAAAACAGAGATCGACAAAATCTGTAATATGTTATAAAGCGATGCCTCCAGCTTCAGCTCCTTCTTGATGATGGCGATCAGGACGTAGGTCGAGACCGCGCACCAGATTTGGGTCTTCACGGCGTTTTCGCTGGTGCCGAGGAACTTCTTGATGCGCAAATGCTGCTTGATCCATTTGAAGAAAAGCTCGACCTGCCATCGGCTCTTGTACAACGCGGCGATGGTCAAGGGTGGCAGGACCGTATTGTTCGTCAAGAACACCAGCGTCTTGTCCAACTGTTGGTCATTGAAGCGGATGCGTCGCAAATGCTCGGGGTAGCCCTTCGCGGGATAGAAGCCGTTCAGGGCGATTCGCTGGTCGCAAATCACGCCGCTGCGCCGGTCGTTGGGAGCGGAATAGACGCGTCGGGCGTCCATGCCGCGCTTCGCGCGCGTGACGAAGAATGCGCCCGCTTGATGCATCGTGTACAACCGGGAGAAATCCAAATAGCCACGGTCCATCACGTAAAAGGCGCCGGCCTCGACCGGCATCAAATCGAGCACGTTGACATCACCCATTTTGCCGTCGCTCACATGAATAAACGTGGGGATGTTGCCGCGTAAATCCAGAAGCGTGTGCATCTTGATCGCCGCCTTTGTCGACCGAAACGACGCCCACTCGAACAAACTCAGGCACAAGTCGATGGTTGTGGAATCCAAGGCGTAGACGGTGTTCTTCAAGTCAAGTCCGAGATCGCACTCGCTGTAGAGCTTGCGGGCACGGCGGATGAGCAGAGCCGCAAAGTCAGACCAAATATGCCAATCGCGAGACTCGTTGGCGTCGGCCAGCGTGGAACGGCGGATTTCGTGCCGCAGCCCGATCGCATAACGCTTGTGGCTGTTAGCTGCGAGCGTCACCTCGATATCGCGCAGGCTCTCACGCCAAGTGAGTTGGGCAAACGCCATGACGCGGAACTGCTCGGCGCAATTCATGCGTCGGACGCCGGCGTTGCCTCCATGGTGATCGACGATGCGGCCGAAGCTCCTCCACGGGACGAAATCCATGACCTGCGCGAAGAGCGTCTTACCGACATTCATGCTTATCTCCCAGCGTTGACCTCCGGGAGCTTCAACAAAATCGGTCGGCTAAGTGGCTAAGTTCGGCCACCTGGCGCTTTCAATAAGGTAAGCAGGCGACTACCGCTCCTGCAGGATTCGATCGTTCGTCAATTCAAATCGACGGCGTGTCAAATCAGCCGCAATCCCTTGTGAATACTAGGTTTTTCAGAACTGACTATCGATTTAACCGGACAGCACTGGTCTAACGCAGGAACAAATGAAGGCAGCGATCGTGGACGAGAGCGCCCTACGCCTCATCGCGGGGGCGGGAACGGGAAAGACTACAACCCTCTTTGCGAAGTCGGCCTATCTCGTTGAGCGCCAAGGCGTTAGTCCCAATCGCTTATTGGCCGTCACCTACAGTGGAAAGTCGCGGAATGACCTTCAGAAGCGTTTCAAACGCCATCGCTCGTGCGCGCAGGTCGACATTTCGACCATACATGCGCTGGGCTACCGGATCGTAGGAAAGGCGAGGAGAAAGCGCCCGCCCCTCGCGCCCTGGTTGGAGTCCGAAAAAGACTTTGCCCTCCGGGCGGAGGGTTACGTCGAATTGGCATTTCGCGATGCTTTTGTCCGCGAGCACTTGCTATATTTTACGCTCCTTTACGAAACCCAGGCGCCTGCACCCTATGGCTTTGACAGCATCGCCCAATACCATGATTGGGTGCGTCGCATGGAGTTGGTCACGCTGAAAGGCGAAAGGCTAAAAAGTCTTCAAGAAGTCCAGATTGCAAATTTCCTGCACATGAACGGAATAACGTACAAGTACGAAGAGCCATACCAAGTCGATACCGCTACGGAGCTTCGGCGTTCATATAAGCCCGACTTTTACCTGCCAAACTACAACATTTACATCGAGCACTACGGCATTTCGCGTGACGGCAAGACAGCTCCGGGCATTGATGCTAGAACATATCAGCGCCAGATGCAGTGGAAGCGGGGCATACATCAGGAGCACCAGACCAAGTGTATAGAAACTTTTAGCTATGAGGCTGCCGAGGGAAAGCTATTAGAAAATCTCCGTGCAGCACTTGTGAAACTCGACGTGGATTTTAGGCCGGCTGATGAAGATGTCCTCTTGGACGAACTGCGCAACGTCAAAGGCGTTTCGCAACTGGCAGACCTGTTTCGGCGAGTCGTCCCTCTGTGGAAAGAGCGTGACGATCGTTCCTTGACTTTAGCCGACATTTATCGCGGCGACGCGTTTTTGGTTGCCCACGCGGCGCCTGTGCTCGAGCGGCTCCTTAGTATCTATGAAGCCGACCTCCGTGAGAATGATTGGATCGATTTCTCGGATATGATCATCGAAGCGCAACATATGATCGAACGAGGTGTGGCGCGGTGCCCATATGATGCGGTGCTTCTCGATGAAGCGCAAGATCTATCGCCAGCCCGTGCCAGATTGGTAGCGGCATACGTGAAATCAGGGGCGGACGTCCGTCTAACGGCGGTTGGTGATGATTGGCAAGCGATCTATCGCTTTGCGGGATCGCAGCCGGAGAGCTTCTTGCGGTTTGACGAGGTATTCGGTCCCGATAGCGTTACGTTGGAACTTAGCGAAACACATCGAGTTAATGACTCGATTGAACGACCAACCTCCACTTTCGTTGCACGCAATCCTCATCAGACGCAGCGCCGGCTGAAATCAGCTAGCGCGATTGAGCCAGCACTGCATGCGATTGCGCATCACTTTGACGAAACCTCTGTTGATGTCATTGCTGCGGAGCAGCTGGCATTGACATACAGCCTTCATGGTAAGAGTATTGTTTTCGTGTACCGCACCAAATTCGACAAGCCGGGGAACCTGGGAACTCTAGAAGCTAAGTACCCGAAGACTTCATTCATTTGCACCTCAGCTCATGGAAGTAAGGGCCTTGAGGCCGACTTCGTCGTTGTGCTGGGAGCAAACGCAACGTGGAACGGCTTCCCGTCAATGCGCCCAACCGAGCCGGCGGTTGAGCCGCTGTTGCCAAAGCCGGACGGATTTCCCTTATCCGAGGATCGTCGGCTCTTCTATGTCGCGGCGACACGTGGCAGAGAAGCAACGGTTATCTGTTACCGTTCCGAGCTTAAGTCTCCGTTTGTAGATGAGCTATACGAATACGCGTCACACGCGACGATGACGTTCATAGATAATACGGATACATCAAGTAGTAACGTGACGTGTCGGTCGTGCGGAATCGGATACTATGTCGTTCGAGGGAAGGATGGCCGCGTGTTTCTGGGATGCAGTCACTATCCTGCGTGTCTTGAAACAAGTGCGGTCTGCCCAACTTGTGGCGGCATACCATATATCGATCAAGAGTCTCAATTTGTATGCAAGGACTGCGGACAGAAGGCCGGCCCGGTCTGCCCCTCATGTCAACGCGGGTGGTTGGTAAAGAAGTCGGGTCGCAGCGGTCCGTTTCTCGGCTGTTCGGGCTGGCGTGTCGACCGGATGGGCTGCAATTTTACAAGGAACGTCCCCGACCAACGTCAACAGCGGTAGCTAGCGGGTCGTCGAGCAGAATCGATTGAGCTGGGGTAGTCGATGCCTTCACCTCCAGCTGACGGCGAAATGCGTGCGACGCGTGGGCTGCCGGCGATAGCGCTATGGAAACGGGCACTGGTAAGATCCGTTTATTTCGCGCCATGGACAGTGGGCGGTCCCAAGGCCGCACCCGACAGCATCTCGAAGCCCCGAATATGGCTTGTGCTCGCGGCAGTCTAAAAAGACATCAGTATTTGGTAATCTAGTCTCAGCCAGAGGTGGCGGCGCGTGGTGCGCGAGTCGCGTGTAGAGTTGGAGTCTTCTCGTAGACCAGTTTTAAACAGAAGCGAAGTCTAAAGTCTACACGAGTCGTCGCTATTCGAATAGCGCCTCCGTTGTGTCGTTAGAGGCTCTGTACGTCGATCGGGACGCTTCGGAGTCAGTCGAACCGTAAGGCAGGAGTCTGGCATGGATCGCCTTATACTCTCTGCGTGTTCTCTCTGTCTGCTCCGCTCTGTGCCGGGCAGCATCTTGAAAGGTCACCATGCCTACATCATCGAGCGATCCGAAACGCACGGACCATAGTTCCGAGGCTGCCCGCAGCCGCCGGCAGCGACCACTTCGACGAGCGGTTATGCGACGCTCCACGCCCCTATCGAAAATGGCCTTACGTTACGTGCTCCTCGCCTGCGCGATCTGTATACTCCTCGACATGGCAAAACAAGCTTTTCTTCCCTAGCAAAATCGGCGTGTCTCCCTTGCTCTCTCGAGCCGGAGAGACGCGCCGACCATTCATCATCTGTCTGCCCGCAGCACGCCGGCAGCATCCTGTAAGGAACGTGTCATGCCTTATACCGCCATGCGCTACACCGGTTTCGGTTTGATCGGTTTCGCCTTCCTAGCGTTCGTGTGCTGGCTCATCCATGAAATATTCCAGATCCTCGACGCCGCACTGACGATCACGGTCCTCATCGTCGTTCGTCATCATCCTCTTTCAGAAAGTCGTTCGAACAACCGATCTGACTTGACTTCCGTTTGAATCGATAGCCGCGCCGGTCTACGGGCCGTTTACCGACGCATCAAAAGACAGTTGAGCCCGCAAAGGCTCGACTATTTTGCGTTCGGACTGCATCGATGCATCCACCAAGAGTTCGCCCGCCCGAACGGTCGGCGATTGGCCCACTCCGGGGCCGGCCCCCCAAAAGTCGACCCGCATCGCCAGGACATGCCATGCCAATAAAATTCATGGCAGGGACTCCGGCAGGGAAGTTCACAATATCCCCTGCGCAAATCAAGGCTCGGCATCCCCGCCATGCGCGGTGTCGCCGCCGCACAGCCAATCTACCAAACAATAATGCGATGCAGCGCTCCGTCTATCTGCCGTCGGGCGTTGGCGGACGGCGAAGCGCCGTCGTGAAAGTCGCTCTGGCTTCCGGTAAACGGCCACCCAGTTGGCACTCTGGGGCGATACAATCACATGATGGGACTGCTTTCCCGCAAAGTGCTGTATCGCATGTATCCCACGCCCGCGCAGGAATCGGCGCTCTTGGCCATGCTCGGCGCGCATCAGCAGTTGTATAACACCGCGCTCGCACAGCGCATCTCAGTCTGGCAGCGAGCGCATGAGAAGCGGATCGGCTTCGCCGACCAGTGCCGCGACCTCACCGAACTGCGCGCCGATGACGAGACGTATGCCACGCTCAACGCGCAGTCAGCGCAGGTCACGCTCAAGCGACTGGAGCTTGCGTTCACGGCCTTCTTTCGCCGCTGCAAGAGCGGTAAGACTCCCGGGTTTCCGCGCTATAAGAGCTTCGACCGGTATTCCGGTTGGGGCTATAAGGCGCACGGCGACGGGTACCGCTTCACGTCGGGCGACGGCAACCAGCACGGCACGTTGCGCCTGTCCGGCGTTGGAAATGTCAAGCTGCGCGGCCGGGCGCGCACGTCCGGCGAGGTCACTACCTGCGAGATTCAGCGTAAGGCCGGCCGCTGGTACGCGTCAGTCACGGTGCGCTGTATCCCGAAGCGCACCGGCGGCGCCGGTGCCATCGGGCACGATTGGGGCATCAGCACGTTCGCCACGTACGCGTACGAGGACGGCTCGTTCGAGGAAGTCGCCAACCCGCGCTTTTTTAGCAAGCATCAGGCGGCTATCGCGCGCGCGCAGCGGACGCTCGAGGCCGTCACGGTCAAAGACGCGATCGGGAGACCAACTAACGCCAAAGACCCGCGGCGGCGTGCAGCCAGAGTAGCGCTGGGCCGCGCCAAAGGCCGCGAAGCCAACGCGCGTAAGGACTTTCTGCATCAAACATCTGCGCGCGAAGTTGCCGAAAACGCACTGATCGTGACCGAAAAACTCGCTATACGCAACTTGACGAGATCGGCGAAAGGAACAATCCGAAACCCCGGAAGGAACGTAGCACAGAAGTCGGGACTCAATCGCGAGATTCTCGCCACCTCCCCCGCGACATATAACGCGATGCGACGATACAAAGCGGAAGAAGCTGGATCGTGGTACATCGAAACGCCGACTCAGACGCTGAAACCCACGCAACGCTGCTCGGGCTGTTGGGAGCTTCCGCGTCAGCGGAAGGCCCTCGCAGACCGAATGCATCAGTGCGAACAATGTGGGTTGACGCTCGGCCGCGATCGAAACGCGGCCCGGGTGAACCTTGCGTGGGCGTTCACGATGCTATCCGCAGCATTCTCTCTCTTGGGCCAGGAACTGGCCGGAAACGCTATCCCAGAAGTTCTCAATTGGGCGGCGTAGTTCATTGCCTCTACTGCATCGCGTACACGCGCCTCCGTCATAGGGATCGAACTCCCCGAACAAGGCCCCGTCCCCGACGACATCACCGTGCTCCTCGTCGACTACCTCGAGTCCGCGTGATGATGAACTCCCCGATAAATGCGTTACGTTCCACGGCTCATACGTGCGCCTCTCGTCTGCCCGCAGCCGCCAGCAGAATCTTGCAAAGGATGCCCTCGATGCAATCCAATGCTCATTTCGCAAAGACCCTCGTCGAACGCTTCCATCTCGTGCTCGACTGCGCCGGCGGCTTGAGCCAAGCCGTGATACACGCAAAGTACAAACCACCTGCCCGCGTCTTCTACGTCACGATCCACGCCGGCCGTCGATACGGCCTCCTCTACGGCCCACTACCGACACGATCGGCCGCTACTCGCGCAAAAGGTGAAGTCGAAAACGTCGCTCTTGACGTTGCCGCGAGACAAGTCAAATTCGCCAAATTCAGCACGCGCTCACTTCCACGTGATCGTGCCGTCGCTGGCAAACTCAACGACTTGCTCCCACCGATAGCGAACCTCGACGTTTTGTTGCACGCTGCCCCATAGGTCGCGCTCTCTCCAAACCAGGCCCATCCACGAAGCGCACACACGTGAACAACGTGTGCGCTTCGCCCTTTTTAGGGGTGCACTCCCAACCCGGGTCGTGCATGCACACGGTCCGGCTCATTCTCTACGGCAGGAGTCGGGCAGGGAAGCACCCTATTTCTTTTCCCGTTTCCGCTCGTCTGCCCAGCCAACGCTCGGCAGCATCCACGACATCCTCACGCCTGTCCGCAGCCGCCGACGGCGATCATGAAAGGTCATGTAATGCACCCATCACAGCGCTCCCAAATCCAGAAACCGACTCCCGCTTTGAAGTCAGCATTCGTCGTCAGCCACCCAGAAATGGGAATCTACCTCGGCTCGTGTCTCGGGCTCGGCTGGTGGTCAGCCCTTGATCCGGTCGGACAAGACGCGGCCGCGACTTTTCCTGATGAAGCCGCTGCTGCTAATTACATCGCGCAGCTCGTGGAGCATGGGCACTGGCGCGAACACGAGTTCTCAATCACCCCGGTGATGGCCGACTATGGCGGCTACGCCACAATCGGCGAGATAGCTCGCGTTGGGCTTCCCGCCTGGAATCCGAACGCATAATCCGATTGCTCCAGAGACCAAATTATCAATGCGGCTTACACTTCGCCCGTCCGTCTGTCCGCTCTGGCCGACAGCATCTTGTAGAGGTTCGAAACATGGATCCCACGCAAATTCTCCTGGACATCCGCGCGACGATCACTAACCCTCGCGCATCGAACGCGACCGCCTGTGAAGACCTTCGCGACTATTGGTCCTGGCGTCGCCGTGGCGGCTTCGAGCCGTCGATCGTCGTCAAGACTGGATCGAAGAACATCCTGACCGTCAAAGGCGACGAATATGCCCGAACACTCGCCCGCAACATTGGCCGCATGAATCACGAGATGCCGGGAATCCTCACGCTCGAGGTCGCTAATGCCTAGCGTGTACGAACCCGCCATCGAGAAACTCATGTACGCGATTTTCGACGACCGTTGCCCCAGCATCGGCTTTCAGGAAGCCGACCGGCCGTACTATCGCAGCACAGCGATCGCCGCCCTCACGGCGCTTGGCTGCATTCCCGCAAATGAGATTGCACTCACGGTCGCAATCGACGATCTGCCGCCGGCTGTCGATGGTTAAGCTCAAACCCAACACCGAACGAACCAGGGTCGATATCGTGCGACCCAATGGGCGACGCCTACGCCATCTGCCCCAGCAAGGCGTCTATCAATACCGCATGCACGGCATTCGCCGCACGAAAGCGCACTACGAGCTCGTCGAACTGACTCCATTCATGACGGTCATTTCGGCCGCGGAGCCTCTGCGGTTCCACTCACTCAGTGCAACGTGCGCCTGGGCCGACTACATCGCCGACCGGATTCTCGCCGCCCTCTTTGACGGCGACGATCCCATCGAACCAACGACCAAGCCCATCGAGCCCCCAGATCTTCCCCCGCTACTGCCGCCGCCACGCGGGCGACCCGATCCTCAACTCA
>Ga0182013_10007546_pt1 | contig 11956 bp, 5 predicted proteins | sample 612S2MmetaG_FD_120487 | JGI IMG/M metagenome (GOLD analysis project Ga0182013, IMG submission 120487) | Permafrost microbial communities from Stordalen Mire, Sweden - 612S2M metaG | ecosystem: Environmental > Terrestrial > Soil > Wetlands > Permafrost | place: Sweden: Stordalen | collected...
ACACGCAGAACGATTTCGGCGCCATTATCTCCGGTCCAGTCTATTTCCCATGGCTCTACAATGGACGCAACAAGTCCTTCTTCATGTTCAACTATGAAGGCTATCGCTGGAATACAGGGGGTGTCGGACTGAACGGGGCGCCCACGCAAGCCATGACGACCGGCGATTTTTCCGCTCTTCTCAACCCGGTTACGGTCTATGGAACTACTTATCCGGCACACCTTATCTACGATTACACCACTTGCACAGGAGTCAATCAGGGCAAGGAATGTACAGCTTATCCCGGTAACATCGTCACTACGCCGCCCGATGCGGTTTTCAAAGCGTCGATCCCGGATTTGCCTCAGGCGCCCGCTGACGCGACATCGCCCTACCAGAATCTCTCCCAGACGTCGCTCAATGTAACCAACGCCAACATGTACGAAATTCGCATCGACCAGAACATTGGGGCGAAGCAGAAAATCAACGGCAGCTACGACTACGATTGGCGTCCCACCGGATACGTCATTAACGGCGCTCCCTTGGATGCCAGCTCGACAAATCAGAGAACGCACTACTTCCGCCTCGGCTACGACTACATTCTCGGGCCAAACCTCTTGAACCACTTCAATGCAGGGTTCAGCCGCCGGTATCGTCAGGAGTTCAGCGGCATCGGGAGCTATGGAGGAGATTGGCCGGATAAGATCGGCCTGAAGGGAGTCATGGACACGACTTTCCCCCAGTTCAGTTATAACTACCCGAACGGGGCTGCCATGCCAAGCAACGGGGCCGATCAGTTTTATGACAACACGTACCAATATGACGACAATGTTTCCTGGCAGCATGGCCGTCACAGTTTCACGTTCGGTGTGGAAGCGCGTTTGCAGCAGTTCAATATAGACATCTTGACCAATACGTCCGGGAATTTCAACTTCGGCTCCGGCCAAACCAGCACCTGGGATGCAAATATTCCAGGACAGAGCAACTCTGGATTCGGATATGCGAGCTTCTATCTGGGAGCCGCTTCCGGCGGAGGAATCGCGCTGCCCGAGGAACTCGGATGGCGAGTGAAATACTACGCTGCCTTTGTGCAGGACGACTGGAAGGTCTCTCCCAAGCTGACTGCCAATCTAGGCTTCCGCTACGAAATACCCACTCCCGTTACCGAGGCGCACGGACAGCAGTCGTTCATGAATCCCACGCTTGCCAATCCCGGAGCGGGCGGAATTCCCGGAGCCTATGAATTCTTGGGAACAGGCACCGGGAGGACGGGATCCAATGGTTCACAGAATACCTTCAAAGACTCGTACGGCCCCCGCATCGGATTTGCGTATCAGGCCAATCCTGGCACGGTGGTTCGCGCGGGATACGGAATCTACTATCAAAACCTGAAGATTGGCGGCTTTGGCGAAAACGACTCTCAAGGCTTTTTTGGGAGCTATAGCTACCCCGGTTCCTCAAGTGCGCAGACACCGTCAGTCGTTCTCGCGGGAATCACAGCGTATCCAGGGCCTACGCCTCCATTCATCGATCCCACGGTGATGAACAACCAGGCGAATGCGGTGGTCATTCTATCCAAGACAGCGCGTCCCGGAACCACCCAGACCTGGACTCTCGATATCGAACAGCAACTTCCTGGAAATTTCATGGTAGGTTTAGCCTACGTCGGCGATCATGGCGATCACCTGCAGGCCTTCATGCACGACCCCAACCAGGGACTTCCAATCAACATGGCGCTCGGCGCTTGCCTGGGTCAGGACATCACCCAGCAAGGAGCGGGTACGCCATGCGCCGGCCTAACTCCCATTGCGGCGCCCTACGCGGGATTCAGCGGCTCGGTATCTCAAGCCCTGAGGCCGTTCCCACAGTACAACAATGTGACGGTGGATTCTGTCACCATGGCCGATCCCTTCGGCGTCTATACCTATAACGCCATGCAGGTTCAGGCGCAAAAGCGCATCTCGGCCGGGCTTACGCTGCTTGCCAACTATACCTGGTCGAAGTCAATCACCAATGCCGATTCGGAGTACCCAGCCCAGGCGAATTGGAACGGCAATGGTAATGGTGGCGCGCTCAACACTTACAACCTCAAGGTCGAAAAGGGACTCAGCCAGTACGACATTCCACAACGCTTGATTCTGAGTTACACCTACCAACTGCCCTTCGGGAAAGGAAAACAATTTGCCAACCAGGGAGGCGTTGTCAACGCCCTGGTTGGAGACTGGCAGTTTGCCGGCGTCCAGACCTATGAGAGCGGCACTCCCCTCGCTGTGAATGAGGGGAACTGGAACTCCGGAATTTTTGCGGGCAATCTTGGCGCCAGCGCCCGTCCCAACTACGTCTCGGGACAGGCTATGAATGGATTCCACGGCAGCGGCTGGGTGGGCGGGCAAAGCCGTAGACTGAATCCGGCGGCGTTCACGCTTGCTCCTAGCTATTCCTTTGGTGACGCGCCGCGAGCACTCACGGTACGCGAATTCGCGAGTCACAATGAAGACTTAAGCCTCTCCAAACAGATTCCGATGTTCACAGAAAGAGTGAAGACAGTCCTCCGAGTTGAGTTCTTCAACGCGTTCAACCGGCCTGGGCAATATACAGGCTTCAACACGACGGTTTCGGACGACAACCTGGGTAATGGTTTTGGCCAAGCCAATAGCAAGCAGAACGGTCCGCGAAGCATTCAAGGTAATCTTCGAGTATCGTTCTAGAACGCAACAATTCTCCCGGGCCTCTGCACCGAGGTCCGGGAGATGGAGTTCCACCAATGTTCCGCATTCGATCATCGAGACTAGTAGTGCTAGGGCACGCGATTGCCAGCGCGTGTCTTTTGCTGTCGGTGGCCGCTGCGCAAGAGAGCAACTCCAAAGTTCAGGAACACTTCCTTGCGGCGCAAAACGATCAGCAGCAGGGCCATCTCGACGCAGCCGCGGATGAATACAATGCTGTCCTGCGCCTGGCGCCAGGAATGCCTGAGGTATACGTGAACCTCGGGTTGGTTTACTACGCGCAGGCAAAATTCGAAGAGTCTGCAACGGCCTTTGCCACAGCAGCGAGATTAAGACCCGGCATGCGCGGTGTGAGTCTTTGGTTGGGAATCGACGATGTGAGACTGCATCGGCCTACGCAGGGCGTCATGTTCTTGCGCGAAGCGATTAGACAGGACCCGGCTGACAAGCTGGCGCAAAGCTGGCTTGGCACGGCGCTTTGGGATGCGGGGCAGTTCGATGCGTCCCTGCTTCAATTTGGAAAAGCCACAGCGCAATTTCCCGACGATCCCGATCTGCTTTTTGCGCGCGGCGAGGCGTATGGCAAAGCCGCTACGCGCCAGACCGAGCAACTTTTGGAAGAGTCCGCGGGGACGGTTCTTTCCGATCTTATTTACGCGGCGCACTACGCGGACGAGCGGGATTGGGTCAAGGCCGAAGGCCATCTTCGCCGCGCCATCGAACGCGATCCGCGCTCGCTTGACGCTCGAATGGAACTAGCAAGAGTATTCATCGAAGACGCCCAACTGGACGCCGCCAAGGAGCAACTCGGGCAGGCACTGGATGTGGCTCCGCGATCCGCAGCCGCGCTCGCTCTCAGCGGCGAGTTATTGCTTCTCATGCAGCACCAGGCAGAGGGTCTCGCGCGCATCGACGCGGCTATCACAATCGATCAAAGCGAAGCGCTGGATGCATTGGGGCTCCCTGAACAGAACGAATTCAGCAGCGCGCAAGTCGAGGCTGAATTGCTGACTCTTTGCCACGAATCGACGCAGAAGCTGGCAAGGCAACCAACCTCCGGCGCTGCCAGTGAAACTGCCCTTGCGGCGTTGTCTGCACTAGCCGGCGATGAGGACGCCGCCCTTCAAGCGTATCAGCGAATTGGAATTGCGCGAACGGGCATAAGTCCCTCTGCGAACATTTTTACCCAGGCGCAGACAGCCATTCATCAGCACCGCTATGACGCTGCGGAGCCGCTCCTTCTTCGCTGGCTCTCGGCACATCCCGGCGATCGCCGCGCGAGCTATTCCCTCATCCTAACGCGGCGCAATATCTCCATGGCACAGATAACTCGCCTCATCGAAATAGCACCGGATTCCTATCATGTGCACCAATTGCTTGGCCAACTCTACGTAAGTCGCGAAGAGGACGATAAGGCTCTTGCTGAATATCTCGCCGTTGCCTCCGCCCGGCCCGATCTCCCCGGTATGCATTTCTGGCTTGGGCACCTCTACTGGAAGCACGGCGATGCGGATCATGCGGTCGCGGAGCTTACGAGAGAACTCGAGCTAAGTCCCGGCCATCCCGAAGCGGAAGCGGAACTCGGCACCGTGCTGGTGGTCAAAGAGCGGCCGACAGAGGCCATCCCGCTCCTCGAGTCCGCTATCCGCAGCAAGCCCGATTTGTGGCCCGCATATGCGCAACTCGGCCGGGCATTTGCGATTGAAAAAAACTATGCCCGTGCCGAGGAGGCGCTCAAGCCTGCGCTCGCGCATGACCAGGATGCCTCCACGCATTATCAGCTTGCGTTGGTGCTTCGTGCGGAGGGCAAGACCGTACAAGCGGCTCAGGCCTTTGCACAGGTACGCGCCATCAAGACGGAGCAAATGGCCGCTTCGTCAACGGATGACGCCGCAATCCAGGAAGCAAGAAGCGGGGGAACAAAGCAATGAGATGGGGCCGGATAATTGTTTCTGCGTTTGTTTGCATTGCACTGGCCTCGTCGGTCGGCGCGCAACCAACGGCGCCGGAGGATGGAGTGAGCCTGATGCGCGAAGGGCATTTCGATCGGGCGCTGGTCAAGCTCAAACAAGCGCACAGCGCTGCTCCGCAGGATGCCACCATCGAAAATCTGCTCGGAATTACCGAGACACAACTCGGCCAGATCGATGAGGCCTGCAATCACTATCGCAACGCAATCCGCCTCGACCCCAGGCAAGCAGCGCCGCACAGAAATCTCGGATTCAATCTGCTTAACTCAAAGGATTATTCCCATGCAGAGCCTGAACTTCGCGAAGCATCGCGCCTCAATCCCAGCGATAACTTTGCCCACGACTATCTAATGTTACTAGCGCTAGCCACCGGCCACGACGCCGACGCATTGACGGAAGCATCACGCGCAGGCCAGTTACCACACAATGACCCCCAGGTCGGCGCAGAGTTGATTGAAGCAGACGTGCGCGTGGGACGCGTGGATGATGCAACCAGCCGCATCGAGAGTCTGGAGCAAGCCAACGAACTGTCGTCCGCTAACGAATACTCAATCGCTGTACTTCTTGCTCAGCATGGGTTCTATAGCGAAGCGGTTCATTGTTTCCGGCAAATTGCCTTGCTCCAACCCAGTTGGGAGAATCGCTACAATCTGGCACTCGCTTTGCTTTACAACGGCGACCCATCCGAAGCGTCGACTCTCCTGATGTCGCTGCACACAGAGCGGCCCGCACATGCGGATACGCTGATGTTTCTGGGCTCGGCATTCGAGTCGCTGCAAAAAATGCCTGAGGCACTGGATGCCTATCGAGCCGCCTTGGTGGCCGACCCCTCCAACCCGGATCGGACACTCGATTACACGCGGCTGCTGATGGATATGGACCGCTACGACGAGGCTATCCAGATTGTCCAGACCGGCATGGGACAGGCATCCGCAACCGCGCCCTTGCAGCTGCGGTTAGGCGCGGTCGAGATGGTCAAGGGAAACTACACCAGGGCACGCGAGGCTTTTCATGCGGCGCTTGCCTCCGACCCTCAGCTCGATGCCGCTTATGTAGGCCTTGCACAGACCTATGCCCGCCAAGCCAACGACGCCGATGCCATTCACATACTGGAAGATGCTCGTAACAGACTTCCCGGGCACTATCTTCTGGAGTATTACTTCGGTCTTTTGGCAAGTCGTCTGGGTCGCGAACAAGAAGCGATCGTCGCCCTTGAACGGGCGACAAAGTTGGATCAAATGTCCCCTGATCCATGGTATGAACTAGGAAAACTGCATGAATTGCAGCAGGATTGGCCCCTGGCATTCCAGGCGCTCGAGCATGTCCTTGCATTGAATCCTCAGTTCGCGCCGGCGCACTATCAGTTGAGCCGGGTCTGTGCACATCTAGGTCTGGAACAAAGGTCCAAGCAAGAGGCTGACCAAACGCACATACTGGTCGATGAGCAGCGCGAACAGGCGCTCCGCAGGCAGCGCGAGCGTGCCGACAGTTTCCAACCGCAGCCCCCGGTAACAACGTCGTCCCTGCCCTGATAGGAAACCGGACTCATGGCGGATTTGAGTTAGACAGCCCTGAAGACAGCGAGGCAATAAATAACATGGCAGGTTGGTTAGATCTTGACCGGCGTGAGTTTCTCACTATTTCGGCGCTCGCGACGGCAGCAAGCCTTCTGCCGGTTTCGTTGCAAGCTGATCAGCCATCTGATGTCGGCCTTGTTTCCCTCCGGGTGGCGGGGGATGCCGAAGGTGGATATGGAGTGAAAATCCTCTTTCGCGATCAGCCAATCGCACGGCATCGTAAGGACGGAGAGTTCTCTGCCATCTTCCAAAACAATGAGCGTAGCCTCGAAGACCGGGCCGATGATTGGAAGGCCACGGCGTGGAGCGGCAACCCAAGACGAATTAAACTCACTGGAGCTTTGCGACTACCGAACCTGCGCACGAGAGTCCTTGTTGTAGTTACCTATGAAGTTATGACGTCGCAAGTGGTAAAGAAGACAATTGAGTTACATCAGGCGGATATGTACACCTTGCTCTTCCAGCTCACGAATCGCCTTGAACCAGAAACGGCGCCCGCCAAGCTATGGAGCTTCGACCATGCTGACTGCAAAGGTGGGCCGCTGCATGAATATTTTCCAGCTGCCGGCTTCCGAACTTCCAATGGAGTTACAGTAGGGCTACTCACTGATGCGGGGTATCGCAATCAGTGGAGCCGCATCATTCGCAGAGATGGAACCCCTGTTAAGCCGGCGCCTCTCAGCATCCCCGATTTGAATCTCTATTATCTTCCCTATGCTGCCGATCGCTCCGAGCAGGGCGCATACATCCAGCAGACGTTCGGCGAGGCAACTGTGCAGTTAGCAGGCGAAGGTTCCCGCACTTCAATCAATCTTCCAGCGCCTTCCATGTGGAAGCGAAGCGCTGGGATGAAAGTCGAGCAAATTAACGCCGCAGTCAAGCTGTTTCCGAGTGACAGGAAGGATTCCGTCCTGCTGCCATTTGCGGCAAAGGCGGGCGAGATTTATGCCGTGCATCTCAAGTACCGCTGCGAAGCTCCAATATCGGTTCACGCATGGGATGTCGACAACCAGTTCAACAAACTTGGCGACCTCACACTGTTCAACGACACGGCGCCAGCTTCACCTACAGTCTTCTCAAGTTTCGATCACTCCTTTGTAGTGCCTGCTCTGCAGGGTACAGGCGCTGTCATTGCGCTTTCCCTTACCGATTACGACGATGCAGGCACCAGGGAGAATGGAGCTATCAGTCTGCCCTCGCTGGAAGTGCGAGATATCGAACTCTCGAGGATAGCAACTCGCCGCGAACCCTGCCATCGCCTGGAGATGGGCAATGCGGAGACCTTGACCGTTTTCATCTTTGCCAACGAAGCGATTCCCGATACGCAGCGTGGGTATAGACTTGCGAGTCAACTCCACTTGGCCGATGGGCTAGGGTTCAAAGGTGGAGAAACCGAAAAGGTGCTCTATGCTGACGTCATGATGCTCAGTTGGAATGCCGAACTAACAGAGCCTCGTCCCATGTTAGCGCCCAGCATTTGGTATTCGGCCGCTGGCGAGATGTACCTGCGCGACAGCTTCTATGCACTCAATGGCATTCATAACCGCGAACTGAACGAGAAAGTCTTAACTGCCTGGGCCGATAATCAGGGCGACGATGGCTCCATCAACACTCTCATCGAACCAGGCATTGCCAACGTGGAGCGCAAGTCCAATGACTCAACCCCGCTATGGCTCATGTGGGCGCTGCTCAACCGCCGTCGCTTCGGTACCGTGCTACAAATGGGTAAGGTACGCCGGGCCGCGGAGTACTGCCTCGCAACTTACGATCCAAAACGGGAGGCAATCTGCACGGCACAATTTGTGATTGGTCAGCTCGACGTGATTCACTATCCCGACGGTACTAGAATTCTTTGCGAAAATCAGGGCATGTTAGCGGTGCTGCTGAGAGTCATTCAGGAGCTTCAAGTCCCGGAGGTCAGCGCGTCTATCTCAGAGAGTTACATTGCAAGGGCCGAGGAGGAATATTGCAGTTACTACGATCGCAAGCGGGAATTCTTATTGCCCGCGCGCAATATAGCCGATGCCATCGGGTTTTCCGATATCTTTCCCGAGTTTCTTTCCCTCTGGCTTTTCAAGCGGCCAATTCTGACCGATGAAATGGTCGCCAATCACCTCAACAAAATCCCGGTTATGCTGCCGCGTGAGGACTGTCCTTACCCCAGCGAAGGCGGGACCGTTCGACCGATCTTCATTGGCTTGCAGGAGGGAAAGGAGTGGAGTTACTTTACAGAAAAGTGGCATCCAATGGTGAGCGACTCCTACGCGGCAGGTTACGCGAACAAAGCAGCCGACGGCGTTTATTACAACGGCGGCAGTTGGATGAGGATCGAAATCTGCGGGTATGTCACCGGGAAAATGCATGGATGGCGAAAGGCGGACCATTCGATTGCGAACCGGTTATGGGCAGAAATCCACGCAGACGAGAACTTCCCGACCAGCCAGGAGTACCTGCCGACCAATCGAGGGAATCCATTTTATGGATATCACCGGGTGTTTGCCTGGAACTCTTTTGTGCTTCAGGCCCTTGAGATTGCTGGGCTACGGCAACCGGCCATGGATCCTGAGTTCGCAAGATCGGGGCGACCCGCGTGAAAGAACCGGGCGATTTTGCGTAAGTATCTGCGACTTTTTGGACTCCTCGTAAATCGGAGAACTGCTCTATGCCGGATTAGGAATTGGTGCAAGGGGAGTTGTTGAACTCAAGTGCCGTTTTCATCAAGAAAACGGCACCCTGCACGCCTTGAATTCCCCACGTGAATTCCAAATCCGGCCTAATAGATGCCAGGAATGAGCCGCCTGGTCGTGCGGCAATAAGCCTGGTATTGCGAGCCGAATCCATCCATCAAAGCTGCCTCTTCCACATGAATCCTATAGAGAACCGCTGCGGTCGTGGGCACCAGCACCACGGCAGCCCCGATCCAATTCCGCTGAATCAACGCGAGGGCCACAATGCAAAGGAGCATTCCGGAGTAGGAAGGATGCCGGACAAGCCGATACAGCCCGGATTGATACAGCGTCTGAGTCTTGCGAATAGCCACATTGACGCTGAACGATTTCCCCAGCGAGAGAATTGCCGTCCAGCGGATGAGAAGGCCTGCAATCATGAGCGAAAGCGCCGTGTACTTGAGCCACTGCGCTCCGGCGAACATCGGTGCCGGTACGTTGTCATGGATCCAACCCGCAGCAAAGATTGAGCCGACGATGGTCGCCCAAAGTATCACCATCGAGCCGCGATCCCGCACTGTGCCGCCGCTTTTGCGTGTACGCGTGACAATGACAAGACAAACCTCACCCGCTGTCCAGCCATAAAACAGAATCTTCCACAGCAGCGAAATGCTCAAACGGCCTCCGCATCTTTCGATCTACAGGGGAACGCTGAGTGCCTTGCGAAATGAAAACGCTCACACTCAACATTCATCCCTACGAGGACACTCAGTCTGAAGTTCCGTCCTCAGCAAGCTGCGCGAAGTTTATCAGTTCCACGCCGTTCGCCGATTTGATCCCGAGAAGTGTTTCCCGCTCAATTTCCCGCGAAGCGAGCAGCCGAGTATGCGCACGGGCCAGATCCGCGTCGTTATAACCAGGATGCGTAACCAGTTCCCATGTCCCTGGCGGCGCATTTTCCAGCAGTGAACGGAGAGTCGCAGCATCCAGGGTCCCAGTCGCCAGCACTCCGAGAGCGCCGTTGGTTGTCTTGAAGCCCTCTTCTGCCACAATGCGCAGAAACGCCGGTTCAAGTCGTCTCAGCAACCTCACCTCCATCCGTCGGGTGAGCGGAGCGTTGGGCGTGGCGCGACAACTCCACGCCGGCTCGAAGGGATTGCGTACCGCACTAATTCCAGCCGCTCGTGCTGCCCGAAGCACCGGCCTCAACACAGTCGAAAACATGTGCGTGTGTTTGTGCGTGTCAATGTGCGTGAGCTTCAGGCCGCGCCTCTCGAGAAGCGCGATTTGCGCCCCGGCCTCGGCTTCAATTTCCGCGGCCCTGATCTTCCCAAGCAGCAACCGGCACACAAAAGCTCCAAGCTTGGCGTGAAACAGTCCCGTGTTCCGATCGACAAGTGTAGGGATTTCGCTCGGCGGCAGCACCGGCTGCCCATCCACCAGGACAACATGGCAACCCACGCCCATCGATGGAGTTTTCAAAGCCCCTTCGACGGCATCTTCCGTCGAACCAGCTCGAGCCATCAGGGTAGTGCTCGTGAGCGCCCCCTGTAAATGCAACTCGGCGATGGCGCGGTTTACGCCATCCGTCAGCCCGAAGTCATCCGCATTCACAATTACCCGTCGCACCGCCCAGTCTATCAAGTGAGGGTGTGCAAGCTGCAAAGGTGCGGCCCTGGTCCGCGCGGGTCCGGAGACTGGTATCATTTCAAAAGGGTGCCCGTCGCCCTGCCGCTATCCGTGGGCGGTTAGCTCAGTTGGTTAGAGCGCCTGCCTTACAAGCAGGATGTCGGGGGTTCAAGTCCCTCACTGCCCACCATAGATTAGTTCTAGAGCGTTCGAAGAAGTTCAATAATCCAAACAAAACCCAATAAACAAAGGTACTCTGTGGATTTTACCGTTCAACGCGGTACTATGGAAGCCAGGCGCTGCGGGGGTACTTCGGGGGGTATCTTTCTTCCGATTTGGGGGGTACTTTCAGCGGCGGTGCTTTTTGGGAGGTAGAAATGCCGCTGACAGATGTAGAGATTCGTAGGGCGAAGACACAGGACAAGGCATATCGTATGAGCGACAGCGGGAGCCTTTATCTTTGGGTCACTCCAGCAGGTGGAAAACTGTGGCGATGGGCGTACACGCATGATGGCAAGGAAAAGCTCATGGCCTTCGGAAAGTACCCGGATGTGCCTCTCGCACTAGCCAGGGAACGCCACGCCGAGGCTCGCAGGCTGCTCGCTACCGGCCTTGATCCGATGGCTCAACGGAAAGCAGCAAAGACCGCCGAAAAGGTCGCAGCCGAGAATTCCTTCCGAACGATCTCAGGACTCTGGTTTGATCATTGGTGTTCTGAGAAGAGCGCGCAGCACGTAGACGCAACACGGCGGCGCATGGATGCGAATATCTTGCCGCTGCTTGGAGCGCGCCCCATCACTGAGATCGAAGCCCCTGAGCTGGTCACGATGGTCAAAATGATCGAGGGCCGTGGCGCGGCTGATCTGGCCAAGCGGGCAATGCAGAACGTAGGGCAGATCTTTCGCTACGCAATTGCCCACGGATATGCGAAGCGCAATCCAGCAAGTGAGATTCGGCCAGCCGATGTTTTGAGACCAACCCACAAGACAAACCTTGCGCGGATCGACCCCAAAGAGCTTCCGGCGTTGTTGAGGTCAATGGAGGTGTACCAGGGAACTCATGTCACCCGATTAGCGATGAAGCTCATGGCGCTCACTTTTGTCCGAACCAGCGAGCTGATCGGTGCCAAGTGGGCGGAGTTCGACCTGGACGCTGCCCGCTGGAACATTCCTGCGGCACGAATGAAAATGCGCGACCCTCACATCGTTCCCCTCGCCTCGCAGGCAATCGAAGTCCTGGAAATGCTGCGCTTGCTAACTGGATCAAGTGAATGGCTCTTTCCCGGCGACCGTAGCAGCAAGAAGCCCATGAGCAATAACACTATTCTTGGAGCCTTGAAGCGCATGGGGTATAAAGGCCGAATGACCGGGCACGGCTTCCGAGGGCTGGCATCCACCATCCTGCACGAG
>Ga0182013_10007548_pt1 | contig 11954 bp, 7 predicted proteins | sample 612S2MmetaG_FD_120487 | JGI IMG/M metagenome (GOLD analysis project Ga0182013, IMG submission 120487) | Permafrost microbial communities from Stordalen Mire, Sweden - 612S2M metaG | ecosystem: Environmental > Terrestrial > Soil > Wetlands > Permafrost | place: Sweden: Stordalen | collected...
GCTCGCCGAGGGAGTCATCATTCACATACATGACATTTTCCTGCCCTGGGACTACCCCCAGGAGTGGGTCCTCGTCGGACGTGCATGGAATGAGCAGTACGCGGTGAGGTCCTTCCTTGCGTTCAATTCGGCGTTCGAGATCCTGCTCTCCGTCGCCTGGATGAGCCAATTCCATTCAGACGTGCTCGCCTCCACCCTTCCTGGGTTTCCACAGGACTACGGCGACGGCGGCGGATCCCTGTGGATCCGCCGGACACCCGATCGCGCGGGCATCCACCCAGCGCCTGTGTCCCCGCCCGACCCAGTCGGCGCAGAACTCCAGGCCTCGCTGGATGAAGCCCAGGCCAGATACGAGCACCTCCGCCAGCGCAAGGCGGTTCGGATCGCGCTCGCGTTAGCTGGGCTGCGCCACCGCGGGAAGAGCTGAGGCTCTGCCCAGAAGCTCGCGGAGCCTCTCCCCCACCAGATCGGCAGAGCAACGCTCCTCGATCATCTCCTGGCCGCCGCGGGAGAGCCGCAGCCACAGCTCGTCATCCGTGTAAAGGCGCACAGCTTCGCCGGCCAGCTTCCGGGCATCGTCGGCGATCAGCAGGCACTGCTGATCGGGCTCGATCAGCAGGTCCGGCCCGGACGCCACCGTCAGGCTCTCGGCGCCGATCGAGGTCGTTACCACCGGTAGTCCCGCTGCCATGCACTGCGTGACCTTGCCCTTCATGCCGGCGCCGTATCGGAGCGGTGCGAGCAGCAGCCGCGAGCTCTCCAGCAGCGGCTCGAGGTCCTTCACCCATCCTGCGACGTCGACGAGCGGCGAGGCGAGAGCACGAACCTCGGGAGGGACCTTCGACCCGACGATCGTGACCTTGACCGCTCCGAGCTCGGCCCACACGGCCGGCATGACCTCTCGTACGAGGCACACTGCCGCGTCAACGTTCGGAACGTGCTCGAAGCCTCCGATGAAGATGATCCCCGAGCGGCCCTCGGGCGGCGGCACATCCGGCTTGAGGTCGTGAACGTTCGGCACTACCAGCACGTTTGCGCCCGGAACATCATGTTCGACCTGTTTCCCCTCACGCTCGCTCACGACGACCGTTACGTCTGTGGCGCGCATCATCGCGAGCTCGAGCTCCCGCAGCGCGCTCGCCTTCGGCGGAAGCGTTCCGGGGTCCGGGTTCCCGTTGCCGTTGGTCGGTGTGGGCCGGCCGGACTGCGCGACGCTCGCTGCCCTGCGGGCTTCGCGCAGCCAGTGCAGGTCAACAGTGTCGTACGCGATGGTGGCCGCCGGCGCGTACTCCCGGACGGTGTCGAGCCAGTGACTCGCAGCGTGAGGCCGGCAGAGGATGGCCGCGCTCAGGCCGGGCCCGATTAGCTCCAGCTCGGCCCTGATGTCGATCTGGCCGTAGAGGACCTCGATGCCCATGTCCTGCAGTTCGCGTGTGTAGGGCTGGACCGGCGCGAGGTTGGCGGGCATGAACGTGACCCGCGCGCCGAGCCGGACGAGTGCCCGCATCATGCTGAGCATCCGCAGTGACCCTGAGTCGTGGTCGGCCATCGGCACGCGGTGGTCGATCACCAGGACGTGCTCGCCCCGGTCGCGGTTCGCGGCGATCCTCGCGTTCGCGGGCGCCGGGTAACGGTGGTCGACTTCGAGTGTGTGCCGCCACTTCGCGACGAACTTCTTGCGGTTTCTCTCCTGGAATCGCTTTGCGCCGGAGCTGAGGTCAGTGCCGGACGTCGCCCCCTCGTGGTGTATCACCACTGCGCCGGGCTCATAGAGCACCCGCAGGCCGCGCTCCCTCGCCTGGAAGCACAGGTCGGTGTCCTCGTAGTAGATGGGCGCGTACCGCTCGTCGAAGCCACCGGCGTCTCGCCAAAGGTCGGCACTGACCATCAGTGCGGCGGCGGACCCATAGTCGGTCTCGCGTCGGTACTCGTACTGGAAGCGGTCGGGTGCGTCGCCCCGCCCGTAGTTCAGGGCTGTACCGTCGCGCCATACCACAGCGCCGGCCTCGTTGAGGCTCCCGTCGGGGTACAGGAACTTTGGTGTGACAACACCCACGTCGGGGGCGGAGTTTGCGCAGGCGACCATCGCGGACAGCCAGCCGTTCGTCACTTCCGTGTCGTTGTTGAAGAGAACGAACCACTTGCCGCGCGCTACGCTCGCGCCGCGGTTCATGCTGCGGAGAAAACCGAGATTCTTCTCGTTGTGAAGAATCTTGACTCCTCGTACTCCCTCGAGCAGTTGCAGGGTGCCTGCATCCGACGTGTCGTCGACGAGGATAACCTCATACCGCACGTGGGTCGTGTGCTCTCGGATCGAGTGAAGACACGCCCGTGTCAGACCGGCGTGTGCGTGCACGGGGATTATCAGCGACACCTCCGGGTCGTCGAACACAGGCATCCGGATCTGTTCGGGCCCACCCGCGGCCGGTGCTCCAGCCGTGTCTCCGGTCAGCGCACCGGCGGACGGTTGCTGACGACGCACTAGACGACGCCCGAAGAGCCTGAGCGAGGCGCTGAACATCCGGGCGCGAACGGAGCGTTCGCCGCCGAGCAGGCCGTACAGGTGACCGCGGGCGGCCTGGAACGCCTGCCACGTCACTGACTCGGCGGCCCGTTGGTTCGACTGCTGCGCGTCGCCGAGTTGTTGCTGGGTCGAGGCGGCGACCTCACGCAGCTGTTGCATCTCCTGCTCGCTGTGGGCGATCGCGTGCTGGGTGCGCACGATCTGCTCTTGCGCAATCAGGACTTCCTGGTCCCTCTGGTCTCGCTCGATCTGCGCCCGTGCGTCCAGGTCCCTGAGGGTACGTGCGTAGTCTGCCCGCTCTCGTTCGAGGGCCGCGGTGAGGTCGGCTGCTTCTCGTTCGAGGGCTGCGGTGAGGTCGGCTGCTTCTCGCTCGCGCGCCTGCGAGAGCTCCGCCAGCCTCTCCGCCAGTTCTTGCCTGTCACGTCCCTGGGCGAGCGACAGCTCGTCACGTTCTCTGGCCGCCTGTGCTGCCTCGCGTTCCTTGACGCGCATCAGCTCCAGCCCGCAGTCTGAGAGCGTCGAGCTGGCGGCCGTTGGCGGCAGTGGCATGTTCGACGCGAGCGCAATCGCATACAGCGCCGCGGGCCGGCCCGCGATACGCCATTCGTCGCCTGCGCGCTCGATGAAGAAGTCTACGTCTCCGGCCTCCTGGCTCGATGCGCGGTCGTCGACGGCGTTCAGGTGGGAGCCTGTGATCGTCCGCTGTCCCCAGGACGCCACGTGCTCGAAGTGGCGTCCGATCAGGTCGACGAACTCCTCGCGCAGCAGCTCGTGCTCGTGAAACGGGTTGGGCTCGGTCCGAGCCTGCTCGTACATGACGCGGTCCGGGGTGGACATGATCAGGATCCCGTCGTCGGCCAGGACCCTCGAGACTTCTGAGAGGACCTGCTCTTGGTCGGCGACGTGCTCGATGATCTCGAAGGCGACTACCGCACCGAACGAACCGTCCTCGTACGCGGTCAGGTCACTTGCTGTGCCGAGGTCGAACTCGACCGTCGTCCCGGCGTAGTTGAGTCTGCTGTGCTCGACGGTGGTCTCGTCGATGTCGATCCCCACGACGTGCGCGGCCGTCTCGGACAGCAGCGCCGCACCGAAGCCCTCTCCGCTGCCAAGATCGAGGACCCGAAGGCCGCGTACGATGCCGGCAGCCCACAGGTAGCGGTGGAAGTGCTCGTACACCACCGAGATGTCCGGCGCCCACGGTACGCAACGCTCGCCTGTCCACTCGATGAGCCTCGGCGCAGCCGCCCGTTTGCCGGGGCTCAAGCCTCAACCCTCGATCTCGAATTCTCTAGGTGCTGCGCCACCGCCTGCCTCCTATGCGCTCGCGACATGTATGACCGGCCGGGCAGCACAGTATACGGAGCACATTGCCAGCGCAGACGGGTGTCGAGGGCTGCCGGGAGATCCGCCGCACGACACGCAGAGGGCTGGGTGCCCTGTGTGGGGCGCGTTCGGTGCCGTGGTCGGCGCGCGAGCCTGTTCACCAGTCGGAAGGATGGTGCGGTCGCCTGGAGGATGTGCGTGGGTAACCTGCCGCCGGGATGCGATTCTGCTTTGTGAGCACTCGGCGCGGAAGCCCGTTCATGACGGAGCTGCTCGGCGCTCTCGCTGCTGCGGTGACATCGGCGGGGCACGAGACCGCGCTGGCCTTCGACGCGTTTCCGGCGCCGCGCGATGAGCTCGTGTACGTGGTCATCCCCCACGAGTTCGATGCGTGGGGCGACCCGCAGGGTTTCCCGGACGAGGGGCAGCGTGCCAGCACGATCGCGCTGTGCACTGAGAACCCCGGCACCGTGTGGTTCGAGTCGACGTTCGAGCTCGTTCCACGGTATGCCGCCGCGGTCTCGATCAACCGGTCGAGCGCAGCCGAGCTCGTCCGCCGGGGCATCCGGTGCGAGCACCTCCAACTTGGCTACTCGCCGCTCTGGGATTCGTGGGGGGGCGACGAGGACGCCCGGCGTGACATCGACGTGCTGTATCTCGGCGCAGCCGACCCGCGCCGCGATCCGCTGCTCGGCCGTATAGGGATCGACCTGTGGGCCAGAAACTGCCAGTTCCTTGTCCCCCCTCTCGAGCCACGAACGCGCCCCCGCCCTGACTTCCTGGCGGGGGCGGACAAGTACAACCGCCTGCGTTCCTCACACGTGCTGCTCAACCTGCATCGCACGACCTCTTCCGCGCTGGAGTGGATGCGTTTCCTCGAGGCGATCTGCAACGGAAGCGTCGTGGTCACAGAGCCGTGCGTGGATGCCAGTCCGCTGGTCGCCAACGAGCATTTCCTCGTGGCGCCGGCGGCGGGCATCGGGAAGGAGATCGACGCGCTGCTCGCGGACCCCGGGAGGCTGCAGCGCATACGCCGGGACGCATACCGGTTCGTCCGCGCCTCACTTCCCATGGACCCCGCGGGGGTGAGGCTGGCTGAGCTCGCCGCCGAGCTGCCACGCCAGCCACCGGCGGCGGCACCTCAGCAAGCCGGTGACGCGGACCCTCCAAAGCCAGCGCCCGCGCGTCCTGCCGGTGCGACACGGAGCCCGGCGGCTGCGGCCACGCCGCCGACCAGGCGAGGTGTCCTTCGCGACTTGACGGCCCGTCTGCGGTGGGGCTCAGACGAACTGAGGGATGTGGTGCAGACACCGGCCTGGAAAGAGGCCAGACCACGCGTGAGCGTACTCGCGGCGATCTGGCGTGCCGGGGACGGCGCAGACGCGCTCGCCAGCGTCGCCGCTTCGCGGGACTGCGACCTGGAGCTGCTCATCGCCGACGGAACCTCGGATGCCGGCCGCAGATCGACGCTGGCGTTCCTCGGCGGGCATCCCATGCTCGCGGCGACGCTGCTGCTCGCGCCGCCGGGGATCGGGCGGGGCGCGGCTCTGAACGCGCTTGTTCGCCGCGCGCGCGGCGAACGCGTGTTCATCCTGGACGCCGCGGGCGGAATATTTCCCGCCACGTTGCGTCGGCTCTCTGACACCCTCGACACAGATCGTCGGGCACTCTTCGCCTTTCCGATGGTTACCGTCGTCCGGGGTGACGATGCAGTCGAGCTGCGTGGTGCCCTTCCGTGGGAGCCCGCGCGCCTGCGCAACGGTAACTGGATTGACCCGGCGTCCCTGATCGATCGCGCGCGGCTGCTGGAGCTCGGCGGCTATTCCACGGATCCGAAGCTGGCGGGATGGGAGGCGTTCGAGCTGTGGTGCAGGTGTGCACACGCCGGCGCGTGGGGATTGCACGTCCCGCAAGTCCTGGCGTGGAGCCGCTCGGACACCCGCCTCGCCGGCGCCAGCCCGGGCGAAGACCCCGACCGCTGGGCACTCCTGCGCGAACGTTTCCCGGACATCCTTTCGTTGCCCGCCGGCGTGCCCGCTCGCAACGTTGGATGAGCGAGTGCAGCTAAGCGACGGGCGTGCACGTGAGTGCGGACAGCGCGAAACCGAGCGTACGGTTCTCTGCCCACAGCTCCGGATCACGACGGTCCGGGTTAGACCAGGGCGTGCCGGCGTCGAACGACACGAGATAGTCGCCTGGCTCGAGGTTGGCCGAGAAGCTCTGCACATGCCACTCGGTGGCGCCTCCGACGAGATGCGCCGACCATGCTGGCGAGCCACCCCCGAGTGCGGCCATGCTCACCCTCACACCGTCGGCGCTCGCGGGCGGGAGCCTGTAGGTCAATGTCACGTGCGATGCGGGCCTGACCAGACGAATGACCGCCGCGGAGCGCGCACCCGCCCACCGGTAGTCGCCGATCTGCTCATGCTCCGGCTCGAACCATCCGTTCACGAGCTGGTCGCCGACTGCAGCTGACCCCATGTCCACGCCGCCGGGCTCGATCTGGAACGACGCATGGAAGGAAAGACTCGACAGCGCAAGTCCGAGCGAGCGGTTCTCGGAGGGAGGCTGCGTCCATCCCTGGCGAGCATCGAACCTGACTTCGTACTCGCCGGGCGGCAGCGATAGCGGGTGGTTCTCAACGGAACGTCCGATGTACTGCCACGGCAGCCGGATGGACCAAAGGGTCTCGAGTGATGCAGGCAGACCCATTGCCCGGATCGAAACGTCTATCCCGCCCGTGTCGACCGGCACGTGAGCGAAATCGAGACGCATGCGCGAGGCGGACTCCGGCAACCGCACCAGCACTCCTGCACGGTCGGCGGCCCACCTGTAGCTGCGCCCGTCGACACGCTCGACGGGGAACCAGCCGAACAGCAACTGGCGGTCGCTGCTCGGCTCGGCCATGTCGATGTGATCGCTCGCGGCTTCGGGGCTGGGACGGCAGAACAGGGCCATCCCGACCGGGAAGTGCTCCCCCCACGAGGGGTCGATAAGCCGCTCGGGAGCCTGCGGGGCGCCGTGCATCCGCAGGCGGCTGGTGAGGACACCCGGGAGGTGACGGAGGTTCCAGGCCAGCGCTCGTATCTTCAGCGCCCGGTGCTCCGGCGAGCGCTTCATCGTCCTGGCCTCGTTGGCTGCCCAGCGCCCGAGCAGACCGGCCGGTGCGTGCTTGAGGACCACGCGCATCCTGTGGCGCTCGCACAGTAGACGCTTGTGGCCGGAGTCGGTTGTGCTCCAGCGGACGCCGTGGTCGACCCAGGCTGCCGACGCGACCGCGACCTTCAATCCTGCCCGCCACATCCGAATCCCGTAGTCGACGTCGTCGTAGTAGTTGAGCATGCGGTCGTCGAAGACCCCGACACGTCCGATGGCGTCGCGTCGCATCGCCATGCCGCATCCCATCGGATAGAGGGCCTCGGAAGGAATGTGTGCGCCCCCGTATGGCTCATTCATCGAGAGGTCCGCCGCCCATCCCTGGCGGTTCACGGTGCCGCCCGCGCCGTTGAGGACGAGCGGGTTGGCGTCGAAGAACACTGTCGAGGCGACCGCCCCTATCTCGCGGTCGGCTTGAAGAACATCGACGATCCGGCTCAGCCAGTCGGGCGCGGCGAAGCCGTCAGCGTCGACGAAGGCGACCATTTCGCCGGCCGCCCGTGCCAGGCCGAGGTTGCGTGCGTGGGGGCAGCCCCGGTTCCGTGGGCTGCGCACGACGGTAGCGTCGACACCCGATAGCGCTCGTTCCGCGAGCTGAGCCGTATCGTCCTGCGATCCGTCGTCCACGACGATGATCTCGTAGCTCGGGTAGTCCTGAGCGATGAGATGTGCCAGGCAACGGGCTATGACGTCCGCTGAGTTCCAGCACACGACGATCACCGACGCGAACGGCGCGTCGGATGCCGGTGTCACCTGTGTGCCCGATCCCGGCTGCGGGGCTCTGAGAAGTTCGCGAATGCCTCTCTGTTCGGCTTTCCACGCTTCGGCATTCATCGCTTGGCGATCAAAGCACAACGGTGGACCGTTCCCGGTGGCGCTCGCCGGGTATGCCCTTACACTTGTTTGGGTCGGCCGGTGCCGCGGGTCCGCAACTCGCTTGTCGCCGGAGCGTTGCAACAGATGCCGTCCTATTTCGAAGCACAGCTCCCATGAGACGCAATCTCGCCATCGTTCCCGCATTCAACGAGGTTGAGGCGATCGGTCCAACGATCGCGGCGATCCACGAGGCGGCACCCACCTTCGACGTGCTCGTCGTCGACGACGGTTCGAGTGATGAGACGGCGGCGCGGGCAGCGGCAGCGAGAGCGGCCGTGTTGCGTATGCCGTTCAACCTCGGGATCGGAGGCGCCATGCAGGGCGGGTACATGTATGCGCTGGAGAACGGTTATGACATCGCGGTCCAGGTCGATGGCGACGGGCAGCATGACCCTCGCGACATCGGCGAGCTGCTGGAGCGGCTGCGGTCGGACCCGGAGCTGAACATGGTCACGGGTTCGCGTTTCCTTGACGACGCGGAGAGCGGGTACCGCTCGTCGGCCACACGGCGGATCGGGATCCGTGTCTTCTCACGGGTCGTCTCGCTGATCACCGGTCAGCGGGTTACCGACCCGACGTCGGGTTTCCGTATGACCAACAGGCGGGGCATCGAGCTGTTCGCGCGCGACTACCCGCATGACTATCCCGAGGTCGAGGCGATCCTGCTGATGCACGCCCACAGGCTGCGTAGCTGTGAGATACCCGTACGGATGAGGCCACGGTTGACGGGAGAGTCGGCGATCTCCTCCAGCCAGTCGGTGTACTACATGATCAAGGTGCTCCTCGCCGTGTTCGTCGGCCTGTTCCGTGCTCGCCCCGCGGGACAGGACCGTGACGGCGTGACCGCGACAGGTCCCGCGCGATGATGAAGGTGACGCTCCAGCGTGGCCTGGCGGTCGCGGTGACGCTCGGTCTTCTCCTGCTCGTCTTCGAGCTCGTGCGCCGCAAGCGTCTCTCCGAGCGTTACGCGATCCTTTGGCTGCTCGCCGCGACGACATTGTTCGTGCTCGCCGCCTGGAAGGGTCTGCTCACATCGCTCTCGCATGATGTCGGGATCGCGTACCCGCCGTCGGCGCTGTTCGCTGTCGCGATCGGGCTGATAGCGATGATCCTGCTGCATTTCTCGCTCGCCGTTTCGCGCCTGTCCGACCAGAACAAGATCCTGGCTCAGCGCATGGCTTTGATGCAACAGCGCCTCGATGAACACGGCGGGGCGAGCACCGACCGGGAGCTCGCGCGCGACCCGGCCGCGCCGGAGCTCCAGGCGCCGCGCGAGATCACGCCGACGGCCACCGAAGAGCTGTCGGGCCGACACTGAACACCTTGAGCGGGACTCACGCCAAGGCGATCGCTGTGGTCGTCGTGACCCACGAATCCTCCGGGGACCTACCGGCTCTCACAGCGGCCCTGGTGCCGCAGCTGCAGGACGGGGATGAGGTCGTGGTGGTCGACAACGCATCCAAAGACGCGACCGCCGACGTCGCGCGCTCCCTCGACGGCCCGGTACGGGTACTCGAGACGGGCCGTAACCTCGGGTTCGCGGGCGGCTGCCACGCCGGGGCACACGCGACCGTGGCGCCGCTGCTCCTGTTCCTGAACCCGGACTGCCGGCCGGAACCTGGGTGCCTGGAGCGTCTGCGCCACGCAGCTGACCTGCACCGCGACTGGGGTGCGTGGCAGGCGGCGGTGCTGCTCGAGGACGGCACGGTCAACTCGAGCGGCGGGGTGGTGCACTATCTCGGCATCGGCTGGGCAGGTGACTGCGAGCGTCCCCTGTCGCTGCTGCCGGCGGACGACCGGAATGTCGCGTTCCCGTCAGGGGCCGCGATGGTCGTGCGGCGCGAGCTGTGGAGCGAGCTTCGAGGCCTGGACGTTGACTACTTCATGTACGGGGAGGATCTTGACCTCGGCCTGCGCATCTGGCTCGCCGGGCACCGTGTCGGCATGGTGCCCGCGGCGCGCGTCATCCACGGCTATGAGTTCGAGAAGGGTCCATCCAAGTGGTTCTGGCTCGAGCGCAACCGTTGGCGCACCGTCCTTTCGGTGTACCCCGCCGGTCTTCTCGCCCTCGTCGCTCCCGCCCTGCTCGCGAGCGAGGCCGGCCTGGTACTGATCGCAGCCCGCGACGGCTGGCTGGGACCGAAGCTGCGCGCCCAGCTCGCGGTGCTCGCCGGGCTGCCCCGCACGCTCGCCAGACGCCGGTCGGTGCAGGCAACGAGGCGGGTCGGTTCACGGGAGTTCGCGGCGCACCTGACGTCCTCGCTCGAGAGCCCGTACCTCGCGGGTGCAGCCTCCGGGCCGCTGAACGCACCCCAGGCGTTCTACTGGCGGCTAGTGAGCTGGATCCTTGAGCTGCCGGCGCGCTGATGCGCGTCGGCCTTGACCTCCTTTACCTGGTGCCCGGCGAGAGCGGGGGACGCGAGACGTACGCCCGCGAGCTGGTCCCCGCGATGCTCGAGTGCTCCCCGGAGCTGGATCTCGTCGCGTTCGTCAACCGCGACGCCGGCCGGCTCCTTGCGGGAGAACTGGGCGCCACCCGTTCGGTGGTCGTGCCCGTCTCCGGGAGGGGCCGCGCGGGATGGGCGCTCGGGGAGCTAGCGCTCGTGTCGGTCGCGGCGCGCCGCGCGGGGGTTGACCTGGTCCACTCGATGGCGAACTTCGCCCCGGCATGGGGTGGATTTCGGCGTGTGGTGACGATCCACGACCTGCAGTACATGGTCCTGCCGGAGCTGCTGTCCTGGCCCGTGCGCACCGCGACGTCGGCGCTGGTGTCGCTCGGGGCGCACCGCGCGGATCGCATCATCGCGGTCTCGGAGACCGGCAGGCAGGAGGTCGCGGCCGGCCTCGGCGTCGAGCGGGCACGGATAGATGTCGTGCGCAACGGCGTGCGCCCCCCGCCGCCGGAGCCGGCGACGCGAGGCGTCCGGGCACGCTACGGGCTCGAGGAGCGCCCGTTCGCGCTTGCGGTGGCGACGAACCTGCCCCATAAGAACCTGCCTGTCCTGTTCGACGCGCTCCGGCGGATCAACCCGGAGCGCCGTCCGGTGCTGGTGCTCGCCGGGCACGGCACGACCGACCGGGCGCTCCGGGGACAAGCCGAAGCCGCCGGTGTGATTCAGGATGTCCGGCTGCTGGGGGCACTCAACGCACAGGAGATCGACGGGCTGTACACGCTCGCCTCATGCCTGGTGCTGCCGACGTTGCACGAGGGGTTCGGCCTGCCCGTCCTCGAGGCGATGGCGCGGTCGCTGCCGGTCGCGTGCTCGGACATCCCGGTGCTGCGCGAGGTCGCGGGCGACTGCGCCGTCTATTTCGACCCGCGGCGAGCCCAGGAGATCGCCGGCGCGATCGAGGCGGTGACGGGCGATGAGGCCCTCGCGGGGCGCCTTCGCCGGCTGGGGGTGGAGCGGGCGGCGTCCTTCAGCTGGGCTCGCGCCGCGGCGGGGACCGTCGCGAGCTACCGTGCCGCGCTCGCAACCGCGTGAACGGCCCTCACCGGTGGCGCCCCTAGTGACCCCGAGCGCCCGGCCGCGACGACGACAGGTAGCGTAGCCGGATGCCCTCAAGCGTCCTTCTGGTCCGCGGCCACCATCCGTCTGTGTGGGGCCTCCGGCCGTTCGAGCATCTACCCGACCGGTTCGCGGTGCGCGTCGCGGTGACCCGCGGCAACCGCTGGCCGTTGCAGGGTCTCGGCCTTGAGCAGGTGCCGGTGCAGACGCTCCGCGACAGGATTCCGCTCGCCACGCTCGGGACGCTCGCCACGCTCGCGCTGCCCGACCGTGTCCTCGGCGCCGCACAGCTGTACGGCGAACAGGACATCATTCATGCGGAGGAGCTCTCGCTCTGGTTCACCGCCCAGGCCGCTGCGCTGAAGAGCGAAGGCCGGTACCGACTGGTAGTGACGGTGTGGGAGACCCTGCCGTTGCTGGACGCGTTCCGGAACCCTCACGCGAGACGTTTCAGGGCGGCGACCCTCGCCGGCGCCGACCTGTTCCTCGCCGCGACCGAACGCGCCCGCGACAGCCTCCTGCTCGAGGGTGTGCCGCCGGAGAAGGTGCTGCTCGCGTACCCC
>Ga0182013_10007549_pt1 | contig 11952 bp, 13 predicted proteins | sample 612S2MmetaG_FD_120487 | JGI IMG/M metagenome (GOLD analysis project Ga0182013, IMG submission 120487) | Permafrost microbial communities from Stordalen Mire, Sweden - 612S2M metaG | ecosystem: Environmental > Terrestrial > Soil > Wetlands > Permafrost | place: Sweden: Stordalen | collected...
GGCTGCTCCAGCGACTGCTCCAACTCCAGTTCCAGCAGCGGTAGATTTCCATCCGGTTTCGTCTCGGTTAAGCCTGCAGCCTCCGGCGCCGAATTGTGATCTTCCTCCGTTGCAAACGCTGCAGCCGTATTGACGTCTGTTGCCAAACTGAGCTCTCTTTGCGGCACATCCACATCCGCCGAATTGAGGTCTCGACATCATGGATCCACCCTTCTGAGATGCAGAGTTCTTCAGCGACGCAGTCTTTGCCTTCAGAGCCTTGCTACCTCCATGAATGTGAGAATGACGAGCGAGTCCTGGATAGTGACGACCGCCTCCAGCACCCCAACCCCAACCAGGATGTCTTCCGTATCTGGGTCCAAATCCGTAGCCGAGGTATGCAGGATTGGCTCCAATTCCAACTCCAACCGAACCGTATCCAGTACCACAATATGGGTTAATGTAAGGATCGCAATACGGGACTCCGATGGGAGAGCCAAGACCAACAGTCAGAAGACCTTCGGGTCTGTCTTGATCTTCGATAGGACCATATTCCGCCTCGACGGCGCTCGCGAAAGCCATGATCTTCTGCTCTTCCTCTTCCGGAGTTCCATCGAAAGGCTTGTCATTTCCGGTGACCAACATCATAGCCTTTTTCAGGACGTATGCAGCACACATTCCCTTGGAGGGACAAGCGTCAGTGACGGGAAGTTGAGGATGCTCATCCAACATACGAAAAGTATATTCGGGAAGAACTCCATCCTCAAGGAAAAACTCTTTCAAGGCCGTGTTGATAGGCTCGGTATAATAAGGATCATTCATGGGCTCAAATCTCACAATCTCTTTCTCTTGGGTATCGATATAAATGAGATTTGCATGGACGGATCCTGTGTTGGATTCAGGATCATCAGATACGTCGACTAGAAGCTTAATGATGCGATATCTAACAGTTGCATCCTTCGTTTCGACCAATTCTTCTGGGTCAAACCAAATCCTGGTAGAGAATTCACGACGAAGTTCGCTATTGACTTCTTCGTCCTCATTTCCCTCGACTCTGGCAAGTTCGTTCTGATCAATTCTAAGGAAAATTTCACTGCAGACAAGACCGGCATAAGGAGCAAGAACCTTCCAGAAATAGTTTCCATCGAGATAACACTTAGTGGACAATTGCTTCCAGTTTCTGTACTTATCGAAGAACGTAGCTAGTTGATCTTTTGTTCCCTGCTGCTCACTCGCCGTCTCCAGCATAGTTTGTAAATCTCGGTTGTAAACGGCTTCGAGTTGTTCGGGATTCAATTCTTGTTGTTGCACCAAGTCCATTAGCTCATCATTTGTTAAATCTTGAATTTGCTCTGGAGTCATTTGTCTCATTTGCTGCATGGCAGTAACTCCCTGGATCTGTTCCGGCTCGAGGTACTGGGTCAGTTGAGGAGTCAATTGCTGAGAGCTAAGTTGCTTAGGAGTAAGAGTCTTGATGATTTCGGGAACCAACAGCTGCATTTCATCAACTTGTTTGACTTGTTGTGGAGACAATTGTTGAACGAGCTGAGGTGTCAACTTCTTCTCGACAATAGTCTGTTGAAGTTGTTGCGGGGACAATTGCTGTACGAGTCCTGGAGTCAATTGGCCTTGATCTGCAATTTCCTTAATTTGATCTGTGTTCAATTGTTGGATTTGATCCATGATAGCGACTTGTTATTGTTGATCCGGTGTAAGCTGTGCAACAATGGTGGTAGTCAATTGTCCATGTGCGGCTAGATCTTGAAGCTCCGGCGGAGTCAAATCCTCCACGGTTTGTGCTTGTTGAGGACTAAATTGTCTAACGGGAGATTGAACAGAAAACGGGACTTGAGTAGTTCCAGTAGGAGTAAATTGTCTAACAGGACTGATAGGAACTTGAGTTGTAAATGACTGCTGAGGAGTTCTACGGGGTGACACGCTTCCGGGAATAAATGACGCTGGAGTAGCAAATTGTTGAGATGGAGCCGATTGAGGTAGAGCTTGTTGGAATGGCGTAGGACTAAATTGTGGCTGACTAAGGCTTGGTGCAGTGAATCTTGGAGACTGCACGACAGACAGAGGTGATTGAAATGGGGCCGACTGAGCCGTAGGATAAGTCTGTTGTTGATCCGAGAAAACAGATCCTGGCTGAGAAGCCGAAAACGGAGATCCGCCCAAAACTGACATCTTATATTTAGATCGCAGGAATGTCCTTAAAATTTACTTTCCCGAAAAACAAAATTGTTTCTCTTTTGATTTGAAAATTGCGATTTTTCACCCTCACACTCTTTTATTCGAGGGTTTTATTCAAATTTTTCGCATTGGAAGTTGACTCGATTTTCAGAATTATTATTCCAAAAATACGGTTTTTAGGTATGAACGGTAGATAAAACCCGTGTTGAATTTACAATCATAGCATACCACGATGATATGTTAGTTTTATTTTTATGTTAATGTTTGCTATCCTTTGCTTTATGTTGAATTTACAATCATAACATACCACGATGATATGTTATTTCTCAGTTCTATTTTTAGTTTTATTTTGATGTTAGATTATTGAGTGTTGTTCATGATACTGGCGATCTTTTGGTTCATGACTCCAGTGCCTGCTGAGACCAAAGGATGTCCTTCCCCGACGACAAGAGGATGACCGGCGCTTTTCGCGGCAGCATCATCTACACAATTTGGATCCCATTTCCACTGATTTCCCCAGCAAACATGGGCATCCATTACCGACAATTTCGTAGTAGAAGGTCCATTCATCACTCCCACAGCTGTCAAACCATCTGGTCTCTGTTCAAACACGAGATTGGTTTGGGGATTGTACAAGCGGCCATCCGGAGCTCTCTCCAAAGCGATTTGAGAGGGAGTTGCTTGTTCAGCGATAGTAGCTTGAATAGTTGTCAAAGTTTGAGCCGTAACTTTTCCTCGTCCAGCTTGAGCGGCATAAGAAAAAGTCTGTCCAGCAGGTCCCGTTGTCGTGGGTGCTGACGTAGATGCCTTGGACGGCTTGGATGTCTTATGGGTAGAGCATTTTGGGAGACCATCTACACCCTTGAATTTGGCTGTCTTATTGCAGATTTCACCACTCTTATCTCCTTTAATAAAGAGATGTTGGCAAGTAGCACCAGTAGGTGCTTGTTCTTCAGCGGGGGGTCCCTTCTTGAGACAATTGTGAATATACGCGGTTAGCATTGCTCCGAGTTTTGTCTGATCAAGAGGCTCAGGCTTTTGGAGTTCACCGTAAACAAATCCAGAGAACTCAATGAGAATACCGATAATTTCATCGTAATTTCTACCGTCTAGATAATGAATCTTAGCCATTCCATTCGAATTATCTTGTTGTTGCTGTCCCATTCCTGGTTGATAATCTTGCTGTTGCATAGGTTGCTGGTATTGTTGATAATCTTGCATGGGTTGTTGAAGAACCGGTTGTGATTGCTGTTGTTGAAACATAGGATTTGGCTGTTGTGTAGACTGATCCTGATGAGGTTGTTGCATCATTGGTTGAGATTGTTGGAAAGTTGGCTGTTGCATGGGTTGCTGTTGAAACATCGGATTGGAGGGTTGTTGCAAAATCGGCTGGGACTGCTGGAGAAGGGGTTGTTGCAAAATCGGCTGAGACTGCTGGAGAACGGGTTGTTGCAAGGCCTGTTGCTGAAACATCGGATTGGAAGGCTGTTGAAGGGGTTGTTGCAAAATCGGCTGGGACTGTTGGAGAACGGGTTGTTGCTGAAACATCGGATTGGAGGGTTGCTGTGCGGGCTGCTGCAAGATCGGTTGGGACTGCTGGAGAACAGGCTGCTGAAGAATGTTATCCATATTGTGAAAAATCAGTAGCAAAATTCTAGTCCAGGTTTTTAATTTTTAGATCTCCAAATTGGAAAATCTGATTTTAGATGTTTTAAATTCAGAACCTCAATCATAGTAAATATCTCTTAACAGATACTTACGATTTGTGTTATGAAATCAAAGATATAGAATTTAGGCTACATAATCAACTAGTAATTTACGATGATTATAGTGTGGTGTAAACTAGCCGAATTTTAGAAACAATCAAATAAAAATAGTTCCTGACTATAAATTATTATGATAGATACATTAAGTGTCCACCAATGGGTACTTACGATTTGTATTATGAAATCAAAAATGCAGGATTTGGGCTACAGAATCAACTAGTAATTTACGATGATTATGTAAAGACATAACTTTCCGATTAATGGATAAAAAATTAAATAAAAATATTCTGGGTTACTTTTTGGTGGATTTGGAGTTCTTATTTTTCTTGCCGTCTTTGCCATCAGAAGTTTCTTTGGCGTTTGGTTTTTCTTTAGGCTTCTTTTCCTTCGGACCTTCTTCGGGATTATCTTCGTCATCTCTGGCTTCTTGTTCTTTCCTCTCTTTCTCTTTGTATTTCTCTGGATTACTTATCCTATTAGCTTTGTCTACTGTTTCCACCAAAGCATCGTTGCATGCTATAAACTTGAGAAATATTCTATTTAATATATTTAGCCAAGCATTACCGAAATTTCTTCTTATGTCAAGAAATAATACTACTCGTGGTTCATTCGTGTTGTTATATACTTCGTGGAGATACATGTCATCAAATAACAGATCATTTCCTGGTTCTTTCCAGTGTAATTTCTTACCGTCAACAATTATAAAACAATTCTCCCATTTTCTTGGAGCTATAAGACTTAAGTGATAGCGAAAAACTCCTTTGTACATACCTACGTGTGGTTTAATATGTGTTCCAGGTTCAAGCAAAGAAAAATAAGCAGTAACACATGGGCATTTTTCTAATAATGCTTTAGTCTTAGGGAATGCTTTCATTAGATCTGTATCATTACCAAACACCCTAAGAAATAATGCCTTCCAGCCATCAGTATTGGCTGCAGATTCTTTGTGTATATCTTTATATAGAGGTATGTCGTGTTTTCTTCTGTAATCATTGAATTCTTTCAGTATATCTTTGTACTTATCTCTGAATTGTTTTGTCCATGGGAAATTCTTATTATCCAAAACTGCAGGATCTTTGCAGTGTCTTGATAAAAATGAATTTATTTTAACTCCTCCTTTTACTAGACTATTTTTCATTGTCCTGTACGCTATTACGCATATAATAATTATAACTATAATAATAACAGAAACTATAATGATAATAGGCTTTAATTTATTATACCTTAATTTTCTAGCATCTTCTGTTATCTTAAGCTTCTCTAAGAACTTCTCCTTTTTGGTTTTTGTCGATTTGGGTGGCCTAGTCTTTCTCAATGTCTTCTCGGATGTTTGTTTAGTCGGTTTTTGATTTGTCTGCCCTCGAATCTCATCCATTATCTATTCGGTTTTTTATTCCAAAACGATTTATTTATTTCTGATTTTTTAAATCAAAACCTTAAGCCTCTTGCTAAAAGAAGATTTACCAACATTTGGTTATGAAACGATCAAGAATCGATGGGAACAATAATTTAGCAATAGCCGCAAAGGGGATAAATCGTTTAAAAGAATCGGGACGAAGATTTAATGAAATTCCTTGGAATCAAGACAATAGTACAACTGAATGTGATATTCTTATCGAGCTTACATGGGCAGTATTTCGCAAAGTATCTATTCATATAATAGAACATATTTTAATGAAGTTAGCACTTGACTCCCATTTTCTCAGAATCAATGGTATTTTAGATATTAAATTGAGAACATATAAATATTGTAAGTATCTTGCAAATAGGTTTGCAGATACTGAATTGGAGGATTATTGTTCAACGAAGATGGGTAATACAAAGCAACGATAATAACAAATTTGGATGACTAATGTATGAAAATAATAGGCCAATACCGGATTGACTAAAAAACGACTTATTTAATTTTGGATTTTCACTTTAAAATCCAAAGCTCTTCGACTTCAAATTAGCATAGAGATGGACCATGTCGATGCGCCAGATTATGAGAAAATGAATAAATCAGAATTGTTGGAGGAAATCAAGAAGTTGAATCAGCAATTACTAGATGACGAGGAAGCTCATAGAAATTACAAAGATGTAACAAGAGAAAAGTCCCATCAAAAAGATCTGCAAGCGATGGAACTTGAACATTACATTTCTACATTAGAATCCGAGATATCAGAGATGACAAATAATATGAAAGCTTTCAAGCAAACTCTCACCACTATTATTTCGAAGGATAAGTCAGAAGACAAACTTGTTATACGTTTAATAGATGATGCTAATTATAACTTATCAAATGTAGATGAAAAGGCATTGGAAAAGAAGGGTCAAGTATTAAAATTTAAGACGACGTTGACGGAAATGATCGTCAGAGACAAATCAGAAGAAACCTTAGCTGTGAAGAAAAGAGATGAGGTATATGTAGTTTCAGAAATGCCACGCGACAATGCTATTATTCCAGTGTTTAACCATAATAGTATTTTCTGATCCAGGTCGATACCCATATTAAAGCAACATAAAAAACAAATTTCAAATTTCTTAGATTTGAAACCAAAATCCAAACAAAAGGATCTTTAAACCTATGGAAGAGCTCTTTGATGGGATTATACTCCCTGATGACTCTCGAGTCAAATTTTCGCGGCCTGTTTCTTCGAAAATTAGAGTTGACAAAATAACGATTAGAAATCATCCTGCATACCAAAGACGAGGCGATGCGAAACAATTGACAGCTATCGAATTCATTGCAAAAAAGGAATATATCGGTTCATACGCTGGTAGAATAGTATTGACAAATCCAGAAGAACCGGCTAAACCCGAATATGCTGAAGAAAAGTCATCCAAAACAAAGAAAAGATCAAGAGATAATAAAGGGAAAGAAGAGTTAGATGACGATGATGTGATATTATACGACGAAGATGGGGAAGAAAATGATGGGGGCGGACAAGAAAATGATGAAGAAAATAGTGAAGATGAAGATATTGGAAGTTGGAATCCCTATCAGATTACACCCTCAGATAAGGATAATTATTATGTCGACGGAGAAGAAATAGGAAATGAAATGAGATATATCAATGACTCTAAAGGTATAGGAACATTAGAACCCAACGTTGGATTTTTCCAATCTAGACGTAAAAGAAGGGGCTATTTGATGACAGAAATATACGCGATTAGAGATATTGAAGCCGGCGAAGAAATTTTAGCCTCTTACGGAGATGGCTATTGGAAGTCTCTAAATATATGGTACAAAAAGAAGAATCCATATAAATGTCCAAACTGTGATTATAGAACGGATAACAAATATTATCTGAGAGCTCATTTGTTACGCGAAAAGGCTAGTTACGACTTATATCAATGTGATTACTGCGACAACACATTTAAGACAAAATCACGATTGAAACAACATACAAATATTCACATCCATGAAGTAATTTATGAATGCGATTATAATAATTGCAACTACGAAACATTAACTCGGGCTTCGTTGGTGGCTCATAAATTAATACATAACAACAAAAGATGGAAATGTCTTGAATGTGGAATTTTTACATCATCATCGGGCGACTTAAATTATCATATACGAGTGGTACATCGCAAAGAAAAGCCTTTTAAATGTGAACAGTGTAAACGCGACTATCCGACATTGGCGATTCTGAAACAACATAAATTAGCAGTGCATGATAAAATTCGTCCTTATGTTTGTCATTATGACAATTGCGATTTCAAAACAGCAAGGAAAGAATATCTCAAAGAACATGCCCGCAGAAAACATAGCAAGGGAAGATCTCAATTCTGTGATATATGCGGGCATGCTAGCTTCAGCGCGAATGCTATTCGCGCTCATAAACTTATAAAACATAGAAACAATCAATCAAATGAAGATACTTCGTCAAATACGGACAATAGTGATAAACATAAGAAGCGAAAACAAAATACTGTCGAAGAAGAAGATGAAGATCTTGAATTTAATGATATCTCAGAAATGGAATTAGAGAGCGTTGGCGACGACGAAGAATATGATGACGAGTTCTTCACCCAATAAATATACGCATCAATAAATATATAGATCAAAAAAGATAGATTAAAAATGAGAAATTTTATTGTCGACCCAGACAATAAAACACAGTATAGCTGACGGCACGCAAATATTATTAGAATGGATAGACGATTACCTTTATGTGCTGGAGGATGTGGTAAATATCCTTATCCTGAACAATGGCATTTATGGGAAGGACATTATTGTAGAAGTTGTTGGGATTCCAGAGTAACTCATTTAACAAGAATGAATGAGCTAGAAGAAAATCATCAGCGACGAATGAAACAACATTATGATGGTGTTAGACGTGGCGAGTTGTTTGTTATTGTTGTTTTTATATTACTTAGTATTGCTGCTATATCGAAATATATGTTGGGTTATAAATGTTGAATTACAAGAATATCTTATGTCTAGTCGTTTATCATCGTTGTTTTTATATTACTTAGTATTACAACCATATTGAGATATTGAGATATATGATATGTTGAATGATTAGAAGAATTTATACAAATGTATTCTTTACTGATATTTTATATTACTTAGTATTGCTGCTATATCGAAATATATGTTGGGTTATAAATGTTGAATTACCAGAATATCTTATGTCTAGTCGTTTGTCATCGTTATTTTTATATTACTTAATATTACAGCCATAGTGAGATATATGTTGGGTTATAAATGTTGAATTACCAGAATATCTTAGGTGTTTGAATATTTCTTTCTGTATTGGAAAGAAAACTAGTTATTTATTGATATATTGAGATGATATTACGCTATTTTGTCGCCACGATATTTATTGTGTATAGGCCATATCATTGTAATAGCAAAACCTACGGTTAACAACACTAATCCAAATTTATAAATATAGTCCTTGCCACATCTAAATAAAGTAACGATATTCCAAATGATAAGAATTATGACCACAATACAAAGAATTATGTCGGAACTAGACATACGGCATTTCATGACGAGAAGTTGTTTTCGAATGAGGTTTTTGTTCCGGCTCGCTTTTGTTTCTTTTTTGGTGATTTTATATGAAAATTTCGCAGGAAAAACAATAATTTTTCATCATTTAAATCCAAAACAAAAATCCACGATAAAACTATAAATAGAATATAGCCAATGAGTGCCGAAGAATGGTTGGAACATGAGATTAAACAGACAAAGTTTATGGGAGATAAATGTTTTTTCTTAGAGCGTAATAATAGTAAAGAATGGTTAAATCGTCTGCGGGTTGCGAAAAAAGACAAGAATCTTAGTGTACATATCGGATCTGGTTATGTATTTACAGGAGATCCGCATACGTCAGACGATATGAAACAAATATTTGGAGATTGGATTTGTTTCAAATAAAGTAGCGGAAAGAATAAGAAATATGGGCATGAAACATGGTCACATAAAAAAAATGATAAGTTTTATTGTTGGAGTTAACAATAAGAAATATGGTCATGAAACATGGTCCCATAAAAAAATGATAAGTTTTATTGTTGGAGTTAACAATAAAAAATCAGTTACAAGCTTTTTATATTTATAAGATGAGAACAGTCAGAAAAACAGACTCAAAACATCCATGTATTCTCGGTCCTGTAGGATACGATATGATAAATATATTAGGAAAAGATGGTGACTCTTATATTGGAAGAGTTGATTATTGGCTTGGCCCTTACAAAATATATGGAAATGTTGTTATGATATATTCGGAGAAATATGATATAGTAGCTTTTGCTTTATTGAGAGAAATGTTTGGATTGGAGTTTCCAAGGATTGCAGTTATTACTCACGGCGGATTGAATTATATAACAACTAAAGATTTTCCATGTAGAGATATACAAATATCAGATTTTACTCCTAGCACATCTCAAAATTTCATGTTTCGATATCAATTATGTTTGATAATCTATTTTTGTAAGTTTGTCGGTGCTGATCTTAGGTTACCAGATATAAAAGTAATGAATGGAGTTCCTTATGTTTGGAAAATAAGATCATTAGGAAATATAAGGGCGGAAACAATATCTGAGACAGAATTTTGTCAACTATTCGAAACTGATAATTTGTTTGCTAAACAAATATTCGTAGAGGAAGATGAAATTCCAGACGAGAAATTAGGCATTTATAATCAATTCGATGCAAAAACTACGTTTAACGGCATGAAAACAGATTCTAGTTTTATAGATGAAGCGTATAGAGATCAATTTGAGTCGGCGTACAAAGCTGAAATGGAGCAGTTTTATGGAAAAGAGGAAGCCTCCGTGAAACTAACCGAAATAAAGAAGAAGTCAAAAGAAACTATGTTGGATTTGGTTGTGAGATATTTCAGGGAAGTCGATTTTGACATGGATACCATAAGAGAATGTATTTATTTGAGAGAGGGAGCAGTAAGATCTACGAGAGGTAATAGATCAAAATTTCCATTGGCCAGAGGCCAAAAACAAGTAGAAAAGCTATTAACCCAAAACCACGCAATATTAAGAGGTCCCTTTCCATATAGAATATTCAGAATGAGATCAGGCCAATAATTGCAAATGGCGATGGCATTACGATATCAAACGATATCGTAATATTTTTTGTTCTCACGTTTTACTACATAGCGTGTTCTTCGCATATTCCCATAAGACACATGTCACATAAGTTCAACAGATATGCGTTAACTGCAAATTCTGGATTTATTTCCGGTACTATACGTTGAGCCGAAAAATCTATGCGATCTGGAATTACAGGCTTTATTTTTAGTTTCAGAGGTTGAACGCTAGGCTTTACTGCTATTCTTGGTTTTTCTGTTGTTTTGGGCATTTCAGCTGGTATAAACTCGTCGTATCGCATTTTCTTCTTTTCTGGTTCTTCCCCGGGAGGAATTGGTCTCTCTATAGAGAAGTATCGAGCTATAGAATCCATATATTTTAAAAACTTAGACCAATCAAATTCTATCCCCTCTTTTATATATTTATACAAGAGTTTTATGGATTCTTTGGCGTCATGGCTAAATACCCTCCTCATCGTTAAACTGAATTCTCTTCTGCAAAAGAATATGCCAATTGAACTCATATTAACACGTATGGTAAAATATGGATTCACATCGTCGGCCATTCCTTCTGTCTTATGATATCCAGCTTCTGTTATTCTTTTGTTAATGAGATACACTCTTTGTTGAATTGGCACAGCTTCTATAGCTGTTTTATTAGATTTTGCCTTACGAGTGAGAACATTATGGTCAATTGTTCCGCTTTTGTAAATACATCCAATTATTCTTGTAAGAACGGTTGGATCACAATAATGTTTAGAAGAGACTTCCAATACATTTCTTGATGCTGCATATGCGACAGCCAATGGAGTGATACCTATTCCTGTATCTATTATATGTAACATGTGTGGTTCTATTCTTAATTTACAAGGTGAATTTTTAGTACAGCACCATTGTAAAAACTTTTGAAAATATGCACATATATCTTCCATCAACGGAGCATAAAAAATTCTGCAAGTCTTAGCCAAATTTAATTTTTCCTCATATGAGAGATACCCAAACATATGCATTTTAAATACAAACATAGGAACTCCATTAAAAGGTTTAATCGGATCGGAATATAAGGTCGATGCGTTATTCTTTGATATTATATCACTTTTGTATCTTTTGGGATTTTTAGGTTTTGGTATTGTAAGATCTATACCTTTATCATACGCTTCAAGAGTGACAATCGCCTTGGATTTATTTGTAGTGCCAGGCAATTGTCTTTCTTTAAGGAGTTTTCTCAAGTCTTTTAGTTGCATGTTATCATATGATTGTGTTGGTCGATAATTGTCTTCATCTTCATAGTCTTCTTCATAGTCATCATCGGATTCGTCACCTCGAGTAGATCTCTTTTTGGATGATCGCTTTAATTTACTCATTTCCCGACCGAGATTTTGTTTCTTATTTTGTTTTTGATTTCAGAATAATTGAAATTCGTTTTTTGATAGATCTCTATAACGTATATGATATCTATGCGGTATCATAATTTTAAC
>Ga0182013_10007551_pt1 | contig 11951 bp, 15 predicted proteins | sample 612S2MmetaG_FD_120487 | JGI IMG/M metagenome (GOLD analysis project Ga0182013, IMG submission 120487) | Permafrost microbial communities from Stordalen Mire, Sweden - 612S2M metaG | ecosystem: Environmental > Terrestrial > Soil > Wetlands > Permafrost | place: Sweden: Stordalen | collected...
CAAGTGTTGTGTTGTTGTGTAATGACAAAACCACGGCCATGCCTGTGTGGATCGCTGAAGAAAAAGGGTTAGCATAATGGCTGTCTATACTGATTCTGTTAAAAAATACCTGCACGATACCATCCGGCACAACCGGGTCAGCGATCAGGCGTTTTTTGTGGCGCTCAACCGGATGCCCGTTGACCGATTTATGGACCCGCTGTTCATCGCGCGCATCGGTAACCTCTACCGGTTGACCTTGCACACGACACAGCTGGCGGCGCTGAAATTGCCGCATCTGACCACGCGGAACTTCCATGAACGGCATGTTCAGCTTTTGGCCGGGCAAACGGCGGTATTTGATTCCACGGGTCAGTGGTTCCAAAATCTCAGCAGTGGCGCGGTATGGGGTCCGGAAAAATATCGTTCTCTGGCTGATATGAAGAAATTTATTCCGGAAGCGCTGTTCAACGCTTTATCCGCGATCAGCGACCTCTACCCGATGTCCGACGGTCTCGGTGCCTGGGCGATGAGCACGCAACTGCTGATGAACTGGCAGGAAGCCGTGGATGCGGTTTTCAAACAGCGCAGCGGGCAGTCATGGCCGCAGCGTTGGCCGGTGGCCGGTCTGGGCATTGATATGGTCCTGACGCTGGCTCAGGACGTCGTCAACACCTTGCCGTCTGATGGCCCGACGCTTCGCGGCATGCAGGCGGCGATGGAGCACTGGAAGGAAATCTGGCGCATACAGTATGAGATGATTGAAGCGGAGGTCCGCTGATGTCTTGGATATTCCAATTTACCTATATACCGAACCAGATCGGTTTTGCCGACAATTACCCCTCCCGTTTGGCGGCGTTTGCGGCGATGGACGCCTGCATCGACAATATCAAGCCTGGAACCTCATATCACTCACTGAAGATGGAATGTAAGCTGAAGAAGGAATGTGAAAATATTCCTATCGGTGTTTCGGCGTCAATTACTGACGGAGTGCACTATTTCCGGGTGCTGCCCGATGCCTGACGTTTTCTCTATGGACGTCGAGACCTGGAGTGCGGTGGATCTGACCAAGCGCGGGTCCGACGCTTACTCCCGCGATCCGGGCACCCGCGCGCTGATGATGGCCTACCACCTCGCCGGCAGCCCCGATCCTGGTCGGCTGTGGCTGGAAGGCGACCCGGTGCCACCGGAATGGGTCCGGCATGTCAATAACGGCGGAATGTTCTCCGGATGGAATGTCGTCGGATTTGATCGTCTCATCTATATGAGAAAATTCGTTGAGCTATGGGGCTTTCCGCCGATTCATGATGACGCCTGGATTGACAGCATGTACCGGGCCTCGGCGTCCAACCGGCCGCAATCCTTGGATGCCTGCGGCAAGTCTATTGGCCTGCAATTCGACGCCGATCTGAAAGACAAGAACCGTATACGTAAAATCACCAGCGCCGCCCGCACGCCGCTACCAATAGGCGTGACGATCTCCGATATTCTTAACGGCCGGGTTGCGATTGAAAGTAATAAAAAAGTCCTTGCTGAAGCCAAGGAAGCTGGACGGGTGCTGCTGACCCGCGCGCTTTACGATGACTTAGTGTGGCTCACCAACCGCTGCCGCCAGGACATCGTCATGGAGGAAGAGTTGTTGGCGCGTTTGCCGGAGTGGCCGCAGATGCAACCCTGGCTGCACATGCCGTCGATTAACCGCAAGCAAAACGACCGCGGTATTCTGCTTGATATACCTCTGGTTGAGGGTTTGCAGAAAGCGGCGACGGAGGAAATAAAGCAGCTTGGTCGTAAAATGGGTAAGGTAACCAAAGGAAAGGTTAGTTCGACTACTAAGGTCGAAGACCTGAAACTATATCTTATCGAGAACGGCGTCTCTCTACCGAGCAACCTTGACCCGGTCGACCCGGAAGATCCGGACCTGAGCGACGAAGAGATCGAAAAGCGGACATCGGCCAATGAGCGCAAATCGCCCTGGAAGCTGACCAAGAACGTCATGGCGGATATCCTGGCTCGTCCCGATATCCCTGAGGATTGTCGGCTGGCGGTTGAGATCCGCTATGAGGCGGCGAAGGTATCCGTGGCCAAGTTCAACCGAATGCTGTGGCAGGTATCACCGGACGGACGGCTGCGCAACACGCGCTCTCTGATGGGTGCTCAGCAGACAGGCCGGGCGGCGTCCAGGGGATGCAATCTCTACAACACGGTGCGTGACGTGTTTGCTAACATGGGCGAAGTCGCCGCTATGTATGACCTGGACGAAAAGAAAGACCATGACCGTCTGGTCGAACTACAGCAACAGGAATTGTACGATGCGATCATGGTTGGTCGTCGCGGTAATCCTGAGGAGATACGCGAACGCTATCAGCGGGTGCGAATTGACCCGCAAGGACGTTCGCAAACGCTTGGCGTGCTGACCTGGATCTCACGGATGACACGTCGCACCCTATCAGCGTCGGCGGGTCATCTCCTGTTGAACAGCGACTTTGCCCAGGTCGAAGCCCGCATTACCGATTGGCTCGCGCAGCAATTAGATACGTTAAATGCTTTTGCTACCGGGCAGGATGTGTACTCGATCTTGGCGGCGAGCATGTATAAATGTCCTGTTGAACAGATTACTAAGAAAGACCCGCGTCGGCAGGCTGGAAAAATCGGAGTCCTTCTAGGTGGATTTGGCGGGGGTAAACGCGCAGTCCTGGCAGGCGCACAGCAACAAGGCGTGTTGATGACGGAGGATGAAGCTCAGCAGATCATTACCGATTACCGGGCGGCGTCTCCGGCTAAGGTGGCGTGGTGGTACGCCACCGACGACGCCATGGCTAAGGCGGTGACGTATCCCGGCTACGAGTTCCCGGTCCCTCCGCTCAATAACGTGTCGTATTTTATGCACGGCGATTGCTTGCACGCCCGGTTGCCTTCGGGTCGCTTGCTCTATTATCGGGAACCGAGATTGACACAAGAATATTGGGATGATGGAAAGCCAAAGAACAGGCTGTCGTTATCCGCTCTTGTGGTCAAGGGTAAGATGTCATTGCGAAGGAGCATCTACCATACAATTGGCTGTGAAAATTCCGTTCAAGCAATAGGTGCGGATATGTTACATACAGCGCTTTATAATATGGATCAGGCGGGTTTGCCTGTCGTGCTGGATGTCTACGATAGCGCCGCCGCAGAAATTCCGGAAGATAAGGCGCACGCCTTAGTGCCGCTGTTTGATCAGTGCATGTTGGCGCAACCATCCTGGTGTAAAGGGCTGCCGGTGGCTTGCGACACCGAAGTGAGTAGCCGCTTTGGCTGACGTCACCTATCTGGTCAGGATTAGCACGGCGCCAAAAGCTCGCGTGCCATTCGTCGCCGGGCTGCTGATGTCCGAAGATAATCGTTGTGTTGACGCAGCACCGATCCTGCGATATCATGGTTTTATAGGCAAGGACGGCTGGACCTTGTCGGCCTACTGTCAGCAACGCGGGTGGCAAGCGGAGTGGTTGGGGTGATGAAAAACGCGATGATATCTTATTGGGCGAGACACTGGGATTGGCAGTTTTCTCGTATCGTGCTGACGGTGTTTGCTTTGCGCCACTATGGTGCCGGTAACTGGGCGTCGGTCGCTATTGTAATCGGCATCGAGACATGTGGCGCCGCAGTAGAGGAAGCGCGGGTATTCTGGCTTGCGCGTAAACAGCAGGCGTAGGTCGCAGCGGACGCACGTGAGGTAGCGGAATACCGTCGTAAGTTGAAGGAAATTGAAGATGAGGCACACGGTCCGACATGACGCGTGAAAGGATTTGGTAAAATGTCTTGCGCTAGACACGCTGATTTATATATGGCGGGACCGCCGGGAGAAGTTGCCCTTGAAAGGTATACGGACGGGCCTTCGCCGCACAGTGCGAATATACTTCAGTTTTTAGAAGACGGGTATATCTACGTCGGTAAAACTCTATCCGGCGACTTAGTATTTCGCGAGCAATTCCGCGATGGCCGCTTCTATCCGTGGACGCCTCCTAATGACCCATGAAACCGGCAAGGCCGTCGCTCGAAGACTGCACGACAGCCGCTTCGCTACCCGGTATCTTGTTGGCAACGGCATTGATATAGGTAGCGGGGATGATCCGCTGACCGATTACGCCGCGCTGTTCCCGTTGATAAAGAACGTACGCGCATGGGACAAAGGCGATGGAGACGCGCAAACCTTACCGGGCTTGGACGCTAACGCGTTTGATTTCGTGCTGTCGTCGCATTGCCTGGAGCATCTGGCTCACCCTGTCTCCGCGCTGCGCCGTTGGATCGGCGTGTGCAAACCTCGGGGCCACCTGATCATCACCGTGCCGGACGAAGATCTCTACGAACACGGGCTATGGCCATCGCAATTCAATGGCGAGCATAAGTGGTCGTTCAATTTGAACAAGGACGTCGATGACGTCCGTCCACATTCGCTTAACCTGCTGGAAATTCTGATCGGGTTTCGGTACAGGGTTGAAATTCTGTCAGTGCATCTGCTGGATGCCGGTTACGACCCGCGCCGGCTGGCGGCGTTTGACCAGTCGCTGCTGGTCCCGTGTGAGCCGGCGATCGAAGTTGTTCTCAGGAAGCGCTAATATGGCTAAAGGGCGGGGGATACCGATTAACGAGCCGCCAGAAGTACCAGAGGTGCGGCTTGACTTTTCTATTGTCGGGAAGGTGTACGGCCTTGTAGAAATAATTCGTCCTGACAGGCGTGTACGAGCCGCTAATCAACACTTTGTATGTTTTCGTTGTACACAGTGCAAGTTTGAAGGGTGGGTTAACCTATATAATTTAACTTGCGGAGCGAGTGAAGGCTGTTATGCGTGTAAAGTTAAAGTTAAAACTATTCCGAGATACTTAACAGCTATAGTTTGGGCTGCCAAAGATAGGTGCGAAAACCCGGAAAACCCTGCTTATGTAAATTATGGAGGTCGCGGAATACGATTTGAGTTTAGGTCTACTACCGAAGCTATAAAATGGATCCTAGGCAACATAGGAAACAGGGCCTTCAAACGAACTAACCCTAGATCGTATTGAAAATAATAAAGGCTACGCTCCAGGGAATTTAAGATGGGCGACTCGTAAAGAGCAAAGCTATAACTCTAGAAGATGGGGATATGCTGCATGAAAGATCATATAATCTTACGCAGAAGCGGCGCCTTAGGCGATGTAATTTTAACAACACCTGTGCTTCGTCGATTACGTCGTGAATTTCCTGATGTGGTGATTCAGATACAAACATGCTATTTGGAAGTGTTTGCCCGCAGCCCGCATACTACCGTAATAGACAGTGGTTTATCCAGTAGTTCTATATTGATATCGCTGGACGGCGCTTACGAACGGAGACCGGACTTGCATATCGTGCAAGCCTATATGCTGGAAGCCTTTGGCGATCTCGGAGATCCAAAAGATTTGCAGCAGGAGCTACACTATAAAGTTGGTAGAGATTATCTAACTAAAAGTGTTAAATCTAATATTGTCGCGATCCATGCTGCCATCGCGGGATGGAAAAACCGAACTCTGCCCAGGCATGTTTGGCGAGCGGTATTTGATGGAGTCAAGCGCATGGGTTTGCGGCCGGCGTTAGTCGGTACTGATCGCGATAACCTGTACGCCGGCGATACCGCTGAAATTCCGCTTGGCTGGCCATTAGCAGTTCAAGCGGCGTTTATATCTGAATGTGCCGCTTTTATCGGAAGCGACAGCGCCATGCTGCACCTCGCCGGCTGCACTGATGTGCCGATCATCGGCGTGTTCACCTGCGCCCGCCCGGAAACCCGGCTGCCTTGGCGGCACGGTCAGCTTGGCTGGCGCTGTGAGGCCGTGATGCCCGACCTCGAATGCGTTGGATGTCAGGCCCGCAGGCCGCCGCCGGTCACCGATGAGTTTTGTGAACGTGGCGATACACGTTGTATTGAGCTTGTGTCTGCCGCTAACATTCTCGCTGCATTGCAGAAGGTCATCGCGCTATGAGGATGTGTATGGTACAACGACCCCCGCGGGCATCCCACGATGCTACGCTGTTTCCTCCCCCAAACTTCGGCGGCCTACAGATGGCGTGGCCGCCGATTTTTTGTGTAGCGCGCTAACATGCCCCCGGGCAAGCCTCTTCCCGTTCAAATCCTGGCGCTGGACAAGCTCTTTCTCCGGGCGGTGAAGCTCGCACCCTGGAAGGACTTCACCATGCGGCAATCCTTCATGCTGATCCGCGCCTATGACGGCCCGGCCACCATCCTGGGGTTGCACATCGATATGCAGGTGGACAAGCCGGCGCTGACCAGGGGTGCTGACCTGCATGAACGGCTGGGCCTGATGAAGCGGCAGGAAGATCCGCTGGACCGGCGCAGCGTTCTGCTGGTGATCACCGATCAGGGCCGGCGCGCGGTGGAAAAGTTAGCCGGGCTGTGAGGAGTGAACGCCGTGTGGTGGACTTGTTTTGCGGCGAAGGCGGCGCAAGCATGGGCCTACACCGGGCTAGATAACAGCCGCTTGACATCTCACTAAATCTCGCTTTATCTGCCTGCAATGAGCAGATATGTAGGCATAGGCAAGGCGGCCGAGGCGATGGGAGTATCCATCTCCACGCTTCGCCGTTGGGAAGCGGAAGGGAAGATCAGTCCCGCGCGCACGGAAGGCGGAACCCGGCGGTATGATCTGGCCGTATTGCTTCCGGAGCGAGCGCATGTGGCCGCACCAAGCCGACGCACCATCGCCTACGCCCGCGTATCCAGCCATGACCAGAAGGACGACCTTGAGCGGCAAAAGCAGGTTCTGTCCATGTATTGCGCTGCTCAGGGCTGGACCTATGAGGTTGTTGCCGACCTTGGCTCAGGGCTGAACTATCGGAAGAAAGGCTTGCGGCGGTTGCTTGATGACGTGATGGCTGGGAACGTCGGCCGGCTCGTCATCACACACAAGGACCGGCTGCTTCGCTTTGGCGCCGAACTCGTGTTTGCAATCTGCGAGGCAAAGCAAGCCGAGGTCGTGATCCTCAATCAAGGTGAGGACGCCTCGTTCGAAGAAGATTTGGCGAAAGACGTGCTCGAAATAATAACGGTGTTCTCCGCGCGGCTCTATGGTGCGCGGTCAAGGAAGAACGCAAAGCTACTGGCTGGTGTCAAAAAAGCTATCGAAGATGCCTGAGATCATCCGCACCTTTCAGTGCCGCATAGAGTCGCATCCTGCGTTGGATGATGCGGCCTACCTGCTCGGTCGTCTCGAACGGCAATTGTATGCCGAGATCGCCAAAGGCGACGCGGATATCTCCGCCCTCAAGCGCCAGTTCATCGCGCTGCACGGCATCACGGCGCGACAGTTCAACGCCCTGCGCATCCGGGTCGAAGGCAGCATCAGCGGCGTTCGCGAACTGCTCAAAGTGGAGATCGAGGACACCGGAAAGCGCATCAAAGGCCAGGACGCCAAGATCAAGAAGTTGCAGGCCAAGACCGGCAAGGCAAAGGACGCCGCCGCACGAACCAAGATCAACGGCGAAATTCACCAACGCAAGCGCCGTCGGGCAATCCTCGTTCATCGCACTGAGATATTGCGAGGAAGGCTTGCTCGTCCCGAACCCGGCATCTGCTTCGGCTCGCGCAAGTTGTTCCGTGAGCAGTTTGCCTTGGACGCCAATGGATACGACAACCACGAGGACTGGCTGGCGGACTGGCAAGCTGCCCGCTCCGGGCAAATCTTCTGCGTCGGTTCAAAGGACGAGACGGCAGGCAACCAGACGTGCCAGGGCACCGTCGCCGCAGACGGCTCGGTCAGCATCAAGCTGCGGCTGCCGGACGCACTGGCTGGGACACACGGAAAGCACGCCCACATCACCAGGCTGCGGTTCGCCTACGGCCATGCGCAGATCATCGCCGCCTTGGCGGCCTGCGCCCGCAAGGAAGGCGATGCCGTCACATGGCGCTTCGTCCGCGACAAGAAAGGCTGGCGGGCGTTCGTCTCTGTGCATGAAGCCGCGACGATCCTGTGTGGCGATACCGCCAACGGCGCGCTCGGCGTGGACGTGAACGCGGACCATCTCGCCATCGCGGTGGCAGACCATGCCGGCAATCCGATCGCTTTCCGACGCATCTCCACGCCGGTCGTCGGCGCTTCGGCGGATCAGCGCAAGGCGCTTTATGGCGATGCAGCCAAAGTCATCGTTGATATGGCGCTCGCCCGCCGTGTGCCCATCGTCCTGGAAGCACTGGACTTCCGGAAGAAGAAGTCCGAACTCGAAACCAGCACCAGCCCGCGCCGTGCGCGCATGCTGTCGTCGTTGGCCTATACACAGATTCAGGCGATGATCCGTTCCCGTGCCGCCCGACTTGGTGTGCGCGTGATCTCGATCAATCCTGCCTATACGTCGCTGATTGGCGACGCCAAGTTTGCCGGCCGCTACGGCGCGTCGGTGCATCTCTCTGCCGCACTGGCGATTGCCCGCCGCGGCATGGGCCTGTCTGAGCGTGTTCCGCGTCGGCTGAGCGTCATGCTCGGCGGCGGCGTCCGTGTCACCCTCGTTCCGCCTGTAAGGATGGGACGCAGGCATGTATGGGCGTCGTGGGCGCAGATCGCGCGAGGCAGGAAAGCGGCCCTTGCAGGGCGTTCCGGGTCGGCGCAACGCCGATCTTCCACCGCGAGGCCGCAAGGCCCGGCGGTGGAAGGATCGCTGGAACAGGATCGGCTTTTCCTGGATCAGCTACTCAACTCGGGATCGGCAGGTGCGATTCCTGCCGCGAAGACGTCGCCAGAACTGCTCGGGCGGCGCACTGGCCGGATTGCTACCTATGGGTAGGTTCGGTCAAATTTATAGGAGCGGCATCGATTGGATGAGTGGCAACGGATTATCCGAAGCGATCCCGCCGGCATACGCGGAGTATATAGGACGTAACGCACTGGCCGGTCTGTAATCCGGTACCGCCATTGCATATACAAAGAGGCTATGGATAACCTGCTGTGGCGCAACTCGCGTGGCTTGACGACGCGCCATACCGGGAGCGCATCATGTTGAAGTCGCTGATCGGCCCATGGGAAGTGATGGGCTACTTTATTATCGCTATGACCGCCCTGATTCCGTTGGTTTTGCCGCTGCCGCATGGTATGGAAACGACGTTCTGGGTCGGCCTCGCCATCGCCGCCGTCTATTTCGTCGGCTCCGGCCTGATCATGCACAGAACAAAAATTTACAAAACGGGTAAGTGGTGAGCCTGCGGCATCCGTTTGCGGCCTATGCGTCGCATCCGCCGATCGGCTGCGACACATGCGCCGTCATCTCCCGGATAGCCTTTTGGGCAGGTGTCGGATGTGGCGCCGCAGCCGCGACCTTTACCCGGGTCGCGGCGCGGTGGCTGTTTTAGCCGGCTGGCGGCGCTGCGCGCAGTGTATGAGTCGCCCCTGGCAGATCGGTTTCCAGCGACGTCGGCGTGAGATCCGATACGATCTTGAAATACAGCACGCTGGGGTTAAGGTCAGCGCTGTCGGTCAGGGTGACGGTGTAGACCCTGTCGGCTGACTGCGAGCCGTCGACGGCAGCCCACAGCACAATGGCGGGATCGCCGGCGGACACGGTGCCCGTAGCGCCGTTTGCCGGCACGGTGCCGATTTCGACCCACAGTCCTTCATCGGATGAGGTCACGTTCGGGATGTCGCCGGACGGCAGATGAACAACGACGCCGGCGCTGGTCAGCGCTTCGATCGGGACAGTTAATTCCCATGTATTGGGCAGTTTGTATGCGTTAGAAGCGTTATTACCGGACATGCTGTTTGCAACCTTTCCTGGGTCAGCCGGGGGGAGGCACGTCTTTTCTTATCGTATGCGTCGCGTCGTCCATGTCAGGCACGATGCTTGACCTTTCAAGCTCGGCGTTCAGCAAGGCAATCAGCACCGTCGCCAGTTCCGCCAAAGCCGCCAGGGCGTCAAGCAACCGGGTTCGCAGCGCCGGATCAGGGCGGTTGTGGTGGTGATGCTCCATGCTATTACGCCTCACTCAAAAAGGTTTATAGATGCGCGCAGCACAGCGTCGCCGATTCCCGCCGGGTTGATGCCGCGGGCGTCCAGCGAAGCCATGCCGTTATAGACGCAAACCGCTTCGCTGAATACCGCCAGCAGGAACTCTTCAGTCAGGCGAACCCGCTCGCCCCATGTGATGCAGTCGTACAAAGAGGTGCCGCTGACCGTCTGGTAACCGACAGCGAGGATTTCATGCCCGCCGGCGACCGGGCCGGAGGCGTCGCGCCAGACAAACGGCAGCGGGTCTGAATCCGCAATGCTTTGCGGCAAGTCGATACCGAACATGACCGAGCCGAAGGTGCCGATGGCTTGCTGCCAGTGCCGCGGTTCCGGCCGGGTGATCTGTACGACAGCGGTCGGCTTGTTCAGTACCCCGCCGCAGTGCAGGCCGTTTTTCATCCAGTGTTCGATCAGCCCGCCCCGACCCATGACATAGGTGCCCTGGTCGGTGGCGGGTTTGCCGCGGACGTAGCCGGTGATCGCGGCGTAGCTGTTGACGGCTTCGGTATCGGTTGGTTGCTTGGCGTGGCCCGGATGCAGGTAGGATGTCATCTGCAGGGTCTGGTGCAGCGCTGCGGCGATAACGCAATCTCCGCAAAAATCATTACCGAGCGTATGCCATGCCGGCACGTCCGCGTACCAGTTCGCGAAGGCAGGCGGGTCCGGCAAGGCATCGGTAACAGCGGTGAACCGGGGAAAGCGGGCGTCGAAGCGCGCCGGGCGCCGGCCAAGCATACGAGACATCAGCGGCGGATCTCTGCTGCTTTGCGGGTCAGCGCGGCAGGCGGCACAGGCGGTGTGTCGGCCGGCGGCGGCAGGGCCTGAATGAAAGCGGTTACGACTGCAACTGCCAGCGGTACATACTGACCGGCGGCGCCGAGATAGCCGGAGACCACCGGAGATAGCTGCTGGATGAACGCCAGCGCCTGAGTGGCGTCGGCTTTCCAGGACCCGGTCGGCGCGGCCTGCGCGTCGATCGCCGCAAGTACCTGCTGCAAAGCCGCGATGCCTTCGGTAACCAAGGTCTTGTTGGCCGCCGATGGTGCCGGTGGCCCGGCGAGGAACTGCTGTCCGGCGGCGATAATGGCGTTGGCGCCGGCGTCAAGGTAGGCTTTGGCTTGATTGAAATTCGCGATCGATCCCGACGTCGAGCAGCCGAGCAGAGGGGCCGCCAGGGCGCTTAGTCCGATACCGGTCAAGGCAAGGCGCCGCGTCGGTGTATAGGCGGTCATGACATAGGTCCTTTGGATGGAGGCTTGACGATAGCAACGGGAAGGCGGGCCCGGATCATGTCGGCGAGATGGCCATCGGTGGCCTGCGGGGTCGCGGCGATCGCATCCGGTACGCTGTTCTTGATATAGTTGACGCCTATCTCAGTCGCACTCGACAGGTTGGCGCCGTTGTTGCGGCCGAGTGCTGCGCCATGCTGCGCCGCATTGGCGATCTTGATGCCGTTGATGTTGGCCTGATCAGAATTAAATTTCTGTTTCAGAAATACCAGCAGGATGGAGAACAGCCCCGGCAGCAGCACCGAGGCAACACCCATCAGCCACTGCACCACGGGGTTAATGCCGAGCAGCGGTGTTGCCGGCATGACGATGTCATGGGCCGGCGCCAAAACGTCCTGCACCAGCATTGCGGGATGGATCATGATGGAGAGTTGCCTTTTTCGACCAGGGCCAGGGCGGCGTCACGCGCGGCATCCAGCCGGGCTTCCCAGCCGTCGCCGAACTGCGGCCACGTCGCCAGGGTGCGCAGATAGGCGGAGTGCGTGCCGTGCACCGCCTGGATCAGTGTGGCGGGGTCGCTGTTGCTGGCCGCTGCCGCGGTGAACTTGCCAATCCAGCCGTCGACACTGCCATCGGTCAAGCCGAGACATTGCTGGAACAGCTTGGCGTAACGCCCCGACATGACGGTGCCGTTGAACACCAGCAGATCGACGCCATCCGGTAGCGCCGGGCAATACGGG
>Ga0182013_10007552_pt1 | contig 11950 bp, 9 predicted proteins | sample 612S2MmetaG_FD_120487 | JGI IMG/M metagenome (GOLD analysis project Ga0182013, IMG submission 120487) | Permafrost microbial communities from Stordalen Mire, Sweden - 612S2M metaG | ecosystem: Environmental > Terrestrial > Soil > Wetlands > Permafrost | place: Sweden: Stordalen | collected...
CGGTGCCACGCGTCGGTCGAGACAGTGCGCCAGGCGCTGGTGGGCAATGTTCGAGAGGAGCACATCGTCGCGTTGACGCAGGCGCTTGAATTGTACGACGTCTATCAGGCGAAGGTTGCCGCCTGTGACAAGCAAATCGAGGCGATCCTGAAGCGGCTGAAGAAGAGCGCCCCGCCACCGGCGGACAAGCTTCCTCCTGTCAGGCAGAGGACCCGCCAGCCAAACGCCCCGGCGAAAGATCGCCGCCAATCCCGCTGTTGGTCTGACGGCACCCCCTCAACTCGCGCGCCCCGGTCGCCTATGGCTCAAAGCGGGCCGTTACTGGATTGCCCGCAGCGCAGAGGGATCGCCCTCGATCATCGGCGTGTTCCACGAGACGTCAAACATTCCTCGTAGGTTGTAGGGGACGCGGCCCACCGGGTCGCGTCCCCCGCGCACCTTAAGCCGCCTCGGCCAGCGCCCCGTTGATCGTCAGCCCCTTATTATCGGCCGACACATGCACCGTCTCGCCTTCCTTCACCGCGCCCTCCAGGATCAGCCCAGCGAGCGGGTTCTGCAACGACCGCTGGATCACGCGCTTCAATGGGCGGGCGCCATACACGCTGTCATAGCCTTCGTTCCCCAGCCAAAGCGTCGCGGCCTTGTCCAGATCCAGATCGATCTTCCGATCGGTCAGCAGCGACTTCAGCCGTTGCAACTGGATCGCCACGATGCTCGCCATATCGGCCCGTTGCAGACGCCGGAACAGGATGATCTCGTCCAGCCGGTTCAGGAATTCCGGCCGGAAATGCGCACGCACATACTGCATCACCTGGCCCTGCACCATCGCCGCCGGCTCACCCTCTGGCTGCGCGGCCAGCACTTCGGAGCCAAGGTTCGACGTCAAAACGATGATCGTGTTCTTGAAGTCGACCGTGCGGCCCTGGCCGTCGGTCAGACGGCCATCGTCCAGCACTTGCAGCAGCACGTTGAACACATCCTCGTGCGCTTTTTCGACCTCATCGAACAGGATCACCTGATACGGCCGCCGCCGCACCGCTTCGGTCAGCACCCCACCCTCATCGTATCCGACATAGCCGGGCGGCGCGCCGATCAAACGAGACACCGCGTGCTTCTCCATGAACTCGCTCATGTCGATGCGCACCATGGCCTTCTCGTCGTCGAACAAGAATTCGGCCAGCGCCTTGGTCAGCTCGGTCTTGCCCACACCGGTCGGACCAAGGAACAAAAACGAACCGATCGGCCGGTTCGGATCCTGCAAACCCGCCCGAGCCCGCCGCACCGCGTTGGCGACCGCCTTCAGCGCCTCTTCCTGGCCGACGACCCGCTTGCGCAGTTCGTCTTCCATGCGCAGCAGTTTGCCTCGCTCGCCTTCCAGCATCTTATCCACCGGCACGCCGGTCCAGCGAGACACCACCGACGCGATGCCTTCCTCGGTCACCGCCTCATTGACCAGCTTACCGTCGGCCGATTTCGCCAACTGCCGTTCGATGTCCGGAATGACCCCGTACATCAGCTCCGACGCACGCGCCAAATCACCGCGCCGCTGCGCGATTTCTACCTCGGAGCGCGCCTGGTCCAACCGCTCCTTCAACTTCTGCGTATCCTGAAGCTGATCCTTTTCCGACTTCCACGCCGCCGTCATGGCGTTGGATTTGTCTTCCAGCTCCGCCAACTCTTTGTCCAGCCGGACCAGACGGTCGCGCGAGGCGTTGTCGCTTTCCTTCTTCAGCGCCTCACGCTCGATCTTCAACTGCATGATGCGGCGGTCGAACTCGTCCAGCGCTTCCGGTTTGCTATCGACCTGCATGCGCAGGCGGCTGCCAGCTTCGTCCATCAGGTCGATCGCCTTGTCCGGCAGGAACCGGTCGGTGATGTACCGATTGGACAAAGTCGCCGCCGCCACCAGCGCGCCATCGGTGATGCGCACGCCGTGATGCAGCTCGTACTTCTCCTTGATCCCGCGCAGAATGCTGATCGTGTCCTCGACCGAGGGCTCGCCGACGAACACCGGCTGGAACCGCCGAGCCAGCGCCGCGTCCTTCTCCACGTGCTTGCGATACTCGTTCAGCGTGGTCGCGCCGATGCAGTGCAAGGTGCCGCGCGCCAGTTCCGGCTTGATCAGGTTGGACGCGTCCATCGCGCCATCCGCCTTGCCGGCGCCGACCAGCGTGTGCATCTCGTCGATGAACAGGATGATTTCGCCGTGCGCGTCCTCGATCTCCTTCAGCACGGCCTTCAGCCGCTCCTCGAACTCGCCGCGGTATTTCGAGCCCGCGACCATGGCGCCCAGATCGAGCGACATCAGCTTCTTGTTCTTCAGCGCCTCCGGCACGTCGCCGTTGACGATGCGCAGCGCGAGCCCCTCGACGATCGCGGTCTTGCCGACGCCCGGCTCCCCGATCAGCACCGGATTGTTCTTGGTCCGGCGCGCCAGCACCTGGATCGCGCGGCGGATTTCCTCGTCGCGGCCGATCACCGGGTCCAGCTTGCCTTCGCGCGCCACCGCGGTGACGTCGCGGGCATATTTGTTCAACGCGTCGAAGTTCGATTCGGCGTTGGGGCTATCGACCTTGCGGCCCTTGCGAATGTCCGCCACCGCCTTGTCCAGCCCCTGCGCGGTCACACCCGCCGCCTTCAGCGCCTTCCCGGCCGGCGTATCGGACGCCGCGAGGGCGACCAGCAGCCGGTCCTGCGCCACATACTCGTCGCCGGCTTTGGTCGCGGCCTGTTGAGCCGAGTCCAGCACGCGGACCAGTTCGGGCGTGATCTGCGGCTGACCCGCGCCACCGCCCCGCACTGTGGGAATGCGCGCGATCTCCGCCTGTACCGCGGTCGCGGCGGCTTTCGGGTCGCCACCGGCGGAGCGGATCAGGCCGGCGGCGGCGCCTTCCTCATCGTCGAGTAGCGCTTTCAGCACATGTTCGGGGGTGATCCGTTGGTGGAACTCGCGGATTGCGATCGTACTGGCGGCTTGCAGGAAGCCCTGAGTCCGCTCGGTGAATTTCTGAATGTCCATGCTTATGTCCCTGTTCGTAGGCGACTGCCTCGGCCCCACCCCTACACAGGCGATGGGATCCCTGCATTGATTTGAATCTGGGTCGTGCCGTTCGGGCCTCAAGGGGGGAACCGTCATGCGTATCGAATATCTGTACCGCTATCCGGTCAAAGGCCTCACGGCGGAAGCGTTGGAGGTGGCGGAAGTCGAGACCGGAGGCTGCATCCCCTGGGACCGCGCGTTCGCATTGGCGCAAGGCGACGCGGAGTTCGATCCGGCCGCCCCGTCCTGGCTGCCAAAAAGTCGCTTCATGTGCCAGGCACGCAACGCGAAGATCGCCGCGCTGGCCGCTTTTTTTGAGCCGCGGGACGGCACCCTGACGATCCGCGCGCCGGACGGTTCGTTCGTCGCGGACAACGCGCTGTCGTCGGCCGGGCGCGATCGGATCGCCAGCTTTCTGACCGCGTATCTGGGGGACGAAGCCCGTGCGACCGAGCGCGGCGGCCCGGTGTTCCACCACGTCCGGGGTCACTCGTTCTGCGATGACAAGGACAAGCTGATCAGCCTGATCAACATCGGCAGCCTGCGCGATTTCGAAGCCAAGGTCGGCGCCCGCCGCCATCGCCGCCGCTTCCGCGCCAACGTGTGGTTCAGCGGCGCGGCGCCGTGGTCGGAGCGGTCCTGGATCGGCCAGCAAATCCAACTCGGCGGCGCGGTGTTGCGCGTGACCAAGGGGATCGTGCGCTGCCCAGCGACCGAGGTGAACCCGGAAACGGCGGAACGTGACGCCAATCCGGTCGCCGAGCTACGCCATCACTACGGCCACACCGAATTGGGCATCCTCGCACAGGTCGTCGAAGGCGGCCGCTTCGCTTTGGGGGATTCAATCGAGGTGTTGGGCGCCTGAACCGGGCGGCGGCGGCGCGGCCCTTTAGACGAAAGCCGCGCCGCCGCCGATGATCGCCGGCGACCCTGCTGCTTTGGCGAGCAATAGGCCTGTGACCTGTTGGGGCCGGTCCCGATGGGGAGAGCGCGAAACCGGCCCAACATCGTCGAAGCGTCAGGGGTATTTGAGGTGTTGGGGACCACCTCGATATGGATGAATAATCGCTCCACACCTCGGTGTCAAACATAAAATAAGAGAAACATCCCAAATTTAGACGGGGTTGCATCTCATCGATGTCGTCCGCGGCATTCCGGCCATTTTGGGCCTGACGCCAGGGCACCGTGAATTTAGACGTCGCCCGTTAACCTCGCGCTAATCTTTTTGCCTGATCTTCGCGGCATCCCGTCCGGCGTCCTTTGGGCCGCACCGGACTTCCGCCTGCCTCCGCGAGGTTTTCATGGGTTTCGACCGGTTCAACATCAGCACACGCATCGCCATCGGCTTCGGCACGCTGATCGTCCTTAGCCTCGCGCTGGCGGCGTTCGGCGTCTACCAGCTTTCGAACGTGGGCGACGAAGCCAACAAAATGAGCGCGCTGGCCGGCAATGTGTCCAGAGTGTTGGACGCGACACGCCACCTGGAAGAGATGCGACGGGCGGAAACCCGGGCACAGCTGGATGGTTCGGAAGAGCAGTTGAAGGACGCGAAAGACAACGCGGCGACCGTCGATGGGCTGCTGGCCGCCGCCGGCCAGGCAACGCTCTCGGAAGATCGCCGGCGAATGTATGAAGCGGTGCGGGCCACGTTGCGCACGCATGACGAGGATCTGGTCCGCTTCACTCAACTGATTCAAACCTCGAAGGATCGGCGCGCGGTATTGTTCACCGGCGGCGACGCCCTGACGGCCGCCTCAGACCGCGTTGTCGATGCCGCGAAAGCCCAGCACGACGCCGCGATCTTCGACGCCGCCGCCAACCTGAACGCGGCCATCCTCCTGGTACGCGTGGCGAACTGGCGGTTCATGGCGACCGCCGATCCGGCCGGCCCGGAAACTTTCAAGGTCAACAGCGAGAAGGCCGAGGCCACGCTCGCCGCGCTGAAGTCGATCGCGAGCCCGGATGTCAGTGCGCTGATCGCCGCCGCGGGATCCGCCTTGACCGATTATGAGACCAGCTTCAAGGCTTTCGCCGTCGCTCGGCTCGGCTACGCGGACCTCTACGACAAAACGATGCGCCCGCTGATCGTGGCGATGCAGGAGCAGTTGGACGCGGCCGCCGCCTCGCTGAAAACCGCGTTCGACGCCGCCAGCGCGGACAGCGTCGCGATTGTCGATCATACGTCTCTGATGCAGGAAATCCTGGCCGGGGTCGCTTTGCTGATCGGCGCCGGACTCGCTCTGCTGATCGGCCGCGGGATCGCCCGTCCGATCGCGGCCATGACCGAGGCGATGACGAAGCTCGCCGCCGGCGATCGCACCGTGGAAATCCCCGCCCGGGACAACACCGATGAGATCGGCGCCATGGCACGCGCGGTGGAAGTGTTCAAACAGGACGCCATCGCCAAAAATACCCTGGAAGAAAAGCAATCGCGCGAGCAAGCGGGTCAGTCGCGGCGTCAGGAGGAGATCGGCCAACTGGTCGGCTTCTTCGGCCGCAGCGTCAGCGGCGTGTTCACCACGCTGGCGGCGGCCTCGGCCAACATGACGCAAAGCTCCACGTCGCTGGAGGCCTCCGCCACCGAAACCGGCAGCCAGACCACGATCGTACTGAATGAGGTCGAGCAGACCGCGCAGACCGTGCAAACCGTCGCGGCGGCGTCGCAGGAACTCTCCGCCTCGATCGAGGAAATCGGCCGCCAGGCGAGCGAGTCGCAGCGCATCTCGACCGATGCGATGCATCAGTCGGATGAGGTCGTCACCAAGGTCGCCGAATTGCGCGCGGCCGCCGAGCAAATCGGCACCGTGGTGGAACTGATCAACAGCATCGCGGGCCAGACCAACCTGCTGGCGCTGAACGCGACGATCGAAGCGGCGCGGGCCGGCGACGCGGGCAAGGGCTTCGCGGTGGTGGCGTCAGAGGTGAAGTCCCTGGCGGCGCAAACCGCGAAGGCGACCGAGCAGATCGGCGGCCAGATCGGCGCCATGCAATCGGCGACGGTCCGCGCCGCCGAGGCCATTCAGGGCATCGCCGGAACGGTGCGCCAGGTGAACGAAATCGCCATGACCATCGCCGCCGCCGTGGTGCAACAGGCGTCCGCGACGCAGGAAATCGCCCGCAGCGTCGAACTCGTATCCGGCAATACCGCGAACGTGGCGCAGAGCATGGAACGGGTAAAAGGCGCGGTCAGCGGCAACGGAGAGACGGCGTCCGAGGTCCGGCGTACCGCCGCCACCCTGTCCACCGAATCCGGCACCCTCAGCGATGAGGTCAAAGACTTCCTCGCCGCCCTCGGCGAACTGGGCGATGGCGAACAATTGCTGACTTACGAAATGAACACGCCGGCGACGGTGATTCTGGACGGCAGGTCGATCTCCGGGAGGGTGACGCGGATGTCGCCAGGCACCGCGCTGTTCGCCGGACCGCTGAGCGCATCGGCCGGTGCCGCGCTGGAACTGCGGATCGAAGGCTTCGATCGTCCGATGCGCGTGCGCTTCGTCGAGACCTCCAGCGGCGGCGTCCATCTGCAGCTGCCTTTGGGTCACGATCACCTGGCCTACGCCGCGAATACGTTGGCTCGGCTCGGATTGAAGGTCGCCGCGTGACGCCCAATCGGACGACCTGGCTGTTGGCGGCGTGAATCAGGAGAAAACCATATGTCTGAAATTCTTTTGATCGATGACATGGCCGGGGTACGGCGTGCCGTGGTCTCGATGCTGACGCGGGCGGGCCATACCGTGACCGCGGCGGAAACCGGCGGCCAGGGCATCGAACTGCTCCGTTCGCGCCGGTTCGATCTGGTCATCACCGATATGCTGATGCCGGATGTCGATGGCGCCGATGTGCTCGCGCAGGTGAGCGGCCTGGCAAACCGGCCGCGCGTGATCGCGATCTCCGGCGGCGGCGCCGGTCTCTCGGCGGAAAGCGCGTTGCGGCTGGCGAAGATCAAGGCCGACGCGTTTCTGGAGAAGCCGTTCGAGGTCGAAGCTCTGTTGGCAGCCGTCGATAAACTGCTCGTCAAATCGATCTGAGCCGCGTGGACGGATGGCCGTGGCAAACTCCGCGTTGGCGACTCAAGGGGGTAATGGGTCCACGGCGGCATCACGCCCGGATCTGAGCCCGGCCGCCGTGGAAGACGAACCAGCGGCGGCTGACGCCCGCCGTCGCGATAGGGCTGAGATCGCGAGCGATTGGCTGTGGGAAACCAACGCCGATCAGCGTTTCACGTTCGTGTCCCAGCGGATCGCCGACACGTCGGGCATTTCCCGCTCACAGATCGTCGGCCTCGCGTTCGGCGACCTCGTCGAACTTGGCTTCGACCGCGAAGGCATGGACGATCTCCGCGCTACCATCGCGGAGCGCCAGGAGTTCCATGACGCCGTCCATCGGGTGACCCTGGCCGGCCAGGAGCCGCGCCTGTGGTTGTTGAGCGGCATGCCGAGTTTCGACCCGGCGACCGGCGTCTTCACCGGCTACCGCGGCACCGGAACGGATGTCACCGCCAGGGTCGCGCGCGAGTCCGTCCTGAAGGACGCGCTGCGCCGCGCGGAATGCGCCGAGCGGGAAGCGTGGCGCGCGCGCACCCTGCTGGTCGATGCCATCGAGGCGATCCCGGAAGGCTTCGTGCTGCACGACGCGGACGACCGCCTGGTGCTGTGCAACAAGCGGTATGGCGAAATTTATGGCCTGACCGAAGACCTGATGAAGCCGGGCGTCACGTTCGAAGCGGTGCTGCGCGGCAGCGCCAAACGAGGCACTTTCATTCCGGACGGCATGGGGCTGGAGGATTGGGTGGCGATGCGGCTGGCGCGCCATCGGGCCGCCGGCACGCCGCATTCCGAGCAGCGGCTGACCAACGGGCGCTGGCTGAAAGTGGTCGAGCGGCGCACCAGCGACGGCGGCATCGTCGGCATTCGGGTCGACGTGACCGAAGCCCGTCAGCGCGAAGCCGCGGAGCGGGAGCGGGAAAAGCTGGCGGCGCTTGGTCATCTCGCGGGCGGCGTCGCGCATGAAATCAACAACCTGCTGCAACCGGCCATGGTTTTTCCGGCCCTGGTGCGCGACCGGCTGCCGCCGGAAGACACGGAATCCCGCGAAGACCTGGAATGCGTCCTGGAAGGCGTGCGCAAAGCGCGGGAGATCGTGCGCAATATCCTGCTTTTCGCACGCAGCGAGGAACCGGTCCTGACCCGGCTCGATCTGATCGTGGAACTACGGTCCGCGTTGAGTTTCGTGCGCGATCTGATGCCACCGTCGATCACGGTCGCCGAGACGAACCTCGACGCTTACCAAGGTTGTCTCGTCGCGGCCAACAAAACCCAACTGACGCAGGTGCTCACCAACCTGCTGGTCAACGCCGCGCAGGCAACGGAAAGCAGCGGCACGATCACCGTCTCGGCCGACGAAATGTACCCGTCCCGCGAAGCAGCCGAGCAATTGTCGATCGAACAGGGGCATCCCTATCTGACCCTCGCCGTCGCCGACACCGGCGCGGGCATGGCCGAGGCCACGCGCGCGCGGGTGTTCGAACCGTTCTTCACGACGAAGCCGGTTGGGCAAGGCACCGGCCTGGGGCTATCGGTCGTCCATGGCATCGTGAGGTCGTGGCACGGCGCCATCACCGTCGATAGTACTCTTGGCGCGGGATCGACCTTCACGCTGCATTTGCCGATCGCCGGCATGGCGCGACAGTAGCCGGATCGCGCCGTCCAAGGGGCAACGTGCCTGGGCGGGCCGATCCTCGGGTCGTGCCCCATTGGCGCTAAGATCGTGTCGCGGTTTGAACGGCACCGTTTGTGCTTCATCATGGTCCGGCTCGACCGGGGTCAGGTCAGGCGTGGGGTCCGGTCACACGCGACGCTTGTCGTGTACGACGCCGTTCTTCCGCATCGCGTCGATCTCGGCCTCGGAATAGTCGAGTTGCGCCAGAATTTCATCGCTGTCCTGGGCGAATTTCGGCGGCGGGCGACGCGTGCCGCCGGGCGTGCGGCTGAACTTGATCGGTGTGCCAATCCCTTTGTACCAGTCGAGCTCGGTGACCATCTCGCGATGCGCGGTGTGCGGGGCGGCGGTCGATTGATCGACCGGCAGCACCGGCCCGGCGGGAACGCCAGCCCGGATCAGCCGCGACGCCAGTTCGTTGCCTTCCTGCTCCGCGAAGGCGGCGCGCAATGTCTCGGTCAGCGCGACGCGATTGACGTTGCGTTCGCCGTTGTTGGCGAAGCTTGGATCGTCCGCCATCTCGGGCAGGCCGATGATTTCACACAGTTTGCGGAATTGTCCGTTATTGCCGCTGGCGATGAAGATGTCGCAGGTTCGCGTCGGATATTTGTCGTACGGCACCAGATTGGGATGCGGATTGCCGGTCCCCGCCGGACGCTTATCGTTCAGGAAGTAATTCGCCGCCTGTGGGTGCAACAGCGCCATGCCGCAATCGTACAGCGTCATGTCGAGGTATTGCCCCAGCCCCGAAACGGTCCGCTCATGCAACGCCATCAGGATGCCAATGGCGGAATACAACCCGGTGCCCATGTCGACGATCGCGGTGCCCAGTCGCATCGGGCCGGTGGTCGCGTCGCCGTTGACGCTCATCAGGCCCGTCATCGCTTGCAGGATGGCGTCGTAGCCGGGCAGCCCGCCCAGAGGCCCGTCGCCGCCGAAGCCGGAAATGCGGCAATGGATCAGCCGCGGGAAGCGTTTCGACAACACCTCGTGATAGCCGAGGCGCCACCGCTCCATGTCGCCTGGCTTGAAGTTCTCGATCAGGATGTCGGCGTCTTCCAGCATGCGCAGGATGATCGCCGAGCCTTCCGGCTTGCGCAGGTCGACCGCCATGGCGCGCTTGTTGCGGTTGACGCCGATGAAATAGCTGGCGTCGCCTTCGTGGAAGGGCGGGCCCCAGTCGCGCACCTCGTCGCCCTGCGGCGGTTCGACCTTGATCACGTCGGCGCCATGGTCGGACAGCACCATCGTGCAATACGGCCCGCCGAGCACGCGGGTCAGATCGACGACCTTGATTCCGGCCAGCGCGCCGGGGGATTTCGCCAACCCCTTGCCCTCGGTTCCCGGTTTGCCCCCACTTTTGGGTTTGATCAATCCATCCATGGCCGCTGTCCCCCTCGAAAGTGACAACGGCGTGTAGCGTTCAGCCGAGGGCTTTGACCAGAGGCTCGGCGCCGCGGCCGTTGGCGATGGTGGCGGAGCGGCCGTCCCAATGGACGCCATTGACGCGGGCGAAGGCGTGGTCCGCGTTGTAGTTGTAACACGCCATGTGCGGGTTGCCTTTGGTGGCGGCGGCGACCTTGGCGCGACCCTCGGCGGGGAAGAACTCGTCCTGGTCCGCGATGTGCACCAGCAGCGGTTTGGTCACCTTCGGCAGATCGTCCAGCAAACCGTCCAGACCGACACCATAATAGGAGATATCGGCGTCCGACTGCTCGGCCATCGTGAAGGCGAGCAATCCGCCCAGACAATAACCGATGGTGCCGGCCTTGCCGTTGGCGTTGGGCATCGCGCGAGCGGCGGCGAGCGGCGCCTTCAGGTCTTCGATCCCCTTGGCTTTGTCGAACTTGCCGAACAGGTCGAAAACGCGCTGCACTCCTCCTGGTTTTATCGGGGATGTCGATGTCGGGTTCGATGCGGCAGAACAGATCCGGGCAGACGGCGATGAAGCCGATGTCGGCGATCCAGGCGCAAGTGTCGCGCATGGCCTGGTTCACGTCGAAGATTTCCTGGATCACCACGACGCCTCCCCCCTGGCGCTCCCGCTGGGTTGCCTTTCGGCTCAACCACGTAAGCCTGAAATGAGCCGGAGCCATCGGTGGCGTTGAGGGTGATCGATGGCATGCGTGCCGTTCTCCCCGTCCGTGTGTGCTGTCCGAAACCCGTGGGGCTGTTCATACCGAAGTTGCCGGCAGGTCGGCCACACCGGAATCTTGTGAGCGAGGCCGCTCGATACTGTATAAGGTTTACTATCCGCCGCGGCGGGCGGCCCGGATGAGGGGTCCGTTTGGGGGGTAAGGACACCACGCATGTTTCAATCGTTCACCCAGCACACTCCCACGGTTGTCGTCGATCTCCTCCGGCTGTGCCTTTGGCTGGCGCTCCTTACGGCGATTTTCGTGCCGCTGGAGCGTTTGTTCGCGCTGCACCCGAGCAAAATCTGGCGGAAGGGGATTGGGGCGGATCTTGGCTATTATTTCCTTGGCGGGATGGTTGCCTCGCTGCTGCTCAGCTTCCCTTTGGGCGGTCTGGCCTGGGCCGCGCAGAAAGTCGTCCCCGAGGCGCTACGGACAGCGTTCGGCGGGATGTCATTCTGGCATCGGGCCTGTGTCGGACTGGTGTTGGGGGAGATCGGCTATTACTGGGGTCATCGTCTGATGCATGAGGTGCCGCTGCTGTGGCGGTTCCATGCCATTCACCACAGCCCCGGGCACATCGATTTCCTGGTCAACAGCCGCTCTCACCCCCTCGATCTGGTATTCGGACGCCTGTGCGCCTTTTTCCCGCTGGTCGTCCTCGGGCTCGCCCAACCGGCCGGAGGAGGCACCGTCATTCCGGCGCTGGTCACGGTGATTGGGCTGGCGTGGGCCTTCTTCATCCACGCCAACGTGCGGTGGCGGCTTGGTCCGCTGGAGTGGGTGATCTCCACCCCGGGATTTCACCATTGGCACCACGCGATGGAGCCGGCCAACCGGAACTATGCCTCAATCCTCCCCGTGCTCGATTGGCTGTTCGGATCGCTGCACCTGCCCCGCCGGCAATGGCCGCCGCGCTACGGCATTTCCGGCACAGTGCCCGATTCCTGGGCGGATCAGTTGATCCAGCCGCTGCTCGGATCGTTCCCGCTGGCCGCCGTGGAGCCGCTGACCGCGATGGAGACCCCCGCGGAGGTTTCGCGTTAGGACTCCC
>Ga0182013_10007556_pt1 | contig 11944 bp, 8 predicted proteins | sample 612S2MmetaG_FD_120487 | JGI IMG/M metagenome (GOLD analysis project Ga0182013, IMG submission 120487) | Permafrost microbial communities from Stordalen Mire, Sweden - 612S2M metaG | ecosystem: Environmental > Terrestrial > Soil > Wetlands > Permafrost | place: Sweden: Stordalen | collected...
TGCTGGGCGCAGGAACCATGGGCTCGCGCATCGCCGCCCACCTGGCAAACGCCGGTATTCCCACGCTGCTGCTGGATATGGTTCCGACAGGCGAGGGCGATAAAAACCGCCTTGCGAAGACGGCGCTCGACGCGCTAACTAAGACCAAGCCGGCCGCTCTTTATGAGGCTTCGCTGGCCGCGCTCATTACTCCCGGTAACTTCGAGGACGATTTGCCGAAGCTGGCCGGATGTGACTGGGTGATCGAGGCCGTAGCCGAAAATCTGGCCATCAAGACGGCACTGCTCAAGCGCGTTGTGACGCATCTGGCGCCGAACGCGCTGCTCACCACGAACACTTCAGGGCTGCCGATCAGGGAGATTGCCGCCGGGCTTGGCGGGCACCGCGACCGCTTTTTCGGGACGCACTTTTTCAATCCGCCACGGTATATGCGGCTGCTTGAGGTGATCCCGACGGCAGAGACTGATCCGGCTGTGGTGGCCTCATTTGCAGCCTTTGCCGACCGCAACCTGGGCAAGCAGGTGGTGATGGCCAACGACAGCCCAAACTTCATCGCCAACCGCATTGGGATCTCGGTAATGTTCTCGGCGGCGGCGCTGATGCTGGAGCAGGGACTAACCATTGAAGAGGTGGACGCTCTCACGGGCCAGGCGATCGGCTGGCCTCGCACCGGAACCTTCCGGCTGGCCGACATGGTGGGTATCGATATTTTGGCTCATGTGGCCGCCAACTTCCCGCAGGGCGTGACGCAAAGTGGTTTTTCTGCAGTTTTGGAAGAGATTTTGAAGCATGGTTGGCTGGGCGACAAGGCCGGGCAGGGCTTCTACAAAAAGCTTCGCGGCACCGCCGCACCCAAGCAGGACGGAAAAGATCAGCGCATGGTGCTCGACCTAGCGACTTTCGAGTACCGTCCCGTCGCAAAGCCAGCTCTGCCTGCTTTGGAGATGGCCAAGAATGCTGCAACACTGCCTGAGAGATTGCGGCTGCTACTGGCGAATGATCCGGCCAAGGACAAGGCCGCGGCTTTTCTGTGGCCGTTCCTTGCCGCGCTATGGAGCTATGCCGCCGACCGCATCGGCGAGGTAGCTGGCGACGCGGCCTCGATCGATGGCGCGATGCGCGCCGGCTTCAACTGGGAGATGGGGCCGTTCGAAATGTGGGATGCGGCCGGGGTGGCCTCGACCGTCAGCCGCATGAAGGCCCTTGGTCTGCCAGTGAGCGAGCGTGTCGAGGCATTGCTAGCGGCTGGGCAGTCTGCTTGGTACGCGCGCGACGACTCAAACGGCGGGCAGCTCTGCTTTCAGCCAGAGAAGAACAAGCTGGAGCCGGTCGCCGCGATTCCGGGTCATGCCCGCATTGCGGATTTTCGGCGCGCGAATGGTCGTTCTCGCGGGGTCGTCCGTTCAAACTCGGGCGCTTCACTGATTGATCTTGGCGACGGCATTGGCTGCATTGAGCTGCACTCGCTGAAGAACGCCATCGGCGGCGATGTGCTGGCGCTGGCTTCGGCGGTGCTCCATCCCGCCTCCGACGCAGTGCGTGACTTTGCCGGATTTGTGATTGCCAGCGACCGCGAAAACTTCAGCGTGGGCGCGAACCTGATGCAACTGCTGCTGGCGGCGCAGGAGGGCGAGTGGGATGAGTTGGCCGCAGTTATCCACGGCTTCCAGCAGATGACATCGGCCATCAAATATTGCCCACGACCGGTGATTGCGGCGCCTTTCGGTATGACCTTCGGTGGCGGCGCGGAAATCTGTCTGCACGCCGCGCAGCGACAGGCTCACGCGGAGACCTACATTGGCTTGGTCGAAGCTGGCGTCGGCCTTATCCCCGGCGGCGGCGGCACCAAGGAGATGCTGCTTAGGGCCATTGATGCCGCTTCTGCGTTTGCGCCCGCGGACCCGCGTGACCCTCCGTCGCGCTTTGCTCAGTCGGCGGAGATGGCCACCGCGCTGCGGCGATCTTTTGAAACCATCGCCATGGCCAAAGTCTCCTCGTCCGCGGTCGAGGCTCGCTCGTTGGGCCTGCTGGCACCCTGTGACCGCATCACCCTCAACCGCGAGCGGCTGCTTCTCGACGCCAAAACGCAGGCCGCAACGCTGGTCGGGGTCGGCTACGCAGCCCCGCAGCCTCGCTTACAGATTCCTGCGCCCGGCACGTCGGCTTTGGCGACACTCGAAACCGGCGCCTTTCTGATGGGCGAGGCTGGCTATGCCTCCGAACACGACCAGAAGATCGCGCGCTGGGTAGCGTACATTTTGGCTGGCGGCCGGGTGACGCCCGGCACGTTGGTCAGCGAACAGTACATACTGGATCTGGAGCGCGAAGCGTTTCTGTCGCTCTGCGGCGAACGAAAGACGCAAGAGCGGATTGCGTTTACGCTGAAGACGGGAAAACCGTTGAGGAACTAATCTGGAGTTGCATAGTAATTGGATGTGATGTTGAAAGGGAGCGCGCTTTAGCTCGTCCCCTTCGGCATGCAAAGCTATCGAAATCCACCTGAGAGTTGGTCATGGCTAGTCTTGGATTGAGAAAGTTCGGGTGGTTGCTGGGCGGGCTGGTTTGCGCCTGCTCTCTGCTTCAGTCCCAACCGAGACAGGAAGCACCCGCGCAACTTAACGAATCCGGCCAGATCGTCGTCGGGGACCACTCGACACCTTACCTTATTCGTCATCTACCAGTTAGCTCATTCCCTGCGCTGCCTGAGGAACTTATTGGCCTGCTCAACCAGCGCGGCTGTCTGATTCCGCAGACTTATGAGGCGCGTCAGCCGGAGAACGTGGTCCACGCCAGCCTGGAACGTGCAGGCTCGTCGGATTGGGCGGTTCTCTGTTCGGCTGAGGGAACGGTCTCGCTGTTGGTCTTCTTTTCGACGAGGCCGGGTGAGCTGCTGGTGCTGGCCGTCGCGCCAGAAACCGAACGTCTGCAAGCCCACGACACGAGCGGGGTACTCGGCTTCAACTGGGGCATTGATCCTGCTTCGCCCGAGCAGATTCGCACGGCCCAGACCGGGATGGAGCATCGCCCCGCGCGGCTTGACCACGACGCGCTGGCCGATTCGGTTGTCGAGGGCCGAACCGTTTACCACTTCTATTTGAAGAACGCCTGGATCGTGCTGGAGATGCCAGAGTAAAGTCTTGCTGCGCCAGGCTGAGATTGTTGTTAAGGAGCATTCCCCATGCCTGAAGCCGTTATTGTTAGTGCCGTTCGCACCCCGGTAGGTCGCGCCCCCCAAGGCGCTCTCTCGACCACTCGTCCCGACGACCTTGCCGCACTTGCGATTAGTGGGGCTTTGGAGCGTGTTCCGGGCCTGGACCGCGCCGAAATCGACGACGTGATCTTCGGTTGCGCCCAGCCGGAGGGTGAGCAGGGCTGGGACATCGCCCGCATGGCCGTCCTGCGCGCGGGCTTGCCTGTCGAGATCCCCGGCGCTACCATCAACCGCCTCTGCTCCTCGGGCCTTGAAGCCATTGTGCAGGGCGACCTGCGCATCCGTGCCGGCGGTGACCGTGCGGTGGTGGCCGGCGGGGTCGAGTCCATGAGCCTGCTGCCATTTGGCGGCCTCAAACCTAGCCCCAACCCTTGGCTAGCCGAGCATTATCCGGCTGCGCTGACGACCATGGGGCTGACCGCCGAGCGCGTAGCCCACCACTACAGCGTTTCCCGTGAGGATCAGGACGCCTTCGCTCTCGCCAGTCACCAAAAGGCAGTGGCCGCGCAGGCTGCTGGCCGTTTTGCCGAAGAACTGATTCCGGTGAAAATCACGACTGCGGCCCCAGGCGCGAGGACTAACAAGCCGGTGATAACGGAGAGTATCTTTGCCACCGACGAAGGCCCGCGCGCCGACAGCTCTCTTGACGCCCTCTCCAAGTTGAAGCCAGCCTTTCATGCGCAAGGGTCGGTAACCGCCGGCAACGCCTCGCAGACCTCCGACGGCGCTGCCGCCGTTGTTCTGATGGAAGCTGGAAGAGCTAAGGAATTAGGTATTCCGGCACTCGGCCGATTGGTGGCCTACGCCGCAACCGGCTGCCTGCCGGAGGAGATGGGAATGGGCCCCGTCAGCGCCATCCCCAAAGCACTTCGCCGGTCCGGCCTGAAGTTGGATGAGATCGGGCTGATCGAGTTTAACGAAGCATTCGCCGCGCAGGCGCTGGCCGTCATTCGCGAACTGAGGCGGAATGGATTTGAAATCGATATGGAACGTCTGAACGTGAACGGTGGGGCCATCGCCCTCGGCCATCCGCTGGGGTGCACCGGAGCCAAGCTTACGGCTACGCTGCTGGCCGAGATGCGCCGCCGCAAGGTTCGTTACGGCATGGTGACCATGTGCGTGGGTGGAGGCATGGGAGCGGCAGGAATCTTCGAACTGCTGTAGCCGGTAGCCAGGCACGGCATGAGTCGTTTCCTAATTGGTCGGATCACTTAGCCGTCATAGGTGACTCCATCGACCCTGATCTTCGAGCACCAGAAGCAATACCGGATTTCTTTTCCCGGATGCAATTCGCTCAAATCCAATTGACGCCATCGGTGCAAGCCGACACAACAGAAGAGATTCTTGATCGTGTTCGACTCGTGCTCTCTGTGCGGCCACAATTTAGCGAGAGAAGCCACGAGATCCGGATCGGAACGAAGAGTCTTTCTTGGTGTCGATGCCTGCAGCATTTCTCATCCTCCTCTTGGCTTTGACACCGAGAGGCTTCAATTGGTTCCTGTTCGCGGGCTCGCTTTGATCGCGTACAAAAACAAAAGCAGCCAGGATCGCTCCCGGCTGCTCGTCTTCATTCAATTTCTTAGCGGGTCTTGCGCCGCGCTACGCCTTGGCGAGAACCAGAGCCTTCAGCCGCGCGTTGAGGCGGCTCTTGTAGCGGGAGACAGTATTGTCGTGGAGAATGCCCTTCTGTACGCTCTTGTCGAGGGCGGAAACGGTCGAGCGATACAGTTCCTGCGCGACCTTGACATCGCCCTTGGTGAGGGCTTCGCGCAGTTCGCGCAAGCTGGTGCGCACACGGCTGCGGTTGGCGCGGTTCACTGCGGTGCGGGTTACGGTCTGACGGGCGCGCTTCAGCGACGATACATGGTTTGCCATTGCTTGTCCTTAAATCCTAGGGATGATGCGGTATAAGAATGCAACTTGAGCCGCATCCCTCGCAATTACCTAGTCTACGGGAACTTGCGCCGCGGGTCAATCTTTACTCTCTTCCGTCCAATGCAAAATGAGAGTGCACTGCAAGATAAAGTGAGCAGGCCACCTGCCCCGCTCCACTCTGGATTCTGCTACACTTGTTTGAGCGCAATCAAGGGGCAAATCGCGCCAGGCCGCGCCCCAAAGATACGCTCTGCAACCCAAGTTCGGGGAGTGGCTCAGCCTGGTAGAGCACCTGGTTCGGGACCAGGGGGTCGGAGGTTCAAATCCTCTCTCCCCGACCATTAGTTATTTTGACCCTATTGCCTATCAGATTAAGCGGCTTTCTGTGCGTAGGGTAAAGACTTGCAGTATCAATAGAGCAGTTCAGAAGTGCTTTTCTGAGCAATTTGGCTTGTTCTGCCGGTTTCTACGTAACGTGAAGAAAATGAGCATTTTGCGCGAGTTCTAAAATTCTTGCACATTTAGAGGGCGCTAGCTGCTCTTTTGCTCTGTGATTTGGGCTTGGTGCGCATTTCTTGATCTCTCCAGTCAGCATGCTTCCGCTGCCAGAACTCCTGCTTGCCAGTTGCTCGCAGTACTGACGTGCGACTCCAACTAGAGGGGTTCTTTTTTGGGGAATCCCGCGTCATCTTATGATCCAAGTCGCGAGTGCATGTTTCCGCCTCATGGCTGGCAGCACTCGGCTACGAACTGTCTCAGGACTGAAGCATCGCTCCAGGCCGCATCAGGACCATCAGCCTCGGCCAGCTCTCAAACGATGATGATCAGGCTCGGATCTTGCCAGCCGCATGGTTAGCAAACCTGTCAACAAGAAGAGAGCTGCGTCGGCAAATAGAAAACCAGCGCGCACGGGGTGATGAGCCGTGTCGAGGTGGTAGAAAGAGACACCCGTAGAAGGGTCGGAGATATCCACTACTTTGAACGCACTTACATCCGCACGAACTTTCTCGTATTGAACCAGGTATTCAACTTTTAGCGCGGGCAGATTCTTGTGTTCCTTGATGACCGATTCGGCCTTCGGCTCCATGACAAGTGGTACGCTTGTTGAACTGCAATCAGCAACACATACCAGAAACATGCTGATTCCTGGGCCGCGTCCGCCGTAAGTGTATCCAACGGTGTGCAACTTTCCACTAACTGAGGAGTGTCTGGCATCCGAGGCATTGTCCAGTGTGCTCAAGCCCAGGATACCGCACCAACAAACTCCGGCCAAAAGAAGGAAATATTTGAACCCACTCGTGGCCGAGTGGCGCATTCTCCTGCTGAGGATTTCCACGACAGCAATGAGTACGCAAACGGCCAGAGTAACAAGAGTTGTATCCCAGGCCGTTGTGTTCAGATCGCCGAGAATCGCCATACTTGCTCCGTCTTTCACTTGAATTTCACAAACTTAGCTAAATAGAGCTTCAAGAAGCGCGATTTCGGGAAGTGGATGGACTGTTGATCCAGAGAATGATTGCCTCCGACTTTCCGTAATTGAACCAGCTATGCCTGACCGTACTTTCAAAGTAAAAACTGTCTCCCTGTTTTAGCTGAAACTCTTCTTCGCCGAGAGTAATTCTGAGTGTGCCCTTCAGAATGTAGAGGAATTCCTCTCCCTGGTGCGAATAATAGTCGGCGCTGCCTTTTCCAGGAGCAACGTGAAAGAGGTGCGGCTCCATCACAATCTTGCCCCAGGCAAGAATTTCCATCTGGACGCCATCGCCTCCTGCCAGTCTTCGACCGTGGCCCTTTCGGACCAATGGCCCTGGGGAATCCGCTTGATAGAAGAACTCAGAAAGGCTTGTTCCGTAGTGATGCGCCAGGCGGTGCATGATGCCAAGTGAGACGCCAGTCTGAGATCGCTCGAGATTGCTGAGGAATCCGGTCGAGATATTGACTGCTGCAGCGACCTCAGCCAGCGACTGGCCGCGCTCTAGGCGCAAGGCACGGAGGTGGTTTCCAGTGGCTCGCGCCTTTGCTGCTGTGCGGCTTCCGTCAGCCCCCGGCAGTAGGCCATCGCGCTGGACCTGATCGATAATGGCCGGCGCATTCAGTCCTTGAACTCGCCTGAGGTACACAGCCCGGCAAAGAAGCTGGACGTCTTCTTCTGAATAAAGACGATGAGCGCCTTCCCTGGTTGCCTCCCTGCGAAGTCCCAGACGCTCCCAAGAACGGATCATCGACGCAGAAATTCCCAATTGCTTTGCCACTGCTCCGATTCGCAACCGCTTGGAAGGCTTTCCCGTGGCGCTTTTCGGCTGTGCGTTCTTCAGTAATTTTAAGTTCTTTGGTCGGACGTTTTTCTGCTTGTCAATTTTGGGCAAACGGCTCAAGACCTCCATTGTCGTGCAATGCCAGCCATGACTTCGATTAGGCTTTCAGTTCGATGCGACTCACAGCCTTGCATAAAGATGACCTGCAAAGGTGAATCGCGTTTCAGGCGACCGGAGGTTATCTATACCGGACCCAAGAATGAGGAACTGCGCCTATCGAGTATATGCCAACAGCGATTAGCCGTGGAATCGGGAAGTCCTCGTTTTTCGGCTTCCTTCGACGGAATGTTGAGTTCCGAAAGGAGGAAGCCCACGCACAGATGAAACACGGGTATGCTCAAGGCGAATTTCCTTGACAAAACGAAATACCAACTTCATCATAAATGAAATGTGCTGTTTTATCGCAATTTCCGCAAGGGATTGATAAGGCAATAGGCGTTTCCGCAACTGATCGCACAGCGACGCGTTCGTAGCTCTGTTCGAGGGGCCAAGGCATATTCCTCGATAGCGATTCCGTGAGAGTCAAATTTATAGATATACAAGCTTAACAACAACTGAATTGCAGACAATCCTTTCCAATCGCAATTTCCTTATTTCATCATCATGGGAATGGAGCGACGCTGGACTATTGAACAAATCACATAACTGAGGAGAGACTCTGCAAACTGTAACTCCATTGCCGAACGCGGACGTGACGGTTGAACCGCATCTGGAGAAAGTGCTCGGCCGCCGGGACTTGATTCTTCTCTTCGTTGCTGCGGTCGCAAATCTAAACATCGTACCGGCGATCGCCGTAGCAGGACCGATTACGCTTTGGCTTTGGGTCATTGCACTTGGGTGCTACTTCTGGCCGCAAGGTGTTGCCGTTACCGAGCTCTCGGCAGTGTGGCCCGGAGAGGGCGGAATCTATCTCTGGACGAAAAATAGCTTCGGAGATATGCATGGGTTTCTCGCGGCCTGGTGTTACTGGCTTGCGAATGTCGTGTACCTGCCGACCGTCCTGCTTTCCTGCATCGGCGTGGGTGTATATATGTTCGGCCCCAGAATCCAGGCGCTTGCTGATAACGAACAGTTCACCGGCGGCGCGGCGGTAGTGCTTCTTGTGCTCCTTCTCGGCCTCAATATTCGAGGAGAATCAGCCGGGAAATGGATTACCAACCTCGGCGGGGTCGGCACGCTGGTTGGCGCGCTCATGATTTGTGGCCTCGCCGCTCTCGTTCTGCACCGGCATGGAAGCGCGTTTGTCGCGCGGGATCTGCGACCGCACATTGCAGACTGGCGACTCTTCGCAATATTCGGCACCATTTGTTACAGCCTGCAGGGGCTCGATCTCGCTTCGATTATGGGCGATGAGATTCGGGAACCCCGCAAGGTTCTGCCTGGAGCAATTTTCTGGGGTGGCGTTATCTCTGGGGCCGTCTATGTGGGCGCTACGTTCTCTATGCTGGTTGCCATGCCGCACGAGCAGATTGGGGTTCTCTCCGGCGTTTTGCAGACGATCAACTCGATGGCGCAGCGCGTCGATCTCCGCATGGTCGTTGCTCCGCTCGCACTCTTTGAAGCCATCGCCATTCTCGGAACGGCGTCGGCCTGGTTCAGCGGGACCGCTCGGTTGCCCTTTGTTGCCGGTATCGATCACTATCTTCCGCCGTCTCTCGGTCGAGTGCATCCGCGCTTCCACACGCCGTATATTGCACTGACTGTCTTCGCCATTCTCTCGGCTCTGCTTATTCTCATGAGTTATCTCGGCGCATCTGTCAGTGAGGCTTACCTTACGCTACTGAGCATTTCAGTTGTGCTTCAGTTGATCCCGAATGTCTATATGTTTGCGGCCTTGATCAAGCAGACGTTGGCTCAGCAGGTGGGAGACAAGGGCCGCATATATATTGCCGTAAACGGCTTCGCTGGGCTGCTTTCAAGCGCAGTGGGAATATGTCTGGCCTTCGTTCCCGCGGAGGCGACAGGCCATGTATGGACGTACGAGCTCAAACTCATCTTCGCTATCGGAGGGGTCCTCGGAGCAGCGCTGCTTTTCTACTTCAGGGCTCGGCGAAAAGCCGGGCAAGTAGTTGTAAAACGTGAGATAGCAAATGTTCTTAAATTGTAGAAACTATCTTTTTATCGCAAGTTCGTGCTACACTCCCGTTAATCCTGAAGCGCGAACTCGGCATTCGCGACATTCGCGAGTTCACCAAAATCGAATCATCGCCTTCGGTTGGGTGCCCTATGCTTCGACGATTCTGTTCGCGCAGTTTTCATCACGGCAACCACAGACAATAAGGGGGATTATGAAATCCATTTCGCTTTTGACCAATGTGCCGGGACCTAAATCCATTCAACTGGCGGCGCGCAAACAGAACGCGGTTCCGCGCGGCGTTCCGCAGATTACGCCCGTGTTTGCAAGCAGCGCTTCAGGCGCCACGCTGACTGATGTGGACGGAAATGTTTTTCTGGATTTTTATGGCGGCATCGGGTGCATCAATGCTGGTCACGCGCAGCCTACAGTTGTTGAGGCTATCCAGAAACAGGCGGAAGCATTTCTACACACCTGCTTCATGGTGGCCTCTTATGAGGGATATGTCGCGCTTGCGGAACGGATCAACCGGCTGGCTCCAGGAGATGGTGACAAACGCACTTTCTTTGTGAACTCCGGCGCAGAGGCGGTCGAGAATGGGATCAAGATCGCGCGGTCGTTTACGGGCCGTCCAGCAGTTCTCTGCTTTGACGATGCTTATCACGGACGCACGTACATGGCTATGTCCGTAACTGCCAAGGAGAAACCGTACAAGCACGGCTTTGGTCCTTTTTCTCAAGATGTCTATCGAGTACTTTTTCCTAACCCATACAGCAGCAAAAACGCGTCAGCAGAGAGCCTTCAGGCGATCGAAGACACTTTCCGCCATCGCATCCCCGCCAACCAGGTTGCGGCAATCCTTATTGAGCCGATTCAAGGCGAGGGCGGCTTCATTGTTCCACCCGTCGAGTTTATGCATGGACTGCGCGCTCTCTGCGACAAGCATGGGATCGTGTTGATTGCCGACGAGGTGCAGACAGGTTATTGCCGCACGGGACGCACCTTTGCTTGCGAACATTTCGGACTCGTCCCGGATATTCTGCTCTCAGCCAAGAGTATTGCCAGCGGTATGCCTCTGGCCGCCATTACCGGTCGCGCGGAGATCATGGATCAACCAGGCCCCGGTGCGCTGGGCGGAACCTTTGGCGGCAATCCTGTTTCGTGTGCGGCAGCGCTTGCGACGTTGAGCCTTTTTGAAGATGGAAGCCTGTGCGCCCGTTCTGAAGAGATCGGCAAGATATTCGCGGAACGCGCTCGCCAATGGCAGCAGCGCTTTGAGTGTATCGGAGACATTCGCGGGCTGGGTGGAATGCGGGCCATCGAACTTGTTCTCGACCACAAGCAGATGCCGCCAGCCACGGATCTGACAAAGCAGGTAACTCGCTATGCATTGGAGCATGGGCTGCTTCTGGTTACATCGGGCACTTATGGCAATGTGATTCGCCTGCTGGTTCCGCTGGTGGCTACCGACGCGCAGATGCACGAAGGACTTGACGTTCTTGAAGCGGCATTTGAAGCTCTTGCAGGCAAGGAGGTTCAGCAATGTGTTACTTCCGCAAAATAAAGGGCGGACTTACTCTTCTCAACACACAACCGGAACACTGTGCGCAGTTGGAGCAGTTGCAGTTCGCCTGCTTTCCAACGCTGGACGATCAGCAGCGCTTCAAAGCGGCACACTATCGCAAGCATATCGAACTGTTTTCCGAAGGCCAGTTTGTTGTACTCGACGGGGATCGCGTGGTGGGCTCGACCACAACGCTACGTCTGCACTTTGATCTGGAGCACGTCGCCCATAACTTTGACGAGATCATCGCGGGAGGCTGGCTCACCTCGCACCAGCCGGATGGCGTGTGGCTTTACGGGGCAGACATCGGCACTCACCCCGACTATCGCGGCCAAGGTATTGCTGGCGCACTTTATGCGGCGCGGCAGGAGCTTGTCTGGTATCTTGGCCTTAAAGGTCAGGTTACCGCCGGCATGATTCCTGGCTATAACGCGCATCGGACAGCGATGTCCGTCGCTGAATACTACGACCGCGTGGTGCGGGGAGAATTGTTCGACCCGACGCTCAGTGTGCAGATGAAGACAGGCTTTGAGCCGCGTGGACTTCTTGCTAATTACCTCAATGATCCGGTGTGTGATAACTACAGTGTGCTGCTTGTTCTTCCTTCCGAGAAGAACGTGCGCAACGCCTCAAGGGAGGATGCAATGACTTATATTCATCTTGAAACCGAGATTCCTGGCCCCAAGGCCAAGGCTGCGCTGGCGCGCCGAGCAGCAGCACTTCCAGCAGGATGGGCTCGCGCAACCGATGTCGTGGTCGATCGCGCACAGGGCTCGCTGGTCTTCGATGTCGACGGCAATACGCTCATCGATTTCGCCGGCGGCATTGGCATGCTGGGAGTTGGTCATTCGCCGGCCTCGGTGGTTGAAGCAATCACAAAACAGGCCGAGCGCTACATTCATCCA
>Ga0182013_10007559_pt1 | contig 11938 bp, 6 predicted proteins | sample 612S2MmetaG_FD_120487 | JGI IMG/M metagenome (GOLD analysis project Ga0182013, IMG submission 120487) | Permafrost microbial communities from Stordalen Mire, Sweden - 612S2M metaG | ecosystem: Environmental > Terrestrial > Soil > Wetlands > Permafrost | place: Sweden: Stordalen | collected...
CCCGGCATGGCGACCCACTGGCCCGGCCTCGACCTGATCATCGTCCGCGAAAATACGGAGGGCGAATATGTGGGACTGGAGCATGAGGTCGTTCCCGGCGTGGTTGAAGCGATCAAGGTGATTACGGAAAAGGGATCGACACGCATTGCGAATTTTGCGTTTGAGTATGCACGCAAGCATGGGCGCAAGAAGATTCACTCCATTCACAAAGCGAACATCATGAAGCTGTCGGATGGTTTGTTTCTGCGCTGCGCGCGCAAGGTATCGGAAAGATTTCCGGAAATCTTCTATGGCGAACACATCATCGATAACACGTGCATGCAACTGGTCATGAATCCGTGGCAATACGACACGCTGCTGCTTGAAAATCTCTACGGCGACATTGTGAGCGATCTTTGCGCAGGGCTTGTTGGCGGGCTCGGGCTTGTTCCCGGCGCAAACCTGGGACACGAATGCGCCATCTTCGAAGCGGTGCATGGGTCCGCGCCAGACATCGCCGGCAAGGACGTTGCCAACCCAACGGCTCTGCTGCAATCGGCCGTGCTGATGCTCCGGCACCTGAATGAAATGGCTGCGGCCGACAAGGTGCAGGCGGCTCTCGAGGCCGTTTATGCGGAGCGCAAGACGCTAACACGCGACGTGGGTGGAACATCTGGCACAACACAGTTTGCCGATGCAGTCCTGGCAGCCATGGGCTGATCTGCGAACCTTAAGACACTGTGTGCGCAGCTAGATTCACGGTCACTACGTCGTCGGGAGTTTTGGTCGTGCCTCCGTCGCTCTGCGGATGATATTCAATGGTCAGCGTCGTAGCATTCACCACAACGCGCAGATAGCCGTAATCGGTGGCATCGTAGCTGTTGAGCGTGAGTGTGCTGTCGATGGGAAACGGTGTGCGCAGGGTTGTGCGCATGGCCGAGAGCGGGTTGTGGCCTCCGCATCCGGCAACGATAAACGGAATCTGCTTGCCGTTCACCGTGCGTGTGTAGCGCTGGTAGTTGTGGGCGTGGCCGGAAAAGACGGCGTGAGGCCAAACGCCCGCGGCTGTGCATGCGGAGTCGATATCGGCAAGCATCAGCGGACTGCCTCCATGATCGGTCCCGCCAGTGAACGGCGGATGGTGAACCGCAATAATCACAGCGCCGGTAAAGTTCTCAGCCTTGATGCGCGTGAGTGCGGCTGTTAGAAAATCTACCTGCCGCGAGTCGAGAATCGTATTTGAGTTCGCCGTACCGGTTTGCGCCGAGATGACGCCTGGGTCTTCAAGCACATTGCTGTAGAGGCCGAGGATGCGGACGAATGGCGCTTCAAAGGTGAAGTAGACGGCCGGCTGAATCATCGTCGTGCGACCGAGACCGGCTGCGTCGGTCGAATGGACTGGCGCCGAGGCGCAAAAGTTGGCTAGGAACGCGTCCAGGGTTTGGGCCGCATCGCTGGCGTAGACCACTCCGTCGTGATTGCCGGGAATGCCAAGTATCGGCGCAGGGTAATCGCGATAAGGCTCGTAAAACTGATCGTAGTAGTAGGTCGCTTCGCCGAAATAATAGACCACGTCGCCGAGGTGATAGAAGAAGCTCGGAACGTTGGCTGGATCGGCCTCATCGAAATCGGTCACCATCTTATCCGCAACCAGAGACTGGGTCTGCGGACCGGTAACACTGCCGGTGTCGCCGGCGGAATGGAAAACGATTTGGCCGGCCGCCGTGATGGAAGACTCCTTCGCCGGACCTGCAGCACCGTATACCTGGGCGAGGGTGAGCACTGGTTCTACGAGCGCTGTGGGGTCGGGGCCACTTCCCGGCAGAGGCTCCAGCAGGTTCACTTCGGCCTCGTTCTGGTCAGTGACTGGCTGGGAAAAAGAGGTGGGGTCTGGCGACGGCTGTGGCTGGCCAAAGACGGGCTGACCGGTGCTGACTGGTGGCGGCTGCGTCGGAACTGTTGGCGTTTGCGTGGGAGGTGCACCCTTGGTTGGTGCCGGATGTTTGCCGCTCGTGGGCTTGGGCGCGGGCTTGGCGGGTTCTGGGTGCTTTTTCGATGGGGGAGTGACGGTTTTCTTTGGCATGATTCCTCTCCTGCTTCGCCGTGAATTCCGAGTGCAGGAAGAATAACTCAGAAACAGAGAATGAAGATGAATTTATTGCTATTTAAAGGCCGTGCGGAACGGCTTCCTGAAGCTCTCCCGATTGAGCGCGCAAAGCCCTTGGGCGGTATGATGCTCGGATAGGGATTGTCCTGCCTCTACCCCTCTTTCTACCAAGGAGCAATTGCATGCATCGCTGCCGTTTTCGTTCTGCGCTGTTTTTCGCCTCGATTCTCGCCCTCACCGCTTCCGTCGCGCTCGCTGCTGAAACTATTTCGCTCACCGTGGATGCGACCAAGACTCCGCGGAAGCTGCTGCACTCGCACGAAGTTATTCCCGTCAAGCCTGGCCCTTTGACGATCTACTATCCGAAATGGATTCCTGGCGAGCACGGCCCCAACGGCCCCATCGGCAGCGTGACCGGCCTCAAATTCGAAGGCAATGGCAAGGTGATTCCGTGGAAGCGCGACACGCTGGATGTATTCACTTTTCATGTGGACATTCCGGCAGGCGTCAACGAGTTGCACGTGAATTTCGACTTCATTGAGCCGGATGGCAACTCTGCGACGGACAAGTTGACTGTGCTCGAGTGGAACGACGTGGTTCTGTATCCCGCCGGAATTCGCGCGGAGGAATTGAGTTATGAAGCGAAGCTGATACTTCCCGATGGATGGAAGTTCGGAACTCCGCTGCCGATCGATTCGCAATCAGGCAGCACGATTTCTTTCAAGCCCATCTCTCTGGACTTGCTGGTGGACTCACCGGTGATTGCGGGCGAGTTCTATAAGGCCATCGACATCACGCCGCCGGGCGAGCCGATTCATCATGAGCTCGACCTGGTTGCGGACAGCGCGGTGGCTCTCGAGATCAGCCCCGCGAATCAGAAGCAGATGACGAACCTGGTGGCGGAGTCGGGCAAGCTATTCGGCGCGAGGCATTATCGCGACTACCATTTTCTGCTTACGCTGAGCGATCACGTTGCGCATTTCGGGCTGGAGCATCATGAATCGAACGACAGCCGGTTGCCGGAGCGCGTGCTGATTTCGCCTGGTGCGGGCATGGCGCTTGGCGGACTGCTGGCGCACGAGTTTGTACACTCCTGGAATGGAAAATTCCGGCGGCCTGCGGACCTCGCAGTTCCCTATTACGAGCAGCCGATGGAAACCGATCTGCTGTGGGGATACGAGGGGCTGACCGATTATCTTGGACCCATGCTGGCGGCACGGAGCGGGTTGTGGACGCCGGATGAGTATCACGAATATCTGGCGAGCATTGCTGCGTCGCTCGGCCCTGGACGGCCCGGGCGCACATGGCGGCCACTGCTCGATACGGCCATCGGCGAGCCGGGACTGGGCTTTGGCGGCAGAGGCTGGTTCACATGGAAGCGCGGCACCGACTACTACGACGAAGGCGATCTACTTTGGCTTGAAGTTGCCACCATCCTTCATCGCGAGTCGAAGGGCCAGAAGACGATTGACGATTTCACACAGGCTTTTCATGGCGGCGCTAACAACGGGCCTGAAGTGAAGACCTATACCTTTGACGAACTGGTAGCCGCGCTCAATGCAATTGCGCCATTCGACTGGGCAACGTTCTTCCACACGCGTCTCGATTCAACAGCGCCGGAAGCGCCGACGGGCGGCATTGAGAACGGCGGCTGGAAAGTGGTGTTCAATGGTGAGCCTTCTAAACTGAGTGGCCGGCGTGGCGGCGCGACCGATGTTTATTCCATCGGGCTGCAGCTTGGGGCGGACGGTTCTGTCGGTGACTCGATTGTCGGGAGTCCTGCATTTGACGCGGGCATTTCTTCCGGCATGAAAGTGATTGGCGTGAATGGGCGTGTTTACACGCATGAACTGCTGGAAGACGCGATCAAAGCAGGCAAGGAGTCTTCGCAGCCTATTAATCTGCTGGTTGTCGACGACGATTACATCAACACCGCAACGATCAACTACAACGGAGGGTCGCGTTATCCGCACCTGGTGCGGGACGATGCGAAGCCGGATTATCTGGACGAGTTGATCAAGGCGAAGGTGGCGACGAAATAGGTCGCCTCAAGTTTCGTTTCTCGATGTTCAGATCCAGGCGGCTCCGCTCTCACCACGGAGCCGCCTTGCAACTGGAGCTGACTTGTCGATCTTCACAGAGATGCATGATCTGCGAGTTTTCGAATCCGTGTATGCTTACAGGGAATTTCTGCGCAAACTCGCCCTTGCGCTCGAAGAGGGATGGATCGAAGAGATTCCGATCGCTGTCAAGAAGCCTTTTTCCGAACGCGAACGCTGGTTTCGAGAGCCCCATTCGGGCGAGGTCTATTGCCTTGGACCTCCTGGAGAAAAGAGCAGTGGGTCATGGCGGCCTGTCGAGCCGGAGTCGCTATTCCCTTCGAAGGTGATCACCGTCGTAAGCCAGACGAAGAACTAATCGGCAACGTAGCACCCAGTCTCCAATGTTCATATCAAAAATAGACCTGTCATCCTGAGCGAAGCGTACTTCAGCGGAGTCGAAGGACCTGCTTTTTGGAAGCCGACTCCCCGAGCATCCCTGCCGAACAAATGCGAAGAACTTCAGAGAAGGGACACTAGTTGAGATGGTGGATTTACCGCCGCTTCTCTTGACCGCAACGCCGCATTCGCATAAGACTAGATCAACCAGAAGACAATCAGTCGCGATGGCCGCGGACTCTGGCCATTGAGCGGAAGGCGGGACTTTGACGGGCCAGACGAGAGGCAAAGTGTACGCGCAGGAAGGCGGCAAGGAGAACTACGGGCTGCATGCCGGCGTGCTGGGTCCACTGGAGACATTGGCGCAATCCGTCTCTGCGATGGCGCCTTCTACTTCGCCTTCGCTTACGATTCCGCTGGTGTTTGCACTGGCAGGGAACGCGACATGGTTTGTCTATCTGCTGGCCACCGGGGCTACGCTGCTGGTGGGGTTCTGCGTCAGCCGGTTTGCGCGGCTTTCGGCTTCGCCGGGATCTCTCTACACATATGCAGCGGATACTCTGCCGCCCGCGTTTGGCGTAATAGCGGCGTGGGGATTGCTGCTGGCTTACATTGCAACGGGCGCTTCCGTAGCGGGCGGCGCGCTTTACTACGCGGGCGTTTTGTCGCAGCAGTTTTTTCACTGGACACCGCCCGCGCTGCTCTCCCTGGCAGTGGTGTGCGGAATAGCGGGTTGGATTGCGTATCGCGACGTGAAGCTCTCGGCAGAGTTGATGCTGTGGATCGAGGTAGTCTCTGTCAGCCTGATTCTGATTGTGCTCGCGTTGCTGATCTTCCGTTTCGGGTTCCAATTCGATATGGATCAGTTCAGGCTGAAGGGGGTTTCCATCTCCGCCCTGGGCCCGGCGCTGGTGCTATCGATGTTCAGCTTTGTGGGGTTTGAGGCAGCGACGACTCTGGGCGGAGAAGCGCGCGAACCGCTGAAGACGATTCCACGAGCGGTGATTCAATGCGCGATTCTGGCGGGCGTGTTCTTCATGCTCTGTTCTTATAGCGAGGTGCTGGGATTCCGCGGAGCGGCTTCGCAACTCAGCGACTCAACAAGCCCACTGCATCTGCTGGCGGCCAAGGCGGGCATCTCTCCGCTGGGCGTTGGCATCGATTTTGGCGCGGCGGTGAGCATGTTTGCCTGCGTGCTGGCATGCACAACAGCGGCTGCGCGCGTGTTGCTGCGCATGGCTCACGGAAAGCTTCTCCCGGAGATATTGGAACGGACCAACCGGCGGCACGGGACGCCCGGAACCGCGATTGCGCTCTCGGCGGGGCTCATGTTCATCTTGACCGCGGCACTGGCGCTGCGCGGCGTTCAAGGGTCGGATATGTACGACTGGCTGGGTTCGCTGTCGGTGTTTGGTTTTCTCACGGCGTACGCGCTGGTGGCTGTGGCGCTGCCTTTTGCGCGGCGCGCGCTAGGGCAGCATTCGCATCGAGTAGCGGCGATCAGCGTTGTGACGGTGCTGGTGATGATCCTGATTGTGATCTTCGACTTGCGCTCGGCAACGGACGCGATCCATGCTCGGATTCCCTGGATTTACCTAGCCTATATCTGCTTTGGGCTGACTTGGTATTTTTTGCGCAGGAATAAAGTCGCTTCTCTTGCTGCATGAAAAGTCGAGATGAGGGTTGAACTTACCCACTCCTGGGCGCAAAAACAACGACGCGCCTACCCGGCGTGTCGGGCTCTTCGTGGCTCCTTCGGAGTTTGGTCCCGTTTTTTGCACAGATTGCAGGCATTTGAAATACAAAAGGCATAAAGACCGTATAAGAATTGGATTAATTTCTTCTTGAATCCGGCTCCGCAGCAGGTATCCTATTGCCAATCCGCAATGTAAGCCTGACCAGACCTAAAAACGAGAACCACTCGTAACGGTACTTACCTTTTCACTTTTTGGGGATTACCCAAAGTGGGATTGCCCAAGAGCATCATGATTCTTATTCAACCCCGTCGGTGTCGATTTCACTCATCGAAACCGCTGGGGAAATCTCTATTTCGAGGCTGTGCAACGTGAACTACTTCCTGCGTGTTATTTCCTCTCCGATTCCGCGGCTGCTGGCATTTTTGGCGGTCGTTGCGCTGTGTACAAGTGCTCTACAAGCACAGCAGACTCTTGGCGGCATCACGGGTGAGGTTACCGATTCATCGGGCGGCGTGATTCCGAACGTCACTGTGTCCGTGGTGGATGAGCAGACCTCGCTGACGCGTACGGTGAAGACCAACGGATCGGGAGAGTATTCGCTTGTCAACCTTCCCATCGGGAGCTACACGCTGACGTATACGGCGGAAGGCTTTGACGTGCAAAAGACCCAGCACATCACGGTTCAGGCGAATCGCACGGCAACGGTGAACGCATCCCTGAAGGTGGGCAAGACGAGCGAAACGGTGGAAGTGGAAGCGTCGCCGCTGATGAACGCCGTGGACACTACCAACGGCTACGTCATGGACAGCGCGCAGATTGAAAGTGTGCCTTTGGCGACGGGCAGCTTTACGGGCCTCGCAACGCAGTCGGCCGGCGTGAGCGCCGAGTTGGGCGGTGGCACGGGCGCCAACTCCGGCCTGGGCAATGCGCCGATCTGGGCCAACGGCCAACGCGACACATCCAATTCTTTCCTGCTCAACGGCGTCGACGCCAGCAACCTGTTCAACGGCAAAAGCACCAGCCAGGTCTCCTCGGCGCGCGTCATCAATTCCACGGGCGCACAGACCAGCCCCGGCGGCGGCGGCGGTGTCATCAATTCGGTCGCTTCCATTTATCTCACTATCGGCAACGCCATCCCCACGCCCGCTCCTGAGACCATCTCCGAGGTGCGCGTGAATGCCTCAATGTACGACGCGCAGCAGGGCTCAACGTCGGGCGCGCACATCGATCTGAGCACCGCCTCTGGAACGAACACCTGGCACGGCGGTGCGTATGCCCACCACGGCACCGACTGGCTCAACGCGGCGCCCTTCTTTTTCAACCAGGATCCTGACGTTCCCGCGAACGACAAGGTGCCCCAGTTGCATCGCTACATCCTGGGCGGCACAGTGGGCGGCCCGCTGATCAAAGACAAGCTCTTCGCGTTCGTTTCGTACCAGCACCTGCACGTCTCCGATCAGGAGATCGGTGACTCGTTCCTCGATGTTCCCGTTGGTCTTGCCGATGACCGGTCCGCGAGTGGGCTGGCAACGGTGAGCAACAACTCGTTCGGTGCAAGCACCTATCTGGACAACCCCGTCACCGCGGCGCAAATCGATCCCCTGGCGCTCATTCTCTTCAACTCCCCAGCGCTCCCCGGCGAGCCCGGCAAGTGGCTCATCCCCAACGACAGCCTCAACGGTGTCGCGCCCACCGTCTCTCATCTCGACAACGCCTTTCTCTCCGGCACCAGCCGCTTTAAGGCCGATATCGGTGTAGCCGACGTGGATTACAACGCGAGTTCGAAAGATACGCTGTCCGCCAAGTATTTTTACCAGCATGACCCCACGCTGGCGCCCTACGGCTACTCCAGCGTGCCCGGGTTTACCGAGCACCTGGACTCCGGCGCTCAGGTCGTTTCCATCACCAACACGCTGGTCGTCAAGTCGAACCTGAGCACCACCCAGACTTTCGGCGTTCTCCGCGAGAAGAACTACGGCGACAATGAACAGCCCTTCGGCCCCGGTTCCATCCCCGGCGGCGCAGCCGGCACCGGCTCCATCAACATGTTCGGGTCCACCTACTTCCCCGGCATCTCCATTTACAACGTGTTGGGCCAAAATCAGCCCTCGGGCGTCAGCAACGTCTACCTGAACATTGGCCCCAACGCCGAAGGGCAATCGGCCAACACGGGCGTCTTTCAAAACCGCCTTGCGCCCTCGGGCAACGCAATCTGGACCCTGGGTAAACACACCATCAGCTTCGGTGCAAGCTATACCTACACGCAGTTGAACACCATCGACAAGCGCACCGGAAAAGGTACTATTGCCACCGACGACTTCAGTCAGTTTGTGCAGGGCTACGTAACCCCCGGTAACTCGTCCACCGGCTTCTATGTCACCTCATTCCTGCAGGGCAATGCAAACCGCTACTACCGCTCCAACCAGTTGGGCACTTACGTGCAGGACAAGTGGCAGATTACGCCCTCGCTGTCGTTGAACGTCGGCGTTCGCTATGACTGGGACGGCGGCCTCACGGAAAAATACGGCCGCATCTTCAACTTCGACCCCAGCTCGAATCCTGACGCTTGCACCACCAGCAGTACCGATCCGAACCAATATTCGTATTGCCCCTCTTCCGACGTACTTGTGAACTCGGGCCTCATCATCGCCGGCAACAACGCCAACGGCACAAAGGGCGTGAGCAACACCACGCTGACCGGGCGTCAGTGGGGCATTGCTCCTCGCCTGGGTGCTGCGTGGCAGCCGGGATTCGGACACGGCAAGCTGGTAGTACGGACCGGCGGCGGCTTCTACTACGACCGCGGCGAATTGTTCAGCTACTTCTCACCCGGCTATGCCATTGGCACCGTCACCGGCGGACCCTTCGGCGTCAACCAGCAACTCCCCTTCGTCAACGTCTCAAGCTGCCCCGGCGCGACCCAGTACCTCTATCAGGGCTACCTTCCCACTTGCGGCGGAGGCGGGGGCGGGGCGGCATCTGAGGGCAATCTCGAGAACCCCTACGGCACCTCCCTGCTGCCGCCGCCAACTAACCCCAAGGCGTCCGATCTTGCCAACTTCCTGCCCAATGCGGCCGGCATCTTGAACTATGGCCAGCCCATTTCGCTGGGCGTCTACGACCGCGCCAACAAGCTTCCCTACACCGTGAATTACACACTGGACGTTCAGTGGCAGCCGCGCACCGACCTGCTTTTCGAGCTTGGCTACGTGGGCAACCTCGGACGCCACCAGGTGATCCCCGTTCCCTTTAACCAGGCCAACCTCGCCACCTCGACCAGTCCTACGCTTGCCGGTGGGCCCAACGCGCAGACCTACAGCTACGGTTATACCGTTCAAGGTCCCGCCGGTTGCGGCGCGGCAAGCAACTACACCATACCCTGCGCCCCCATCAACCTGCCCAACGGACAACCCTACCTGCAGAACTACGAAGGCGGCAATGTCGACCTGCGCGTTCCTTACATTGGATACGCCGCCGAATCAATCAAGTATCTGGCTGCCGGAGTGGACTCGTACAACGCGCTGCAGGCGCACCTCGAGAAGCGCATGAGCCACGGTATCCAGGTGGGCGCGTCGTATACGTACTCGCACGCGTTGGACGAGCAGAGCGGCCTGGGCCTCTTTTACAACGGCAACAACCCGCTCAACCTGCGCGAGAGCTACGCCTCGTCGGATTATGACCGGACGCACGTCATCGACTTCACGTACATTTACAAGGTTCCGGGCTTTGCGAATCAGAACTCGCTTGCCGGAAAGGTATTGGGCGGATGGTCGCTGGTGGGTCTGACGGTGTTGCAGAGCGGACAGCCCTATAGCGTCATCGACTTCTCCGGCGCCGTCGGCGGCATCTACTACTCAACTGCGGACGGGATCACGAATCCGATCGTTCCGCTCGCATCGGGCTGCACACCGAAGAGTGCGCTGACGGGCGCAAGCGGCGCATGGTTCCCAGTGACAGGCGTATCGGCGCTGAAGGCCTCATGCTTCACGCTGCCGACTTTGCAGGCTGGCGGCCTGAACGGCGCCATCCCCAGCACCGATCCCTATGAAACCGGCTTTACTAGCGGCCAGCGCAACATCTTCCGTCAGGCCTTCCAAAAGCGTGCGGACGCTTCGTTGGTAAAGGAGGTGGCGCTGAGGGAGAGGTACAACTTCAAGTTCACCTTCGATGTCTACAACCTGACCAACACTTCCAGCTTCGACGTCCCTGGAAACGAAGTATCGCAGAACGCGGCCTACAATCCCGATCCGGTAACTGGCACGCCGGTACTGCCTGGAACTTGCAACGCGCAAGGAGTAGGCACAGTGAACGGCAGCTTCTACAGCTGTCCGTCGAGCCTGGGCATTGTGCAGCACACCATCGGTAGCCCGCGACAGATCCAGATGTCGCTGGCGTTCACGTTCTAAGAGCAGGGATCAGGGAATAGGGAATAGTTGGCCCAGTTGCCGCTTCCAACAAATGGGCGCTCGCCGAATTGCGGGCGCATTTTGTTGCGTGATCGAATGGCGAGGCTAGCTAGAAGTTGGTTGGCCTCGTCTATTCCCTATTCCCTGTTCCCTGTTCCCTGTTCCCTAGTCCCTATTCCCTGTTCTTCCCCTATGTCCTCGTTCCAGATCTCGGGATGTCGGGCGATAAAGGTCTCGAGCAACGCGCGGCATTCCTGGCTATCGAGGTCGATGACTTCGACGCCGTTTTCGCGGAGCCAGTCGAGGCCGCCGGCAAAGGTGCGGCTCTCCCCCACGACCAGAGTGCCGATGCGGAATTGGCGCACCAGGCCGCTGCAATACCAGCAGGGAGCCAGCGTGGTGACCATGACCAGGTCGCGATAGCTGCGCTGCCGCCCTGCGCGGCGAAAGGCGTCCGTTTCGCCGTGGACGCTGGGATCGCTTTGCTGCACGCGGCGATTGCGACCGCGGCTGATTAACTCTCCGGAACGGCGAAAAAGGGCAGCACCGATGGGGATGCCGCCTTCATCGAAACCGAGGTGGGCTTCTTCAAGCGCCACAGCCAACATGCGTTCGTACAACGCTGGATCCGTCAATGCATTCTCTGAACTAAAGGATAAGGCACGGATTGGAAAAAGTATTGGTGCGAAAGGGGGGACTCGAACCCCCATGGATTGCTCCGCCAGATCCTAAGTCTGGTGCGTCTGCCAATTCCGCCACTTTCGCACTTCGTTCAACATATCGATTATATGGAATCAGGCATCCGGTCTGCTTGGGAACATCGAGTGTGTTAAACATGAGAACGCAATCCTTCGTTAGTTGGAGCGGGTGTGGCGTGGTTCAATGGGAACAAGGACGAGCTGGCCCAAGCCGCACACGCAAGTGCGGATTAGCTGCCTCGCAATCGCCGAGATAAAAAGGAAAAATGGCTTTCATGGCTGAAGCTGAACACTCATCCCTGCCGCAGTTGTCGCCTTTCCGCATTGAGCCCTTGTACGACCCTCGGGTCTGGGGTTATCGTGACCTGCGCCCATGGTACGACCACGTCGCCGAGGGCGATTCCATTGGAGAAGTCTGGCTCACGGGAGACCAGTGCCTGGTGGCGACCGGCCCTCACGCCGGGAAGAAGCTGGGCGACCTGTTTCACGAGGCTCCGGTACAGTTGCTGGGCCCCGGCGCACCGACCACCGATTCACCCTTGCTGATCAAGGTGCTTTTCGCGCGCGAGAAGCTGAGCGTGCAGGTGCATCCGGACGACAAGATGGCGCAGAA
>Ga0182013_10007560_pt1 | contig 11938 bp, 10 predicted proteins | sample 612S2MmetaG_FD_120487 | JGI IMG/M metagenome (GOLD analysis project Ga0182013, IMG submission 120487) | Permafrost microbial communities from Stordalen Mire, Sweden - 612S2M metaG | ecosystem: Environmental > Terrestrial > Soil > Wetlands > Permafrost | place: Sweden: Stordalen | collected...
AAATCTTTGGTTCCAACGTCATGACGGCCCTGTTCGCCCTTAAGGCCTTGGAGGCGAGTCTGCTTTGGTCTGTCGGCGCGTCAAGGCTCGCCTTCGGCGACCGCGCAGCGGCGGCCTCGTAGAGGCCGGCCTTGACCCGCCGCCAGCCAAAAGCTCCAATCTTGCCAAGGGATTAAGGGCTGGGAAGCCGCGTCGCGCGGCTCTCCATCCAAGCGAAAATAACTGACCCACATCTTGTCGATGCGGTCATTCCCCCTCAGGCCCCCGCCAGCTCCGCTATCACCCGGTCCAGCACCAGGCGACCGGCGGGCGTGGCGATCAGCCGTCCTCGGTCCGCGCGCACGAGGCCGGCCTCGGCCAGATAGGGCAGGGCGGCCAGCGGCAGGGGCGCAAGCTCGGCGAGGGGCACGCCCTCGTCGATGCGCAGGCCCATGAGCAGGCGCTCCTCGGCGGCCTCGATGGGACTGAGGGTTTCGCGGCCCTCCAGGCCATGGCCATTGGCCTCCACCACCGAAAGATAGTCCTCGATGGCGGCGAAGGTCTGGGTGGCCGCGCGTCCGGCGGCCGTCGTCGTCCGTCCATGCGCGCCGGGGCCAACGCCCAGATAGTCCTGGCCGCGCCAGTAGACCAGGTTGTGTCGGCTGCGCGCGGCGGCGCTCCGGGCGTGGTTGGACACCTCGTAGGCGGTAAAGCCCGCAGTCTCCAGCACCGCCTGCGTCGTGTCATAAAGAACGGCGGCGAGGTCCGGGTCCGCGGGGGCGAAGGCCTTGCGCCGGACCGCCCGGTCGAAGGCCGTGCCAGCCTCGATGGTCAGTTGGTAAGGCGAGAGGTGCTCTGGGCCCAGCCCCTGGGCCTCGCGCAGGGTTTCGGCCCAGCCCTGCGGCGTCTGCCCGGGCAGGGCGTAGATCAGGTCCAGCGACAGGCGGGGAAAGACGTCCGCCGCCAAGCGCGCCGCGCGCCGGGCTTCCTCCGCGCCGTGGTTGCGGCCGAGGAACTTGAGGGCCGCATCGTCCAGCGCCTGCACGCCCAGCGACAGGCGGTTCACGCCCGCGGCGGCGAAGGCCGCGAAGCGCTCGGCTTCCGCATCGGTGGGATTGGCCTCAAGGGTGACTTCCAGATCGGGCGCGGCGGGCCACAGGGCCCTGGCCTGATCGATCAGGCGCCCGATCCAGGGCGGATCGGCCAGGGACGGGGTGCCGCCGCCGAAGAAGATCGAAACCAGGGTGCGCGGGCCGATCATCCCCGCCTGGCCGGCCAGGCCCCGCAGGATCGCCTCGCCCAGCGCCGCCGCCTGGACCGCGCGCCGGTCCAGGCTCACGTTGAAGTCGCAGTAGGGGCAGATGCGGGCGCAATAGGGCCAGTGGACGTAGAGCCCGAGCGGCGCCAGCTCACTCAAACAGGGCGGCCTTCAGCTTGGCGAAGGCGTGGGCGCGGTGGCTCATGGCGTCCTTGCCGGCCGGATCCATCTCGCCGAAGGTCTGACTATGGCCGGCCGGAACGAAGATCGGGTCGTAGCCGAAGCCGCGGGTCCCGCGCGGCGGGAAGGCGAGGGCGCCATCGACGCGGCCCTCCACCACCATCGCCGGTCCGCCATTGTCCATGGCGCTGGGCCAGGCCACGGCCAGGGCGCAGGTGAACCAGGCGGTGTGATCTTCCGACCCGGTCTCCTCCAGACGTTCGCGCACCTTGGCGATGGCGAGGGCGAAGTCCTTGTCCGGTCCGGCCCAGCGGGCGGAGAAGATGCCGGGCGCTCCGTCCAGGGCCGCCACGCACAGGCCTGAATCGTCGGCCAGGGCGATCAGGCCGCTGGCGTCGGCCGCCGCGCGGGCCTTGAGCAGGGCGTTGCCGGTGAAGGTGCTTTCGGTTTCGTCCGGTTCGGCCAGGCCCAGCGCGCCGGCGGCGACCACCTGAAAGCGGCCGTCGAGCAGAGCGGCCAGCTCTTTGGCCTTGCCAGGGTTGTGGGTGGCGGCGACGATGCGCGCGCCGCGCGTCAGGGTCAGCGGCATGATCCGGGGCCTCGTTGCATGAAGCTGTTCTACTCCCCCACATCGCCCTACGCGCGCAAGGTCCGCGTGGCGGCCGAGGAACTCGGGCTGAGCGCGCGCATCGCGCTGGTCTCGATCGACCCCTGGACTGATTTCAGCCTGCGCGCGGTCAACCCCTTGGGCAAGGTGCCGGCGCTGATCGCCGACGAGGGCGAGGTCCTGTTCGATTCCCCGGTGATCTGCGAGTACTTGGACGCCCTCGCCGGCGGCGGGCTGATCCCGCCGTCCGGACCCGGCCGCTGGACCGCCCGGCGGCGCGAGGCCCTGGCCGATGGAGTGTGCGACGCGGCGGTGCTGCGTCTGCGGGAAGGCCGGCGCGACGACCGGCGCCAGGACATGATCGACCTTTGGAGCGGCGCCATCGTCTCGGCCCTGGACGCCGCCGAACAGTCTCCGCCGGGTCTGGGCGAGGCCTTCGACCTGGGCCAGATCGCCCTGGCCTGCATGCTCGGCTATCTGGACTTTCGCGCGCCCGACCCCAATTGGCGCCACGGCCGGCCGGGCCTGCAGAGGTGGTATGCCGAGGTCGAGACCCGGCCTTCCATGCTCATGACCGTCCCGCCGACCTAGCGTGCTGGATCTGAAGTTCGCCCGCTCATCCAATGGGGCTGACAAACCCATCCGCCCACGCTATATAGCGCCCACATCGATCGTTTGCGCTGGATGGCGCGTTCGAGCGGCGGCCTCCCGGCCCGCCGCTTTTTTGTTGGATTTGAGCCTTGCGCGGCAAGACGTCCGAAGACCGTACCCTGATCGAACTGCTCGACCCCGTGGCCGAAGCGGCGGGTTATGAGATCGTGCGTCTGCGCCTGATGGGCGGGCAGACCCGGCGGTTGCAGATCATGGCCGAGCGCCCAAATCCTGAAGGCGGGGGCGGGACCATGGACGTGGAGGATTGCGCAAAGCTGTCGCGCGCGCTTTCCCAGGTGCTGGACGCCGCCGACCCGATCAAGGGCGAATATCTTCTGGAAGTATCCACGCCGGGCATCGATCGTCCGCTGACGCGCCTGAAGGACTTCGAGACTTACGAGGGTTTGGAGGCGCGGTTCGAGCTGGATCGCCTGGCCGATGGCCGCAAGCGCTTCCGCGGCAAGCTGGCCGGCGTGGAAGACGGCAATGTGGGCGTCGACATGGAGGAAGAGGCGGACGTGACGGTCTATGTCCCGTTCGCCTGGATTATCGAAGCCAAGCTTGTCCTTAGCGACGAGCTGATGAAGCGGGGGGCCGAGGAGCGCGAAGCCCGCCTGCAGGATCAATCTCTGGAATCGTCCGAAGACGAGGAGTGAACTGATGGCCACCGGCATTTCCGCCAACCGGCTCGAACTTCTGCAGATCGCCGACGCGGTCGCACGTGAAAAGTCGATCGACAAAGAGATCGTCATCGCCGCCATTGAGGAGGCGATCCAGAAGGCGGCTCGCTCGCGCTACGGCGCCGAGCACGACATCCGCGTGTCGATCGACCCCAAGACAGGCGAGCTGGCTATCAAGCGCTGCCTGACGGTGGTGGATCAGGTGGAGAACGACGACACCGAGATCGGTCTGGCCGACGCCAAGAAGCGCGATGCCAAGGCCGGGGTCGGCATGGTGTTCGAGGAGATCCTGCCGCATTTTGAGTTCGGGCGAGTTCAAACTCAGATGGCTCGGCAGGTGGTGACCCACAAGGTGCGCGAGGCCGAGCGCGAGCGGCAGTACGAGGAATTCAAGGACCGTGTGGGCGAGATCGTCAACGGCGTGGTCAAGCGGGTGGAATACGGCAACGTCATCGTCGATCTGGGCCGCGGCGAAGGCATCATGCGGCGCGACCAGTCCATCCCGCGCGAAAACTTCCAGGTGGGCGACCGCATCCGCAGCTACATCTACGACGTGCGCACCGAGACCAAGGGTCCGCAGATCATGCTCAGCCGCGCCCACGGCGGCTTCATGGCCAAGCTGTTCGCCCAGGAAGTGCCTGAAGTGTACGACGGGGTGATCGAGATTCGCGCCGTGGCGCGCGATCCGGGCAGCCGGGCCAAGATGGCGGTGGTGTCCAACGATTCGTCGATCGATCCGGTCGGCGCCTGCGTCGGCATGCGCGGCTCGCGCGTGCAGGCGGTCGTCGCCGAGCTGCAGGGCGAAAAGATCGATATCATCCAATGGTCTCCCGACGAGGCTACCTTCATCGTCAACGGCCTGGCTCCGGCCGAGGTGAGCAAGGTCGTGCTGGACGAAGAGGAAGAGCGGGTCGAGGTGGTCGTGCCCGACGAGCAGCTGTCCTTGGCCATCGGCCGACGTGGCCAGAACGTGCGCCTGGCCAGCCAGCTGACCGGCTGGCAGATCGACATCATGACTGAAAGCCAGGAAAGCGAGCGCCGCCAGCGCGAGTTCGCCGAACGGACGGCCTTGTTCCAGGAAGCCCTGGACGTGGACGAGGTCATCGCCCAGCTGCTGGTCACCGAAGGCTTCGCCGCGGTGGAGGATGTGGCCTATGTGGAGGCCGATGAAATCGCCCAGATCGAGGGTTTCGACGAGGCTACCGCCGAGGAGCTGCAGACCCGCGCACGCGAATATCTGGAAAAGGAAGCCGCCGAGTTGGACGCCAAGCGCCGCGAGCTGGGGGTCGAAGACGCCCTGCTCGAAATCGAAGGCGTGACCCTGCCCATCGCCGTGGCGCTGGGTCGGGCCGATCTGAAGACCGTCGAGGATCTGGCGGGCCTGGTGCCCGACGATTTGCGCGGTTGGTTCGAAGCCAAGAACGGCGAGCGGGTGCGTCAGCCCGGCGCCTTGGAAAGCTTCAACCTGTCGCCGGATGACGCCGAAGCCATGATCATGCGCGCGCGTGTGGCCATGGGCTGGATCGAGCCGGAGCCCGAGGCGGTCGAAGACGCCGAGGTCGTCGCCGAAGTGGCTATGGCCGAGGAAGTGCAACAGGACGCCTAAGCCAAAAACCCTCGCCCCGCTTTTGCGGGGAGAGGGTAGGGCGAGGGGCGTGTCCACTTGCACGCCGCCAGCCCATTGAAACGCCCCCTCACCCAACCCTCTCCCGCGCTTACGGCGGGGGAGAGGGGTTTAGAACAAACGGTGCATGCCCTCTCTAGAAGACCGCGAACGGCGCGATATCGTCTCGGGCGAGGTGATGGCCGAGGAGGCGTTGATCCGCTTCGTGGCCGGACCCGACGGTGCGGTGGTTCCCGATCTGGCGCGCAAGCTGCCGGGAAGGGGGCTGTGGGTGCGCGCCACGCGTGAGGCGGTCGAGCAGGCGGCCAAGAAGGGCGGCTTTTCGCGCGCGGCCAAGACCAAGCTGGTCGCGGCGCCGGATCTGGCCGGTCAAGTGGAACGGCTTTTAAAGGCGCGCCTCCTGGCCGGACTTGGGCTTGCGCGGCGGGCGGGCGACCTTATCTTGGGCTTCGAGAAGGCTGCGGCGGCCGTTACGGCCGGAAAGGTCGCCTTGTTGATCGAGGCCGCGGACGGGGCTGACGATGGCCGTCGCAAGATGCTTCAGGCGTCCCGGCGGGCGGCGGTCGCGGGTCTTCACGCGCCCCGTTTGATCGGAGTCTTCGAGTCCGAGGAATTGGGTTTGGCCTTGGGCCTGGGAAATGTGATACACCTCGCCTTCCTTGCGGGACGAGGCGCTGATCGCTGGACACAGGATGTCGAGCGTTTATCGGGCTTCTGTCCGCTCCTTCCTCAGAGTTGGCGCGAGGAGCCCTGACACGAACGGAACGTCGTCGTTCCGTTCGCATTGGCATACGCGATTTTATGCGAACCGCGCCGCTTCTGCGCGGGAAGTGAGTTAAAGCGAGCGAATGAGCGACGCGAACGACAATGAAAACCGGCCGAGCGGCCGGGCCCCGCTGACCCTGAAGCCGCGTATCGGCGCGGTGAGTTCAGGCACGGTGAAACAGAGCTTCAGCCACGGGCGGTCCAAAACCGTGGTGGTCGAAACCAAGCGGCGGCGCGTGGACGGGCCGCCCGTTTCGCCCTCCGTCCCCCAACGTCCGGTCACGTTCGACGTCAAACCGCGTCCGCAAACCGAGCCGCCGCCGCGCCCGCCTCAATCCCCTGCGTCGGCGCCGAATCTGAATCTGTCGGCGGAAGAACTGCGCACCCGCCAGAGGGCGCTGGAAGCCGCCCGCGAGGCTCAGGAACGCCAGGCTGTCGAGCGTCAGGCCGCCGACGCGCGCCGGGTTGAGGAAGAAGCGGTCCAGCGCCGCGAGGCCGAAGCCAATCAGGAGGCCGCCCCGCCGGCGCCTCTCGCCCCTGAACCGGCCCCCGAACCGGCCCTCGTCGCCATACCGCTTCCCGTTCCCGCGGCTGGGCCCGCGGCTGGGCCCGCAGCTGGGATCGAGCCGCCCGTCGAGGCGGCGGCGCGTGCTCAACCGGCTCCGGCCGAAGCCCGCGCTCCGGAACGAGCGCCGCAGCGTCCCAGCGAAGCCTACCAAGGCTATCGCTCCCAGCCCCCGGCGCCGCCGCGAACCGCCCCCCGTCCGGAGGGCGCCGCAAGCCGAGATAGTTTCCGGCGCGACGACCGCAACGCCGGCGGCACCACCACCTTCCGCAGCGACCGACCCCGACCCGAAGGCGCCGGCCCCGACCGCGGGCCGCGTCCGGAGCGCCCGCCCAACCGCGAAGGTCCCGCACGCGACAACAATCGCGCCGATCGCGGTCCCCCGCGCGGCGAGCAGGGCGAAACCGTCCGCTATTCGGCCCTGTCGCCTCGGCCCGCCCCGCGCGGCGACCGGCCCAGCGGCCCGCGGCCGCCCGGCGGGCGCCCCGCGCCGGCGCCGGCGGCTCCGGAAATTCAACGCGCCACGCGCCAGGCGCCCCGCTCAGGCGAGGTCGACCGGCGTCCTGACGATCAGGATGAAGAAGGCGGCAAGCGCGGCAAGGGCGCTACGCCCAAGACCGCCGTATCGCGCGTCAAGGGCGCGCCCCAGCGTCGCGAAGGCCGACTGACCATCCAGGCCGTGGCCGGCGATGGCGAGGACGCCGTCGAACGCATGCGCTCCTTGGCCTCGGTTCGCCGGGCCCGCGAACGCGAAAAGGAAAAGCGCCGCGGCGGCGGCCAGCAGGAGCAGGTCCGCGTCGCTCGCGACGTGGTCATTCCTGATGTGATCACCGTGGGCGAACTGGCCCAGCGCATGGCCACGCGCGGCGTGGACGTCATCAAGTTCCTGATGCGTCAGGGGTTGATGCTGAAGATCAACGACGTGATCGACAATGACACCGCCGAACTGGTGGCCACTGAATTCGGCCACACCGTCAAGCGCGTGTCGGAATCGGACGTGGAAGAAGGCTTCCTCGACGCCGAGGACTTCGACGAGCACATGCTGCCGCGCCCGCCTGTGGTGACGGTGATGGGCCACGTCGACCACGGCAAGACCTCCTTGCTCGACGCCCTGCGCTCCACTGACGTGGCTGAGGGCGAACACGGCGGCATCACCCAACACATCGGCGCCTATCAGGTGCGTCTGCCCGATGGCGAACGGGTGACCTTCCTGGACACGCCCGGCCACGCCGCGTTCTCGGCGATGCGCGCCCGCGGCGCCAACATCACCGATATCGTGGTGCTGGTCGTGGCGGCCGACGATGGGGTCATGCCCCAGACGATCGAGGCCATCCACCATGCCAAGGCGGCCGGCGCCCCGATCATCGTGGCCATCAACAAGATGGACAAGCCGGGCTCGGACCCGACCAAGGTGATCAACGAGCTGTTGCAGCACGAGATCGTGGTGGAAAGCCTCGGCGGCGACACCCAGGCCATCCCCGTGTCGGCCAAGGCCAAGACCGGCCTGAACGAACTGATCGAGGCCATCCTGCTGCAGGCCGAGGTGATGGACCTGCGCGCCAACCCCGACCGTACGGCGGAGGGCGTGGTGATCGAAGCCAAGCTCGACCGCGGCCGCGGCTCGGTGGCCACGGTTCTGGTCAAGCGCGGCACGCTGCATCGGGGCGACATCGTGGTGGCCGGCGACGCCTGGGGCCGCGTGCGCGCCCTGGTCAATGAACGCGGCGAACAGGTGACCGAAGCCGGACCCTCGGTTCCGGTCGAGGTGCTCGGCCTGGACACGCCGGCCAGCCCCGGCGAGCCCTTCGCGGTTGTCGAAAACGAAGCGAGAGCGCGAGAGCTCACCGAGTACCGCGAACGCAAGCGCCGCGAACGCTCGTTCGTGCCGGTGGGCGGCGGCGTATCGCTGGCCGACATGATGGCCAAGCTGCAGGACAAGAAGCTGTCCGAGCTGCCGGTCATCGTGAAGGCGGACGTGCAGGGCTCGGCCGAGGCCATCGTCAATTCGCTCGACAAGATCTCCACCGACGAGGTGCGCGCGCGCATCATCCACTCGGCTGCGGGCGCCATTACCGAGAGCGATGTGCTCCTGGCCAAGGGCGCAAACGCCCCGATCCTGGGCTTCAATGTTCGCGCCTCGGCCCAAGCCCGCGCGCTGGCCGAGCGCGAAGGCGTGGAAATTCGCTACTACGCGATCATCTACGACCTGTTGGATGACATCAAAGGCGTGCTCTCGGGCATGCTCGCGCCGATCCAGCGGGAAACCTTCCTCGGCAACGCCGAGGTGTTGCAGGTGTTCGATATTTCCAAGGTGGGCAAGATCGCGGGTTGCCGTGTGACCGAAGGCGTGGTGCGCAAGGGCGCCAAGGTGCGTATCATCCGTCAGGACGTGGTCCTGCAGGAGATGGGCACCCTGGTCACGCTCAAGCGCTTCAAGGACGAGGTGAACGAGGTCCTGGCCGGCCAAGAATGCGGCATGAACCTCAACTTCAACGACCTGAAGGCGGGCGACACCATCGAGTGCTTCACCGTCGAAGAGATCAAGCGGTCGCTGTAGGCCTAATTATTCCCCTCATCCCGGCGAAGGCCGGGACCCAGATCATACGGCGTTGGGCAAGCAAGCCGATCGTTGCCTTGGCGGCAGGCCATTGCGCTTTATCATCTGGGTCCCGGCCTTCGCCGCGATGAGCGGGTTTTGGACGTTCCAATCATGAAAACCCAACGCCGCAAAGGCCGCCCAGCCGCTCGCAACGCCCTTAAAGGCGCCTCCCAGCGTCAACTGCGCGCGGGTGAGTTGATCCGTCACGCCCTGGTGCAGGTGCTCTACGAGGAGGAACTGCAGGACGACGCCCTGGCCGGGGTGTCCGTCACGGTCACCGAGGTGCGCCTTTCGCCGGATCTGCGCAACGCCACCGTGTTCGTCGAGCCCCTGGGCGGGGCCCACTCGGCCGAGGTCGTCAAGGGCCTCAATCGTCACGCCGGCTTCCTGCGCGGGCGCCTGGGTCATGCCATCGACATGAAGTTCACCCCCGCGCTGAAGTTCCTGCACGACCAGAGCTTCGAGGACGCCGCGCGGATGGCGCGCCTGTTTGACAATCCCAAGGTGCGCGAGGACTTGGCAAAGGCCGAGCCGGAACCGGATTTGCCGCCGCCCGCGGAGCCCCGGCGCATCACGCCCAAGGTTCCGGGGTCCAAGACCGGCGCTCGCAAGGGCGGGATCGACCACCGTGAGCCGTAGGAAGAAGGGCCTGCCGGTCTCGGGCTGGATCGCCCTGGACAAGCCCTACGACCTCGGCTCGACCCAGGCGGTGGGCAAGGTGCGTCGGCTGTTTCAGGCGCAAAAGGCCGGCCACGCCGGCACCCTCGATCCCCTGGCCACGGGCATACTGCCCATCGCCCTGGGCGAGGCGACCAAGACCGTCTCCTTCCTGATGGACGCGGACAAGGCCTACAGCTTCACCATCGAATGGGGCTCCAGCACCGACACCCAGGATCGGGAAGGCGAGGTGATCGCTCGCTCCGACGTGCGGCCCGCGCCCGAGGCCGTCGCCGAGGCGCTCAAGGCCTTCGTGGGTGAAATCCAGCAGACCCCCCCGGTCTATTCGGCGGTGAAGGTGGCCGGCGAACGGGCCTACGACCTGGCCCGGCAGGGCGAGACGGTCGAATTGGAGCCGCGCGTGGTGCGTATCGACGAGGCCCGCGTGGCGGGCGCGCCGGACGCCGATCACGTGCAAATCGACATCGTCTGCGGCAAGGGAACCTATGTGCGGGCCCTGGCCCGTGACTTGGCGGCGGCGCTGGGCGCCTGCGGCCATGTGAGCGCGCTGCGCCGGACCCGCGTGGGGCCCTTCCATGAGGCCCGGGCGATTTCGATGGAAAACCTAGAGGATTTGATCCATAAGAGCGCCGGCTCGGGGGCGCTCCTTCCGGTCGAGACCGCGCTGGACGACATCCCGGCGTTGGCCGTGACCACCGAAGACGCCTTCAGGCTCAAGCAGGGACGATCGATCGTTCTGCTCCCCAGGCAGGTTGAAACGCTGGGACCCGCTCTTACCGCCCGCATTGGGCGACAGGAGGGGGACCGAACCGTTTTAGCCACGCACGACGGACAGGCGACGGCGCTCTGCGAGATGCGCGCCGGGAGGCTTAATCCCACGCGCGTCTTCAATTTTGACCTTGGAGACTAGACGATGTCGATCACGGCAGACCGCAAGGCTGAACTGATCAAGACCCACGCCCGCACCGAGGGCGACACCGGGTCCGCCGAAGTGCAGGTTTCGATCCTTTCAGAACGGATTTCGAACCTGACCGAACACTTCAAGACCCACAAGAAGGACAACCACTCCCGCCGAGGCCTCCTCAAGATGGTCTCTCAGCGGCGGCGCCTTCTGGACCACCTCAAGTCGACCGACGCCGGCCGTTACCAGTCTCTGATCGAGACCCTGGGCCTGCGCCGTTAATTTTGCGAACCCCGCCCCCCTGAGCCTGTCCTTCGGACGGGCTCAAGGATTTGGAGTGTGAGCGTGTTCGAGCGGCAAAACCGCTCGCACTTTCGCCTAACACGCTCCGGCGGGTTTTTCCTTACCCCGCATCGCCCTTGGACAGGCTTAGGGCGATCCGGGCCGAGGCCCCGATTGCGGGCGCTCGGACTCACGCCGAGGGTTCCATAGAAATCCTCATCAGCCTGTCGTTTGGAGAGGATTTCGGACCGCCGTACCTGAAAACCCCGGCACACCGCCCCTGTCCGCCCCCGCCTGGAATACGCCGGCGGGATTGAGAGAAAGAAAAACACCCATGTTTGACATCAAGCGCAAGTCCATCGAATGGGCGGGCCGCAAGCTGACGCTGGAAACCGGGCGCATCGCCCGCCAGGCCGACGCCGCCGTCCTGGCCACCTACGGCGAGACCACCTTGCTCGCCACCGTCGTCGCCGCCAAGACCCCCAAAGCGGGCATCGATTTCTTCCCCCTGACCGTGAACTATCAGGAGAAGACCTTCGCCGCGGGCAAGATCCCCGGCGGCTTCTTCAAACGCGAAGGACGTCCGTCCGAAAAGGAGACCCTGGTCTCCCGCCTGATCGACCGTCCGATCCGCCCCCTGTTCGTCAAGGGCTTCAAGCACGAGACCCAGGTGGTCGTCACCGTCCTGGCCCATGACCTGGAAAATGATCCCGACATCCTGGCCATGGTCGCGGTCTCCGCCGCCCTGACCCTGTCGGGCGTGCCCTTCATGGGCCCGATCGGCGCGGCCCGCGTGGCCTACATCGACGGCGAATATGTGCTGAACCCGACCCTGGACCAGCTGACCCAGGACAACCGGATGGACCTGGTGGTCGCCGGCACCCAGGACGCGGTGATGATGGTCGAGTCCGAGATCAAGGAACTGACCGAGGAAGTGGTTCTGGGCGGCGTGCTGTTCGCTCAAAAGGGCTTCCAGCCGGTGATCGACGCCATCATCGAATTGGCCGAACACGCGGCCAAGGAGCCCTGGGACTTCCAGCCGGAAGATCTGGATGCCCTGAAGGCCAAGGTGAAGGACTTGATCGGCGCAGACCTGCGCGCCGCCTACAAGGAACGCGCCAAGTCCGCTCGTCACGAGAAGATCTCGGCTGCCAAGGCCAAGGCCATCG
>Ga0182013_10007562_pt1 | contig 11936 bp, 8 predicted proteins | sample 612S2MmetaG_FD_120487 | JGI IMG/M metagenome (GOLD analysis project Ga0182013, IMG submission 120487) | Permafrost microbial communities from Stordalen Mire, Sweden - 612S2M metaG | ecosystem: Environmental > Terrestrial > Soil > Wetlands > Permafrost | place: Sweden: Stordalen | collected...
GGCGGACCTTGCCCTCTTGGATCAGGTTGTACGCCACAAGGAGACGTTCTATCCGTCCGGCTGGGCTAGGTACGATCTGGCGCGGATTGGAAGCCTGCGTCTCGTCCCGCTTGAAGAGCGGCGCACAGCATTGGAACGGGACTACCGCAGCATGAGCGTGATGATCTTTGGGCAACCGCCGGAGTTCAACAAAATCATGGAAACGCTGGCTGCACTTGAACTGGACATAAACAGGTGAGTACCATGCCTTTGTCGCCAGACATAAACCCGTCGTTTCACGAGCCGATCCCGCCGCCGTTCCTCAAAGTGCGAGTCCAACGTCTGGACCTCGCCCCCACGCTGACAGCCTTGTGTGCCGGTTATGAAGGAGGTCAGTGGCGAGCGAAGGCGTTAGCGGAGCATATGATGGAATGGCTTCCTGAGTTTGCGCTCAACTACGAGGAACGACAGTCGCTTCGTCACAACAATTCTGTGCGCATGCTGCGGGCTGCTGCCAAACGGGTCTATGCGACCAAGAAATTTGAAAATCGCGGCGAATTCGGCGAACTACTTTTGCACATAGCCGCACGGCAGGTTTTCAACACACTGCCCGCGATCAGTAAACTCTACTACAAGGACAGCGATAACGACACAGTCAAGGGATTTGATGCCGTCCATGTTCTTGCAACCGAGACGACGCTCGAACTCTGGCTTGGAGAGGTCAAGTTTTACGACGAGATTGCGCGTGCAATCCGCGATGTTGTCGAAGAACTCGGCAAGCACACTGCTCCCAGTTATTTGCGGCGTGAAGCAGCGGCAATTATCAACAAGATTGATTCGAACTGGCCTCACGCAGACAGACTGACGAAACTCTTGGACCCAAACACCTCGCTCGACGAAATATTCGACGCGATGTGTATCCCCATTCTCCTCACGTACAACTCGGACGCGATTAATGCGCACCAGAGCGTCACAGATTCGTTCCATTCCGCATTTGCATTAGAAGTCGAAGCGCACCGCGAAACCCTCAGCAAAAGGAGCCTTCCGCCCTTGCGGATTCATCTCTTTCTCGTACCTCTCAAAGACAAGCAGGAACTGTTGCAGCACCTTGATGAAGGATTGCGAACATGGCAGACAATCTAAGCATTCGATCGATGCGCGCCACACTGAGCAACGCTGAAGCTATCCACGCTGACGCATTTGGTGTTCTCCGGTCACTCTGCGCGCTTGCCAACCAGAATCATGATCCGCACGTGCAAGAACTGGTTCTTAGGGCATTAGATCAGCGCGAAGCATTTGGAACATCATCTGTCATTCTCGACGGTCTCGTTCGTCGCTTTGGCCTCTTCCCGTACTTGGCTCCAGAAGGTCTCGGGCTCGCGGATTCGATTGCGTACGAATTTCACAGGCCGTTAGGTATGGATGAGCAGCCCTTGATTTTCCATCGCGCCCAAGCCGAGGTTTACCAATCGCTAATGGCAGGCGAAAATGTGATTCTGAGTGCGCCAACCAGTTTCGGAAAGAGTCTCATAATCGACGCGATGATTGCGAGCGGCAAGTTCCGCCACATTGCGATCGTCGTCCCAACGATTGCGTTGATCGATGAAACCCGGCGGCGCCTCGCGGAGCGGTTTGGACGGCAATACAAAATCATCACCCACCCTTCGCAAACGCGAACGGATCGCGATCTATTGGTGATGACCCAGGAGCGAATCCTCGATGTGAAGCCGTTAGCGCCCGTTGAATTCTTCGTTATCGATGAGTTCTACAAGCTCCAACCGCGGCAAGAAGATACGGAGAGAAGTCTTGTCTTGAATCAAGCCTTTTATCGGTTGTACAAGACCGGCGCGCAGTTCTATCTCCTCGGCCCAAATATCGATGCGATTAGCAAATTGCCCACCGAGATCAGGCACCAGTTCATCAAAACGGACTATAAGACCGTGGTTTGCGACATGCACAAGGTCGACCCTAAACAGGACGACCTCGCGGAGTTGGTTGCGTTATGTAAGACACTGTCGGACCCAACGCTGATCTTTTGCCGCTCCCCACAGCGTGCGCGAGATGTCGCGCAAGCATTACTAGATGGGAAGGTAGGGACTCAACGCGAAAAGCTATCGAATGCCGTCAAATGGGTGGGAGACGCATATCATCCACAATGGCTGTTCGGTCGTGCGCTGGCACAAGGAATTGGCCTGCATCATGGACAACTGCCCCGCACACTCGGACAGTATGTCGTAAGAGCATTCAACGATGGCCATGTGCAGTTCTTGGTGTGTACGTCTACCCTTATTGAAGGTGTGAATACGAAAGCAAAGAACGTTGTCGTCTTTGATAACCAGATCGCTCGACGGAAATACGATTTCTTTACCTACAATAATATTTTGGGACGCTCCGGGAGGATGTTCCAGCATTTCATCGGACACGTTTACGTGTTCCGGACTCCGCCCGCAGAGCAACTGCCCCTGATCGATGTTCCCATCTTTACCCAGCCTGACGACACGCCCGATAGTCTTCTGTTGCAAATCGACGCCGAAGATTTGGGTGCTCACGGCACAGGGAAAATTGCCGACCTCATAGGGCAGGATGACCTTGATGTAAGCGCGTTGCGCGAGAGCCGCGGTGTTGATCCGCGCGCCTTGGTGCGTCTCGCCCAGGCAATTCGATCAAACGCTCGTGAATGGTGGCCGCTCCTGCATTGGAATCGGATGCCGAGCGGAAATGAGCTGAAACTGGTTTGCCAGCTGATTTGGGACTACTTAATGCCTGACAAGCGAATGCGCGCCGGGGTGGTCTCTGGCCCTCAACTTGCATTTCGAATTGAAGGACTTCGCCACCAAGGAAGTGCCGTGGGTCTGATCCGTAACGCGATTCTGGGAGAGGACGATCCGAACGACGCCGTGGAAAATACTATTGAGTTCCTGCGTTACTGGGCCAACTTCAATTTCCCCAAATATCTGCTGGCCGTTGATCGGGTTCAACGCAGCGTTTTCAAAAAGATGAACCGTGCAACCGGAAACTACGAATACTTCTCCGGACAAATTGAAAACTGGTTTCTCGACCCCGCTATTATGGCGCTTGATGAATATGGCATTCCGATCCAAGTCGGAGAGAAGATACAATCTCTTCTCAATCCACAGGGGAATCTCGACATCGCCCTGGCAAGGCTGCGCACGATTAATTTAGATGTTGTTAGCCTTTCACTGTTCGAGAGGGAGCTTGTCAAGGATGCCATTGCGCATTTATGACCCGAGCAATCACTGGGTTGAAACGCAACGTGAGACAAGGACTATGACTACAGCACTCAAAAAGATTTCGGAACTGGCTACAGTGACGCCGGGGTTCTCGCCAAAACCCGAGGAGCGCAGAAAATCAGGCAAGTACCTGCTCCTTGGGGGGCGCAACATTCGGGATGGCAAGTTCGTCCAGACGGACACCGACTCATATATCGGAGAGATTGATCGTGATAGCTTCAGACGGGCCATTGCTCACCCTGGCGACGTGATCGTCTCAACGCTCTTTGATCGGCGAAAGCTCTACCTTTATAACAAAAACGACCCGCCCGCAGTCGTCAATAATAGCTGTGCCATCATCCGCGCCGGACAACAATCCGACTACATCATCACATATCTTAGGAGCGAGCAGGGCGGAAGTGACTTCCTCCAAAAGGCAAGCAAAGCAACCAGCGGCAACTTCATCCCGCGCGTTTCAATTAAGGACCTCAGCGAGATCGAGATACCCATCCTGCCCATCGAGAAGTTGGCCCGGCTGGGGGATGCCCGAATTGAAAATGCGTCAACAAAGCAACTCTTGGAACTTCAGCAAGAGCTGGAAGCCAAGAACGCTGAAATTGAGCAACTACGATCCTCGCATGAGAGCGTCGTCCGCTTTTATGAAGACCGACTGCAGGCGGTGAAGGAACAATTGGCGACGGACAGCCTCATCAATCGCATCAAGCATGGCGAAACAGCGACCCTGGAATTCAAGTCAAGCCTGCGATTCAACATCCGGGCTAACAAGATGGATAAGGATATTGAGAATTCAGCCCTGAAGACCATCGTTGCATTCTGCAACACAAAGGGTGGCGAGTTGCTGATAGGGGTTGCGGACGACAGGACCATCCTCGGAATCGAGCACGACGGCTTTCCCAATGAAGATAAATTCCAACTTCACCTGCGAAATCTGCTTATGGACCGCATCGTCCCTTCAGTCGCGGAGTTTGTGGAATTCAGCATGGTCAGACTTGAAGACAAAACAATCTGCCACATTACTTGTAAGCAGAGCAAGCGACAAGAGATTTGGCTTAAGCCCGATAAAAACGCTCCAGAACTCTTCTATGTCAGAATCGGCCCCTCATCGACTGAGCTACAACCACGACAAGCATTGGCGTACATCAAGGAGCATTTTGAACAACAATGAGCCATATGTTTGATGCGTAAGCGTCGGTAATGGAGTTGTCGTAACGATTCGGTATTTCGGAGCAGGCTGACGAGCATTTGAAGAGAATTTCACCCCTCGTAATCATAATGCGCAGCTAACCGTAAACCGGCGATGGAACAGTAGAATACGCGTAGAAAACATGCTGAAATACCTTGCCTGACCTATCCTTGATCTCGTCTTCGCTGTAGGCGGCAGGCAAGCCGGTTTTATCGCTGTAGAGAAAATCAAAGATCGCCGAGCGCACGGCATCACGCGTGCCTTCCTTATCGCGCCACTGGTCCACCTTCAGCTTCTCTTCTTTAAGCGTAGCGAGAAGCTCGACTGCCACCTGCTTGATCTGGCCGATCTCCTTTGGCGTAAGTGAAGGCTTCATCAGCAAGTCATAGAGCGCAAGACTCTCCTGGTCGAGACCTTCACGCATGGCCCGAGTCTGCTCCTCATCCAGTTCTCCAATAAACCGCAGGAGTTCCTCAAAGGTTCTTTCAATGAGGGCGCGGTCCTTCTCCTGGTTGTACTCCCTGACGATCTGGTCGTAGTGGTCCTGGAAGTCCGTGCGCAGGGGATTCTGAGCAATCATTCTCCTGAGCCTGTTTTCAACGGCGGCGCGCAGGTTCTGCACTGTTGTATTCGGAGCCTGAGTGCGGTGAAACTCCTGCCGCAAGCGGTCAAAGTCGATCTTGCTAATGTCATAGATCGTGCCGTCGTCCCGGCCCTGGGTGTGCGTCTCAATTGCGCTGTCGATCACGGAATGAAGCCGTTGAATGATCTCGGAAATGTCGGCGTGCAGCTTGTCGTCTTGAAGGCTCTTGTAAACGATGTCGATGGCATCTCGGTCGTTGCGGAAGTCGAGTTGCCGCTCTTCGCCAAAGCAGGCCCGGAATTTATTGAAGACTTCACGGCAAAGAATCTCGAAGCGCTTTCTCGATTCGTCGTTTTCGTTGGCGGCTTCCTTCGCCTTCACAATCGCCGCGTTCCGGGCAAACCCGGTCAGATTCTCGATGTCATCCAGCGATGCGCCGCGCTCAGACAGGAAGGCACGCACCATTCCTATCGCCTCTGCCAGCGCCTCCAGAAGTTCTTCCTTCGGGCGGGTTGGATCAATCTCTTCATCTCCGCCGCCGTGCCCTTCGTCGCCACGTCCGGCAAAGGTCGCCAGCGCCCGGCGCAGATTCCGCAGGATGCCGCAGTAGTCGATAATCAGGCCGTTCTCTTTGCCTTCATTCACGCGGTTGGCGCGCGCTATGGCCTGCATCAGCGTGTGCGCCTTGAGCGGCTTGTCCAGGTAGAGACTCGATAGGCACGGCACATCGAAGCCGGTCATCCACATCGCGCAGACAATGGCCACGCGGAAGGGGTGCGCCTCGCGCTTGAAGGCCGTATCGAGCGCCAGGCGCTGGCCATCCGGCATCTCGAAGCCATCCTTGATGAGCTTGCGATGAGGTTTGATGTCCAGCTTCCACTTTCTGAAGCGGTCCACCTCACCCTGCTCTTCGCTCACCACCACGGCCATCAAGGTATCGCGCATCCAGGCAATCTGCCGGGTGCGGAATTGCACCTCCTGGTCGTCGTCGATCTCAGTGAGCGCCGCCTCCAGTTCCTTGATGCGCTTCTTCCACAGCGGCACAATCAATTCGTGCATCCTGACGCAGGTGATCTTGTCGATGCACACCAGCATCGTCTTGCCGCTCTCCCAGCCCTCGGAGTAGTGGCGCACAAAGTCTTCGGACACCTGCTCAAGCCGCTTCTTGGCAGTGATGATGTGGTAGTCCCGCTTAAGTTCGGCCTCCAGCCGCTGGGCCACATCCACATCGTTCACCTCAGCCTCTTCAATCACTGTGGCGATCTTCTCGTTCAACTCCGTTGTGGCCAGACCCAGCTTTTCGCCGCGCGCGTCATAGTAAAGCGGCACGGTTGCTTTATCCTCCACGGCCCGCTGGAAGTCGTAGGTGCTGACATATTGTCCAAAGACTTGCCGCGTGATTTGGTCGTTCGAGAACAGTGGTGTCCCGGTAAAGCCCAGGAAGCTGGCCCTGGGCAGGGCGGCGCGCATATTCAGCGCCAGAGATCCGTACTGGGTGCGGTGCGCCTCGTCGCTCAGGACAATAATGTCGTTGCGCTGCGACCAAGGCTGGTCGGGAGAGACGCTCTCGTTGAACTTCTGGATCAGCGTGAAGATGTACGCCTTTTGCTGGCCGATCAGTTCGCGCAGATGATGCCCGGACGAAGCTCGGCAGGGGTCCTTGTCGTTGTTGGCCTCTCCGCAGCCGGCGAAGGTCTCGTAGATTTGCCGGTCCAGGTCTTCGCGGTCAGTGCAAACCAGAAAAGTGAAATTGCCGCCCACCTTGCGATGCACCTTGCGGGCAAAGAAGACCATACTATAGCTCTTGCCACTGCCCTGCGTATGCCAGAAGACGCCCAGCTTGCCGTTCCGGGCCTCGCGCTCCTCCAGGCTCTCGATGGCCGAGTTCACGCCTAGATACTGGTGGTTCTTGGCCACGATCTTCACCGTCTGCTCGCTGCTGTCGTCAAAGAGAATGAAGTTCTCAAAGATGTCGAGCAGTTTGTCTTTGCTCAATACGCCGCGCAGCAGCGTCTCCATCTCCACCGCGCCGCGATCTTTTTCTTCCAGCCGCTTCCACTCCTGAAAGAACTTGTACTTGGCCGTCGTGCTGCCCATCTTGGCGGCGATGCCATTGCCCAGGATGATAATGGCGTTGTGGTGGAAGAGATGCGGGATGGTGTCGCGGTAGTCGCTCAGGTTCTCGTTGTAGGCGCGTTCCAGATCCTTGTGGACGTTCTTGCACTCCATGAAGACCAACGGAATGCCGTTGACGAAGCCGATGAGATCGGCCCGCCGCCGGTAGATATCGCCACGCACCCACAACTCGCGCACGACCAGAAAATGATTCTCCGCCGGATGGTCAAAGTCGAAGAGGTACAGCGTCTTTTTGACCAGTTCGCCCTTCGCGGTCCGGTAGGCTACCTGCACGCCGTCGCGCAGCAGGGTGTACTTTTCGCGGTTGGCCACGAGGATCGTCTGGCTGGCGCTGGACTCCACCACCTGTCTCACGGCTTCGTGGTAGGCTTCCACGGGCAGGCCGGGATTCAGCTTCACAAGAGCCGCGCGCAAGTGCCGGGTGAGCACCACCTCGCGGTCGCTCTTGCGCCCCAGCAGGCTCTCGGGGCCGAAGTCCTCGTCGTTGTAGGCGTAGACGGAATTCCAGCCAAGCTGCTCCTGGAGGTAATCGGCCGTCGTCCGCTGCACGAGCTGGTCTTCCGTGTACTTCACACTTCCACCTCGCCGCTCATCAATCGGGGAAGCAACAGATCGCGCGCCGTGGCCAGAATCTTGTTCTGGGCAACCAAAGTGACAATTGCCTTCTGAAACGCTTCTGCCTTTGCTTCAAATTCCTCTGACAACTCTGAGGGCGCAACATCGAGAGTTAATTGACCAATCGTATCCTTTGATAGTTCGGTCTGGTTTGTTGCTCCGCGTCCTTGCCCGGACAGATAGACCTCACGTTGCTTTAACGCCATACCGAATAGATGGAGGCCGATTTCATGCTTGGGCCTCAGGATGGTCAGGTGGGAGTCAACCGTGCATTTGCCAAGGTCTTCTAAGACTTGCGCAACCCTTCCGAGGGTTCCCTCGCCAGTTGAGTTGATGAGGACATCTCCAAACTGTACGAGCTTTGCCTCTGGAACTTTCTTGGATTGCCGTCGAGCAAAGTCTGTTTCGAGCCTCCCTCCACGGATGCACTTCTGGTTGATGACCAAACAGGAAGCCTCATCGTCGTATACGGGCGTAATGCCCCTGTTCATGAAGCCAGTAGCATCCCCAACGCGCATCCTTTTCCAGCCTTCGGGCAGGTCGTTGACGAATTTGGTATGCTCGTGACCGGGGAAGCGGAAGCGGACGAACCACTCCTCATACAAAAGCCCCGCCGCTTTCTCCAGCAGCGCAATTCGCCGCCGGTTGTTCTCGATCAGGGCGTCATATTGGGCAATCGCTGACGCGATCTTGCGTTGCACATCAATGGTAGGGATACTAACCTTTACTCGGTATACGCGCTCTGGGGCGGTATGCCGAACTTTCGTCCCAGAAGCGCTTGCATTGATCTGGGCGCGAACGGCTCTTGTATTGAAAAGCCGGTACAAGTATTCGTCATCAAGCAGATCCGGTTCAGTGATCGTTACAAGTCCGATCCGCTGATTGTGCAGGTACCGATCATCTTCCGGTACCAAAGCGCTACTCCCCAGCAGCCCAGCCCCTTGTTCCGTCATGGCAATAATCAAGGAACGCTTTGGAAGGATAAAACTCTCGGGGAAATCCCCCACATAAAAACGGTCCTTATCGGGCCGATCCCGGAATCCGCCTGCTTCAAAGAAATGGCCTGGCGTCAGGATGACGTACTTACCCTCCTCCCTAAAGAAATCGCCTCTGAACGCAAAGCCATGCTTCACGTGAATCATCTCTCCAAGATGTACTTCAGAGAAGCTCATCCGATCAGCACCTCAAAGTTCTTGGCGATGGTTCTGGCCAATTCCGCAGCCTCTTCATTCAGCCCTTCGAGTTCCAGATGCAGGTCGCGCATGGTCTCCTCGAAGTCGAAGTCCTCGTCCACCTCCTCAGGCGCAACGCCCACGTAGCGGCCCGGCGTAAGGCTCCAGTCTTCTTTCTCAATCTTTGCCTTGTCTACCAGCTTCACCAGCCCGAGCACATCGATGAGCTTCGCTTCTGGAAACCGCTCTGTGAGCCATGTGGCTTGCCGGTGGAAGTAGCGAACCAGCCGTAATCCTTCGACCAGCGCGTGGCGGGCCTCGTCCAGGTCCTTGCGGGCGCGGTTCACATCCTTGTTCTTCCAGTCGTCGCTCGCTTTGGCGTCGAGCGACTTTTCGCAGACCTCAAGCAAGCGCTCGGCGAGCTTGAAGAGATGATCGGCCTGCTTCGAGAGTTCGCGGGTCTTCTCTGCTGTAGACGACGCACTCTCTGTCTTCTTCCTGAGTTGCTTGGCTTCGTCGCTCGTCTCGGCTGCCGGCAGAGCCTTGAGCGCGGCCAGCAAGGCTTTGGCATCGGTGCGGAAATCTCCCGCCGCAGTGCGGAACTCCTCTAGCGGCACGGCGTGCCCGGCGTCGTGCGCCATCGTTTTGAGAAATGGCTGGGTCAGCTTCTCCAGCGCGGCGGAGGTCTTTTCAAAGGCCGCGACCAGCGCGGGAACCTCGATGGCTTCGGTCCGCATGCGATTCAGATAGCTGGCCACCAGCGCCCGGAAGCGCTCCGGCTGGCCGCGATAGAGCCAGACGATGGAGAGCAGGTTCTGCAATTGCTCGGGGCTGAAGTCGTAGATTTTGCGCGTGACCTTGCGGTAGACGCCACGCGCGTCAAGCATGAGCACCTTGTCGCGGTGCTGGGCAGGCTTGGCCTTATTGAGAAACCAGAGTTCGCAGGGAACGGTGCGCGTGTAAAAGAAGTTGGAGCGAATGGCCACCATGATGTCCACGTGGCCAGACTTGACCAGGCTCTGGCGGACCTTGGCCTCGTCGCGGCCCGCGCTGGAGGATTGCGAGGACATAACGAACCCGGCGCGGCCCGTGTCGCTCAGGTAGCTATAGAAGTACTGAATCCAGAGGTAATTGCCGTTCTGGACACGGCCCTTGCCCTTTTCGTCGCCGTTCTTCTTGCCCTTGGCGGTGGTGACGCCGGGCAGTCCAAAGGGCAGGCGGGGATCGTTGGCGATCCTGCCCGCATCGACCTCATCCACATTGAAGGGCGGATTGGCCATGACGTAGTCGCACTTATGGAGCAGGTTGAGCGGGTCGTCGTAATAGGTGATGTTCTGCTGGATGTCGCCTTCGAGGCCGTGGACGGCCAGGTTCATCTTGGCCAGGTTGACGGTGGTTTTGTTCTTTTCGTAGCCACGGAAGGTAAGCCGTTCGGAGGGGTTCTGATGGTGCTGCTCGACGATGCGCGCGCTCTGCACGAACATGCCGCCCGAGCCGCAGGCCGGATCGAGGACTGTGCCTTTGGCCGGCTCCAGCACATTGGCGATGAACTGGACCAGCGAGATGGGAGTGAAGAACTCGCCGCCGTCGTGGGCCTTGAGGTCGGCAAATTTGGTGAGGAAGTACTCGTAGATGCGCCCGAAGACATCGCCGGTGGCTGTCTTGAGTTCCTCGGGATTAAGCGTACGTATCAGGTCGCCGAGCAGATCGGCGGGGATGGACTGGTATTCCTGCTTGGGCAGAACGCCCTTCAAGCCGGTGTAGTCGTCTTCAATGGTCTCCATTGCGTGAACGACAATTTCGGGCAGCTTGGGATCGTTGGCCTTGGTGATGAAGTGGTCGAACTGCGACTCGGGGCGGAGGAAGATGGACCCTTTTTGGCTGAAGTCCTCTTTGGTAAGGGCCCGAGTGACGCCGTGACGCGAGGGCAGGGACTTTTCGATCACAGGCTTGACGGCCAGGAAACGGCTATAGGCGTGGCGCAGGAAGATCAGCCCCATGACGGGCATGAAGTATTCGTTGCTGGCCAGTTCCGAGCCTTGGCGCATAAGATCAGCCGCCCGCCAGAGCCGGGCCTCAATTGCTTCAATTCGTTCCAGTTGCGGCATACGTTCCGGAGACTCCAAAGCCAATTCGTCTGTCCGTGCGGATTCCCCAGAGCGATGCTTCGAAAGACGAAGCCGCCCAAAGCTGATAGGCACCTGGTAGGAAAACTCACGCTTGGTACATCAGTATAGTCGTTTAAGGCGCACTTCAGAATTGGGATCATAAAGCACGTCTGAGAGAGCTTCGTTAATGGGCCTTAACGACTTTTCTTTTTGCTATCGAGCATATGGCCCATCAAGAGAAGTCCGTGAACAAGTCGCCCGGTTTAACTGAAAGCGCCTTCGCCAGCTTGACGATGTTCTCCAGGGCGACGTTCCGCTCACCGCGCTCAACGCCGCCGACGTAGTTCCGATGCAGTCCGGCGCGCTCGGCCAGTTCTTCCTGGGAATATCCCCGCTCGTCGCGGAGTTGCCGCAACCTTGCGCCAAATCGAGACTTAACGGAGCGAGGGGCCACATCTCCATGCTCGGAGGCTGACCACTATGCGTCTACACACGATGAGTGTGATAATGTCCTGGTTGGAGTTGCCTTCGGTGGACTGCTCTCGCTCGGTGCACTACTGGAAACGGCCAAAGATGACGGGAATTTTATCGAATCTGGTTTCGCGTCGGGGTGAGTGGAATACGATTCAAAGGAGAGGAGGGAGATTTTGTGAACACAGATTTCATCGACTGCCCGGAAGTGGCAGGAAAGACAATTCAATTGCTCAGGATTCACCGGGACACCGGCGACGGTTCCAGCGTCCAGATTGAACTGACTGACGGAACCAGCTTCACCTGCTACGTTACGGTTCGTCCAGCCGTGGAAGCAACCTTATATAAGGGTGGCGCAGGAGCACCGGAAACCATTCGCGACTACAAATTGTAGGCAAAATCCTCCCCCACAAACCCGGTCGTTATTCCCAAATGGAA
>Ga0182013_10007563_pt1 | contig 11936 bp, 9 predicted proteins | sample 612S2MmetaG_FD_120487 | JGI IMG/M metagenome (GOLD analysis project Ga0182013, IMG submission 120487) | Permafrost microbial communities from Stordalen Mire, Sweden - 612S2M metaG | ecosystem: Environmental > Terrestrial > Soil > Wetlands > Permafrost | place: Sweden: Stordalen | collected...
CACCGCATGCCTCGAGGCGTCGGATGTTGGCGACGTTGAAGGTCAGCGGCGACGCCGAGGCCACGAGCGGACTCGGCAAGCGCAGTCCCATATAAGTCGTTGCAATTTCCATACGATGCCTCTCTAGACGAAGGGCCGACGCCGGGATGCACCACGCGCGCCCGCAAACGACTTACTACAGCCGCATCGATCATCAATCCTCGCGCTGCCTTAGTCCGCCGCGGCGAGCGACTCCACGCGCAGCAGCGAGTCGATGGGCCCGGATCGTGGACGACGATGCGTGACGCGAGACCCAAGCGTTCGGCGGCCGAGAAAAACACGCCCGGGGGGACCAACGCGCCGTCGCCATCGACCATCCGCAGCAGCACTTCGACCCGCATGCCGCCGGGCGGACGCCGCAACGCCTCGATCCGCTGCGCGTACAGCACGAATCCGTCGTTGTCGAGCGCGATCTCGATGCGCGCGCTCCACTGCATTTCGCCGTGCCGCTCGCGCATGGCAAGGTCCGAATCATTCCAGGTTTGAACGCGGTTGCGGCCGTTCTCCTTGGCCGCATAGCAGCTCGTGTCGGCGGCTTGCAGAATCGCCGCCGCCGTCGTCCAGCGAGCGTCGATCGGCACGCGACCGAACTCACGCCGATGCCGAAACGCCGATACGACATCCAAGCTCAAAGGATCGCCTAGCTCATACCGTGCTTGCAGCAGAGTTTTGGCACCTTCGCGCAGGCCTCTTTTGAGGATGCCCACTGAGGATGCCCACGATCTGTTCTCGGCCACAAAGTCTGCCATCGACAGATCGCACACTTTCAAGGACGACGTCAAATAAGCAGCGCTAACATCACCTACCTGGACGCTGCGAACAGAGAGCTACCATCACGCGCGTCGTGATCTACGGCTCACGGGTTTATCGCCCGCAACGCATGCACGTTTGCAAACAATGTGCCGAACAATTAGGTGAGGCGGCCTTCCCATATATTCCTGAACTGGCTCAAGACCAATTGGGATAGTACGAAGGTCGGCACAACCGCCCCGTACTTGAAACGCCAGCGTCAATGTCTTTCGATTTGGTGCCCAGATATATTGGGCGCCGGATACGCCCAGAACTACGTTCAGCGCAGGTGTGCCAATCAGCGTTGAAGCGTGGGCGGCGCAGATCCCAGCAACTACATCTTCCCTTAAGACCGCTAACAATCGGTACGGCGACAAAGCAGTGCCAGAGAATAATGGAGTGTCAGGCAAATGCCTCGTTTCGCCACAATCGCAATCGGCGCTGCCGTAATCGCATTAGCGGGCTGCTCCGGCGGCGGCTCATCATCCTCGCCTTCGAACTCGCCCGTCGTTCCCGCGACGCCAAAACCGGTTGCATCGGCGACCCCGAAACCGTCGCCGACGCCAACGCCACTCACGACTATGGCCGTATCGACAACGGACTATTTTACCAACGGCGCGGTGGTCTCGTCAGCGACCGTCGACGGCAGAGCACTCGCCGCGGTGTCGTCGGGAACGTTCGGCCCCGCGCTTGCACCTGGTTTGCACAGCCTGCAAATCACGGCGCCCGGATATGCGACGTACAACGGAGCCATCCAGGTACCCGGAGGCGCGGTCACGCGCACGATCACCCTTTTCCCGGAATCGCCCGCAGTTGCTGCTTTCGTCGCCGGAATCAACGCCGATCGCGCGACGGACGGGCGCACCGCGGTGCAACTCGATAACCAGCTTACGATTGCCGCGTACGATCACGCTGCCGATATGGCCGCACAAGGGTATTACGCGCATTTTGACCCCAACGGTTTTGCGCCGACGACGCGTTCGCTCTTGTTGGGTTCTGAAATGGTCGGCGACGAAAATATCGACGTAGGCGCCCCGACATGGGCTGATGCCGAATACGCGTTTGTCCAGAACGAAAAGAACCAGCTCCCGAACAAATCTGCCGCAGATTGCGTCGCGTACGGCGATCCGCACTATGCCGGACACTACTGCAACCTGATTTACCCTGGACATAATTGGGTCGGGCTAGGCGTCGTGTCGAACCCCTCGTCTTTGTACACGACTTATTACGATCAGGAATTCGGCGATCTGTACGGCATGGTCGACACAACGGCCGTTGCTCGCGAACCGGCGATCAACACCGTTGCATCGTTGATCATGGCTGGCTCGACTCCCGCGGCCGAAAGTGAAGTTATCTCCACGATGCCGATGCCGGTGCCGATTTCGGTCGCTACCCTTAATGCCGATGCTACATGCGCTTCCGCCTGCCCGAGCGCGGACCAATGGTATGCGACCGTTTGGTATGCGCCTAGTGACTTCGGGCAGGGTCTTGGGGTGCCGATCACGCTGGATACTACCCTGAATCAAATCTATGAGCCGCAAGTCGAATTCAGCGGTGCGTTCTCGGCCACCGGAGCCTCTACGATCTACTGGCCGAGCGGTAGCGTCATGCCGGCTACCTATCACGACTCAACACTCGTCGTCCAGACTCAAAGTCGCTACCGATCGACTCTAAACAATGCCGGCGGCAGCAAAGGTTTTGTCGTCCCGAACGGCCCGCGGCCCAACCGACTCCGCTAATCCCACAAAGATGTATAAAATGCTTTCGGCGCATCCCTCGTTCTGCTCGGCGTCGCCCTTATTGCCCTGGCTGGGTGAAGAGGTGGCGGCGGATCGTCTTCGCTCTACAAACGTCGTTCCGCCGGTTTCCGCTCCGACGGCGAAGCCAACGCCGACCCCAAAGCCGACGCCGACCCCGGTTCCGCTTGCGGTTGTCTCAGGATCCCTCGTTGAATTCACTTCTGGCGCCGCGCTTAACGGATTCACCGTAACGATCGGGACGCTGCCGGACGTGACGACGTGCCTTACGGGGCAAACCGCAACACCTAACGCGTGCGCGCGGCCAACCTCGGTGATCGCGACAACCTCGACATCGGCCACCGGACCATTCTCTCTAAGTGCCCCGGCAGGCACGTACATGTTTACGATCGGCAACGGGGCGACGTACGCGACACTCCATCGCTTTCTCATCGTCACAGCCGGTCCGAACGACGCCGGTACATTGAAGGTCGCGGCGCTTTCGGCCGATGAGCGGGCGTGGCTCGCGGACCTCAATATGCAGCGCGCGACCGTTTCTGCCCCTTTGTCGTTCGCAAATCTGTCGATCGACGAGTATGCCGAAGAGCAAGCGCGGGCCGAGGTTGCCTCAATCATCGCCGGGACCAACTTGTACAGTGATGCCACAGAAGGATAGGACCAGCATCGCATCGGCGCGCGGCTATAATGGCGACCCACTAATCGTTCTCCAAACAACCATCTAAACCGGTCACCATTTCTCGGAGACCGGCTCCTCTGTACGACAAGGACTTGAGAATCAAATGCTACATCAAGGGACCAAGAAGTTCGTATCCGTCGGCGCGATTCTTGTCGCTGCCGTCCTGGCTGGATGCAGCGGCGGCGGCTCGTCCTCGTCAAACTCACCGCTTACGCCGGTTGTGTCGACGCCTGCTCCTGGCTCGTCCGCGACGCCGAAACCAGTCGCAACAGCGACACCGAAGCCGGTGACCAGCTCGGTTCTTACAGGCACTGTCGTGGACATTGCCTCTGGCGCGCCGCTTAGTGGATTGACGGTTACGCTCGGCGGTGTTCCCGATCCAACCACGTGCATGGCCGCTCAAACCAACACGGTTAATCCGTGCGGCGCGCCAGTCGCCCCGCTTCTCGCAACCACGACGGCAGCCGACGGCACGTATTCGATCACGGATGCACCCGGCACGTACATGCTCACAATCGGGCCGAGTGATACGTCTTACGCGACACTGCACCGTACCGTGACGCTAGTGACGGCGGCAATGCCACTCGCGAGAACGACACTCACCGCGCTTGATTCAACACAGCAGGCATGGCTCGTCGACTTTAACAACAAACGCGCCACGGTCTCATTTCCTACGTCGTTCGCGAATCTCACGGTTGACGAATACGCCCAGGAAATGGCCAACCAGTTCATCTTAGACATAGCCGATGGCGTGAAGACGTACGGCTGCGGATCCGAAGACTCGTACGCATTTACCTATCAGACGTTGCCGGGCGCAATGTATGACACGGCGGCTGATGGGCCGATCGGCACGTATTCGTACTATCAGAATATGTATTGGGAGTACCCCGCGAACGCGGCGGGTACGGCAGTTGACACGATCGGCGCGGATAGCGGTTGGTTTGACTACGAGAAGGCTATTTGCCCGAACGGCGACTGGTCGAACTGCATGGCCGATCTGCATACGGCGTGGCCGTACATGAGCGGGTCGTCGAAGCGCAATATTTGGATCGGCTTGGGCTACTCGACCAAAGTCGACGCGGCTACCGGACTCTGGCCGATTGACGCGTTGCTAATTCTCGACGGCTACGGAAACCAGGGCCTTGACAACCCGGCCACAATCCATCGTCTCGCTGGCCTCGCTCCGCCACCGCTACGCGCTCACTAAACCTGTCTAAGCGGACGCGCTCTCAAAAGGACCGGCCTGACTCGCCGGTCTTTCTTCCTTCAAGGACAGATCCGCCGCGCAAGTGGTAACTTCAAATGAACGCTACGGTCAAGATGACCGAAGCTCAGACCAAAGAGGTGTCAAACGCATTCCTCGTTTCATCGCGATCGCGATTCGGCGCTGCCGTCGTCGCACTAGCTAGACTAGCGGGTTGCTCCGGAATCTTTTGATACGAATCAAAGTTCAGCGACGGGCCAGGCGCTATCATCTTCCGAGAGAACTTCGATGACGATCAGGAGGTTTTGTCCTGGAAACACGTGTGGAAGGAGTATCGCGCGTCCGTTTTGTTCGTTGGGCTCGATCTTGATTTGCAAGATATTGCCGCGAACGGTCGTAGAGGTGGCTCCGCCTGTTCGCGGCAACTTGTGGGGAGACGAAGATTGTGTTGCGGATGGCGTCGATCAGAATAGTTCTTTGAGGTAGTCTACTGGTCTCAAAGCGATGATCGTTTCATTGGTCCGAGCTTAAGCGGGGGATCCGCGCCGAGCTGCGCCTTGTAATCCGTGGGTCTGGCCGCGATGAGTTCCGCTGGCGTCATTCGGGCAGGCAATCTGTCGGCGCGTGCGCTCGACGACTCGAAGAGTTTCTGCGATGCTCTTATCCATTGGTCTTCATTCCGCTGTTGGTGGCATGTCGATCCATTAGGAGTAAGCGTCCGCCCAGGACCGTCTTGACGTCGAAGAGGCTGTCGTGCTGGGCGAGGCCTTCGGCGAAGATCGAAGCTCAGTGGTTGCTTCCGTACCGGTAAGCGCATCGACGTGTGTCGCATCGAGATTGCGAACGGCTAGGCCGTGATGTAGATGGTCGGATGATCGGCACGGCGATTCGATCAGAGGATCAAAAGCACAAAGCGGTAGAGAACAAGAGAACATTAGGACATAGTTGGTGCTCCGAGATGCACAACGTCGACTGCCGCTGTTCCACCGACGATCGCAGAGCACCTAGCCCCCCGCATCCAACCCGAAGTCAATGCCAACCACTTCAAGAGTTTCAGATGACGGCACCGACACACCAGCTACGAGCGCGCAGGCCTGGCCCCGCAGCGCTCGACCGCGCGGCGCGCGGCTCTAGCTGTCATTGACCTACTCGGTGAGCGGGAGACCTGCGGCGTCGATGTTCAACTGGCCACAAAGAATGCAGATGCCCTCGACCAATCCCCAGATACCGGCAAAGCCGAACGTGCAGATCGTCAGGACGACTTGCACAATACCGATGGTGGTATACCCCAGGTAAAACCGGTGCACGCCGAGACCGCCGAGCAGGATGCCCAGGATGCCGGCGGTCACTTTTGATTTTCCGCCGGCCGCGCCGCCGAGCGGCGTTCCCGCCCTGCGTGCACTATTGCCGAGGTCGGCACCGCACGATAGGCAGATCGCCGCATTGGGATCCGGCGATTTCGCGCAGTTCCAGCAGTGTTTTACGCCCTTGCCGCGCAAGACGCCGCACTTGGTGCATACGGACGCGTTGGCGTCAAGACTGTTGCCGCAGTTCCGACAAAACATACAATACTCCAAATTCCTTCAGTTAGGTTACCGGGTGGTTGGCGATAGTCGACATGATAGCAGCGCAAAAGCTAAGCATAATACTTAGCGGGAAACCGACGAGGAGAACGATCACGCCGGCTTTCGCCCACGCCCGCTGGACGGCGACGTACTCGGCGACGCTCGCAAATCGACGATCGCGCGCAGCGATCCGATTCCCGTTGATGCCGTAGTAAATACCCAGAGCAAGACCCGGCAAGCCCAACGTGAATATGCCGACGATGAGCGCGCCGAGCGTTAGCCACTTCAACGTCACATTTGCATTCCATAATGGCCAGAAGAACACCAAAAGGAAGCCGCCCCAACTCCAGCGTTGCATGACGTCCTCGGGGATCGCGTTCCCAGGCGCCTGCGCGGTAAAGGCAAACGCGGTGTTTGCCGCACCGGTAAACGAAGAGCCCGCAGCGGAGGCAACGCTCGATCCGACGCCGGCTCCGCATGCGGTGCAAAAGTCGGCGGCGGGGTCGTGCGGCTTGCCGCAGTGCCCACAGTAGCCGCGGCCCGCCGAAAGGAGGACGCCACACTTTACACACATATGCGCGATGGGATCGACCGACTGGCCGCAATTGCGACAAAACATACGCAGACTTCCATGCCATGTTCGGGCGAATACGAGATCGGCGCGTCCGCGAAGCGTTGGCTCGGAACCGCTCGTCTTGGTGGTCGGCAGGGCAGTCGGCATTTCTTAGCTCAGCACGTTATCCCTGACGAAGATGACCTGGAAACGATCCGGCGCCATCGTCGTCTCCCGAAGCCTCACGCGCGGATTTTCCCCGGCGAATGCCCGATCGAGATGCTCGTGATCCTTCCCGCAGCGGTGACGGCCGACTTTCTCTGGGTGACGGCCGACTTTCTCTGGGTGACGGCCGACTTTCTCTGTGAGGATTATGAGTTGACCGGACGGGTCGGGCAAGAGCAGCGCCACCGTGCGCGTGCGGACCGAGTCGAAGCTTAACTCGAATATGACACGCAGGCCCCGGCCACACCGGATCGATCGCTCGCGTACGCGACGAATGTGTCGAGTTTTCCCGACACATGACGACACGATGGGTCGGCGAGTCGACCCTCTGAACGAAGGGTCCAAGCCGAATCGGCCTAACAATTGGCCGGAACGAATTCGGTCGCGCGAACACCTAACAAGAAACGTGTGAGAAGTTAACTCGGCGCAGTCAGAATTCGGCTCTTTCGATTCGACCTCACTCCTTCGACCAACGATAATTGGGGTATGGACAGCCCCGCGCAAGCCGCCCGGTGGGCCGCATTCCAAGCCCTCAGCCAAACACCGAGTCGTACCGCGTCGAACCGGGCGAATCGCCGGCGAGCCGAAGACTTTATCGCCCGCGCGAGCGAATTCGGTGCTCGCGTTCATCTCAGCACCGCTCCCAAGCGCCTCGGAGCAGATTCGGTTCTGCTGTGGTTCAGAGCCAAGCCGCAGTGCGCGCTGACAATCCTTTCGCTCTCCGGCGTCGTTGAAGCGGAAATCGCCGCCATCGACTGCGGCATCGCCGCCTATAACGCCCGTTGAAGGTCGCCACGCGCAGAGCGAGGCCCTAATGCGGTAGTCCCGGCCCCAGCGTCGCTGCATCGCGGCGCACGGTCTGCTCGAAAGCCGTGAGTTGTTCGGTCTGCCAAACGGCGTCGCGACCGAGTTCGACAGCGAGGATCGCCAGAGTCGATTCTCCCCAAAGGCGCGCGACCGTGCAGCTGTGCGGACAGTGTGCGCTCCGCGGCGAAGGAACTGAGTTGTCTTCTGTCGCTTACCGTTGGCAAAGGTCATGGTGCTTTCCTCCGCTCATTCGGTCGCGAAACTGCTCGCATTGCCATAGGAGGGTCGTGATGGCGCATCCGTTGACGGTGATCACCGGGGCGAGTTCGGGCATCGGCGAAGCTGCGGCGCTGGCATTCTCCGCGGCGGGCCATCCGCTGTTGATGCTCGCGCGGCGCCTCGAGCGGATGGAAGCGTTGGATTTGCCGAACGCGCTGTGCCGCGCGGTCGACGTACGCGATCGCGCGGCCGTCGCCCTCGCGGTGGCCGAGGCCGAGGCGCGTTTCGGACCCGTCGACTGTGTCATCAACAACGCCGGCGTCGCCCACCTCGCGAACGTCCTTGAGCAAGACCCGCTCGAATGGGACGACATGATCGCCGTCAACGCCGGCGGCGTGATGAACGTGCTGCACGCCGTGATGAAAGGGATGAGCCAGCGCCGGCACGGCACGATCATCAACATGAGTTCGATCGCCGGCCGCAAGATGTATCCGGACCACACCGTCTACGGCGGCACGAAATACTTCGTGCACGCCGTGTCCGAGAGCATCCGCGGCAAGCTCGCGCCGTACGACGTTCGGGTCATCGTGATCGCGCCGGGAATCGTCGAAACCGAAGTGCTCGACCACGTGACCGATCCCAAGACCCTGCGCGCTTATCAAGAGAATAAACGCAAGATCGGCGGCGGGATTTCGGCCGACCACGTCGCGGCCTCGATGCTCTTCGCCTACCAGCTGCCGCAAAACGTGCTGATTCAAGAAATCTGCATCACGCCCACGCGTCAGCAATACTGATGGCGCGCGCGACGGCCTCCGGTTCGAGGGCGCGGCCCCAGCCGGTGCCGCTGGAGCTGGGCCTGGACGCCGTCACGGCGGCCGCGTGGCTGTACTATCACGACAACCTTAATCAGTCCGACGTCGCCGGAATCATCGGCGTCTCGCGCGCCTCAGTCGTCAACTATCTCCAAGAAGCACGCGATCGCGGCATCGTGCGCATCGTCCTGACTCCCGCACGCGAGGCCCCGATCGACCTGGGCTTCCGGCTCAAGGCAGCGTTCGGCCTGCGCGGCTGCTTGGTGATCCCCGACGACGGCGGCCGTGCCGACCCGTCGTACCGCGTCGGCTCCGCCGGCGGCCGCGTCTTGAGCGCGATGCTCGCGCCCGGTGATATCATCGGTGTCGCCTGGGGCCGCTCGCTGCTCGCGCTTTCGCAAACGATCCCCGAAACGAGTTCGGTGCCCAACGTCTCGGTTGTCCAGATCGTCGGCAGCATGCTTGCAACCTACGAACTTTCGCCCGAACTATGTACGTCGAACATCGCCGTGCGGATCGGGGCGCGCTGCGTGAACCTGCACGCGCCGGCGCTCATCTCGAGCCCCGAGGTTCGCGCGCTGCTGCTGCGTGAGCCGGCGATCATCGAGCAGCTGCGGTTGATCGCGGCTTGCACGCGCGTCGTTTTCAGTGTCGCGGGCGTTGAACCCGGCAGCACGCTGCTCCACAGCGGCCTCGTGACGCGCGAGGAAATGCGGCCCTACCTGAAGCGCGGCGCGGTCGGCGTCGTCGCGGGACGCCTCATCGACGCTTGCGGCGCGCCCGTCGAAGGTTGGCTCGACAACCGGCTGATCGGGATCGGGCTCGATGAACTCAGCGAGATTCCCGAGCGCCTGTGCGTGGCCGCCGGACCAAAGAAAATCGCCGTCTTGCGCGCGGCCCTCGCCGGCGGCTACGTCACGACGCTCGTCACCGACGAGCGTACCGCTCGCGCGTTGATGACCAAGCCCAAAGCACGAAAGGCATGACCGTGATCCAACCGAAGCCGAACCGCCCCGCACCCGCTGGCCCCGCGGAGGGCTCACGATGAAAAGCCGCTGGTCCGACCACGATGCGCAAGCGACCGTGGAGCGGTATGCCGCGCGCGGCATCAACGCCGATCTCGCCCTGCGCACCTATTCGTCGCGGCTGCTCGGTTCGGATCCGCAGCTTGTGCTTCACGGCGGCGGCAACACCTCGGTAAAGACGACGCTTACGGACGCCTTCGGCAATGCCGTGTCCGCGATCTGCGTGAAAGGCAGCGGCCGCGACCTCGCCACCATCGAGCCGGAGGGACATTCCGCGTTGCGGCTCGAGCCGCTGGTCGAACTGCGGCACGCCAAACTGGGCGACGAAGAACTCGTCAACTACTTTCGCCAAAATCTGCTCGACACGAACGCGCCGAACCCATCGATCGAAACGCTGACCCACGCGTACGCGCCGCACAAATTCGTCGACCACACGCACGCGGTCATCGCGACGGCGATCGGCGCCCAGCCCGATTTCGCCGCGGTCTGCCGCGCCATCTACGGCGACCGGGTGGCGCCGATGCCCTACGTGATGCCGGGCTTCGACCTCTCGATCGCAACCGCCGAAATCTTCGAGCGCTTTCCGAACGCGCAGGGCCTGCTGCTGGCGAACCACGGCATCTTCACCTACGCGCAAACGGCCAAAGCCGCGTACGAACTGATGATCGAGTTTGTAACGCTGGCCGAAGCGTACATCGCCGAGCACGGCCGCCGTCCCGCGCTCTTCGCGGCCGCCCCGCGAACCGAACCGTGCGCTGACGCCGCCGACGTGCTGCCGTTGCTGCGCGGCGCATTCGCGGCCGCGTCGTCCGAGACGAGCCGGCACTGGCTCTTCGACGTGCGCCGCAGCGAACGCATCGCAACTTTCGTCGACGGGATCGGCCTGCGCGACTACGCGCAACGCGGCGTGGCAACGCCGGAGCACGTCATTCGGATGAAGCGCCTGCCGCTGATCCTCGACGCCCCCGGCCACGACCTCGCCGCCTGGGCGGCGCGCGCGACCGCGGCGCTCGACGACTACATCGCCGACTATCACCTGTATTTCGAGTCGAACAACGCACGGGTCGGCGGCAACCGGCGTGAACTCGACCCGCTGCCGCGCGTCATCACGCTGCCGGGGATCGGCGTCGCCGGCGCGGGCCGCGACGCGAGCGAGGCGGCGATCTCAGCCGACGTCGCGGAGGCGTGGATCGACGCGATCTCCGACGCCGAGTCGATCGGCCGTTACCAATCGATCGACGCGGCTCGGCATTTCGAGATGGAATACTGGTCGCTCGAACAAGCGAAACTGGGCAAGGGCCGGCGCAAGCCGCTGACCGGCCGGGTCGTCGTCGTCACCGGCGGCGGCAGCGGGATCGGTGCCGCGACGGCGCGGGCCTTTGCCGCGCGGGGCGCCGCGGTCGCGGTCGTCGATCTCGACGAAACATCGGCTCAGACCGTCGCGAACGGCATCAAAGGCGCGCTCGCGCGGGCGTGCGACGTCACCGACCTTGGGTCGGTGCGAGCGGCGTTCGAGGCGGTCGTGACGCATTTCGGCGGCGTCGACATCGTCGTGTCGAATGCCGGCGCCGCTTGGACCGGGATGATGGCCGAGATCGACGACGCGACGCTGCGCAAGAGCTTCGAGCTCAATTTTTTCGCCCACCAGTACGTCGCGAGCACCGCGGTGCGCATCATGAAGAAGCAGCGCTGCGGCGGCGTCCTGCTGTTCAACGTCTCCAAACAAGCGGTGAATCCGGGACCCGGTTTCGGCGCGTACGGGCTGTCGAAAGCGGCGCTGCTGGCGCTCGTGCGGCAATACGCGCTCGAACACGGCGCCGACGGCATTCGCGTCAACGCCGTCAACGCCGACCGCATCCGCTCGGGCTTGCTGACCGATGCGTTCATCGCCGAACGGGCGCGTGCGCGCGGCGTCAGCGAACGGGAGTACATGAGCGGCAATCTGCTGCACCAAGAAGTGCTCGCCGACGACGTCGCGCAAGCGTTCGTGAGTTCCGCGCTGCTCGAAAAGACGACCGGCAACGTGGTGACCGTCGACGGCGGCAACGTCGCGGCGATGCTCCGATGAGCGCTCGAACCCCGCGTCGAGCCGGCCCCGGCAACCGGACGGAGTTCATCGACGAAATCATCGCCGGCCGCTGGATCGACCCCCAAACGGGCCAAGCGGCGCGCGTCCCCTACGAAGCGATCGCGATCCAGGTCCGCTTCCGAGCCGCTGCCGGTGGTGTGATGCCTCGCGCGCGGAGGACCGCGTGCGGCGGTCCC
>Ga0182013_10007564_pt1 | contig 11936 bp, 5 predicted proteins | sample 612S2MmetaG_FD_120487 | JGI IMG/M metagenome (GOLD analysis project Ga0182013, IMG submission 120487) | Permafrost microbial communities from Stordalen Mire, Sweden - 612S2M metaG | ecosystem: Environmental > Terrestrial > Soil > Wetlands > Permafrost | place: Sweden: Stordalen | collected...
GCAAAATTTAACTGTTATAGCGGAATAAAAGATGTGTGCATAGGCAGGGGGGACATTCCAGTTTCCGCTAAGGCGGAAACCGGATAAAAGATGTGTCCAAACGGTAGCTGCCGGTAGGCAGGGAACACTAAAAATATACTCTTTGTGATCTTTGTATTGGCATTTTCCTTTGTGCCCTTTGTGTTAAATTGCATTTGGATTTAATTTTAAACAGCTTCCTATAGATTTATTGTAGCAGCTTTTCAATGGTTTGGGGAAGCCATTCGTGCTCCAGCAGTTGCACTTTATGGGCAACTGTTTCGGGGGTATCGCCGGCGTTTATGGCTGTCGCCTTTTGCAAAATTACCTCACCCTCATCATAGTGTTCATTTACAAAATGGATGGTAATGCCGGTTTCTGTGTCGCCATTGGTTAAAACGCTTTCGTGTACCTTGATGCCATACATGCCTTTGCCGCCATGTTTTGGTAAAAGGGCAGGATGTATGTTAATAATGCGTTTAGGGAAACGTTCTAGAAGGTATGCGGGAATCAGCTGCAGGAAACCTGCCAGCACTATCAGGTCGATATTTAAAGCGGTTAAAAGCCGGCCAAGTATTTCGGGGTCGTTGAGTGCATTTTTGCTTACAATGGCTGAGATGATTTTGTTGCTGTGCGCAATTTTTATAACCCCCGCTTCGGGATTATTGGTTACTACCAGCGCCACCTTAACAGATGGGTGCCCTTTAAAATATTCTATAATGGCCCCGGCGTTGCTTCCGTTGCCGCTGGCGAAAATTGCAATGTGTTTCATGGGGTATGCAAGTGTTCAGGTGTTCAAGTGTTCAGGAAAAATCAACGCAATTATACTTCATAAAAACCTGCGCACATAAACACTTGAACACCTGAACACACTTTTACTTATCTCACTACAAAATTTCTCACCTCCGTATCATCATTATAACGCACGCGTATATAATATTCGGCACCCTGAAGGCGTGATACCGGAATGGTATAATCGGTTCGGCCAACCGGCAGTGAATAAGATGTTTCAGGAACAATAACCCTGCCCAGCTCGTCAAATATTGCCACGTAAACCGTGCCTGCCTGCGGCAGAATAATACCCAGCAGCGAATTGGTAATAGCAGGATTTGGCTGAGGGCCGGCCAATTGCATGGTACCGCTTAACGAAGCACAATTCTGATTATTGAGGGTATCAACTTCTGTTTCGCCGTTGTTTACATCTGTGGCGGTAACACAAACATAAGTATTGCCTGCCCCTGCCGGCACTACAAATTGCGCCGGGAAACTATCGTAAATGGTTTGGCCCGAAAGCAGGTAACCGGTCCAGTTTTGTTCCATAATGCCGCTGCCGCCCAGGGTGGCATATAACTGGGCTGAGGTAATAATACGTGTGCCCACATTACTAACGTATGCTGTAAGGGTTACTAACTGACTTCCATCCGGTTGAGGGGCACTGAAAGTGCTTACCTGCTCAATAGCAATATCAAGTGTGGTAGGAATTACGGTTAATAAACGCGATAGTGAATCGTAACAACCGTACTGGTTATACGCATACAACACTATATTGTAATCGCCGTTTGGGGAATAAGTATGGGGGGTTGGAGGGTTTATAAAAGGCGAATTGAGGGGAAGGCTGCTACCATCACCAAAATCCCAGAGGTAGCTATCGGCCCCTGTGCTCCTGTTGCTGAATGTAACTACCAGTGGAGCGGTGCCATATAGCGGGTTAAAAGCAAACAAGGCGGTTGGAACCGGTGCAACCTCAATAGTTTGGGTAACTGAATCAACACAACCTTCAGACGAAACAACGGTAAGGCTAACGCTTTGCGGGCCGGTTGTATTAAACGTTACCACCGGCGATGGCAAATGACTGATATGGCCGCCTATATTCCAGTTCCATTCCACTAAAGTATCGCCATAAGCAAAACTGCTGTCCATAGGCATGTAAGGCTGGCCGGCACAGCTGATAAGATTGGTGAAATCAGCCAGTGGCTTTTCTACTATCTTAACCAGCTTATCAACGGTAGAAACGCAACCGATGGCATTTTCAAGCTGTAGCTCCACATCGTATGTTCCGGTTTGGCCAAAAACAATTTGAGCAGTTTGCGAATAAGCATAAGGCCCACCGGAACTTTCGTGGAAATTCCATGTTCTTGAAACTACGGAAAGCGATTGGGTAAGGTCGGTAAATGTGGTGGTATCGCCCAGGCAATGGTCGGTATAACTAAATGCTGCAGTAAATGGCGGGTTAACATCTATCTGCTCGCTTACTGAATCGGCGCAACCAAGTGCGTTCACCACCTCTAAAGTAACCGTGTAAACGCCCTGTTGAGGGAAACTGTATTGGATGGTAGGGCCGGAATCGGGATTTACTACCCCATTAAATTTCCAGATTCTTTCTGTAATGGCTGAACCGCCCACAGCATCGCTGGTATCGGTAAACTGTGCCGATGAACTGCTGCCTGCACATAAAATATAAGGATATACACTATTATTTGCAGAGTCGGTATACCCCACATTTGGTGATGGAAGAATGGTAATGTGTTCCGTTTTTATACCCACACAACCCGAGTCGGTAGTAACTTTTAAAGTAACGGTATAGTTACCGTAGCCGTAGTCTAATGTGTAAGAGGTTTGGCCATTTACAGTTGTATCGGTAGCAGGAATACCCCCGCCGTAATTCCAGTAATAGGAAGTAATAAAATCTCCGGTATCAGCAACTGACGAATCAATAAAATAAGTAGTGTTGCTAAGGCAATAGTTGGGCACGGAAAAATTGGTTGACGGCGCCAGGGCATGCGTGGTAATATTGGTTGAATCGAAATTTTTGCAATTGTGATTATCGCTGGTATAAAGATAATAAGTACCTGAGTTGGGGATATACGGAGCGGAGGCTGTATCATTTAAAGGCTGCCACAAAAACGAATCAATAACATAAGTTGTTGGATTAATTTCAAGCGTGCCATTGCGGCAAATAGTATCGTAGGCAGGCAATAGCTGGGCTGTGTAGAAATTGTCAATAATAAGCGGTATTTTCTGAGTGGTGATAGAGCAATGGCCGGTATCGGAAATAACGGTGTAGTAATAGCCGCCTAAGTAAGGATAAATAACATCGGAGTTGATATGCAGGTTGTTGGGTGTTGAAGTTAGTGTTGCCTCATAATACCAGGCATAGGTATAAGATTGCGGCTGATTAATTAACTGCATAATTTGCCCGGTATCGCCATGGCAAACAAAGTCTGTGTCGGGGTTACTCCCCTGGTAAGGCAGGGTAACATTGATGCTATCGCTGCTGATATGGTTAAATACGTCCTGCACAGTAACTGAGTATTTACCGCTTTGGGTAACGTTTAAACTATCGGAAGTTGCACCGGTGCTCCACAAATAAGAAACAAACCTGTTGCCGGTTTTAAGGGTTACCGGGCACAGACTATAGTTTTGAACAATATCGGGCCCCAGGTTAACAGGTGGGGCATATTTGTTGAATAAATAGCTATAAACCTGCTGCGATTGCTGGGGATTAAGCTGCGTATTGTAAACAATTATCTCGGCTATTTCGCCGTTCAGATATCCGTACGGAATTCCGACAGGGCAACCATAAGGATCCGCACCGGGTATATGGCCCAGGGAATAAACATCATTGGTAAAAGCCGCATATTCATCGGGGTTGTACGAAGACACGTCAAATACCCCATTGATATCTATACGCGAGAAAACGTTTACATCTTTTACTACGCCATAAGCATGATATGGGCATGCTGCATCGGGCATAGCCTGTAAGTCGGTTAACAGAACGGGTGTAATAAGATTATAAAAGTCAGAGTTGTAATTATTGATAAACGCAAAACCCGAATACGGATTTCTCTCAATCCACATGCCCGTATTTAAATCACTGCCAATGGTAAATATGCCTGCGGGTTCGGCACAGCCACCTGGTAGCACAGGCTGCGCGGCATCAGCCCTGGCCACTATAAATATGCTGAACGAAGTACCGTTATCGAGTGGGTGAATCTGGTTTCCGGTCATTACATCGCTGCTACCATTAAAATATACTGAAGGCATGTAATTTAAAAGGGGCACCTGTGGTTTAACTGTGGGCCTTGCCGGGCCATTGGCCCCTGCGTTATTGCCATTGCCGCTTTGGTCCATCCACTCGCCAACCGAATCGTTGCTTGCAACAACACCCACATCAGCCCTTAACCAAAAAGCGAGGTTTCCGAGGTCGGCTGGGTTAAATAAGGTAAAGTTGTTGGTTTGTGAAGGGGTGGTATTACCGCAGGGATTAACTGCTGCTACGTGCCAGTAATACAATTGGTTGGGCGGCAGCGTAACTGTTGTTTGGTTGCTGAAGATATTATAATAAATACTATCGCCTATGGCAAGATTCGGGTCGGTGGAAACGGTGAGGTCGTAATATTCGGCGCCTTCGGTTGTCTGCCAGCCAAAGGTAATAACGTTTGATGCCGATATAGACGAATCTTCCGGAAACTGCAAAACCGGGGTGGCAGGTACAGAAAAAGGAGACTCAACAATAATAGTGCCTGAGGTCGTTGCCTGACAACCATTTGCTTGCGTTACGGTTAAGGTTACCACATTAGTATCAATCACACTATATGTGTAATAGGGGTTTTGTGATGAAGACGTGTCGGTTAAAGGATGATTTATATCTCCCAAATTCCAGCTATAAGTACTAATGCTTTGCCCCGGTGCCGGAACACTGAGGTCAATAAAATTATACAAATAGCCGGTGCAAGCAATAGCACTCTGAAATGCCGCACCAGGTAAAGCATTTACAACAACCGGTATTACGGTATCATTAACGCAACCGGTAACTGTATTTGTTACCGTAAGCTCCACCTGGAAAGTGCCTGCAGCATGATAAAGATATGAGGGAAAACGGCTTGTATCAGTACCCCCATCTCCAAACTGCCATACGTATTTTACATGTACGCTATCCGAGTTATTATAAGGCGCGTAAGCCAGCCCCTGACAAACAGGGTTAGTAGTAAAGTTTACATGCGGGGCCACACCGGCTATAGTTACGTTTATACTCGCATTGCCACTGCAACCAATAGTATCTGTAACTGTAACTGAATACGTGGCCGGTGTGTTTATCCATATTAAACTATCGGTACTGCCGGTTGACCATACAAATTGTAACCGGTTCCAAGGTTCCACCGGTGTTACAAGGCTTAATTTATTGCCAGAACAAAGCGTAGCGGCAGAACCCAAAGACAGGCTGTTTCTAAAATTATCTACTGTTACTACTTCAGCGTTTGTTGTTACCGAACAACTGGTGTTTAAGGCATCGGTTACAACTACCTTATAGGTACCCGTAGCCCCTATTTTAATAGAGTCGGTGGTTTGATTGCCTGGATTCCATTTAAACGTATAATTGGTAAAAGAAGGCACATTGGGCACTAATTCAAGGCTATCACCTGAGCAAAGCGTTGCTGTTGGATTTAAAGTGATAACCGGGAATGTAACCGTAGTAGTATCGTATTGCGTAGCACCAAACGAATCTGTAAATTTTACCGAATAGGTACCTGAAGTACTTACCGAAATAGAGTTAGTTATTGCTCCGGTACTCCATAAATAATTTGTAAAGCCGGTTGGCACTGTTAACGGCAATGCACAAAGCCCATGCGTAATAGTTGTATCGCGTGGACCGATATGAACGGTTGGGGAATATTTAGTGCCTAAATAGGTTTCTACCTGGGCTATTTGGGCGCCGTTTAAGCAAGGATTGCCCGTAAAGACTATTAGTTCGGCAATTTCACCGTTTAAAAAGGTTGTGGTTCCATAACCATGGCCTATGTTATATATGGAATCTATAAAAGTGCCTACTAAGCTTGAATTGGTACCGCCGCCGGTGGTAGCCGAAGCGCAATTAGCATATAACCCTACACTTTGGCCCTCCATTTTTCGAACTTCCAGGATTTTATAAGGAAAGGCCGCACCGTTGACTGGTATAGCTGAAGTACTGTATACATAATCGCCGCCGGGGTTACCGTATTGATAACTAACAAAAAGATCGCCAAGGCCACCGCTATTTCTTTCCCATAAAAGACCATATGACTGACTTCCTATGGTGAATAAACCAGGGCTGCCAGTAGTTTGAGGCGTATTTCCCTTGCAAACCATAAAGATATAGGTACAGCCACCCGTTTGGTTATTAAACGCGGCAATTTGAGGCCCGGTAAAATAGTCACTCGTACCATTAAACTTTATTGAGGGCATATTATTTATAGTAGATGCGGATATAAGCGTAGGCTCACTATCTGGCACTGCGATAGCATCATAGCCATTACCGCTTTGATCATGCCACAGGGCTACTGAATCACCAACGTTTACCACGCCACTATCAGCCCGCAACCATAAAGCCAAACCGGGAATCCCGGATAGGTTCTGTCCAAAAGAACTACCCATTGCAAAAAGCAACACCAGCAATAAAACTGACCTTACAGAAAATTTCTTCAACACTCGTTTATGGTTATTATTCATCCAAGTTACTAAAAATCACCTTTATTTTAAAACTACACCTTTATTAAATCAGCCCCGGCCTTTTATCATAAAAGGCATGCATTGTAAATAACCGTAAATACCGTTACGGCCTTTTTTGAGAAATGTTCCAAAGTAGAGACAGTAAAAAGCATAACAGCCGCCCCTTCCGTCCCCTAAAGGGGAAACCAAAGTCACCCCGGTTTCCCCTTTAGGGGACGGAAGGGGCGTGCGCGTTGTATAAAAAGAACACCTTTATGAATAACTATAATCTTTATTAAGACAGCAAAAGCCACTAAACCGGTTGGGAGGATTACCGGGTTTTAACCTTTTACCCACTACTGTTCGAAACGTGTGGTCCTTCATAATTCGGACGCCCGGTTTGACACAAGTCTCACCTCCCCCTACGCCCCCTCCAGAGGGGGACAGTGGCAATTTTCGCTTTGCGAAAATTGGATTAGACCTGCATTTTTAAGGTTTCGAACAGTAATACCTTTTACCTTACTTCAATATTATAGCTTAGAAACCGGAATAAGCCTGAAAGGGAGGAATTTTTTCCAACGCCCGGCTAAGTATGATTAATATATCGTACGGTTTTGGGGGAACATGCAAAGGTGTCAGACACTTCAGCAAAGCTAATAACCCAGGCCTAAGTGTCAGACACCTAGCACCGCCTTATAAACCTTCCGATAATTTTCGACCCCTGTTGACAGGGAGTAAATTTGTTGCGAGCGGAACCGGATATAGTCTTTATCAAAGGTTGTGCTCAGCATTTTTTGTATGGCCTTTTCATATTCGGCGGTGTTGAGGGTTTTAAGGAGTACGCCTGATTTTTCGTCAATAATATCATCCACATCACCCACACCGGCATTACAGATATGGGGCATGCCCATGCCCATAATTTCGCCCTGCTTGGTGGGGCTGCTGGCTGATTTTGAGAAAACGGGTTTGATAAAGAAAATGGAGCATTGCGATAATGCCAGGTAGGTGGGCACCTGTTTGTGTGGCGCCGGTGTTATAATAAAAGAGGCTTCGGGTATGCCTTTAATTTTTGCTTTGGTAAGAATATCACTGGCCGGTTCGCCGGTTATAAAAAGGAATTTGGCGTTGGGCCTGATTGTTAGCAGGCATTTAAAAAAATCCAGCATTTCATCCAGCATGTACCAGGTACCTACGCTACCCAGGTAGTTTAAAACAAACTGGTTGCCGGTTAAATTAAACTGCTGCCTGAGTTGTTGTAATAAACCCGCATCAATGCTTTTTTCTGAAAACAAATCCAGGTCGGCACAGCAGGGTATTACTTGTATGGGGATGGGTTGGTTTTTAATGTTTTTCCAGGTATGTATAATATCCCTGCCTTTTTTAGTGAGGCTGATGGTATAATTAGCGGTTGAAAAAAACTGTTGCTCTTTCCGCTTAAAGAAATTGTATACCTGCTTAAATACCGGGTTCGATAATTTCCAGATACCCCCTTCGACCCGTTCATCGGCATAAAAGCCGCGCATGTCGAAAATGAACTTTACCCCAAACTGCTTTTGCATATCCATACCCACCATAGCCGAAATGTAGCTGCGGCAGTGGATGATTTTAAACCCCTTTTTGAGGTGAAGCGATATGGCGGTCTTCTTCATTTGCCGGAGGTCCCAGATGGTGGATAGCACCGGCGGCTTTTTTGTATAGGGCAGGGGCACCCAGTCAATATTGCTTTCCTTTAAAAGTGCGGCAATGGTATCGCGGTTTTTTTCGAAACGGCCTTCCTTTTCAAAACTGATGAGGGTAAACGAATAACCGGCTTTTGATAAGCCCTGCAGGTAAGGGATTACCTGGCTTTGACCCAGGGGGTCGGTCATGCCATCGTACGACAGGTAGAGGACCCTTGTTTTGGTATCAGTTGGCTGCATGGTCGTTCATCCATTTATGAAGCAATATCAGCACCCAGATACGGTTGTATAAAAAATCTTCACCCATTTCAAAACGGGACAATAGTTGTTTTACTTTTTGCGGGTGAACTACGGCATATTTAGTAACCATCTCCTCGCTCAGGTATTTATCAACCAGGTAATGCAGATCTGTTTTCAGCCACTTATACAAGGGGATGGAAAAGCCCCATTTGGGCCTTTCGAAAAACTGCCGGGGCACATAATCGTACAATACCTCCTTTAATAAGTATTTACCTACGCCATCTTTCTTTTTCAGGCCCTCCGATAAATTCAATGCAAACTCAACAATCCGGTAATCCAAAAACGGCGAACGGGCCTCCAGCGAAAACTGCATGGTGGCAATATCAACTTTTACAAGCAGGTCGTCTTTCAAATAATATTTTACATCGTATAAAGCCTGCTCTTCGGCGGCCGAAAGTTTGCGGTTTAGTTTGCCGAAGGCCTCATCAAATAAAATTTCAGCGCTGTAACCGGGCTTTACTATATCATCCAGTTCTTCCTCGCTGAAAAAATATTGCTCCTGCGAAAAAATGTGGCTTTTAATCCGTTGTCTGTTTTTAAAGTTAAACACACCAGCGCCGCGTTTGTAGGTATTGCCCATTTGCGACAGGGCCATGGCGATAGGTTTACGCAAAGTTTGCACAAACGGATTGTTTAACCTGTTTGCCCAGTCGTAAGCACCGTAGCCCATAAAAAGTTCATCGCCCCCATCGCCGGTTAAAGTCATGGTAACGTATTTGCGGGCCAGCTTGGAAACTAACATAGTGGGTATGGCAGAGGAATCGGCGTAAGGCTCATCATAAGCCACCATCATTTTATCAATCAACTCCAGCGCATCGTTTTCAGTAACTATAAATTCATGGTGTTGTGTTCCTAAATGTTCTGAAACCTTGCGGGCATATTCCGATTCGTTAAACTTAGCTTCTTTAAACCCGATTGAAAAAGTTTTTACCGGCTGGTTTGAAATACTTTGTGCAATTGCGGTTACCGCACTTGAATCAATACCACCGCTTAAAAAGGTGCCAAAAGGCACATCGCTTATCATGCGGTAACGTACAGATGTGGTAAGCAGCTCTTTTAGTTCTTTTTTGGCTGAATCGAAATTGGTAACTACCTGCGGCTTTAGTTTTTCTTCGGGTTTCCAATAGCTGGTTATAGTGGTGCTATCATTTTTAATAACTGCGTAGCTACCGGATGGTAAGCGGTTTATTTGCTGGTAAATGGTGTGTGGCCCGGGTATATAACCGGCATATAAAAAGGTACGAACGGCAGGTTTGTAAACACTTAAATTGCTTTTAACCTGCGCCGGTTGCAACAACGATTTTATTTCGGAGCCAAATGCAAAGTTACCGGCCTGGTTATAATAATAGATAGGCTTTACGCCTAACCGGTCGCGGAAAAGATAAAGGGCATGCTCCTGAATATCATAAATAGCAATGGCAAACATGCCGTTAAGTAATTGCACAAAGTCCACACCCTTTTTCTCAAATGCTTCCAGTATAATTTCGGTATCGCTGGTGGTGCGGGGTTTAATATTAAGCTGCGCCTGTATTTCCTGAAAATTATAGACTTCGCCGTTAAACACCATTACATAGCGGCCGCTTTGCGAATACATGGGCTGGTTAGCAGCAGCGCTGAGGTCGATAATACTTAACCTTCTATGGCCCAGCCCGCAGGTTTTTGCATCATTGAGATAGAACCCCGCAGCATCAGGGCCACGGTGCTGCAGGGCATTGGTCATTTGCTGCAAATCAGCCTCGCTGAAAAACCTGTTATTAGAATAAAAGCCTGCAATGCCGCACATAAGTAGATATTAGAAACAAGATTTGAGAACCGAGACTTGAAAGCATATTTGTGGCTTCATGCGCCCAACTTGTATTGCTTTTAATGCATTGGTTTTAAAAATCATAATCATCATAATAAACCTGCCTACCGCAGGCAGGTCAGCGTCCCGGTATTAATGTATTAATCTTTTGAAAACGGATGGCCGCTTGATTTTAGTTTTGCAAAGGGATGATAATCGGAGGTTAAACCAACGGGGGTTTGATGCCTGATGTCGTGCGCAATACGGATGCTGGGGAGGGCATCCTGAACACCGAACCCCTTACCTTTTAAAATTTCTTCGTAGCTGCGGGTATGCAGGTCAGTAAAGCCATCGCTGAATTCTATTTCTTCTCCTTCCAGGGTCATAGAACGATAGGTACGCATGCCTTTTTTCTTTGCAGCTTCCGGCAGTGTGTCAGCATCAATGCTTAAAAACCACCTTACCCGTGCTTTGGCAAATTCAAGGTAACCGGCTGCACGGTCGTGTGTATGCAGATGTACTATATTGGTTTTTACTTCGCCAAAAAGCCAGTGCAACATATCGAAAAAGTGGATGCCAATGTTGGTAGCAATACCGCCGGACTTGGCTGTTTCGCCTTTCCAACTGGTATAGTACCAGCTTCCGCGCGAGGTGATGTATGTAAGGTCGAAATCGTAAATTTTATCCTCTTTGCTATTGTCTATCTTCTCTTTCAGTTTAAGCACATTGGGGTGCAGGCGAAGCTGAAGGATGGTGTTTATTTTATGGCTGGTTTCTTTTTCAAGCTCTATCAGCGCCTCAGCGTTCCAGGGATTAAGTACCAGGGGTTTTTCGCAAATTACATCAGCGCCGTTACGAAGCCCAAAGCGGATATGCGAATCGTGCAGGTAGTTGGGCGAGCAGACTGATACATAATTAACGCCGTTGCCTTTGCGCTTCAGCTTATCAATATGCCTGTCAAACCTTTCAAACTCAACAAAAAAGGCGGCATCCGGAAAATAACTGTCCATAACGCCCACACTGTCAAAGGGGTCGTAAGCGGCCAGCAACTGGTTGCCGGTGTCTTTGATGGCTTTTAAGTGGCGCGGGGCAATATAGCCCGCCGCACCAATCAGGGCGAATTTGTTCATGATGCAATAATAGGAAAAAGCGGTGTGGTTCGGCTACGCTCACCATGACAATGTTTGTCAGTGGAACAATATTTACCAAATCAGCCGAGTAGGTAATTGGCTGTCATTCTTTTAAATAACAATTGGCTAAGCGCAAACGCCTATAAAGGCATATTCTCGTTTACAAATAAGAAATCAATGTCGTTAAGTTAAGCCGAAACTCAGTTCTTTTTGCGCTTCGCTACCCTGCCTACCGGTCAGGCAGGCTCCCAGCCTCCGATGCCGATCGCTATCGGCAGGAGGAGCAGCCACGCAGCAAAAAGAACAATTCTGCCCTGTGATTGTATTTCTGGGTGGCGGTTCTCCCGTTTCGGGAGCCAGAGGGTTTGGGTAGATGTATTCCTTAACTTAACGACATTGAATAAGAAATAGAGAAAATCTCCTTATTTTAGAGGTAAAGTTTTTGAAATGAAAACGTTGATTTTTACTAAAGCGAGTGAAACCCAGACCGATTTACTGGTTAAATTGGCTGAAGAGTTGCATATAAAAGTAGAGGTGATGGATGATGAAGATGTTGAGCGC
>Ga0182013_10007565_pt1 | contig 11935 bp, 6 predicted proteins | sample 612S2MmetaG_FD_120487 | JGI IMG/M metagenome (GOLD analysis project Ga0182013, IMG submission 120487) | Permafrost microbial communities from Stordalen Mire, Sweden - 612S2M metaG | ecosystem: Environmental > Terrestrial > Soil > Wetlands > Permafrost | place: Sweden: Stordalen | collected...
CACCGCCCAATGCGCGTGAACCTACCCGATCCCCCGCGCCAGCCGTCCCGGCTGCCGGTGCCGCGCTCCAAGCGCAGCTCGGCTTGAAACTGGAGCCGAAAAAGAGGATGGTCGAAGTGCGGGTCGTAGACCACTGCGAGACTGCATCTGCGCACACTGCTACCGCGCCACTCACCGTCCCTGTTCGAGCAGCCCGATCACACCCAGAAGCGCGCCCCAGTGATAGTAGCCATCGCTGCTTCGAACATCGTTGCCGGCGCCGGTGTTGGCGTTGTAGTTCTCATAGATCGCCCGATCGCTCTGCCACGACTTCATGAGCAGGCGTGCCGAGCGCTCCGCCAGATCCGCCCGCGCGTCCGGCAACTCGTAGTTCCGCAGCCCCAGGTAGACCAGGAAATTCATGGGCCCCCAGATGCGGCCGCGCCAGTATTCCTGATCCGCGTATCCGGGGACATTGCGCGCAATCGCGGGAATTACCCATTCGCCATGGAATTCCTGTGGGTTGAAATAGTGTTCCTGGATCATGCGGCGCGCCTGCGCAAGCGTGGGCACTTTGGCGATCAGCGGATAGAAGTTGGTCGGCGAGAGCCGTGACGACGGCTCGCCGGTGTCGGTGCGCCGGTTCAGGTACATGCCCGATTTCTCGTCCCAGAGCGTCGCCAGCGCTGCGGCGTACTTGTCTCCCCGCGCGCGCAATTCCCGCCCGTCTTCCTCCCGCCCCAAAATGCGGGCCATCTCTTCCAGCGCCCGGCAATCGGCGACATACAACGCATTGAGCCCCACGTCGGAGATTTCCAGCAGATTCGTCCGCGGATTGAACGGCACGCCGTCGTACATCGGTGAGTTGTCCAGGCCGGATTCAAACAGAGCAGCCTGGAAGTTGTGCACCGTGCCGTCCACCAGTTGAGGCACGTCATCCGAGCCCCAACTCAGCAAACCGGCGTGATCGCGGGCCGTGGGCCACCATCGGTTCCACCGCAGCAACTCGTCGTAGACCTCAGCCAGAAACCAGCGCTCCGGATATCGCTTGTAGATCTCCAGCGCGATCAGGCTGCCCACCGGCGGCTGCGACCGGTCGTCGCTCTGGATGCGATAGGCGGACGCGGAGTTGGGAATGAAACCGCGCTTCGTAATACCCTTGGTAACTTCGACTGCATTGGCGAAGGCGAGATCCCGGTTGTAGAGGCTATACATGAAGGACGCGAAGTAGGTGTCCCAGTCGAATAGCACATAGCCACCCCAGTTCGCGCTCCACGCACGGCTCACCGGCGAGATGGCGCGGTCGTTTTCGGGATCGTAGGTCAGGTTCCATCCAAGAATCGTTTGCATCGCCGTGAACACCTCACGCGCTTCGCCGCGCGCGTCCAGCTTGCTTTGATGGGCCGCGCGATGGGCGCTGATGAGGGCCGCCACCTGGTCCAGTGTCTTCTCCGCTCCGGTGTACACCGCAATACGGCCTTCGAGAGGCACCGCGAAGTAGGGCCCGTTTACGGTGAGGAAAGGGTCGCTCACCTCAGTGCCTGTGGTGCGCACGGTGAATGAGCGGCCGCCGGTACCGGCCGGCGACGCCTCGATCGTCCCTCCCCGCCGCTGCACCGTGCCGGGACGGTTCCAATAGTATCCGGCCTCGACAATCAGGTGCGACGCCCGCAGCGAGGCACGCTGCTCGACCGTGACCAGAAGGTAGTCCTCGCCGTTCTGCTCGGCGCTCTCCACTCGAAAAACGTTTTTCGAACTCTGATTCCCGTTGGCTGGGAACTCGATGGTGAGGTCGGTATAACTGCCGTCGTCGGAGTGCGCGCCCAGGCGGATCTTCTCCGGGCGGCCCGCCGTCTGGTTGGCCTGGAAGAAGGAGTTCTGGTAAGTGCGCCCCATGCCTGCGCTCTTCACGCCCAAGGTGAGTGCAAAGCCGTCCGGCAGATGGACGTGCGCCATCACGCTATTGGCGCTCCAGGTATTCCAACCGCTGCACAGGCGCTGCTGCAAAGAGCGGTACTCGGCGGTCCGCAGGATCCGGAGGTTGCTCTGCGCTCCGGCCGGAAGCGCGGCGCCGGCGCACAAGGCGGCTGCTAATAGAGAGAGGTTGATTCGTCGCATGGCGATCGGATGTCCCTTACATCTTATTCCCAAACTGCGGTGCGGATGCGACCGCGTGAATAGTTCAGGAATAGCTGCTCCCTACTGCTGAAGTCGATTAAATTGAGCTGAGCCTGTTTTCGTGGCGCAGGCACTCTTGCCTGCCGGGTCGAGAGTCGTCTCGACCCTCTTCGGGAGCTAAATAAAGCGAGCGCGGGGAACGCCGAGATGAGTCTCGGCGCCGCAGACACGAGTGTCTGCGCCACATCCGGCGTCACAGGGCAGGTCTCACCTCAATTTCCCCAGACGCCAAATTCGCACGGGGTGACCTCAAGAAGTTCGCCGACTGGTCTCGACCCCTTCGGGAGTTACAGCAAGCACGGGGAGCGCCGAGATAAGTCTCGGCGCTGCAGACACGAGTGTCCGCGCCACGTCCGGCGTCACAGAGCAGGTCAGGACGAGCCCTAAGCGTTAACCGCGCAGGGTGCACCCGGGCAGTGCCGTAAGAGTATGCCTCCATCTTCTGGCGGCACCGGTCCTACGTGATCGAGAAAGCGGAAGAGTGCCTTCTGTATCGGCACGCCGATCACTTCGATCTGCTTCAGGTCGCGCGTACCGACACCCAGCTCCTCGGCCAGCTTCAGCGTGCTGTCGCACTTTTGGAAGGGCGCGGTGCCTCGTTCCGCCATGGGATCGAACCCCATCACGGCCGCGGCCACGGCATCCGTCGTAACGCAGTTGGTCCCCGCCAGCAACAATCCCGGCTTGACCGGCATGGTGTAGCCTTGCCGCGGGAGTTCGGCCCCGGTAATGGTTTCGACGCCGTCGATAATCGCCAGGTGTATAGGATTCGCGGCCGCCAGGTCCGACACGAAACGTGGGATGCGGTATCCCGGATCGCGCGGGCTCTTCGGGTCTTTCTCGGGCGGCGAGCTCTTGGGAGGCTGGCGGCTGCCCGCATGGCCGATCTCCCCACGGCCGCCGTACGGAATGGGCGATGGCTCGTCGAGCGGGAGTTTGTCGCCGTAGATGGTGGTCGGACTGCAGCCGAAACAGTTCTTCATCGACAGCGTGATGCCCGCCGTGAGGTGCTGCTTGAGCTTCGCCATGGAAATCAGAACGTCGGACTCGGCGTACGCCGTACTGAGATCGAAAGCCGGAAACAAGTGGCCGCCGTTGGCTACCGGGAACCGCGTGTACGGCTTCTTACCCTTGTAGGGCAGGTTGGTATTCACCAGCTCGACGCGCGGCGCCGCGCCCAATACCAGCTTGGCATCCCAATTCGCCAGGTACATGAATTCCTCGAGTGAAGCCGCCCAAGCCCAGGCACCCTCTACCACGCGGATGCGGCGGGCTCCAGCCTTGTCGAGCAAGTGGACCACCGTCGCGACGGAGCGTGGATGAGTCCAGCTGGTCCGCGCGGCGGACACATGGTCCAGGCGCATGTCGGCCTCGCCGGTGAGGTTGATCTTGATGGTAACGGTCTTGCCCTTCACCAGCCGTCCCAAGCCACCCAACTGGTCGAAGAGCGTCTCGGCCGCGGACAGAAACTCGGGCCCGTAGCCGGGGCATCGGGCGATGGCCACGGGAGCAGTAGGCGCGTTGGCCCGCAACTGCAAAGGCCGGAACATCCCCAATCCGGCAGCGCCCGCGCCCGCCATGAACCCTCTTCTAGTTACTTTCATGAGATCCCCCTCTGATTTTAAGCTTCGAACTCCAACGCGAAATAGCCCGGGACTCCCGCCGGTATCCGGCACTCCAGGCCGAAGTACTCGTCGGCCGGAACCGGCGCGATGCGCATCGGCTCCGGCGACCCAATGGCCCACAGGCTGGCGGCTCCGCGGTACATCTTGCGCACCCACACTGTCCGGGCGCCGGAACTCCAGCCGGTGGCAAACGCCAGCACCTGCACCAACTCCCGTTTGCCGTCGGGCGAACCCAGGACAAGCGTGCAACCGACGCTGGCTGCGTTGTAGACCTTCATCAAGTCGTTGGAATGGCTGACCAGGAGTTGCGCGTCACCGGCCACCTGGAAGGCGTCGGTCAGCTCGTCTTTGGCAATGGCCAGACGGCCTTTCCCGACCGCGCGCACCGTGAACTGGGTGTCGAAACCAGGATCGGCGGGTGTCCCTTCGGGTGCCCATTTAGGCCCGGCGATCAGCAGGCCACCCTGCTGGACGAAATCCATCATCTTCTTTCGCAGAGGAGCTTCAGGCTGCGCCTGATCGGCATACATCAGGGCCTTCAAACCCGTAAAGGGTTGCCTCATGGCCTGCGATTTCCAGATCACCCGGTACTGCAGGTTGCGGCGCGCCGAGAGGTTCAGGATTTCGCCGCTCATGTCGTAGTTGTCGCCGGTGAAGTCGGAGACCACCCCGAGCACGCCTAGAGACCGGAACGTCCGCCAGTCCGCATGCTTGTCGAAAAACCGCATTGCCGCGCCGGTTCGGTCGAGTATTTCGCGCGCCGCGGGATTATCTGCCATCAGACCGGCGCACACGCTGTTGTCGAGTGAAATGACCCAGCGCCCACCGGCGACTTCCGAGTCGCAAACGGCGGTCTCGTAGTCCGCGGCGGTGAAGATGCGGCCCTTGCCGGGCGGGTCGAACAGCAACCACAACGGCTTGCTCGCTCGCGCCCGTGCCATTTGCAGAAACCAGCCGTTAGAATCCACCCACGGCGCGCCCGTTGGCCCGGCGCTGTTCCCGTTGGCCGGCATATTCACGCCCGGCCAGACGTTGCCGGTGGCTGCGAGAACCGTTCCCGGGGCGTCCCACGGCATCTTGGCGCGGTCGCCCCATGAGATCACCGGGAAATCGGTCTGGCCCTTAAAGTTTTGGATGGCCACGGCATCCAGGCCGGCGGTGCGGGCGGCCGCAATCGCCGCCTGAGGATCGGCGGCATCTTCCACCCATCCGGCCACGGCAAGCTTGCGCTGCCGCGCAGCGGCGATGAGCGGCGCCGCGGACTTCTGCTGGTCCGCATCTTCCGGTAGTCCGGCTGCCCAGCTCAACACCAGGCAATCGATGGGAGAGTTCTTGAGGATCTCCAGCGATGCCGGTTGGTGGAAACGTTCCAGCGTTTGTTTGCTTTGGAGGCTGAAGCCGTCAGCCTTGCCGCGCCTGGCAATGTCCAGCGGACCGCTTGCCCAGCGCATGGGTACTGCATTCGGTGAAAGAGCCACGTATTACGCCTGTTTCAAAACACCAGCTTAGCTTAATGCGGGCCAGCCTGGATCCTAAATTTTGCACCATTGGGCTAACGCAGCGTCAATTTGGCCCACTGCCAGACGTTCGCGGTATCAGGTGCGTCCTTATCCACCACGTCCACGCGAACCAGGTACCTGCCCGCATTGAGGCCCTTCGGAACTTCCAGCGATCCCTCGGCGAAGTAGCCTTCCGTCTTTGTCGTCTCGGCCGCGAGCGGCGCTGGATCGCTGTGCCATACCTCGACTCCGTCCCGGTACAGACGAGTCCGCATCGCCAATTGTTCGAGCTTGGGCTTCGGCCCACTCGACGCGATTTGGAAACTGAACTTTGCTACCTGGCCCGCCGAATAAGCGCCCGGAAGGAAAGCGGGGACGACGTGATCGTCAGTCCCCACGTCATGCTGGAAAACGATGCCGGACATCCGCAGGCCGCTCGCTTTGGGTGGCGGAATGGCGATCAGGTCTCCGCCCGTGCCGATCTTGCCGGTGGCCTCGTCCATGCAAGCCACGCGAACCCGGTACGGACCCGGTTTCGACACCTTGAGCAGCGTCGTGTAGACCAGGCCGTACTCACGCGCGCGCCGATAGCCGTCCTCATCGACGTCGATCCGGCGCAACTGGTCGATCCCTCCGTCGACCGCCTGGCCATTGGCGTTCAACGCGCGCACTACCATGTGCACCGTGCCGGTGCGATGAATCGGCGGGCCGCTGAAGACGATATCCTTGCCGTCGATGTAAACAGCAGTGCGGATGTAGTATTCCTTTTGTCCCATCAGGTAGCTGGCTTCCGCGTCGAGATGAATGTCGAACTCCGGTAAGGGCGACTCGATCGCCTTCGTCAGCCTGGCTACCGGGCTCTCCGCCGCGGTCCGGTCTTCGTCGCCGATGCCGAAGAATCCCGCATGGGAGCGGACCGTCAGGCCCGGCCGCAGCACCTCGATCTTGAGCTTGTGATAGTCGGGCGTGCCGGTGATGTCGGGCTCCATGGAGTCTTCCTGTGGGCGGAATTCCAACATATAGTACCCGCGCTGGTCGGCCATCACGCGCTCCAGGGCGGCATCGATGCGGTTCGCTTCCGTGATCATGAACCCGCCGGTCTGGGCCGTCGGAAAGATGCCGCCCAATTGACTGTCGCGGTATTCGTCTCGCCGGCTTTGAGTCATGGCATAGGGGTCGATGCCGTACGGGGCGACCGGCGCAGGGTCGCGGCCGGCCGGCGAGTCCGGCGGCTTCAAACGGTCGGACGCCTGGGCGCGCAACGATGTCAACCCGCGCGTATCGATGGCATACAACACCACACCGGCACGCACCGATTCGTCCACCACGCGGCGCATGCTGGCGTAAATCGGGCTGAGAAAAGATCCCGTGCCGACATCCGTGCTCCCGTCCATGGGATTGATTTCGTCCGGGCTGGTGAGCCGCAGCGAGTCCGAAATCAGAACCACCGACTTTCTGCCCGGCAGATCGGCCATGCGCCGCACCGTCTGCAGCAGCCGCGCGGTGGTTTCCAAGGTCCCGCGATCGGTGGAATCGATTTTGTCCAATTGGGCCAAGTCGAGCGACAGGAAGCCCCCCAAACTCGGCTGTCCAATCGGGGTGTAGGCTGAAGCGCTACTCGTCGCGACCGCACTCGTGGAGAAGCGCACCTGATCGATGGCGGCGAGCAGCATGCCCTTGTCGGCCGTGAAATCCTGCAAGGCGCCCAAGCCCGCGCTAGAGCGGACAACGGCCACCAGGTCGCCGGGATGCACCTGTTCCAGGATGAATTTCTTCGCCCCCGCGCGAATTCCCGCGATGCTTTCGGCAGACGTCAGCAGGTCGCCTATGAAGAGCACCAGGGTGCGATGAACATCCTCGCGTTTGACCGCTGCGGCCGGCATGATGGGCTGCCCCGCCGGCGCCAACAGCGGGTCGGCGGGAGGCGCGGCGGGAGGTGCCGGCGTCGCTGGTGTATCGTCCGGCCGCACGAAGGTGCAGAACTTGATTTCCTGCGGCTTGCCGTCCAGCAGCACTCTAAAATCGGAGGCCTTCAGGTCGGGCACGGCATTGCCGCTCTTGTCTGTGACCTTGGCGTCGACTTGAACCAGGTTGACCGTGACGCGCAGGCGATACTCCTGCTGGGCAACCGCCGCAATTCCCGCGAACGCCGCCAGAATGAGAGACTTCCGCATCTGCAACTCCTTGGCTACCTAAACGACGCAGCCGACCGGTCCGCCGTTCCCAGTCTAAAGGTGCAAGGGGCAGAAAATGCGGGCTCTTTAGAGCTACTGCACGACCTCTCTTGTGTGGCAGCCAATCCTGGCTGCAGGCGGGCTTTCAGCCCGCCCGGCGGCCTGAAAGGCCGCCTGCAGGCAAGATTGCCTGCCACACGAAGAGCACAGATCGCCGCTGTCAGCCTCAACGCGCCGCGCGATAGATGCGCCATCCCCACGCGTCGAGCTGTAGCGCCGGCAGTGGCGCCGCCTGTCCGCCTAGCGGAACAAATCCGGCGCCGGCCCCACTCACCGTCCCTGCGAACGGCCGGTTGGAAAGATTCACCGCAATGAGCAATTCCTCGCCCGCGCCCCGCCGCAGAAAAGTCAACACACTCGACGGGCCGCTGTTGTCCAGCCACTCCAGCTCGCCGGTGCGCAGCGCCGCGTGTCGCTGCCTTAACGCGATGATCTCCTCGTAAAACTTGCGGAATTCCGGGCGCCGCTCGGCGGTAGGCCAGAACACCTTCAATGGCTCGAACAGCGCCGGTGCGCCGGATTCCGTGGTATCTCCCACCTCCATGCCGTTGTAAAGCATCGGTATGCCGTCCAAAGTGAACACCAGCGCCGACGCGGCCAGCGCTCCTTTTTCGCCGAAGCGTGCGATGGCGCGTTTCTCGTCGTGGTTGTCGGAGAAATACATGTGGAGCGTTCCCCGCGGAAACTTCTTCCGCTCCGCATTCCAAACGTCGCGCAGTAAGCTGGCAGGCTTGCCGTTCTCCAGAACGTCGGTCAGCGCACTGTGCATGGGCCATTCGTAGTCGGCATCGAAGGCGCTCACCATCAGATCCGGTGCGCTGGCTTCGGCCAGCATGAAGAGCGACGGCTGGATCTTGTCCAGCCGCGGGCGCGCCTGCTCCCAGAAACTGGTTGGCAGCATCCCCGCGGCATCGCAGCGGAAGCCGTCCAAATGGAACTCCCGCAGCCAATACTCCAGCATCTTAGTCATGTACTCGCGCAAGTCCGCGTTGCGGTAATCGAGCCCTGCCACGTCGGCCCAGTCGGGGACAGGCGGGATAATGTGACCGTTCGCGTCTTTCTTGTAAAACTCCGGATGGGCCATCATGACACTGTCCCAGGCGGTATGGTTGGCGACTATGTCGATAACCACCTTCATGCCGAGTTGGTGCGCGCCGTCAATCAGAGCGTGCAGATCGGCCGCCGTTCCGAACGTGGGCTCGATGGCGTAGTAATCCCGGACCGCGTACGGACTGCCCAGCGTGCCTTTCTTATTCAACTGCCCGTCGGGATGGATGGGCATCAGCCACAGAACGTTCACGCCGAGTTTCGACAGATCGCCGAGCCGGGCAGTGACACCCTGAAAGTTGCCGGCCGTGGAGAACGCCCGCACGTTGATCTCATAGACCACCGCGTTCCGTACCCACTCCGGGCTATGGCGCGCATCGAGCTTTGAGAAGTCCCGATCCTGTCCGCCAGCCAGCAACGGCAGCAGCAATCCGAACACAGCCCGTCCTATGGCATTCTCAAGGCCGCTCCGGCGTTTTCTCTCTGGCCTCATCGCAGCTCCTCCTTGTTTATCGGGCGCCAGTTACTCCGCCGTCCGCGAAATTCGACACCCGGCATTGTACCGCCAAGCTCGGCGCAGAATCGCGAGCTTTCCATTTTCCCGCAGTTTCACGCTGGGAATTCCGTGCAGTTGCCCTACACTGAAAGTCAAAGACATGCGCTTCCCACGTTGCAGCGGTATCTTGCTCCATCCCACATCCCTTCCCGGGCCGTACGGAATCGGCGACCTGGGGCACAGCGCGCGGCGCTTCGCCGATTTTCTCGCCGATAGTGGACAGACACTCTGGCAGGTGCTTCCGCTCGGTCCCACGGGTTACGGCGACTCGCCTTACCAGTGCTTTTCCGCGCTGGCGGGCAATCCGTTGCTGATCGCGATCGATGACTGGGACGTGGCGCCACCGCCGGCATTTCCACGCGACGAGGTCGATTTCGCAGGCGTCATCCCCTGGAAAATGGCGGTGCTGGAGGCCGGCGCCCGCCGCTTCTTCTCCGGACCCGGTGACCCGGCATTCCCGGCGTTTTGTGCGGCCAACGCCTCATGGCTGGACGATTTCGCGCTCTTCATGGCGCTCAAGCAGCAGCACGGCGAGGTGGTCTGGAGCCGCTGGGAGCCCGGTGCGCGGGACCGCGATCCGCAAGCTTTGGCCGCCTGGCGGGAACGTCTCGCGCCTGCCATTGCCGCCCAACGCTACTACCAGTTTCTCTTCTTCAAACAGTGGCGGGAATTACGCGAGTACTGCCGCGCCCGCAACATCCGCATCATGGGCGATCTGCCCATCTATGTGGCCCACGATAGCGCCGATGTCTGGGCCAACCCCGAGGCGTTTCAACTGGACGCCGAGGGTGACCCTACGGTGGTAGCCGGCGTGCCGCCCGATTACTTCAGCGCCACGGGTCAGCGATGGGGCAATCCCATCTACCGGTGGGAAGCTATGGCGGCCGACGGCTATGCCTGGTGGCTGGACCGCTTCCGCGCCGTGCTGGCACAGTTCGATCTGGTGCGCCTGGACCATTTCCGCGGCTTTGAAGCCTACTGGGAAGTGCCGGCATCCGAACCCACCGCCGAGCATGGCCGCTGGGTGGCCGGGCCCGGCGCAGCGCTGTTCGAGGCCGCCTGGCATGCGCTGGGCGATTTGCCCTTCGTCGCCGAAAATCTCGGCGTTATCACGCCGGAAGTGGAAGCCATCCGCACCCGCTTCGAGCTGCCTGGAATGAGCATTCTGCAGTTTGCTTTCGGCGACGATCCGCAGGGCCCCAGCTTCCGCCCGCACAATTTCCCGCGTAATATGGTGGCCTACACCGGCACCCACGATTGCGATACCACGGTGGGATGGTGGAGCAGCGAAGGTCGTGGCGAAAGCACGCGTAACTATGAGGCGATCCAGCGCGAGCGCCAATTCACCTGCGCCTATCTCCACACCGCCGGGGCGGAAATCCATTGGGACTTCATCCGCGCGCTCGAAGCGTCGGTGGCCGATACGGTCCTAATCCCTGTCCAGGACGTACTCGGCCTCGGTAGTGAAGCACGCATGAATCAGCCGGCCACGCTGGGCCGCAACTGGCGCTGGCGGTACAGGCAGGACGCCCTCACGCCGCCGATTTCATCGAGGCTTCGGGAACTGACTCGGATGTACGATCGCTGACAGCCCCTCTCCAGGACGTACTCGGCCTCGGTAGTGAAGCGCGCATGAATCGCCGGCCACGCTGGGCCGCAACTGCAGATCTCCTGATCTCGTCCCCGGCGAGTTTGGCCGTTGGGGGAAATTGAGTTGAGCCGCAACGCTGTTGTGTGGCAGGCAATCCTGGCTGCAGGCGGGCTTTCAGCCCGCCCCCGGCTTTGGCCATTCACCGCATGCAGCCAGCCGGCCAAGTGGGGCAGGCTTCAGCCCGGCTTTCTTCGGCTTCATCTACAGCCATGCGGCGGTGCTGAAGCCCAAGACACTCGTCGCGCCTCGAATATGGCGGCCTGAAAGGCCGCCTGCAGGCAAGATTGCCTGCCACACGAAGCGCACATATCGCCACTGCCGGGCTCATATAAATTTCCGGGAGATCAGGAACTGGCGCTGGCGGTACCGGCAGGACGCCCTCACGCCGCCGATTTCATCGAGGCTTCGGGAACTGACTCGGATGTACGATCGCTGACACGCTGCGCCAGCAGTGCCGCCAGCAACAGGAATCCGCCCCCGGACACTACCGCGGCCACGCGATTATTGTCCAGCACGTGGTTCATGACCCATCCGAACCCCAGCGAGGCGATGATCTCCGGAAGCACGATGAAGAAGTTGAAGATCCCCATGTAAAGCCCCACGCGCTTGGCGGGCAGAGAACCAGCCAGCATCGCATAAGGCATGGAGAGCGTGCTGGCCCAGGCGATTCCCACGCCCGTCATGGAGAGCAGCAGCAGATATTTGTTGTGGATCGCGGCCACCGACAGTAAGCCGAGCGCGCCTGCCACCAGGCAGATGCCGTGCGTCCTGCGCCTGGTGAGCGCATGCGCCATGGGCTCCAGCGCGAAGGAAAAGACGAAGCAGACCGCCGAGTACATGCCGAAGCACAGACCGCCCCATTCCACGCCTTCCGAATAGAGCGGCGACTGCGGACCGTTGGCTCCGAAGACCTGGTGCGCCACGGCCGGTACAAAGTAAAGCCACATGCAAAAGAGGCCCAGCCAGGTGCAAAGCTGCACCCAGGCCAACTGCCGCATGGTGCGCGGCATTTCGCGTATGGCGGACAGAATCTCTCCCGCCGTGGAGTGGCCCGCGCGCTTCCCGGACAGGTCCGAGGCTTCCGGAGGGTATTCCTTGGTGGTGAAGACGGTCCACAATACGGCAGCCAGGAATACCGCGGCGCCGAGTGTGAAGGAAAGTCTTAC
>Ga0182013_10007566_pt1 | contig 11935 bp, 3 predicted proteins | sample 612S2MmetaG_FD_120487 | JGI IMG/M metagenome (GOLD analysis project Ga0182013, IMG submission 120487) | Permafrost microbial communities from Stordalen Mire, Sweden - 612S2M metaG | ecosystem: Environmental > Terrestrial > Soil > Wetlands > Permafrost | place: Sweden: Stordalen | collected...
AGGTTCGACCCCGCTGGGGTCGTTTATTTTACTTGTAGATTTGCTATAAATATTCGACTCCTCTGGAGTCGAAATGACATAAGTTAATGGTTTTGACCTCAGAGAGGTCAAATATTTATAGCAATAACGGGAGAATAATAATACGACTCCAGAGGAGTCGCATGAGAATTTGCTTAACTTAACGACATTGTTATTTAAATGATTATATGCATAATTCAATGTCATTAAGTTAAGGAAATACATCCATACAAACCTTCTGGCTCCTCCCGCAAAAAAGCGGGATAAACTCCACGGGAGAACCGCTATCCAGAAATACAATCACCGGGCAAAACTGTTCTTTTTGCTGCGTGGCAGCTCCTCCTGCCGATAGCGATCGGCATCGGAGGCTGGGAGGTAGCAAAGTGCAAAAAGAACTGAGTATCGGCTTAACTTAATGACATTGACGCATAATTACCTAAATCATGACTAAAGCCAAATCCTTGTTGTTTTATGCCCCCACTCTGAAGAGGCTGTTGCGCAACTCAACAGTCGCCCAATACAGGCCTCTGCCGGTCGGCACTTCGTGCGACCACCCTTCTCCATTCTTCGGATAGCGAGGGATAATACACCCAAATCGGCGCATTTTCCCTCTCTATCGCTTGCGATGGAGAGGGTCGACAAGCGAAGCGATGTCGGGGAGAGGCCTGTATTGAGTTGTGCAACAAGCACTGCAGAGTGGGGTTAATAAAAACCCCTGCTTTCAAGTCGGGGGAACGGAATCACGCAAATTGGCTTTAGCCATAATGGATTTGGATATCTCAAAAAAGCATCAGGTAAGAATCCGGATTGTCAAGACCTCTTTCACAATTCGCTCTTTTTGAATCCTCACCTGGAGCGACCCTCTCCGAAGGAGAGGGAAATGTTGAATTATGAAAGAGGCCTATTCTTATTTAACCGGTTAAATACTGCGTTGGTATTTGCCGGAGATGGTTAAGCAGGCAAAAAGATTAATCCGGGACTCTGGTGCTTTAATTCCGAAACAGAACAACTTCTACTGTATGTCCGGCCCCATCATCTGCAAGTTCAATGGCATTTCCTTTTTGCCCGGTATTGTCAAGTTTTATAATTGGGCCACCGGTGCCATCTTTTTGGATGAAGATAATATTGTAGTGTGCGGTATTGTGCCGGTAAACGGCTTTAAAGGTTTCCCATTCAGGCGGAATACAGGGTTCGAAAATCAATTTGTTCCCTTCCCGGTTTAAGCCAAGCAGGGATTCTGTAATAAGCTGATAGGTCCATCCTGCTGAACCGGTATACCAGGTCCATCCACCACGGCCTATATGAGGAGCAAGTGCATAAACGTCGGCAGCCATAACATAAGGCTCAACCTTATACTGAGCTATACCAGTCTGCGAAGCGCTGTGGTTAATTGGATTAATCATATCCAACAGGTCCCACGCACGTTTATTTTTTCCTGACCTGGCAAAAGCCATCAACAGCCAGATAGCGGCCTGGGTATATTGCCCTCCATTTTCTCTTACACCGGGTACGTAACCTTTTATATAGCCGGGTTCCATGGCCGACTTATCGAACGCAGGATTTAACAATTGAATTAATCCTTCCTTTTCTTTCACCAATCGCTGATAGGCCGACTCCATGCCGGTTTCAGTGCGGTCATGTAGTCCCGCACCCGACAAAACTGACCAGCTTTGCGTTAAGGAATCAATCTGGCACTCTTCATTGGTTGACGAGCCCAGCGGTGTGCCATCATCGAAATAAGCGCGGCGGTACCATTGACCGTCCCATGCATTTTTTTCAATGTTTTCTTTTAATATAACTGCCTGGTCAGAACACTCTTTGGCGAAATCAGGGTCGTTATGAAGGTTAGCCAAAGGGATAAATTTGATGAGTATATCATAAAGAAAAAATGCCAGCCAAACGCTTTCACCTTTACCTTGTCTGCCTACGGCGTCCATACCATCATTCCAATCACCGTCCCCCATCAGGGGTAATCCGTGACTTCCAAAATTTAATCCATGTTTTATTGCCCTTACACAGTGATTATACAGAATTGCAGTGCGGTCTGATTTGTTGAATAAATCATAATATGAATCTTCGCCCGGATTCAGCAACCGCCCATCTAAAAAAGGCGCCCATTCATCCAGTATGCCGGTGTCCCCGGTGCGGGATATATATCCGCTGGTTACAAAAGGCAACCAGAGATAATCGTCAGAGCAGCGCGTGCGTACGCCTTTTCCCATTGGAGGGTGCCACCAGTGCAGCACATCGCCTTCGTTAAACTGATGAGAGGCCGCCAGCAAAATGTGTTTACGTGCCAGTTGAGGAGCGGTATGTATGAGTGAAATAACATCCTGAAGCTGATCGCGGAAACCAAAGGCCCCGCCTGATTGGTAGAAACCGCTGCGCGCCCATAAACGACACGACAAAGTTTGATAGGTAAGCCAGCCGTTCACCAGCAGGTCAACCGATTTGTCAGGTGTTTCTACCTGCAAAGCTTCCACGCTCTGTTTCCAGTAACTTACAGTTCGGTTCAACGCTTCATGCGCGTTTTCAGTTCCTTTGAACTTACGGACAAGATTAGCGGCGTCTTGTGTATCTGTTCCTTCGCCCAGTTTAAAAATAATTTCCTTTTCCCGGCCCTCAGACAATTCAATCGTAACCTGTATTGCAGCGCAGGGGTCGAGCCCCACCCCAATTTTGCCCGAAAGTTTGGTGCGTAACATAGCCGCCGGTCTTTTTAAAGAGCTGTTGCGCCCAATAAATTCTGCCCGGTCGGCAGTAAATGTTTCGTTGATTCCATCGGTATCGAAAAAGGCAACCCTTCCACCGAAATCAGTGTTGTAGGGATTGCGTGCAAACAGGGCCCCGGTTTCGGGGTCTTGTTCGGTGGCAATGTGCATTGCGGTTTTGCCCCGAATTTCGCCCAGTACCCATTCGGTATAACCGGTGACGGTTATCCTGCGCGGTTTGCCCGATTTATTTTTCAATTTTATAGCTGTGAATTTTATGGCTGCTTCTGTGTCAACATAAACCCACATTTCGGAATATATCCCGGCCTCTTCATGTTCAAAAACGCTATAGCCGAAGCCATGCCTGGTGATATATGCGGTTGAACTGCTAACCGGCAATGGCGTTGGCGACCAAAAATGCCCTGTTTCTTCATCGCGCAGATAAAAAACTTCGCCACCCAAATCTGAAACTGCGTCGTTTTCCCAGGGTGTTAACCGTAGTTCATGGGCATTTTCATGCCAGGTGTAGGATTGTCCGCTTTCTGAAATAACAGTACCAAAACCGGGATTAGCAATAACGTTAACCCAAGGGGCCGGCGTCCTTTTTTCGCTGTCACTGCTTATCACATATTCCCGGCCGTCGGTGGAGAAACCACCTGTGCCGTTAAACAGAACAAGACCAGCGGGTAATAGAACAGGTGAAGAAGATGGTATATACGCCTGAGTGGGAACCAGGTTCTGGATAACGGCTTTTGGAAAAGGCTTCCGGTTAATGTGGTCGGTTAAAGAACCGCCGTTGCTGTTTATAATAACCCGTGCAACAGTTTGAAAAAGGATGCGGTCTTCATTTGAGATTTGCTCGGAGTTCCGGATAAAAATACCGCCGGGCTTATCAATCAACTGCGCTCCTATTAATCCCGAAATCTGGTTTTGTAAAACCTGCCGGTAGCCATCGTGGCTATCGTTCCAGATTATCAGGTCAACAGATAAACCCTTTAACCGCCAAAATGTGTGTGCTGCTATTAATTGCTTTACCAAATCAATGGCAGTGGGCTCTTCTATTTTAAGCAATACAACAGGTAAATCTCCTGAAATAGAATAAGGCCATAAACCGGCCTGCCCTTTATGATTTCTGATAAGAATACCGGGCTCCGCGCGCAACGCAGGATTTACAAATAAGACTGAATTTGCCAGGCGTGTATATAACTGCGCCTCAGACTCAGTTGCATTTATCTGCCGCAACACAACCTGGTTATGGGTCCAGGCCATTTCAAATACCCGGTCTTTATGATGCTTATCCTGGTATTTATCTATCAGCATCTGGCATATATCCCTTGTTTCGCCCATACCGGTAATTACATCGATTACAATCGTCTCATCAGGCTCAAGAACTATTTTATGCCTGATGGCCACAATGGGGTCCAGCACTGAACCCTGGCTTCCGCTCAGCAAACCGCCGGCCCGCATAGCCTGGGGATTTGCTGCTGTATTGCCCCGGCCAATAAATTCCATCCTGTCAGTTTCGTAAGATACTTCGGCAGTATTCTTACCGTGTATATTCATCAGGTGTAGCATCCAGGGCTGCCTTTCATTTACAGACTTGGGGCGCCGTGTACAAATAATTGCATTTTTATGTTCCAGAATTTCGGTTTGCACAAAAAGATTGCTGAATGCCGGGTGAGTAGTATCGGCAGCTGCCGGTGCAATAACCACTTCAGCATAACTTGTAATATCAATGGTCCTGACTTTACCTGAGTTGTTGCAGATGTGCGTCCTCCTCATTTCAATATCATCTTCGGGCGATACAACAATCTCAGTATGTATATCCAGTTTATTTTTTGAACTTTTGAAATCGGCACGGCCCTGGGAAAATGCCATTTCAAGGTTTTCCATTTTCTGTAAAGTGGGCTGAAAAGATGTTGACCAGTAAGTTCCATTATCCAGGTCGCGGATATAGCAGAATGTGCCCCAGTTATCGCGGGTGGCATCTTCGCGCCAGCGTGTTACTGCAATATCCTTCCACCGGCTGTAGCCGCCACCGCTGTTGGTAACCATTACATGGTATTTGCCATTAGATAATAATTGAACTTCGGGCACCGTTGTATGCGGAGATGTTATAATTCTTGCGTGAGGTTCATTAATGGTAATTACATTTTCGGCAATGTTAGAGGTATGAGCGAAAAGTGAGGTGGCCTTAGGAATTCGTTCCTGCAACAGCAGGAGAGTTGCCTGAAATTGTGGCTCGGCAGTAAAGCGTTTTTGCATGGGCTGGTTGAGCAACAGATATGCCATGGATAAAAAGCTCATGCCCTGATGGTGCGCCATGTATGATTGTACTACGGCACTGGTTTGCCCGCGCGTTAAGCGCGATGGTGTGTAATCTATTGCTTCGTAAAATCCATACTTTCCTTCAAAGCCACTATCAGACATTAACTGCAGGTTTTCATATGCATGCTCAGGCTTTAGCATCAGCGCTAAAGCTGAGGCGTAGGGGGCAATTACCAAATCCTCACCCAATCCGCGTTTAAGGCCCAGGCCGGGAACGCCAAATGCATGATACTGATAACTTAATGCAGCATCAAAGGTATTGTAACATGATTCGGATATGCCCCATGGTACGTTTCTAATTTTACCATAATCTATTTGCCGGGCCACTGCCGCCTCATCAGTTTGGCTTAGCAAGGTGTTTTCGTAAGAAGGCATTATCAGCAGCGGCATCAGATACTCGAACATCGAACCACTCCATGAAAGCAATATGGGACGCCCACCGGCATTTGTAAGTAGCCGGCCCAGCGAAAACCAGCTTTCCTGTGGCAGTTTGCCCTGCGCAATGCCAACAAAGGTACTCAACCGGGCTTCCGAGCCCAGAAGGTCATAAAAACTTATATCAGGTCTGTGCTCTTCAACGTTATAGCCAATTGACAGGAGCTTTTTTGTTCTACTGTACAGGAAATCATAGTCAAGTTCAGACAGCCCTATGCACTGCAATGCCAGAGCATTTAAGGATGCAATTTTTTGATTGACGCTGGCAGTTGTGCTGGTAACCGATAGTTGAAATGCCTGCAGCCATTCGCTTTGGGCCATAGTGTTATGTGAGTTTTGCTGCTGTTGTATTTCAACTTCAACGTCGGCGCAATAGCTTAGTAATTCATTTAAACCAGGCATGCAATGAAGGGTTGAAATAAATCTTAATCCTGAAGGGGCCTCCTTTAAAAGCAGCCAGGGCGCCAGTTCCTGAATTTCGTCAACATGTTTTTGAATTTGCCGTGCAAGCGCTGCTGCCCACCTGTATTTTTCAGTTTGCGGTTGGGCATTCAAACCATTTTGAATGAATTTAAAGTTGCTTTGTAATAGTTGGAGGCACTTATACATTTCCGGCAGACTATCCGGTTCAACGATTGATAGTTTTTCCAAATCGGTTTTGAATTTGTTTAACGGAATCAAATCGCTTTTATCCGCAACGTCTATCAACACGTAAAGTGTATCCCTGAGACCTTTTAATACCTGGGGGCCAATTACAGGCTGGTTGAGCATTGCCAGAATACCCTGCCGCAGGGTAAGCAGATGCCCTGCAAGATTGCCGCTATCAACGGTAGAAATATACCTTGGAAACAAAGGGGCAAGCGAGAGTGTATCATACCAATTGTAAAAATGACCCTTAAAGCGTTCCATCTTTTGCATGGTATTTAAGGCACCGGTAGTGCGCTCCATAAACTCAGAGGTGGTAAGGTAGCCAAAATCATAAGCCGCAAGATTGGCAAGAAGCGAAAGCCCCATGTTGGTAGGGGAAGTACGATGCGCTATTACCGGCGAGGGTATCTCCTGAAAGTTATCGGGCGGTAACCAGTTTTCTATTTCCGTTACAAATTGCTCGAAAAACGACCAGGTTTTCCGGGAAAGTTTTTGAAGATAAATAATTGCTGTATCAGAAAGTTTAGCGGTTTGACGGGCCAATGGCTTGCTTACCCACCATGTTATAAACGGGGCAATTAACCAAAGAAGCAATATTGGCGATGCTGACCTTAGTGTATTTTGCGAAAGGACAATAAGGCAAATGAATACTATTACAGAGACCAATGGTTCAATCCACATATCCAGATATGAATTAAGCAGGCCTTTGGTTTTAGTGCGTTCAATTTTGCCGGAGGTAACCCAATCCAGTAAGTGTTTATGGCTAAACAACATTCGCCATGAAACGCGGATGATTACGTCAACGTTTTTATATGCCTCGTAAGGAAGGCATATCATAGTAAATAATGTAGTAATGGCTGCATTACCTGCTGAACGGCCCGAAACTATAATATGGTGCGACAGAATAAGGTCTTTGGGCTTGCGCATCAAATCCCAAACCGAACTGAGGACCACGGGAAAAATAATAAGCGAAGTAATTATCAGGGTCCATGCGGCGTCAAAATCTTTAATGGTCCAGCCCAGTAACACAAACAGGGTAAATGCCAGAGGAACCAAACTGCGCCTGATGTTGTCAAAAATTTTCCAACGCGAGAGGGCTGAAAGCGGGTTGCGATGCCAATGTTTATCGCCACCTGGTACGAAAGGTAAAAACCATGCTGCAATTTGCCAGTCGCCGCGTATCCAGCGGCTACGGCGTTGCATATCTGCATTATAACGAATGGGGTGTTTTTCGTATAACTGTACGTCGCTTAAAAGGCCTGCACGTACATAACATCCTTCCAGCAAATCGTGACTTAAAATGCGGTTTTCCGGAAACTGCCCTTTCAGTACTTTTTCAAAAATATCAACTTCGTAAATTCCTTTACCTATAAAAGAACCCTCGGCAAACAAATCCTGGTAAACATCGCTTGTGGCACGGGTGTATGGATCAATGCCTGGTTCGTTTCCGTTCATGCGGGCGAAAAAGGTGCTGTCAGTACCGGGCATACTAACAGATACGCGGGGCTGAAGAATACCATAGCCTTCTACCACTCTTCTTTTAGTTTCACTGTATACCGCCCTGTTTAAGGGATGGGCCATGGTTCCAATAATTTTCCAGGCTGATTCGCGTGGAAGTTGTGTATCAGAATCAAGTGTTATAACATATTTTATTTGAGGAAGAATATCCTGGTCTCCCAAAATATACGAAAAGCAATCTTTCGAATTTCCACGAAAAAATCCGTTCAGGTCGCCTAATTTACCGCGCTTCCTTTCGTAGCCCATCCATATATTATCACCGGCGTTCCATTTCCTGGGCCGCTGAAACAGAAAAAATAAATCTTCTTTTTCTCTGCCGTACTTGCTGTTCAGTTCTGTAATTTTTTGGACTGCCCATTGTAACAATGGTTCATCCTCTGGAAGTTCCCTTTCATGTGCATCCGTAAAGTCGGTTAATAAAGCGAAGTGCAGGTTCTCATCTCTGTTGGCCAGGAAACGAACCTCTAAAGCTTCTACCAGGTCATCAATCTCATCCGTACCGGTTAACATAGTGGGAATAACCACCATGGTTTTTGAATCTTTAGGAATGCCGATAGAAAAATCCATCCTGGGAAGTAAACCGGGGCCTGCTATCAAAGTGGTAAAGAAATTAACCAAAGCTACCGCCAGCTGGCTTGCGCATATAAGTGAAATGATTGCAAACGCAATTATCAGGCCTATGCTGTTGCCATCCATATATGCCTTATATACAATCAATGAACAAATGGACAAGCTTATCAATAAGATTGCGCCCAGATAAAGGGTTAACGGAAACCCGGCCAACACACGTTCTATCCGGGTAATGAAATTCAAATGCATTTTAGCCCGCTTTTCTGTTTGGGGCAGGCCATCTGATATCAGGAAATAACCCAGGTGGGCTGTCCGGTCGTCATCCCCGTTTTTAGCGGCGCTTTCTTTGGTCAGGTCAATAGCTATTTGTGCAACTTCCGACTCCTGTAACTTAGATTTTTTGGCAATATGCTCAACCACGTGACGGTAATGATCGCGGGTGGAAAAATCCATAAGGGCATAAATTCCGTCTTCAAGAAGCTTGTGCTCTACCACGCTGTTGTTCTCTACAAATTCTTTCCAGTCAATATCCCCCAACAAGCGCAGGCTGCCTATGCTATTACTAACTGAAACCTGGTCAGCAGCCTGTTTCTGGTTTTCTGATTGTACTAACTCATTACTGGTTTGACCGGCTTCGGCAAGGCGTTCTTCAACCCATATCAGCGGCTGGGCCAAAAGCCTTCCTTTTCCGCGGAGTTGCCTTGTAAACTCCGCTACAAAAGCCCTGTCGACCGGTGGATTGGAGCGGGCCATATCGGCTATTTCCAGTACCAGGCTTTTAGGTTCATTTTCAGCGGCAGTAATCATGCGCTTGGCCCAATAGTCGGCCAGAAAGCGATTGATACGGTCAATGGCGATTTGACCACATACCCTCCGCAGATTTTCAATTAGTGCCAGCCTTAACATGATGGGAACCGCCCATAATTCGCCCAGAAAAAAAGGAGTGACAGTTTGATAAGCACCCACAAAATTATTCAGGCTTTCTATGTCAATTCTCCCTTCGCTATGCGAAATAATTTCGAGGGCAATATCATACACCCTGGGCAATCCGGCTGAAGGTCCGTTCATCAATTGCGGGAGGCCCTCGCTATATTCTTTTGGAAGGTGCTTTTTGGCAGTGCGTATTTGTTCTTCCAATAAATAAAAGTTATCCAGCAGCCATTCGCCTGCGGGAGTTATCAGGTAACTTTCTTTAACTGACTGCGTTAGCAGATTACGGACTTCAAGCAGTACCATTTCGTTATCGGCCAGGCGCAAAAGCAATTTATCTTTCACCCTTTTTTTGCTTACTACGTGCGTGGTAGCCAGTGCTATGCTATGCCGGGCCATTTGGTCTGAATTAAATAATTCCGCCGTTAATGGCTCGTCCAGCGTATCCTCACCGCTAACTATACCGGCAGGGAAGAATAATTTCAGCAATTTCAAAAAGCCTTCGGTTGTATTACTTCTCAGATTCATATTTATCACACGTTTATCAGGCTTAAAGATGCTTGCTCCTGCAATGCGCTTATTTGCGATTCAGAACGTTGCCAGGATGTTTTGAATTTGCGCAGAGGTTATATGCTTTTAGCAAGGAACAAATGGCAGCGCATTAGCTCTTGTAAATATGGGCTTTTTCACGCTTAGTGGTTTACATAACTATGGCCAAAGCTTACATAATTCACACATTCCGGAATGGCGGCGGTAACAAATAAAAAAAGGCCGCCTTATTTCTAAGGCAACCTTTCAATCCTGCTGACACCCTGTTTATTCCTTGATAAATTTTTGTGCGGCCTGACCATTCAGAGAAGCAAAGTAAGTTCCTCTTTGAAGTTCATTGATGTTAAGAACAGTAAGGCTATTTTCAATTTGTTGAATGATTACTTCTTTTCCTTGTACATCGAACACTTTAAGTAATGGATAATTAGCTGTTTGCGCTAAAGAAATATTGATAGAACTGCTAGCAGGGTTTGGATAAAGGCTCATACCGGTATTTGCGGTTACATTATTAATTGCGGTTGTTGCGCTTTGGCCAAATACTGCAAACTGACTGTATGCAGTTACTCCGGCAAGTTTAAGGGAGAACGAACCATCACTATTCACCTTTGCGGTGCCACAAGCCTGTGTGTCCCAACCTTTGACGGTATATTGAGAAACATACGCCTGGGTGTTATTAAAACTGTTTAACTGCATATTTGTATTCCAGAACATTTCAACATCAAAGTTAGCTGTGGCAGACGTTGATGAAGTTACGTTCCAGCTGGTATTAACCATATTTTGATCCAAACAAATATTGTTTCCTGTGCTACCACCGGATAATACCCCATCATAAGCAGATACCGAAAAAGCGGCTGCTTCGCCTAAGTTATTCGTTACGGCCACAGGAGCGTAATTGCTTTGTGTTCCCACGGGAAACATACAAGTTATACCTGAATTGGGAAGAAGTATAACCAGGCTACCTGTTCCTGCTATCATTACATAGCTTGAAGAAGAGCCGCCCTGAATAATTCCTTTACCGGCAACTACCAGGTCATTATCGCCTATGGCCAGTGAACCGCTTTCAAGAGTAAGCAGCCCGTTAACGGTTAAAGCCGAACCCAGGAACACACCGCTGTTTGTATGGATATTTATAGTCAGATTGTTTATTACCTCGCTACCTGATGCAAATACCAGCGTACCTGCACCACCGTAACCGTTAAATGCAATACTGGAACTGTTATTTCCGATAATAGCACCCGTGCCACTGGCAGAAATACTTCCGTTGATATTCAGGTTCCGTCCGTTCAGGTCTAATGTGCCACCCGCTAAAGATATGGTACCATTAATCGTCAGATCAGAGTCTAACGTTACAGTAACACCTGCCGGAATAACAACGGAATTACCGGTTAATAAATCAAAGCCCGGATTGTTTCCTCCCCAGGTAGATGCGTTTGACCAGTTGCCGTTAAACGATGCACTAAATGATGAAGCGGTTGAAACGCTACAGATACCCAACAATAAAAATATTGTTAGCAGGGCAGCTTTTGCGGAAAGTAAATTATTCGTTTTCATTTTATCAGGATTTAAATATTGTTATTTAATTTTTTAACGGTTAGTTGTTTCTGTTTAAAAAAACCTTGTGCTTATTTATGAAACAAAGGTAAGGCCCGCTAAAGGCATATGCGTTACACAATTACCTATTATACTTACATGATTCACGTCCAAACAAAACGAGACATTTTTTAATTGAACCGGAAAGCAGGCCACTCATTATTTGCCCTGAGTTGGCGCCTGAATCATTACCAGCAGGAAGGTCCCTTCTGCTTTCTTCCAGCATAATATCATAACCGGTAAGGCCTGTAAATAACTGTATGAATTTATTTGGGGTTCTGTTCCAGCCGGTATGGTCAGCTAAATCCGGGGTTAATATTGCAATGATTTTTTTCATCTCTTTTATTTGAATTGTGAAAAAACTTTCACAGAACAAAGATGAGGCTTATGGGCCCGGAACCGTTACACAATTCGCTTGATGAGTTGCATCATTCACTGGTTTAAACAGACCTCTTTCACAATTCGCTCTTTTTGAATCCTCACCCCGGAGCGACCCTCTCCGAAGGAGAGCATGTGCGTCAAGCTAAGCATGGTTAAAATAGGCTGAAACTAAATACCAGTAAGCCTTTCAATGTTAAAATATACTTTTGGTTTAACTGTGCCAACAGCCTAACCACCCCCAGGGCAGCCTCCCGCCC
>Ga0182013_10007567_pt1 | contig 11933 bp, 19 predicted proteins | sample 612S2MmetaG_FD_120487 | JGI IMG/M metagenome (GOLD analysis project Ga0182013, IMG submission 120487) | Permafrost microbial communities from Stordalen Mire, Sweden - 612S2M metaG | ecosystem: Environmental > Terrestrial > Soil > Wetlands > Permafrost | place: Sweden: Stordalen | collected...
CAGTTTGATCGTGAACGGATCGCGTCGCACGACCTTGGCCGCACCGGATTTCAGCAAGTGCCGAGCGCGTGGCGGGGTCGTAGGCATCAGCGGATTGCCCTCTCTATTCAATACGAAAACTAACACTCAAAGTCTCCTTCTCCCTTTCGGGGTTGTGCGTCGCTACCGTCCTGTGACCGGGCGGCAGTTCCGGCCTCCTCTCGCCGCGGATATCCGAGGGTTTCTGATCCACCGCACCGCCCCTATCCCACAGGGCTTTTTACGATGGACCGCAGAGCGTTGGATTGAGGCGACGTCCAACGGTGACTATGCATTCCCCGGTATCGTCTGCCGGTATTTCGACCGGCCGGCTGGTAACTCTGGCTCCTTAAAAGCCTCCGCCTTTAGGCGGGGGATTAGTTACCATATCCACTCTTGACAGGTGTTGTGTTGTTGTGCAATAAACATGGCACGGAAAATCGACAGCGTCAACAGGAAAACGGAGGGCATGGAGTGACGCATAAATGGGACAAGCCCGCGGTATTGCCGCTGCGACTGAAGGACGGCGGCGTATCGCAGGCGTCGATCGAACAGCGCGCCGGCGATGCAATCGGTCGGGTGGCGTTCGCCGACGCCGAGACGATTATCGACTGGGGCCTGACGCATGCCGGCACCACCGATCTTGAGCAGGTCAACTTCTACCGGCGGAAATTCAACCTGCCGATTTTCATTCGCAGCAAAGGAAGTTTTTAATGGGTGACGCAGCTGACGATGTCTACGATGCCATGTGGCGCCGCTATATGGGCGGTGAAGGCGACGAAGAAGGAGATATCGAACCCTGCGCGTGGCGCGGCGGCAATGACTATATGGAATGCCCGGTGTGCGGATTGGAATAGGACTACCGCCGGGAGCCAAAGCCATCCTGCGGTCTGAAGGAGATTATACCGTGAAACTCTATAAGACCGACTATTATGGCCGCTCGCGCGATAAGCAGCCGTCCTACACGATCACTGAGGCCATAGACAGCGTATGCCAGAGTAGCGGGGAGCGCGGCGTTGTCGAAGATGCCCGCGACACGGCGGCCAATGTCGCTTTCAAACCCGGCGAATTGGTCAGCCTGCTGCACGCGAACGGCTGCCTGAAAGACAGCGACGTGATCGCTTTGACCGGCTTTGAAAAGGGAGATGACTGATGGGTAGCGTATCGCACTTCAACGTCCGGGATCTGACAACACGCTATGGCTGCACGACGTTCGTCGAAACCGGCACCGGCGCGGGAGACAGCCTCATGCATGTCTATGCTGTTGCCGGAGATATCTTCGGTAAAATGTGTTCAACAGAGATCAATCAGGTGCTGTGGAAACACGCTAACGCCCGGTTTGCGAATTGCACCGGCGTCCATGTGCTTTTCGGCAACAGCGCCTATGCTCTGGCGGAATTGCTGCCGGTGCTGGCCGGTGAACGCGTGCTGTGGTGGCTGGACGCGCATTTTCCCGGTGCCGACTACGGGCTGGCGGCCTATGAGGACGAAAAGCGGGATACGGTGCGAATGCCGCTGGCGGAGGAATTGAGGCTCATTAAAGGGCGGCCCGGCGGCTGTGAGCGGGACGTCGTGCTAATTGACGACGCCCGGCTGTTTCTGGATGCTGAAAACTGGGGCGCGGGGCCGCTGAAGGACCGTTACAAGGCGCTGGTGCCGAAGGCGATGGGCGGCGTCGGGTGGATACGCGGGATGTTTAGCGGCACGCACACGCTGACGATCGACTACGCCGATCAGGGCTATATCAGCGTATTACCGAAAGGGGTTTGAAAATGGCTGTAACACCTGATTTTATAGCCCTGGTCAACGCCATTATCGCGCAAGGAGAGACTTGTCAAAGCGTACTGGTTAAACTGGATGTCCGGCCGGCGAAAACGCCGGCCGGACCCGGCCGTGACCGGCTAACAGACTTCCGCCACGAGCTGGTTGCGAAAATCAACGCCGCGAAAGGAAATTGAAATGCATATCGAACGCGTGGCGGATGGCGAGACAGACCGGACGTCGCATTTCCTGGTGTGCGATGATCAGGGAAAAGTGCTGAGGTTCTTCCACAGCCGGACCGCGGCCGAGACGTGGCTCGCTGCGCGGCGCTGGAAGCCCCGCCGCCGGGATGACCGAGGCTTGGGCTGATGGACGCGGTGCTGACGGAGGAGCAGCAAAGCGTATTCGATCAGGCGTCCCGCTTTATTGAAACCCGGCGCGGGGGTAAGCAGTGGTTCTACTACGCCGGTCTGGCCGGCGTTGGCAAAAGCTGTGTGCTGGCCGCCCTGGGGCGAGCCTACCCCGATGCGGTGCCGTGCGCCTTCACCGGCAAGGCCGCCTCGGTGCTGGCGCGCAAGAGCGGGCTCTACGTCTCCACGCTACACCAGTTTATCTATAACTTCGTTGGCGAGGATAAGGAAAACGGCAACGTTTATTTCAAACCGAAATACAAGCCCGGTGAGTTGAAGGGGGAGATCGCCCTGCTGGATGAAGTGTCGATGATCGGGAATTATAATATGAGCGTGCTGCTGGACACCGGCTGCAAGATTATCGCTTGCGGCGATCCCGGTCAGCTGCAAGCGGTGCGCGATGTGAGTTTCTTCAAGACGCAACGGGCCGATGCGACACTGACCGAGATCCACCGGCAGGCGCTGGATAGCGCTATTATCCGGCAAGCATATAACATGCGCAATAACGGGGTATACTGTGACGATGGTGACGACTTCCGGGTGGTGAAGTGGTTCAGCGCCGCCGAGGCGCTGTCGGCGGATGCGATCATCTGCTGGCGCAACGCCACGCGGCATGCGCTCAACCGTAAGGTCAGAGAGTGGCGCGGGTTGCCCGGTGGCGTGTGCAAGGCCGGGGAGCCCGTCATGTGCATGAAGAACAATCATGACCTGGGTATTCTCAATGGTGCGGTCTACACCTTGCTGGAAGACCACATAGCGGGATCGACGGTGATCGCGATCAAGAATGAGCGCGGCGAAGAGACGGTGGTTGAGGGTGCCTGGATCGAGGATTTCGAAACGGTGCCCTATCTGGGCGAAGACGGCGAGCACCGGCCGTTCTCGCATGGCTATGCCTTCACCTGCCATAAATCTCAGGGTTCATCTTTCGGTCGGGTTATTGTCATCGATGAATATAATAGGAGTGAAGAGCGGCGTGAATTTATGTATACTGCTTTCACGCGTTCGGAGCAGAGCGTTATTGTGCAAAGGAGTTGGTGAAGTGAGGCGGAGGCGAGGCGGGACCGGGGCGGTCATGATAGAGGAAATATTCGCGGTGCTGGCGGCGTACAGGAGCGGGATGCCGATCTCCCGTCACGGATCACGCCCAGGAACGTTTGAAAGAACGCTATAACGTTACGCTGCCGTGGTCGGTGCTGCCGGCCTTCGGTACCGGAGTTTCGGCTGTGGGAGATATGGATGGAAATGCGGCGATGACCTACTACCGCTGGTAGCGGGTTCGGGTGAGCGCAACGATAGCGGAAAGCGGTTGCCTCGGGGTGTCGAGGCGCAGATAACAAAAGACCCTGACAGCCTCGCATCCGTCAGGGTCTTCGTTTTCGCGGGCGTATGGCGCTGGTCAGAACAGCGATATACACAGGGGCTTGCGCGGCCGTCCCCTATGTATCGTCAGGTTTGCCAAGCGTCAACCCCTTTCAGGAGTTGACAGCGTATGGACATTAATAATTTTTCGTCATTCAGCGGGTCGGCATTGGCGGATGGCCCGGTTTATGACAACGGGCTTACGCTAGCGGATCTAGCCGGTCTCCCCCGGTGGTGCACCTGGAGGAAAGAGTCCCGTAAACGCGACGGCAGCAATCCCGCAAAAGTGCCGTACGGCGTGCAGTATAGGCGGGCGAAATCCAACAATCCGGCTACATGGCTGACCTTGGCCCGGGTGCCCGTGGTTGCCTATCACATCACCGGGGCCGGTACTAACCTGGGGGTATGGCTAGGCCCGCTTGGCGACGGGCGGGTGTTGTGCGGAATCGATCTTGACCTGTGCATGGGGCCTGACGGCGTCCCGTTGCCGTGGGGCATGGATATCCTGACAACCATGCCGGGTGCTTATTGTGAAGTGTCGCCGTCAGGGCGCGGGTTGAAACTTTACGTATTGGTACGTGAAGGCGATCTGGCGGCAGTGCGAACCGCGGCGGGGTTTGCCACCGGAGCGGATGGCCGTCAGTGGAAGCAGACGGTGCCGCAGGGCGAGAAGGCCGCGGGTATTGAGGTCTACGTTGCCCGGCGTTGGTTTGCCGTCACGACACCGCCGGGCGCGCTGGTGACGGCTCACATAGGGGTTGTCGGCGCTGCTGAGTGGACATCGCTAGCGACAGTGGCGCAGCGGCATTTCGGTGGCAAGCGGACGGCCCGGCATGCGGCGGGCGATGCCCCGCCGGGGGAGCCGGTGACGTTTGGCCCGGTGGGTGATGCCGAGACGGCGCAGCTGGACGCGGTATTGCGAGGTAGCCCGAAGCTGGCGGCGCTGTGGGTCGACGCAGCCGGTGCGCGGGACCGCTGGCTCGGCGCGGATAAAAGCGACAGCACCCTGATGTTCGTATTGGCAGGCGGACTGCGTGCAGCCGGGATCGGGCGCGATGCGGGGGCCGGGTTGCTGCATGAGTGTGAAGCGCTGACCGATTATTGGGGCAGGCATGACTGGGACGGCGAGCGGCAATTCGCCCGCGCCTGGGCCAAGGGAAGCGACAAGAAAATGAATCAAATCGGCACGGTAGATTTTACGGTTCCAGCTGGGGTGAATGATCCGGTTGTTCCACTAATCCCGGCGGTTACAATTCGACCGGGTATAGATATGGTAGTGGACGACGCTGAAGATGCGGTTGAACAATCCACACATCCGCATACCGACATATACCAAAGCGGGGGCCGGTTAGTGCGGCCTTACCATATAACGACACTTAGCTTTGATAAAAAGCCAACCCGACAGGCTCAATTGGATGAATTGACAACAAATAGCGCATTAGACGTTTTAGCTAAGTCTGCGCCGTGGCAAAAATGGAGTGCGCAGAACAAGGGTATGGTGCCGTGTGACCCGACCAAAGAAATTGCTGATGTATGGCTATCACGGCGCGGATTCTGGAAAGCCCGCACGTTACGCGGTATTCTAACATGCCCAACGGTCAGGCCGGATATGTCGGTTATCAGTACACCGGGCTATGATCCGGCGACGCAGTTGTATCTTGATTTAGCTGATGATTTTCGCATGCCGAATAGCGGTTGGGATGGCGATTGTCTGACAGAGCAGGACGCCCGCGACGCTCTTAAATTAATAGATGATTTATTGGTGGACTTTCCGTTTATTAGCGAAGCTGATAGGTCGGTAGCCCGTTCGGGTATCATTACCCCGGTCATTAAAGGTGCTTTGGATAAACGCATGTTGCACGCCTACGATGCTTCCAATGCCGGAACCGGGAAAACATATTTAATAGAAGTCAGTACCGCGATTGCTTTAGGTAAGTCTCCGCCGGTATCCTCTTTTAGCATGAAAAACGAAGGTGAAAATGAAAGCCGGGTGCAGGCGTTGCTATTGAGCGGCACGCCGATCGGAGTTATTGATAACGTCAATGGCGTGCTTGGTGGTGATTTGCTATGTCAAGCGTGCACATCACAGACTATAGCTATTCGAATGTTTCACACCCAGCGTAACATAATAGTGGATAATAATCTTTGCTTATATGCCAACGGTAATAATTTAACGATTGTAGGCGATCTTGTGCGCCGATCTATGGTGTCGCGACTGGATGCTAAGATGGAGCGGCCTGAACAGCGGGTATTTCGTAAAAAGCCGCTAGATATGGTATTGGCTAACCGCGGAATATATCTTGCCGCGGTCATAACCATTGTGCGAGCGCATGCGCGCGCCGGGTATCCCGGATCACAGAATTTGCAAGCCAGTGATTTTCTGGATTGGAATAAACGGGTGCGCGGCGCGCTGCTGTGGCTTGGCTGTGCTGATCCACTGGATACGACTGAGCGCACCTACGCGGAAGATCCCGGCAGGGTTAGTTTGCGGTCCTTTATGGAGGCGTGGCTTGCTTGCTTTGGAGGCAAGCCGATGAGCGCCCGGTCGGCTGTTGACCTCTGCGGCGCAGAGGACGCTGGATTATTATTTCGTGCGGTCGCACTGGAGATCGCTGAAAAAAATGACAAGGTCGATAGCTCTAAGCTGGGGTACTGGCTTCGCAGTCATCAAAGAGAGGTTGTAGATGGGCATCGTTTTATAGCACATTCTGGCAATCCGGCAAAGTGGCAGGTTGTTAAGGTTTAACGATCGAACCAAAACACATAGGATGAAGAGGATGGAAGAGGATGCTAGGGTTAATATACCTATTACACGCGGGTGAAATTGGATCACATATACGTGAGTACGTTTAGTCCTATGTATAACCCCAGCATCCTATGCCATCCTATCCATCCTATGATTTTAACCGTATAAGGAAACAAAATGACTACGCAAATGAGGTATTTAGAGCTATCTGATGAAAAGTTGTTGCGTAAAATCATAGAACACCGCGCCGAGCTATCCGACTTCGGGTTCGGAGTGTTCGATCCGCGGTCAAAGACCCCGGAACAGCGGGCAAAAGAGCTAGCCCATAACCGGGAGCTTATGTTTGAGCCGCGTAGCGTGGATCAATTCGGGCGTTGTCGGTTATGGCTGCGATGCCGGGCACGTACCGGGACAATAAATATGAAAGTCGGCACGTCATACGGACTTAAGCACGTGGCGGAGCCATTTATCGGGTATGCCACGAATGGCATATTTATCGCGGCGGCATTCGCTGAAGAGTTCATGGTCCGGCGGGAAAGCGATACCAGCCCGAACGCCCGTTTTAATATATCGTCCAAGGTAAAATCATTCAGGTATTACGATCATAGGGTAAGGGAAATGCATAAGAGGTTTGAAGATATATCGCCGGTTAAACCGGCATGGGCTGCCTGATGCCCACACCCGCACGCCTACTCGCCGGCAGAGAACGCGCGAGGCAAGCCCGCCTCTCCGGGGCGGTGCCCGAGCTGGCCAAGCCCAAGCCGCGCATCCGCGGCACCAGGGCCAAGCACGTCGATCTGAGCGCGGCCGACCTGGAGCGCATGCTGGCGTCCCTGGACAACGCCGGGCAGCAGGTCATGGCCATGGTGCACATCGCCCGGCAGGGCTTCGGTGGCGGCTGGATCACCCGCGGCAGCAAGGCCCGCGCGATGATCACCACGCTCCAGGCGGATCTGGCGGCGCGCTTTAGGCTGGAGCACGGGATCGAGATTGATATTGTCAAGCCGATTGAAGATACGAGGAAGCGGTTATGGTGATGCGAACGGGGGAGTGGATGCAGACATACTCAGGGCGGTGTTTTTATCCGCTGGATCTGCCGGGGATAATCGATTAACTTGTTTGAGTGTATGTATCAGAAATAAAATGCGAGGGCGACGGGAGCGGTTGAGCGATGAGTAACCCTCAAACTACTGAGGATTGGCTGAAGGTGTGCCTTGAGTGGCGCGGTTTAGAAGATGCCCGGCTGTGTGAGGTATGCGGCGGGTCCGGTATTCGTTGTTATGGATCGACTGCCACATGGCGCGGCAGCATAGGCGGGATGACGCTGACTAATGATGTTTGCAACAAATGTTGGGGCAGCGGAAACGCCGATCGGCCGTGGCCCTCACACAAGAGGTTGCTGAATGACCATTGAACGCGCTGTCGTGTTGCAGCAGGATCCGGATAACTACGCAGTGTTCGTTAGCGTGCTGGGGCGATTTTGGCGGCCAATCGCCGACTCTGGCAGCGCAGGTCCTCACGCACGGGCCGCGAGACGCTGTTCGAGGCAATTACCCCGAGCTGCCGACACCCGGCACCCACGGCTTGATCGCTCTGACGTCGGGAGACGTGCGTAACGCGGTTTGGATCGGGGCAACGCGAACTCAACTGACCGATGCCTCGGGTCACGGGCCGGGAGGCGGCGGCGAATCGCATGAAGCCCATTATGGTGGCGGGTGGTCGCGCCGGGCCATGGATGGCAGCCGGGTAGAGGCATTCCCGGAGGGCACGACCGTTTCAATCGGCGCATCGGGCAGCATCCCTACTCGTCACACGCTTGACGGCTCCGGGGCGCGGCAGCGGACGCCTTATCAGGCATCCCAGCGGTGCACCACGCCACCGGCGGCGTTCCCGGTCGCCCTGGCCCATTCCAGCGGCTCTAGCGTGACCTTGACAGGTGCGGGGGCGATTGCGGTCACCGCAGCCGCCGGGCAAACCGTCACGGTGAGCGTTTCAGGCGGCGCCTCGGTGACGATCGCAGCCAACGGCAATGTCAGCATTACCAGTCCGGCGGCGATCAACCTGACCGCGTCGGGGGCTTTGACGGTACAGTCCACCGGGCCGCTCAATCTCAAAGCGCCGTCAATAATCGCCGGGAACGGCGGAGTTAGCCAGTTCGTCAGGCTGGCAAACTCGGCGAACTCAACGATTTTCCAGGCGCAATAGGCGCCGGAGAAACGCGGGGGGTAGAACGGTGATATGAATGCGGCGGGCGCCCGGTGGTTTGGGTGTAGTACGCCTGTATGAACGCGGCTATGTCGCTGGCTTTGTATGCGACGCGGGAGTGGTTTAGCTTTACATAATTCGGACCGATATTACGCGTGCGCCAGTGAACCATGGTGGACGGGTCTACCAGTAGGCAGGCTGCGGCTTGCGCTGTGGTTAACAACAACGGTATATTGTTGTTCGGTTTAGTATCCATGGAATTTTGGCATGGCGCGGACGCGTGGCTCACTGGGTTCGGTATCCAAAGTTAAACGGGTGATTGAGGTGGCGCAAGCGCGCACCGCTATTGCCAAGCATCTTACCAGTTTGACGGAAATGAACAACGTCAATATGGCGGTGTTCAAGGCTCAGGCGCACGAGGAAGAGGCTGTCAACACTCTGGTTGATATGATGAAGGACGTCGAGGTTCCGCCGGCTCTGCGCCGGGCGTGCGCCAACGATGTCATTCAAATAGCGCGGGGGGCTATCCGGCCATGGGCGCACAGCGGCGCCACGATCCACGCCGAGGCGCCGGGGGATATCCCCGGCACGACGGTCGGGCAGGAGATCGAAGCGGCCAAGAACACCGCGGCGCTGTATGAGCAGTTCAATCTCCTGGTGGCGCAGGGTGTTCATAGCGATGATTGGCCTTCGGATATCCGTGATCTGGTTGGTGATCTTATAGATCATTTCAATAAGGTGCCCGTGATTATCAATGAGCAGTGAGCGGTAAGACGCTCTGGTTGCGGTTCTCGATAGCAAAGACGGCGGCCCGGCATAACGCGAGGGCCTTGTCGTACGTGGTCCAGGCGTAACCGTCTCCTAGCATATCTGCGGTATTCCACGCTATAAAAGCGCGGGCGGCATCCACTAGAGGCCCGGTGGCGTGCGGCCGGCGCGCAAGCACGATACGGCATTCTGTGGCGGCATCGTCCAGCAGATCATAATCGGGGTGGTCGGGGGCTTCGTCAGCGGCGATTACCAGCTGCACGGCTTCGAATAGGGTCATAATGCGGCGCTCCTAATCGCTATCGTCAGTGAGCCAGACTACAGGATAGCCGGCTTTTTCAGCGACATCTTGTATCATATCGATCCGGTTTAGCAAGCCGTCGGGGTCATCATAGCCGTGGTTGGCGGCGCTAATGACGTCGAGTTTCTGTTTGGCGAGCATTTGCCAATTTGTTTGGTTAAGAATGGCTTTTAGGTTGTCAGGTATTTTGGTCATTATTCAGCCTCCGAGATTTCGATGGTTTCGCCATTCTCCTGACCGGCAAACCACTTTTCAATGTTTGCCAACGGGATCAGTTTACCGTCTACCATGACGCCCGTCACCTGATCCAACGGGATAACCCGCCCGTCTCGCAATGTCACCCTGCCCGGTGTCGTACTGGCTTGTTTGAGGGTCAAAAGACGCCGGTCGCACCGCACGACCGCATGCTTGCCCATGGCCTTGAACAGTAGGGCGCGGGCAACATCGCGGCGCGTCTTGGCGTGGCGAGAGGCGGCATCAGCGGCCTTCTGGTCCGAGGTCGCCGTCTCGTATTCGGTGATAACCGGGCCATACTCATTATGGTTGATTTGCGGGAGTAGTTTTGGCATTTGTTGTTTCCTTATTCGGTTTGGTTAAATTTCATATCCCATTTGCAGCATTTCGTTCATGTGGCGCATGGCTGAGCTTTTAGCGGAGTCCAAGGTCACATGGCACGGGCTTACGCAATCGTCACGCCAGAAGACGTTGAAGTACAAGGATCTGCCGACGTGCTGATGACGGATTTCATATCGGGTGTGTGTCAGTGAAAGAACGCCGGGGCTTGTTGCATTTCATGTTTGGAAATCGGTCATTGGTATCTCCTTCGTTAATCAGGAATATGGGCTATTTTAGGGTAGGTGTCAAGCTATTTCTTTTCCTTAAATCCTCTAGCATATAGAGCACGGGAATCGGCAAAGCGCAGCTGTTGCGGGTTTCCCAGTGTCCGATAGATGACTGACTTGTATCCAGGACATCAGCTAAATCCTGCTGATTTAGGCCGAACCTCTGGCGGTACTGTCGCAGATAGTTGCCGAATTCGTGGCGTACCCAGTCATGCAGGGCGGCGCGGTCCATTCCGAGCATATCAGGGACAAAAAACGCCGGACCTTTATCCGCTTCGGGCGCGGTCCCGCTCCCTGGACGCGGGCCTAGTAACTGATGCACGCGTTGCTTGGTTACGCCGGTTATATCTGCGATAGCGGCATCCGATAACCCATATGCGCGTAGCTTGCCCATGAGGGCATCGCGGTCTTGTGTGTTGCGGTGAAAGCCCTTGCCTACATTGGTTGAGCCAACGGCCTTGGCAACTGCGCCCGAGTGTCTGAGATTGAGCACGCGGGCAATGGCGCTATCGGATACGCCTTCCGCTCGCAATGCGAGCATAAGGTCGTTAACGGGCGGCAGGGTCATTTGGTTAATCTCCTATTCTGATGTTGCGCGTGAAATAACGTGAGCCCGTATGTGCTTGGGTAGATCCAGCCAGCGAACGCGTTGATGTTTGACGCGATAGCGGTATGCTGCCATTTATAGGCTTCCATTTCTCCCCACATGCTGACGCCTTGCGGGTGTGTCGGTCCGTCAGACATGCCCGGGAAGGAAACACAGGTATCAGCAAATGATCCGGTCGCGCTTGACAATTTCTTAGTGAACACCACGGTATAGCGTTCACCACAATTTTTGCTGTCAAAGCAATCCAGGATATAGGGCGGCGCGTCCTGTAACCAGCGTTTCAGGTTGGCGCGGCGCGGGGTATATTCTTTCATTTTCAAACTCCTAAAATGCGTTGGGCCGTGCCGGTATAGCGCACATTTCCGACGCTATTACCGTTGATATCGTGCAGGATATGCTGACGATAATCACCATCCTCGTATTTATCTGCGAGATCGCGAAGGATGCGCGCGGTTTCGCGGCCGGTCTGACCGTCATCAAACGCGGCGTTCTCGGTGTCGATTGTGATAACGATATACATGGTTTTTATTCTCTCAAAAATCGTCAGGGGCTTGGCGGGTGCAGATGTCCTGGCACGTGAGCGGGTCGAGGCATGGGGCGGACGGCTGATCGAGGTGAACGGTGAGGCCGATCACGTGCACATGCTGTTCACGCTGCCGCCGAAAGTATATGCTGGCCGAGTTCGTCAATGCGTTGAAGACGACTACCAGTCGGCGCTTGCGATCTGAGTTCGCCGACGAGGTGAACCGCGTCTATCGCAAGCCTGTTCTCTGGAGCCGATCGTATTGCATTATTTCGTGCGGCGGTGCGCCGCTTTCAGTCCTCAAGCAGTATATTGAGAACCAGGAGAGACCCGAGTGAGCGGCGCCAATTCCCCTCCCCCCAAACTATTGGACGGAGCCCCCTTGGCGCATCC
>Ga0182013_10007569_pt1 | contig 11929 bp, 10 predicted proteins | sample 612S2MmetaG_FD_120487 | JGI IMG/M metagenome (GOLD analysis project Ga0182013, IMG submission 120487) | Permafrost microbial communities from Stordalen Mire, Sweden - 612S2M metaG | ecosystem: Environmental > Terrestrial > Soil > Wetlands > Permafrost | place: Sweden: Stordalen | collected...
CCGGTAATCTTACACTGCGCGCAACCGCTCGGCCGCCACTTCCGCGGTGATATCCCGCTGCGGCGTCGCCAGCATTTCATACCCCACCAGAAACTTGCGCACGGTCGCCGACCGCAGCAGCGGCGGATAAAAATGCGCGTGCAAATGCCACTCCTCGTGCGGCGCGCCATCCGTGGGCCGCTGGTGAAATCCCATCGAGTAGGGGAACGACGCCTGAAACAGCCGGTCGTAACGCGCCGTGGTGCGCTTCAGAATGTCCGCCAGTCCATCGCGCTCCGCGTCCGCCAGCCCATCAATGGCCGTCACGTGCCGCTTGGGAAGCACCATGATTTCGAACGGCCACACCGCCCAGAACGGCACCAGCGCGACGAAATTGCCGTTCTCGTCCACCACCCGCTCGCCGCTCGCCTGCTCCCGCCGGGTGTACTCGCACAGCAGGCAACTTCCGCGGCCCGCGCGCCACGCGGCTTGCGACGCGGTCTCCTTCACCACCTCATTGGGGATGGAGTAGTTCGACCAGATCTGACAATGCGGATGGGGGTTGCTGGCGCCCATCATAGCGCCGCGATTTTCGAAGATCTGCACGTGGTGGATCAACGGCATGGCGCCCAGCTCGGCGAACTGGCCGGCCCATACATCCACCACGCGGCGCAGATCGGCCGGTTCCATATTGGCAATGGTCAGGTCATGCCGCGGCGAAAAACAGACCACGCGGCAGAGTCCCGGTTCCGCCTCGGCAATCAGCAGTCCGTCCTGCTCGAAGCGGCCCAGCGGCGTGTCCGGCTTGAGCGCCGCGAAATCGTTCTCGAACACGAACGTCGAGGTATACGCCGGATTCCGGGCGCCGCCTACGCGAGCGTTGCCCGGACAGAGATAGCATTGCGGGTCGTATTCCGGCTGTCGCAAAACGCCGCTCTCTTCCACTTGCCCCTGCCAGGGCCGCGCGGTACGGTGCGGCGACACCAGCACCCATTCGCGAGTCAGCGGATTCAACCGCCGGTGAGGATCCCGTTTCCAATCGAGCATGCACTTACATGGTAATGGTCCGCGCGCGTAGTGCAAAACTATTCCTATGGGGCAAACCGCGTTTCTAGTCCTGCTGGTGGCGGCCATCTTCGCCCTGCTCGCCGCCGGCCTGCAGCGCCGTCTGCAAGCGCTGCTGCATCGCCGGGCCGCCGCTTTGTGGGCCGCACCCGTGCTGCTCACCTCCGTCTTCACGGGCGCCTCCTGGATGGCCGGAGCGTCCAGCCTGCCGCTCAGCCTGCTGGTGCTGGCTTACACCGCCGCGCCGGTGCTGTGCGCCTTCCTGCAAGGGCCGGCTAGCGCGCCACGCCCTACGGCGCTCGACTTCCTGGGCATCCTGGTCCTCTGGCTTCCCATCGAATTCGCCGCCGGCGCACGATTGGTTCCGCGCGCGGCGCAAGGCTTTCTGCACAGCGTGGCGTACGGCATCGCGATCCTGCTCGGGCTGATATTGTGGACCGGCTTCCGCTCGTTCGCCGGCATGAAATACAATCCGCCCCGCCAGCCGCGCGACTTCTGGCTGCCGCTCGCCGGCTTCGCCATTGTGGCCCCGGTGCTGGCCGTGGTAGGGATCGCGATCGGCTTCATTCCGCCCCCGCACCTGCCGGTGCAAAGCGCCGGACGGATGGCGGCAGCGGTCGGCCTGATCTACGCCGCCACTGCGCTGCCGGAAGAAATTCTCTTCCGCGCGCTCATCCAGAACCTGCTGATGCAGCGCTTCGGCCCCGGCACCCGCACGCTGCTGGCCGCCAGTCTGATCTTCGGCTGTGCGCACTTGAATAACGGTCCGCAGCCGCTTCCCAACTGGCGCTATATGATCCTGGCCACTATCGCTGGCGTGGCATACGGCAAGGTCTTCCAGAAAGCTTCCACGGTCCTCTCTTCGGCCGGTCTCCACATGCTGGTAGATTGGACCAAGCACTTCTTCTTTTGAGACACGTCTTATTTTGAGACACGTCTTACACAAACTCGCTGCCGTGGAACCAGCCGGCATCTTTGTGTTCATCATGGGGTACATCTGGATCTGGCGCGCGAGCCATCCCTACCTGTGGGTCGCCATCCTGGCGTGTCTGCTGCTTTCCCACCTGCTCCATGGCGAGGGCGCCCGCGAACTGGGTTTCGGCCGCCGCAGTCTGCGCGACGGCGCGCACCGGTTCGCCCCCGCGCTCACCATTCTGGCGCTGCTCCTGTTGGCCGCGGGACTGCTGCTCCACACCACCCGCCGCATGCCTGCCGACCGGGCGTTTCTAGCGCTCTTCGCCTATCTGCCGTGGGGCCTGTTGCAGCAATACATGCTCAACGGCTACTTCCTGAATCGCTTCGACCGGGCGTTGCCGCCGCGCGCGTCCGCATGGCTCACGGCCGTGCTGTTTGCCGTGGTCCACGTCCCCAACTGGTTCCTGATGGCCGTAGCTTTACTGGGCGGATGGTGCGCCACCGAGGTCTACCGGCGGCATCGCAATTTGTATTTCCTGGGCATCGCCCACGCCACCATCGGATTCCTGCTCTTTGTGACCGTGCCCGATTCCATCAGCCATCATCTGAATATCGGCCCGGGACTGCTTCACCGGCGGTAGACGCGTCACGTCGACCATGAGGGAGCGGTGGAGACCACCCTTAAGTTGTGGAAGGCGAACGCTCCACCGCCCAGCAGTTTCGCGGCAGAAACTGCCTAAGATCCGTGGAACTATTCCAAATCCGGACCACTGACCCGGAGCTCGGCGGCACTTATTCGCGGCGGACCGAGGGCGGGGAAGGAAGAACGTGTCCATCCGGATTCGAACGCCATAGCATCATCGGAGATGCGAAAATAATGCTATGAAGGAAGCGACGCCATGATCGATGTCACCCAGGATATTCACTCCATGACCACGTTCAAGCGCAATTCAGCGGAAATGATGAAGCGCATGAAGAAGACCGGCAGGCCGCTGGTCCTGACCGTCAAAGGAAAGGCCGAAGCCGTCGTGCTCGATGCGGCGGCGTATCGGGAAGTGGCTGATCGTTTGGATGCGATAGCCAGCATCCGCCGTGGTGTGGCGCAAGCCAAGAAAGGCCGGGGCCGTCCCGTAGACGAGGTTTTCGATGGACTGGAACGCGAGTCTTGAGCACCTCGCCAATGCGATACCGCGTCATCGTTACCCCGGAGGCTGAAACCGATCTGCGCAACGCAGCCAGCTACATTCGCGGGGACAATCCTCGCGCGGCGCGCGCATGGCTGAGAGGCGCGCGCCAACGGATCAAGACCCTTGCACAGTATTCGGAGCGAGGCCGTCTCGCGCCCGAAAGTACTTCGTTCATTGAACCTGTCAAGGAAATATTCTACGACCATGGCAATCGGGGAACGTACCGGATTCTCTTTGTGGTCCTCGACAACACAGTGTTCGTGGCGCATATACGCCATGGGGCGATGCGGCCCTTGAATCCGGATGACCTATGACGAAGGAGCCCCCGTGGCCCTGCCGGTAGAGGGCTGGCCGGCGCCGTCTGAAAGCCCGCGCGCTATACAATAGACCGCATGACCCCTCGCACTTCCGCCACCATCGTGTCCGTGCTCTTCGCCTGCCTGTCTCCCCTTGCCGCCCAGCAGGGCGCCGGACGTGGAGGCGCAGTTCAACCCGCCGGACCACCCCCGCGCATCGAAGACCGCACCAATGGGATGCAGAAAATCGACGGCTACTTCCCGCTCTATTGGGATGAGCGCACCGGCAGCCTGTGGCTCGAAATTCCGCGCTTCGATAGCGAGTTCCTCTATACCACCGGGCTCGCCGCCGGGCTCGGCTCGAACGACATCGGGCTCGACCGCGGGCAGGAAGGCGAAGGTCACCTGGTCACCTTCCAGCGCATTGGGCCGAAGGTGCTGTTGGTGCAGGGTAACGAATCGTTCCGCTCCTCCAGCGGCAATCCCGCCGAGCGGAAGTCGGTGGAAGACTCGTTCGCCAAATCGGTGCTCTGGGGCTTCACCGTGGCCGCCGAGAGCAACGGCCACGTACTCGTAGACGCCAGCGATTTCTTCCTGCGCGATGGCCACGGCGCCGGCAATGCCCTGCGCCCCGGAGCGTATCGCGTGGACCGCACGCGCAGCGCGTTCTACATGGCGCGCACCAAGGCTTTCCCCAAGAACAGCGAGATTGAAGTCACCCTGACCTTCGCCAACGAAACTGCCGGAGGGCGCGGCGGTGGCGGCGGCGGACCGGCGCAGGGACCGCCGGCTATCGGCGCAGGTGGCGCTGCCGCGGGGGCCGGTGGACGCGGCGGCGGGCTCTTTTCCGGCACCGTGGCCAGCGTCACGCCCGTGGCCGAAGCGGTCACCCTGCGCGAGCATTATTCGCTGGTGGAATTGCCCGATGGCAACTACCAGCCGCGCATCGACGACCCCCGCGCCGGGTACGGCGGCCTCAGCTACGTCGACTACAGCACGCCCATCGGTGAGCCCATGGTGAAGCGCTACCTGCGTCGTCATCGTCTCGAAAAGAAGGACCCCAACGCCGAAGTCAGCGAGGCCGTGAAGCCCATCCAATATTGGGTGGATCCCGGCGCGCCGGAGGACGTGAAGAAGGCGCTGGTCGAAGGCGCCAGTTGGTGGAACCAGGCCTTCGAAGCCGCGGGCTTCCGCAACGCCTTTCAGGTGGCCGTGCTGCCCGATGGCGCCGATCCCATGGACATCCGCTACAACATGATTAATTGGGTGCACCGCTCCACCCGCGGCTGGAGCATGGGCGGCACGGTCTCCGATCCGCGTACCGGCGAGATCATCAAGGGCACCGTCACCCTCGGCTCCCTGCGCGACCGCCAGGATTACCTGATCTATGAAGGACTGCTCTCGCCCTACACCACCGGCAACGAAAAGCCCGACATCCTGTATCAAACCGCGCTAAAGCGTATCCGCCAGTTGGCCGCCCATGAGGTGGGCCATACGCTCGGACTGGGCCACAACTATTACGACAGCACCAAGGGCTGGATTTCGGTGATGGACTATCCGCACCCGCAAGAGCAACTGCGCGAGGATGGCGCTATCGACATCTCGAACGCCTACCCGGCGCGCATCGGCGATTGGGACAAGGTGGCCATCAATTACGGCTATCGCCAGCTTCCCAAAGGCGACGAAGCAGCCGCGCTCAACCGGATTCTGGACGATGCCTGGGCGCAGGATCTGCGTTACATGACCAATCAGGACGCCGATGCGCACCCGCGCGTGGACCAGTGGTCGAACGGCGTGAACCAAGCCGACGAATTGACCCGCATCATGAAGATCCGCCGCGCCGCGCTCGACAAGCTGGGCGAGCATTCCATTCGCGATGGCGCGCCCATGGCCACCATTGAGGAGCCGCTGGTGCCCATCTTCATGTATCACCGCTACTCGGTGGAATCCACCGCGCACATGGTGGGCGGCATCGACTACATCTACGCCATGCGCGGCGACGGCCGGACGCCCGTCAAGTGGGAGACCGCGGCCAATCAGCGCAAGGCGCTGGAAGCGCTGTCGGCGACGCTGAAGCCCTCGGAGTTGACCGTGCCGAAGCAGGTGCTCGACGCTATCCCGCCGCGTCCGCCGGGGTTCGGACGCCATCGCGAGTTGTTCCCGCGCACTACCGGCTCGGGCTTCGACCCGCTCAGTCCGGCCACCGTCGCGGCGGACGTTACCATTGGCTTCGTTCTGCAACTCGACCGTGCCGCCCGCATGGTGGCCCAGCATGCCGTGGACCCCACGCTGCCCGGGCTGGAGGAAGCGATCGACCGCCTCTCGAAGGCCGTCTTCGACGCGCCGGCCGCCACGCCCTATGAGCAGGAAGTCCGCCGCGCCGAAGAGCGGGTGCTGGTGGATCGGGTGATGTGGCTGGCCAGCGGCTCGCCTAATGCGCAGGTGCGCGCCGTGGCGTCGTACAAACTGCAAGGGATGGCGGCGCGGCAAACGGTCTCTAGCGAGGCGGAAAAGGCCCAGCGCCTGCTGCTGGCCGCGGACATCAAGCGGTTCCTGGAGCGCCCGGCCGATCCGGCGCGGCCGATTGTGGCGCCCGAAGCGCCTCCCGGCGCGCCCATCGGCGGCGACCCCGGCATGGACTGGCTGGCCCACCCCGGCTGGTAGGCTATTTCGGGGACAGGCTACATAACCTCGAAATACAACGCTCGAATTTCGAGGTTATGTAGCCTGTCCCCGAAATTCGATTGACGTCCGCTCCGCGGTCAGTTCCAATAAGACCATGAAAACAGCTCTGCTGTTCCTGATGGCCGCCCTCGCCGCACCGGCCGCCGTCCACGTCTGGGAAAAACAGGAGCTGACGTTCACTTCCGAGCGTACCTTCGTGAACCCGTACACCGAAGTCACCGTTTGGGTCGACCTGAAGGGTCCGCATTTCGCCAAACGCGTCTACGGCTTCTGGGATGGAGGCAAGACCTTCCGGGTTCGCGTCTTGGCCACCGAGCCGGGCGCCTGGAGCTGGCAGAGCGGATCGAATCCGCCCGACCCCGGGTTGGCCTCCGGACGCGGCTCCTTCAACGCCATCGCCTGGAGCGAGGAGGAAAAGCAGCAGAACACCCTGCGCCGCGGCTTTCTCAAGGCCACCGCCAACGGCCACGCGCTGGAACAGCCGGACGGCACCCCGTTCTTCGCCATTGGCGATACCTGGTGGGCCACCGGCACCAACCGCTTCCGCTGGTATGACGACGACCGCGAGCGTCCCCTGGGACCGGACGCGGGATTCAAAGACTACGTCCGCTACCGCAAGGCCCAAGGCTTTAACTGGATCAACATAATTGCCGCGTTTCCCAACTGGATGACCGACGGGCAGCCGTGGCGCGTCACCATGAACGATGCCGAAAAGACCACCGTCCGCTCCGCCTGGACCGAATTCGGCACGGGCAGCGCCAAGAATATGGATAACGAAGGCGGCCGCCCCTTCCAGTTCCCCGGCAAGGTGCCCGGCTTCGAAAACATGTTCCCCGACGTGGACCGCATCAACCCCGAATACTTCCACTACCTGGACCGCAAGATCGACTATCTCAACGACCAGGAATTCGTCGCCTTCATTGAGGTATCGCGGCGCGATGCCAGCCAATGCTGGAGCAAGTATTACCAGTGGCCCGACTCCTACGCGCGCTTCATTCAGTACATCTGGTCGCGCTACCAGGCCAATAACACCGTGCTCAGCCCGATTCATCTGGACATCATCAGCGAATCCATCGGACCCGACGATTTCAGCCGCGCCATTAAGTTGATTACCGATAAGTTCGGCCCCCCGCCGTTCGGTACTCTGCTTTCCGCCAACGCCAATCCATCCACCCTGGAGAACTGGGGTGACGATTCCTGGGTCACGCTGCACCAGATTGGCAACGTGCGCGAGCACTACACTTATTGGTACCTGACCGAGATCTTTCGGCAACCTAACCCCAAACCGGCCCTGAATGGCGAGCCGTATTACTCCGGTTACACCGACGCTCGCTCGCTGGGCCGCGGTCGCGGTTACCAATACGGCGCGCCCGGAGGCACCGAAAAGGACGACCAGTACGTGCGCTCCGCCATGTACGGCAGCTTCCTCTCGGGCGGTCTGGCGGGCCACGTATATGGCGCGGAGGGAATCTGGGGCGCCGATATCGAGGCCGCCGCTCCGGTCAAAATGTGGGACGCCTTCCAATGGAGCTCCGCCGCACAAATGCGCCATCTCCGCACATTTGCTCTCTCCATCGGCAAGCGATACCAGGACCTGGTTCCCGATGCCGACCTGGTCTATCCCCACCAGACTCATGCGGTACGTTCTTATGAGGAGTGGGCCTATTGCGCGCGCACGCCCGACCGGCAGATTTTCCTGGCCTATTTCGAGAAGGGCTGCCCCCACAGTGAGATTCGCGGGGCGAAGCTCAATAGCAGCTATCGCGCCGAGTGGTTTGACCCACGCACCGGCGCCTGGGTGGACGCCGGAACGGGCACGCTTCGCTCCAGCGTCATCGGAACGATCTCCCTGCCCGCTTTTCCCTCCGATATCGATTGGGGTCTGCGTCTCACCTACATCGGCCACACAGAATCCGTGCTACACTGAACTCGTGGAACACGTCAGGCAGAATCTGACTCTGGTCATTGAGGAGGAACTACTCCTGGCGGCTCGTAAAATCGCGCTCGACAAACGAACCAGCGTGAATCAATTAGTTCGCGAGTATCTGGCCTCGCTCGTGGAGGAGCACAGCCGCAAGCGGGTGGCGCGGGCAAGGCTGAAGCAGGCCTTCGAAACCGGGCTGGTCGAAGTTGGCGACCTCGCCTGGAGCCGCGACGATCTCTATGAGCGGTGAAAAGCCCCCCGCTTTCGTCGACACCAATGTGCTGGTGTACGCCTTCGATAAGAGCGATTCAACCAAGAAGAGAATCGCACTCCGGCTGCTCGACGGGTTGATGGGAGATGACCGGCTGCGCCTCAGCACACAGATCCTGCAAGAACTGTTTGTCACGCTGACCAGGAAAGTGGCCCGTTGCTGCTCCAGTGAGGAAGCATTGGCGGTTCTGGAGAATCTGGCAGTCTGGCCGATCGTGACGATAGACTACGCCGCGATTCGAGCGGCTGCCGGATTGGCTGCCGAAGCGAAGATTTCTTTTTGGGATGCTCTGGTGGTGGTCGCCGCCGCGCGCAGCGGCGCGAATGTGCTGTACACCGAAGATCTGAACGACGGGCAGGAAATCCTGGGCGTTCGCATCGACAATCCCTTCGCCGCGGATGTGAGTACTCCGTAACATTATTTTTGTTGCCCCCTGCGTGATTTCGTCGGAAACTAAAGGTTTCAACACCGCAGCAAAGGGGAAAGCAAGAATTGGAAAGAAATGGCCGCAAAGGCTCCCTGGTCATGGAGCCGACGGAACGATGGACCCCGCAACTCGCCAGCGACCTCTACGATGTCGCCAGTTGGGGCAAGGGCTACTTCTCGGTGGGGGAGAATGGACACGTCCGCGTCCACCCCGAAAAGGATCCCGCCCGCTCGATCGACCTCAAGAACCTGGTCGATACGCTCGTCCTCCGCGGCATTAACCTGCCGATTCTGGTTCGCTTCGCCGACATCCTGAAACATCGTCTGGGGGAGCTGCACAGCGCGTTTGAAACCGCTATCGCCGAGCATCGCTACCAGGCCGGTTACTGCTGCGTGTACCCTATCAAAGTCAACCAGCAGCGCCAGGTGGTGGAGGAAGTTCTGGAATTCGGCAAGCCGTTCCGTTTCGGCCTGGAGGCCGGGTCCAAGCCCGAATTGATGGCCGTGATGGCCCTCGCCGACAACGAAACTCCCATCATCTGCAACGGCTTCAAAGACGACGAATACATTGAGATGGCCATGCTGGCGCAAAAAGTGGGGCGCCAGATCATCCCGGTGGTGGAAAAATATACCGAGCTCGGCCTGATACTGAAATACAGCCAGAAAGTCGGCGTTCGCCCGCGGATCGGACTGCGCGTGAAGCTCGCCAGCCGCGGCTCCGGCCGGTGGAAATCCTCGGGCGGCTTCCGCTCCAAATTCGGGCTCTCGGTCACCGAGGCCATGCGCGCCTTGCAGGACTTGAAAGACGCCGGCATGGCCGATTGCCTCAACCTGCTGCACTTCCACCTGGGCAGCCAGATCACCAACATCCGGCAGATCAAAGGCGCGGTGAACGAAGCCGTACGCGTGTACGTCGACCTGGCGCGCGCCGGCGCCGGCCTGACGTTTCTCGACGTGGGCGGCGGTCTGGGCATCGATTACGACGGCTCGCAGACCGATTTCGAATCCAGCGTGAACTATACCCTGCAGGAATACGCCAACGACATCATCTACCACGTGCAGAACGTGTGCGATGAAGTGGGCGTGGCGCATCCCACCATCATCACGGAGAGCGGACGCGCCATCGCGGCATACCACAGCGTGCTGGTGTTCAACGTTTTGGGCGTGGCCGGCATGGGCGAGAGCGCCGATGCGCCGCCCGAACCTTCGGCCGACGCCGAACAGCCGCTCATCGACCTGCAGGAGACCTATCGCGGCCTGACCGCCAAGAACCTGCTGGAGAGTTACCACGACGCGCAGCAGGCGCTCGACCAGGCGCTCAACCTCTTCAGCCTGGGCTACCTTTCGCTGGAGCAGCGCTCGATCGCGGAGAACCTGTATTGGACCATTTCGCGCAAGATCGAGGCGCAGGCGCGGCAGCTCGACTACTTCCCCGAAGAGCTGGAAGGCATTGACGCCATGCTCTCGGACACGTATTTCTGTAATTTCTCGCTCTTCCAGAGCATGCCCGATAGCTGGGCCATCAAGCAGCTTTTCCCCATCATGCCGATCCACCGGCTGGAGGAAGAGCCGGTGCGTCCCGCGGTGCTGGGCGACATCACCTGCGATTCCGACGGCAAGGTGGACGCCTTCATCGACCGCCGCGATGTGAAGCGCACGCTGCTGCTGCACAATTTCACCGGCAGCGATTATTATCTGGGCGCGTTCCTGCTGGGCGCGTACCAGGAAATCCTGGGCGACCTGCACAATCTCTTCGGCGACACCAACGCGGTGCACGTGCGCTTGAGTCCCAGCGGGGAAGTGATCCTCGATTCGGTGATCAAGGGCGACACGGTCCGCGAGGTGTTGAACTACGTGCAATTCTCGTCGGACGGCCTGGTGCAGGCGTTGCGCAAGGACGTGGAGACGGCGCTGCGCGAAGGCCGGCTGACCTACGAAGAAAGCGGCGCCCTGGTGCATTTCTACGAAGAAGGACTGCACGGGTACACGTACCTGGAAGACGTCCACGAACGTTGAATGGCCGCGGACAATACCAGACTCCGAACTCATCATGTCGGGGAATGTGTGATGAGCTTCGGAGGTGGGGCAGGCGGTGCTCGCCTGCCCTCGATCCCGTTCAGCGCCCCACGTCCATGAACGGCGAGTCGTCGGCAGCCTTGTAGGGCGTCAGCCGCACCGGCCGCGCATCCGGCTCGAGCAGCCACACCGAACGGTCCGGGTAATAGTTCCGCAACTTCTCGTTGTCCAAGTTCAGATCGAGCGCCATCACTACCGGCGCACGGTCGATATCGGCGGCGTTGTGAATCCACTCGTGGAACTGGTGCTGCGGAGAGTAGCGCACGAATACCAGCTTTTTGCCGGGGATCTCCGCCAGCCTGCGATTTACCGCCGCGCGCTCTTCGGGATCGCCGAAATTCACGTAGTCCCAACTTTCAAAATGGCGCAGCGACACGAAGATGCGGTCGTTGCCCAGAGCGTGCAGGCCATAAAAGAAGAGGAAATGGGCGCCCGCCAGGTACAGCAGCGCGCGCGCCGCTTCCGGGCTGACGCGGCTCAGGCGCTCCAGCCCCGCGATTGCGGCCAGCAGCAGCAGGCACGCCGTCGCCGCCACGTACTGCGGGAAGAAATACGGATAGAACGTGGTCCCCAGTGTGAACAGAAGTACCGTGGCCGCCAACCAGATGAAGCGCCGTTCGCGCAGGCGCAGCAGAAAGAACGGCAGCGCCAGGTAGAGCGAGGCCAGCAGGAAGAAGCGGTAGAATCGCAGGCGCGTGGCCCAGCGATCCACAAAGCGCCCGGCCGTCTCGGGCTCGTCGCCATGCACTTCGGACTGCCCCTCGTAGGTCAAACGCTGTTGCGTGGTGAGTTCGTTATGCGCCACCGCGGCGGGTTGAAAAGTGAAGGTGGTCGGGACGCCGTATTGATAGCGGCTTTCGGCATACGGAATGGTGGTCCAACTGCCCGTCACGGCGTGGGCGTGGAAGAATGTGAGCCCGACCGCCGGCAGCACGGCCAGTGCCGCCACCGGCGCGAGTTTGGCCAGCCGGCGCCAGTCCGGCAGAAGGAAGACCGCCGCGGCGATCCACAGAAAGATGGATTCGAACGGCCGGGTGAGCAGGTGGATTCCCAAGCCCGCGCCGAGCAGCACCGCATCGCGGCGACGGGGTGCGTCGCGCAATCG
>Ga0182013_10007572_pt1 | contig 11926 bp, 9 predicted proteins | sample 612S2MmetaG_FD_120487 | JGI IMG/M metagenome (GOLD analysis project Ga0182013, IMG submission 120487) | Permafrost microbial communities from Stordalen Mire, Sweden - 612S2M metaG | ecosystem: Environmental > Terrestrial > Soil > Wetlands > Permafrost | place: Sweden: Stordalen | collected...
CTGATCTTAATCGGTAGACGAGATGCCACTGTCGTCATGGAGCCGCCGCCGCCGCAATTCCTACCCGTACCTCAAGCCTCGTTGTCCGGCAACGAGCAACCCTGGATAATCCGCTTCGCTCCTGGCCCGGATCTCCTGCGCAATGGCACGGATCCCCTGCTTCTCATCCGGGAATTGAGACAGCTGGGAGAGCTGCGCATTGCAGCCGAAACGGCAGATGTTCCCACCCTTGCGGAAATGGACCCTGAATGCTGCTACCTCAGTTGGGAGATGGTCCTAACCACCCCGGCGTCTCGTGACGCGATTCACGACGTCTTCATCTTTGTCGAAGGACAATGCGAACTCTCCATCGCACCCATGGAAGAAATGCCCAACGCGGCTTCTGAGCCAGCACAGGCTGCATCCATGCTCGAGCAGCCTGCAGCGAACTTCGGGCGGCGCAGAGACGATGGTTGCTCCAGCATTCGCGTCTCCACCGCCAAACTCGACCAGTTTGTCGACCTGGTCGGCGAACTGGTTACGGTCCAGGCCAGGCTGGGTGCGATTGCGTCACGGGTCGAAGATCCCGACGTGCTCGCGGTCTCGGAGGAGATTGAGCGGCTGACCACGGCGCTGCGCGAGAACTCGATGAGTATCCGTATGCTGCCAATCCGCTCAACATTCGAGCGCTTCAGGCGTTTGGTTCACGATCTCGCCCGCGATCTGCACAAAGAAGTGGAGTTGGCGATTGACGGAGCCGATACGGAGCTGGACAAGACGGTCATCGACCGGCTAAACGATCCACTGATGCACCTGATCCGCAACAGCATGGACCACGGCATCGAGTCGCGGGAACTTCGGCTGGCCGCGGGTAAGAGCACCGTCGCTACGGTTCGTCTTTCCGCTCGCTATTCCGGAGCGAACGTCCTGATCGAGGTATCCGACGACGGTGGGGGGATCGACGCCGAGGCTGTAAGGAAGCGCGCGGTTGCGAAGGGCTTGATTGCCTCGGGCGCGCAATTGACCGACTCGCAGGTGTCTTCGCTGATTATGAGCCCCGGATTTTCCACTGCACGGAAAGTTACCGATGTATCGGGACGCGGAGTCGGGATGGACGTCGTCCGGCAAAGCGTAGAGGGCTTGCGCGGAACGATCCACGTTTCCAGTCAACCTGGAGCTGGAACCGCGGTGACGCTGAGGCTTCCGCTTACCCTGGCCATTATCGACGGGTTGCTGGTCCGTGTAGGCCATGCATTCTTTGTGCTGCCTCTCGCGAACAGCCTGGAGTGCATTGAGCTGACCCGCCAGGACATTGCCAACACCAACGGAAAACATATTGCCAATGTACGCGGAGAGATTATTCCGTATATCCGGCTGCGCGAGTACTTCGATATCCGGCACGAACGTCCAGAGCGGGAGCAGATCATGATCGCCGAGACCGAGGACGGGCGTTGCGGCTTCGTCGTTGACGAGGTGCTCGGCGACCATCAGACCGTGATCAAGAATCTTGGACGGTTCTACCGGCATGTCCAGTTCATCTCGGGTGCCACGATTCTGGGCGACGGGAGCGTCGCACTGATCCTCGATCCGGACAAAGTGATTCAAGGCGCGCTGCGGGCGAGACCCGAAGTTCAACCCGAGCCCTGGTCTCTTCCACCGACGTCCCGTTGCGGCGTAGGCGACGCGCTGCAGTTGAACTCTTCCTAGCGTCTCTCGAGCTAACCGCAATAGCCAGGCTGGCAAGCACAGCATTTCCAAGAGCATACCTCAGCATGCGAGGACCTCAGACAATCTCAATCTCACGAGTCAACCGAAAGGGCGGGACAAACGATGTTAGCCAAGGTTTCGAAATCAAATAGAAAGCTGCATATGGCCGGCAATATCGACGGCGCGCACGAGAGCAATGGTCAACCGCGAAACACGAGACAAGCAATAGATGATTCCGAGCTGTTGCTCGTCTCGCAGGAAATCCTTCGGCTGGTTGAAGCATCGCGCGAAGGACGCTTGTCGGAGCGCGGTCAAGACGCCCAGTTCAGCGGTGTCTATCGTGAGATGATTCAAGGCATCAATGCCATGCTCGATGCAATCCTGCTGCCAACCATGGAGAGCAGCCGTGTGCTGGTTCAGATTGCAGATGGCAAGGTCGACGAATTGGTGACCAGGGACTATAAGGGCGATCACGAACGCACGAAACTGGCGGTCAACAATATAGCGGTGGCACTGCAGCTCCTGCAAAAGGAGATGCTTCGCATGAGCGATCTGGCCAGCGATGGGCAGCTCTCCGAACGAGCCAATCCCGGTCAGTTCAAGGGAACATACGCGGAAATTGTTAGGGGCGTGAATACAACGCTGGATGCGATTCTGCTGCCCATCGGTGAAGGTAATCGCATTCTCGGGCAGATCTCCGCCGGAAAAATCGACGAACTTATTGCCCATAACTATAAAGGCGATCACGAGAAGATGAAGCTCGCGGTGAACAATGTTGCAACCGTCCTGCAAGGCTTCAGAAAAATGTTTGAACGGTTGACCCATGCTTCTCAGGAGGGACAGCTCTCCGAACGGGGCCATGCCGGCCAATTCCAAGGGGCGTATGCGGAAATCGTCCTAAGTGTGAACGCTATGCTGGATGCGATTCTGCTTCCTATCGGCGAGGGCAACCGTATTCTCGCGCAGGTCTCAGCCGGAAAGATCGACGAACTGATAGCGCAGACGTACAAGGGCGATCACGAAAAGATGAAGCAGGCGATCAACAACGTGGCGATCGTTCTGCAAAACCTGCAGAAGGAACTGGGCCGCTTGACCACGGCATCCAAGGACGGGGAACTTGCCGAACGCGGCAGGCCGGAGGAGTTCCAGGGCGCATACGCGGAGATCGTTCGCGGCGTCAATTCGATTCTCGAAGCCGTCATCGGACCGTTGAACGTGGCCGCGAAGTATGTGGATCAGATCAGCAAAGGCGATGTTCCTCCGCCGATCACGGACACTTATCACGGTGACTTCAACACCATCAAGGACAACCTGAACACGCTCGTTTCGGCGATGAACGAGGTCACAGCGGCTGCAACGGCGATTGCGGAGGGCGATTTGACCGTAACCATTCGCGAGCGTTCGCCGCAGGACAAGCTGATGCAGGCGCTTGCTTCGATGGTTAGCGGCCTAGTGCGAACAGTTCAGGATGTTCGTGGGATCGCCGGCGAAGTGGCATCGGCCAGCCAGTCCATCAGCACGACGTCGGTTGAAGTCTCGAATGGCGCCAGTGTGCAGGCAGCATCGGCGGAGGAGGCCTCTTCCTCGATGGAACAGATGGTGTCGAACATCAAACAGAACGCCGACAATGCGCAGCAGACCAACAAAATCGCCATGAAGTCCGCCAAGGACGCGCAGGAGAGTGGCAAGTCAGTGCTGGAAGCGGTGACCGCGATGAAAGAAATAGCGAGCAAGATTTCGATCATCGAGGAGATTGCCCGCCAGACGAACCTGCTGGCTCTGAACGCGGCCATCGAAGCGGCCCGTGCCGGAGAACATGGCAAAGGATTCGCCGTCGTTGCCGCCGAGGTTCGCAAGCTGGCGGAGCGGAGCCAGAGAGCAGCAGGCGAGATCAATCAGCTCTCCGGTACGACGGTGAAGGTCTCCGAAAAGGCGGGTGAAATGCTGGATAAGCTTGTGCCCGATATCCAGAGAACCGCGGAACTGGTGCAGGAGATCACCGCGGCGAGCCAGGAGCAGGACGTAGGCGCCGAGCAGATCAACAAGGCGCTGCAGCAGCTCGAACGCGTCATCCAGCAGAATGCGTCGGCCTCCGAGGAGATGGCTGCCACGACTGAGGAACTCACGGCCCAGTCTGACCAATTGGTCAGCGCGCTCGGCTTCTTCCGTACCGGTGACGAGGGTCGCGTACAGAAGCAGGCTTCCGTCACCAAGTCCGTTCGTCAGCCCGTTGCCATTGCCGGCAAGACTCCCAAGCCGAATGGACGTATGACTGCAACCGAAGCAAAGGCAACCGGAACGGGTGGCTTTCATCTGAAGCTGAATAAGAAGGACGACGACCTGGACAAGGGCTTTGAACGGTACTAGGTGTCACTAACGGAGGGCACGAGCCAGACCTGGTTTCGTGCCCTCGATCTGCAGAAGAGAGAGGCTTATCCATGAGTGCATCCGAGATCACCGAAACACGACAGTATCTCACCTTCAAACTCGGGAAAGAGATCTTCGCCACCGATGTTGCCAAGGTGAGGGAAGTGCTCGATTTTACGACCATCACTGAAATTCCGAGAACGCCGGACTTTATGAGCGGCGTCATTAATCTTCGCGGCAGCGTTGTTCCAGTTGTGGACATGCGGCTCTGCCTCGAGATGTCGAAGACCGAGAGAACAACTAACACCTGCATCGTCGTGCTCGAGGTTCTGCTGGACAACGAACCGGTTGTCATCGGCGCGCTCGCTGACTCCGTCGAAGAGGTCATCGACCTGGAACCGGAGCAGATTCGACAGGCGCCAAGGATTGGAACGCAGATCCACACCGACTTTCTCAAAGGGATGGGAAAGCGCGACGATCAGTTCATCATGATTCTGGATATCGATCGCGTCTTCTCAGCCGATGAGATACGTACGGTGCGTAATCCTGAGACCGCTGGACTGGCCGTCGAACCGGCCGCCTGAGCCGCGCATCCATTCGACCATGAGCGATCAATCGATCTCCAATTCGGATCTGGGCCGCCTACGCAATCTCATTCACGCGCAGGCCGGCATCCGTCTCGGTCCCGACAAGAAAACGATGCTTGAGCTCCGGATCAGGCCTCGCTTGCGTAGTCTGGCTCTGAACTCATATCGCGAGTACTGTGACTACGTCTTTAGCGTGCAGGGCCAGCGTGACGAGATGGTGCACCTGCTGGACGCGGTGTCGACCAACAAGACGGATTTCTTTCGCGAACCTGCACACTTCGAGTATCTGATCGGGAAGGCGCTGCCCGAGATTCTGAAAGACAACCGCTGCGGTCGTCCCGTCTCCGTCTGGAGTGCGGGGTGCTCCTCTGGCGAGGAACCCTACACGCTGTCTATGGTCTTGAGCGAATACGTCAGAGAACATTCGGACTTCCGCTTCAAGGTACTCGCCACCGATTTGTGTACCGAGGTGTTGGCGAAGGCTCGCCTCGCAATCTACGATAACGGTGCCGTTCAGCCAGTGCCGATTGAGCTGCGGTGCAGATACTTTCTTCGCAGCAGGGAACAAGGCTCCAATCGATGGAGAATCGCTCCGGAGATCAGGAACCTGGTTGAGTTCCGTCACCTCAACTTCATGGACCCGGATTTCGGAGCCATGGAAACGGTGGAGATCATCTTCTGCCGTAATGTGATCATCTATTTCGACCGATCGACCCAGGAGCAACTCCTGCAAAAGCTGGCGAAACAGCTTGTCCCCGGGGGATACATATTCCTCGGTCACTCGGAGACGCTGCATGGGTTGGATGCTCCGCTCGCCCCCATGGGGCCGGCCGTATACAGGAAGATCGATGCCAGCACCTGACCTTACCTTACCCGAGATTTACCTGGGACCGGGGGAGGTGTTTCTCGCCTGCGTGCCGACCATCATCGGAACTATCCTTGGCTCCTGCGTCGGCATGACATTCTGGTGCTCCAGACTCGGTGTTGGCGCGCTGTGTCATTGCACCTTGCCGCGCTGCCCCGACCCGGCCACGCAGGTGACGAGCATGGCTGCCGGCTATCGCTACGTGGATTCCTGTATCAGGAACCTGGCTTCCGAGTTCGACCGGCTCGGCGCGCTGCGCTGCGAGGTCGAGGTGAAGCTCTTTGGTGGCGCAGACGTACTCTTCGTCGATCACCTCAACCGAAGGCCGACCGTCGGTAAGCAGAACTCTGAAGCCGCAATCCAGGTTCTCGGCGACGAGGGATATCGCGTAGCCGCATTCAGCGTTGGCGATACATTTGGCCGAAAGATCAGCTTCAACACAGCAAACGGCGAAGTTCGCGTATTGCGGCTTACTTGAAAGCGCCACTGTGGAGATGCCTGGTTGCTGTCGATAACCACAATGCATCGCAACAGAAGGACTGTGGCAGACAGAAGGACTGTGTCTATGAGTTCGCAACGAATTCGGGTCCTGATCGTGGACGACTCTGCAGTCGTCCGCCAGTCGCTCAGCGACATCCTCGCAAGCGACCCGCAGATTGAGGTCATCGCCACCGCCGGGGATCCTTTCGTTGCGGCGGAGCGCATTCGCGAACAAGTTCCCGATGTGATCACCCTCGACATCGAGATGCCGCGCATGGATGGTCTCACCTTTCTCCAGCAGATCATGACCCAGCATCCGATTCCGGTCATCATCTGTTCCAGTCTGGCCGAGGATGGTGCGCAGAGCACCCTCAGAGCGCTTGAACTCGGAGCAGTCGAGATCATCGCCAAACCTCGATTCGGCACAAAGCAGTTCCTCGAGGACTCTCGAATCGTTCTTTGCGAGGCGGTCAAGGCAGCGGCCTCCGTCAGGCCTCGCGCGCTCTCAATCTCGCGACCGGTACAACCGAAGCTGACCGCGGATGCAATCCTCGCAGTCTCGACCACCGCAATGCTCGAGACGACGGAGAAGGTCGTGGTCGTTGGCGCGTCCACGGGAGGCACGGAAGCGCTTAAGACGCTTCTGGAGACACTCCCGCCTGACACTCCGGGAATAGCGATCGTCCAGCACATGCCCGAATTGTTTACCCGCGCATTCGCCAATCGCCTCGATGGACTCTGCCACATCACCGTCAAGGAGGCCGAGCCCAACGACACCATGATCCGCGGTCGTGCGCTGATCGCTCCCGGCAATCATCACCTTTTGCTCAAGCGAAGTGGAGCACGGTACTTTGTCGACATCAAGGAAGGTCCTTTGGTCTGCCGTCACCGACCATCCGTCGATGTACTCTTCCGTTCTGCCGCGCGTTATGCGGGCAAAAACGCGGTGGGCGTAATCCTGACCGGCATGGGTGACGACGGCGCTCAGGGAATGTTGGAGATGAAGCAGGCGGGCGCCACCACGATCGCCCAGGACGAGGCGACAAGCGTTGTCTTCGGCATGCCCAAGGAAGCTATCAAGCTCGGTGCCGTGGACCGGATACTTCCACTGGAAGCGATCGCCGGTGCGATCCTTGGTCTCACTCGATGACCCATCCCGCCCAGCCCGGTCTGGTCCGAGGCGCACAGCGCATCGAAAAGATCCGCAAGCGTCTTCGCTTGCGGCCCGAGGCTGAAGGGGATGTCGCAGAATCGCTGGAAAGCGCAGCAAACGATCTCTCTTCACTTCTGCTTGCCAGTGAAACCGAGATCGGCTCGCTCACACTTGCATTTCAGCAACTCGCAACACAGGCCAACGCGACGCTGGCGCTCACCTCGGCGATCGTCGGTTGTATTGAGGACGATAGCGTGACCTCTGTCCTTCCCGGTATGCGAGCGCTTGGATCGTCAGCAGCAAACTTCCTCCAGACCCGGCTGAATGCTTCAGGCGAGATTCTGCAAACGATATCCGGCGAAAGAAATCTGCTGCGCCAGTTATCGATGGTGACCAGCAGTCAATCGATGATCGCGGTCAAGACCCGCATCCTGACGATGATGACGAACGTCGAAGTAGGCCGCCTCGGTGTTGCCGGAACGGGGTTTCAGCATCTTGCCACCGAGTTGGCCAAATTCTCGCTCGATCTGGGCGAGCAGACTGACGAACTCTCGCTTCACACCGAAGGCCGAAAACGCGCGATCGAAGAGACGGAATGCGTCCTCACGAAAGAGGTCCCCCATCTGACTCTGGAAATGAGTCGCATCCAAATCAATCTTGCGGATGACCTCAAGGCCCTCGAGTCGGGCCTGATCGGCATCTCCGCCATGCCCGCGCAGTTCAGAGCCTGTGTCGCGCAAATCGCCATCCAGATTACCGGAGTCATAGCCGCTATCCAGTCGCACGACATTACCCGCCAACAGATTGAACATGTGCGGGAGGCACTCACTCGGATTGCCTCCGGCCTGCGCGGGGTGGGGATACTCCCGCGCAGCTCGAAGAGCCAACAATCCCGGGCCTATACCGGAATTGCCATCCAAATAGCCCAACTCCAACACATCCGCGCGACCGTGGACAGATGGACATCGCAAATAAGGGATTGCCTGGATGGCATTGTGAAAGCCAGCGCATCGGACCTGGTCGACCTCGGCCGAGTCCTGCTCGCACAGGAGCGGGAGATCTCCGCCAAACTCAATCACGTCGATTTGCTCGAGAGACAAACCAAGGGCTGTTGCGAACGGATTCGGCAGACCGTTGGAGAGCACGCAGGCTTGCTGCGGTTGATCGAGCGGCAGGGGAAAAAAGCAGCGGCGGTACGTCAACTCCTCCATCTGCTCTCCCTCAATTCGTCGGTGGAGGCCAGTGGCCTGGGCGCACGAGCCAACGCCATCCTGGAGATCAGCAACGGCATTTCGGAGATATCGTCCGAATGGCGCACAATAACCGATCGCTCTGAATCCCTCATGCAGGAGATTGCTGGTCTGGTCGAACGCGTCGGCAGCTTGATGACAACGCTGTGCGAAGCCGGCGACGGGCAGCTTCGCGAGGCTCATCTGCGTTCGCACGAAGGGCTCGCCCCACTTCATGCCGCGGCCACACTCGCCGACGCCAAGGCCAAGGACATCCAACTTGGCCTGCGGAAAATGCAGACTATGAGCCACACAATCGCAGGCAGCGGCGACGTTCTCAATGCGGCCTACGCTCACATCGACTCAATATTGGGCGAACTTTGCACACTGCAGAGCCGGCTCAAGTCCGCCAGTTCGAGCATCGATGTCGGGTGCGATACGGCGGAGATAGAGCAGCTTTATTCCGCCTCCTACACGACCGAAGCAGAGCGTGCCGTGTTACAAACCGTGCTGCATGGTGTTACCGCTCCGTCGACAGATCAAGCGCTTGGAGGCAATAATGTTGAGCTCTTCTAAGGGATTTGAAAACGCCTGATCTGTAGTAGCAATTATCTTCGAGGTCCTTATATGAAGCGAGTCTTGACCGTGGATGATTCATCGAGCATTCGGCAAATGGTTGCGTTCACGCTGCGCGGTGCAGGATACGAGGTAAGCGAGGCCGTCGATGGGAGGGATGGCCTGGCCAAGATTGCCGCCGCAAGATTTGACCTGATTGTTACCGATCTCAATATGCCAAACATGGATGGGATCCAACTGATCGCGGCGATCCGGAAGCTTCAGGGCTACTCGTTTGTTCCCATTCTGATGCTCACAACCGAGTCCCAGGCGCAGAAAAAGGACGCGGGACGCAAAGCCGGAGCGACCGGATGGATCGTCAAGCCCTTTAGCGCCGACCAACTGATCGCGGTCGCGCGCAAGCTCATCCGTTAAATCGCGAGTTCGCTATTAGGCAATTAGTTCCTGACATCGGATACACTAGGGATCGACACACGCCGCTCCTCGCGGAGCCGACTGCCTTCCTGCCGAATCAACCGGGCGAGTAGCTCAATTGGATAGAGCACCGGCCTTCTAAGCCGGGGGTTGTGGGTTCGATCCCCGCCTCGCCCACCAGAATTTGTTTGCAACGGCCAACCGTGCGGATATTTGCCAGGTTGCTCTCAGCGCAGGAATACACTATTCTTAGAGAGTTGCAGCCGCGAAGGCAGCAACTCGTACCATGTGCGCCCGTAGCTCAGCTGGATAGAGCAACTGGCTACGAACCAGTAGGTCGGGCGTTCGAATCGCTCCGGGCGCACCATAAAACCTTCTGCCCAACTCCGGCAATTCCACAACCCAAATTCAGGCCCAGATCGACGGCCGCGATCCTGTCGCGAGCAACCCGAATCGAGACGTGTCTGCGTATGGGAGCGTTACTTGGTGTCGCTGAGAGTCGGGGCGGGCGAGCTTATCGGCATCTCGACGCTGACGCTCTTACCTGTATCTTCACTTAAACTGCTGCTGGCAAACTCGGCCAGGTGAAGAACATGGCCAGGAAGAATCCCCAGCACCAGCGTAGCTGCCGCGGTGAGTACCAGGGCGATCCCAGCGGCCACACTTACGGGCGGAACTGGCGCGCCCACTCCGTCTTCCGCGCCCGACGGCGACGCCACTTCTTCGGGCTTTGCATAAACCGAAGCCAGCACCTTCAGATAGTAGAAACAGGCGACACCGCTATTCAGCAATCCGATCACTCCAAGCCAAACATGTCCGGCTTGCAGGACTGCGCTGAACACATAGAACTTGCCGAAGAACCCGCCGGTGAACGGAATGCCAATCAGCGAGAGCAGGAAGAATCCGAGCAATGCGGAAAGTACCGGCCGCCGCATGGCAAGGCCCCGATAATCTTCTACCGTTCGCAGCGTCTCCTTGTAGCCGCCAATCTGAGTGACCACGGCGAAGACGCCAACGTTCATCGCGGCATAGGTCGCGGTATAAAAACACGCGGAGGCCACTCCCTCACGCGGAAAAGCGGTGAAGGCCGCCAGTATGTAACCTGCGTGGGCGATGCTGGAGTACGCCAGCATGCGCTTGACGTCGGTCTGTTTGAGCGCTCCGAGATTGCCAATCGTCATCGAGAGTGCGGCAAGCCCCCACATCAGGATTGACCAACGATGTGCCATGCCTGGAAAACCAGAGAACGTAATTCGCAGCAGGATCGCAAACGCAGCCGCCTTAGGAGCTGTTGACATCATGCCGACCACCGGCGCTGGCGCGCCCTGGTAGACGTCCGGCGTCCAGACATGGAACGGCGCGGCGGAAACCTTGAAGCCGAGGCCGACGATCATCATTGCCAATGCGAGAAACGCCATCATTGGCGTCTTGCTCGCGACCAGGCCGGCCGCGATCGCCGCAACGCTGGTGGATCCCGTCGCTCCGAAAGCCAACGCAATCCCGTACAGGAAAAAGGCGGTCGCGAACGAGCCCAGCAGGAAGTACTTGATCGACGACTCGGAGGCAGACACCTGTGTCTTGCGGAAGCCGGCCATGATGTATGTCGAGATCGACGAAATCTCCAAGCCGATAAACACCATGAGCAGCTCGACCGAGCATGTCATCAACATCATGCCCACGGCGCCGAACAGTACCAGCGCGAAATACTCGCCCGCGTGGCCTGCATTCCCCTCAAAGTAATCCAGCGACCCAAGCAGCGTCGCTACAACAATTGCCCCTATCAGCAAATGAAAGAAAATGCTGAAGGGATCGACTTGGATAGTTCCGCTGAACGCAGTGAGGACGCCGAGTCGAAGTTGGTACCAACTCACAAAGCCGGTAGCGATCGTACTCGCGATGGCCAGCCACCCCAGCGGCTTGCGGCTCGTGCCGGGCTTCAGAACGGCCTCGATCATCATGATGAGCACGCCGCTGACGGTGAGAATGTACTCCGGCAGCAGTGCAATTACTTGGGTAGGAAGAGGCATCAACGCGCACCTCCGGGATTCCCCTGAGATGCCGCAGAAGTCGAATTTCCGGACTGCCCGTACGTTTCAGACTCCATCTTGAGCACAGGATCTGGCCGATCAGCCCGCGAGGCCGAAGAGTGGTCAGCCATTGGCACGGCAGCACCATCAATGGCCTTCATCCAGATTGGGGAAGCCACTCCCATCACCAGAAACAGCACTACCAACGGCCAGAGTGCAAGATGCTCGCGAGCGTCTAAATCCCAATTCGCGACTGTCTCCGGCTTCCGTCCCAGATCGCTATAGAAAACTCGTTGAATCATGCTGAGCATGTAGGCCGCGCTCAGAATCACCCCTGTAGTTGCTACCGCGGTCCAGAAGTGATGGTGTGCCAAAGTCGATTGCATTGAGCCCGAGAGGATCAGGAACTCGCCAACAAAGCTGTTCAGCATGGGCAGTCCAATGATCGAAAGGCTGGTAATGACGAACATCGTAACCACCCAGGGAAGCTTTGCTGCCAGGCCGCCATACTCGCGCATGTCATACGTTCCATAGCGTTCATA